>Ga0209023_10008348_pt1 | contig 10416 bp, 10 predicted proteins | sample LakOneMetagenome_FD_187468 | JGI IMG/M metagenome (GOLD analysis project Ga0209023, IMG submission 187468) | Freshwater and sediment microbial communities from Lake Erie, Canada (SPAdes) (version 2) | ecosystem: Environmental > Aquatic > Freshwater > Lentic | place: Lake Erie, Canada...
CAGCTCGCCTGCGGTGCGCTCCGCGCCATCGGGACCGACCAGCGCCAAGCGCTCCCGGTCAGCCTCTGCCAGTCGCCAGAATCCAAGGTCTCCCATGGGCGACGACTGTAGGAGAAAACTGGAACGTGTTGCAGTTCTGGTCAGCCGCGGGTGTGGCGTTGACGCCACCGGTTCAACTCGAATGCCCGCTGTCGGGCCGCCTCCACGGCCTCGAACCGGGACCGGCGAACCCAGGGCATGGTGTGGGGCATCCCGCCGTACTTGGCCTTGTAGGAGCCACCACCGCCGAAGTTGAACCGCACCGCGCCGCGGTCCCGCCAGGCCCTCAACGCGGTCCACATCAGGACCTCGTTGGGCAGCAGGTGCTGGTGGGCTCGCACGCTGGCGCCCATCCAGAACTCGGCGGTGGACCCAGCCAGGCCGGGAAAGATCCCGGTGGCGGCCACCTCCCCCGTAGCGGTGTGGGCTCGCAGCAGCAGCAGCCGACCGGTGGGCCCCAGATGGCGGATGAGTGCATCCACCCGACCCACGGGATAGGTCGGCACCTTCCCCCGCTTGGCGAAGGCCTCGGACACTTGGGCGTAGTACTCCTCGGCGAAGGTGCCCGGTGCGAGTGGGTCCACCAGCTCGACCTCGATCCCGTTGCGAATGCCGCGGCGGACGTCGCGCCGCCCGTGGGCCGTCATCCCGGCCAACAAGCTGTCGTCGCTGGCCGGGGACCCGTCGACCACCAACGAGAGCTCGTAGCCACGCAGGTGGTCGATGTGGAAGCCCTCGGGAACGTCGGCGTCGTCGGTCAGGCTGCGGTCGGCGAATTCCACGTGCACGCAGCCGAGGTCGTCGAACGCGAACGAGGGCAGGGCGGCGAGGGCCTCGGTGCGATCGATCCCACGGTCCAGGTTGAACCCCATGCCCGCCGTGGTCCAACCCCGCATGGGGCTCCCCAGGACCCGGATCGGCCCGCGTCGCACGATGCCGGCGACGAACCAGCCGACCGTGTCGTCACCATCGATCACCCGCGCCGCCACCGGGCTGATCTGCTGGGTCTCCAGGAGGAAGTCCTGCCAGGCAAGGGTCTGGGTGACGATCCGATCGGCGCGGCCGTCGAGCTCGCTCCATGGGACCTCCGGCGCGGCCGCCCTGCGGAGGTGGAGGGTCAATCCAGCTCCGGCTCGGGTACCGGCCCGGTCCAGGGTGGTTGGTCCACCTTGGACAGGAGGCAATCCTCGATCAGGAGGTGCTCGATGTCGGTGGTCATGAAGCACCGGTAGGCGTCTTCGGGGGTGGCCACGATGGGCTCGCCCCGCACGTTGAACGACGTGTTCACCAGCACCGGACAGCCGGTGCGCCGGTGGAAGGCAGTGAGGATCCGGTGGAACGCCGGGGCTTGCTCGGCATCGACGGTCTGGACCCGGGCCGACCCGTCGAGGTGGGTGACGGCGGGGATGGTGGAGCGGACCTGCGCCACGAGATCGGCCAGGTCGGTTGCGTCGTCACCGCTTCGGTGGTGGTCACCGCTGCCGACCGAGACCGGCACGAGCATCCGCTCGGTGGCCACCTGGGCCACCAGGGTCATGTAGGGCGACGGGACATCGAGGTCGAACCACTCGGCGGCGTGCTCGGCCAGCACCGCGGGAGCGAACGGCCGGAACCCCTCGCGCTTCTTCACCTTGAGGTTGAGCGTGCGCTGGGTCTCCGGGTTGCGGGGATCGGCCAGGATCGATCGGTTGCCCAGCGCTCGCGGCCCGAACTCCATGCGGCCGGCGAACACCGCCACCACCGAGCCCTCGTCGATGAGCTCGGCCACTCGAGCCGCCCGCTCGGTGTCATCGGGGATCCGGGTGAAGGGGCGCTCCGCCGCCGTGAGCGAGGCGGCGACATCGTCGGGCTCGAAGTTGGGACCGAGATAGCCGCCCTTCATCCCGTCGGGGAGCACGACCGACCGCGGCTGGTCCAGGACCTCGTGGGTAGCCCACAGCGCGCACCCCAGCGCGCTGCCGGCGTCGCCCGCCGCGGGCTGGACCCAGATCTTCTCGAAGGGCCCCTCCCGCAGCAGCCGACCGTTGGCCACGCAGTTGAGGGCGACGCCGCCGGCCAGCACGAGGTGATGCTCGCCGGTGAGGTCATGAGCGGTGGCCGCAGATCGCAGCACCGCTTCCTCGGTGACGTATTGGATCGAGGCGGCCAGGTCGCGCTCGCGGCGGCCGATGGGATCCTCAGGCCGGCGGGCCGGGCCGCCGAACAGGTCATCGAAGCGCTGGTTGGTCATCCGGCGTCCGGCCAGGAAGTCGAAGTACCGCAGGTCGAGGCGGATCGATCCGTCGGACCGCAGCTCCACGAGCTGGTCGAGGATGGTGTCGACGTAGGTGGGCTCGCCGTAGGGCGCCAGGCCCATGAGCTTGTACTCGCCGGAGTTGACCCGGAAGCCGCACTGGTAGGTGAAGGCGGAGTAGAGGAGCCCGAGCGAGTCGGGGAACCGCTGCTCGCGCAGCAGCTCGACGTGGCGGCCGCGCCCGAGACCGATGGAGCTGGTGGCCCACTCGCCCACGCCGTCCATGGTGAGGATGGCGGCCTGGTCGAACGGCGACGGGTAGAACGCGGCGGCGGCGTGGCTGATGTGGTGCTCGGCGTACAGGAGCTGCTTGGGCATCTCCCAGCCGAGGCTGCGGATGCCCTTCTCGATCTCGTAGGACGTCCAGAGCTTCCGGCCGGTCCACTCGCTCATGGCGTTCGGGAACGTGCGGATCCCGCGCGGCCCGGCGGCCACGTAGCTCTTGAGGATGCGGACGAACGTGGTGAGCGGCTTGTCGTAGTAGGCCACCGCGGTGAGCCCGTCGGGTGCAACGTTGCCTTCGCTCAGGCAGTAGGCGATGGCATCGAGCGGGAACGAGGGGTCGTGCTTGCGTCGGCTGAAGCGCTCCTGCTGCGCGGCGGCGATCACCTCGCCGTCTCGCACCAGTGCCGCCGCGGCATCGTGGTAGAGCGCGCTGATACCCAGGACGTCCATCGCGGGCGAGGCTACCGGCCTCGGGGGCCGCACCCCTGGCGGAGCCCCGGTCCTTCGGCGGGTCGGCCATGTTCGGCGAGGGCCAGCGCGATGCCCACACGGTGTCGTCCGAGGTGGCGCGGACGGCAACATCGAGTGGGATCGGTGGACGACTGACGTGTCGGGCTTGACCGGGTCGATGCCGGCGCGGTCTCAGAAGAGCGTGTAGACGGCCACCGGCACCGCGGCGTGGGCGGTGGTGACGGCCAGGGCCACCAACATCAGCACCAGCACGAGCGGCAGCAACCACCAAAGCCGCTGTTCCAGGGCGTACACCCCGAGGTCTCGGCCGATGCGGACGCCATGGCGGATGCGCAGCCCGAAGCGCGTGGGCAATCCCACCTGGGGCCGGCGACTGGAGAGGTCGACTGGGGTGGCCACACCCCGATGGTAGGCCGCGCCGGGAGGCGGCGCACTGCGTCAAGAACTGAAACGTGTTGCAGTAAGGTCCGCGACCCGGCCCCATCCCGGCCGTTTCGACCTCAGGAGACCACACATGCGCGCAGCCGTGCTGCTCAACACAGGCGACGAGAAGCTGGAGATCGTCGACGACCTGGAGATCCTCCCGCCCGGCCCGGGTGAGGTCACCGTGAAGATCGAAGCCACCGGCGTCTGTCACTCGGACCTGCACGCCATGAACGGCTCGCTCCCGCAGCCCGCGCCGTTCGTGCCGGGTCACGAGGGCGCCGGGATCATCACCGAGGTCGGCGAAGGCGTCGAGGGCCTGGCCGTCGGCGATCACGTGATCGTCGCCTGGTCCCCGCCGTGTGGGAAGTGCAACAACTGCGTGGAGCGCAAGTCGCCCCACCTGTGCGTGATGATCCAGTTCGCTATCGCCGGCGTTCCCAAGTTCACGCGCAACGGTGAGCCCGTGTTCGGCATGGCCGGCACCGGCACCTTCGCCGAGTACCTCACGCTTCCGCAGGAAGCGGCCATCAAGATCGACGACGACATCCCGTTCGAGATCGCCTCGCTCATCGGATGCGGCGTCTCCACCGGCGTCGGTGCCGCCATCAACACCGCCAAGGTGAAGCCTGGCTCGTCGGTCGTGGTGTTCGGCTGCGGCGGCGTCGGCATCTCCGCTATCCAGGGCGCCCACGTGGCCGGCGCGGCGATCATCGTCGCGGTGGACCTGGTGGACTCCAAGCTCGAGACGGCCAAGACCTTCGGTGCCACGCACGCTTGCAAGCCCGACGACCTGGCCGCCCTCCAGGCCGAGCTCACCGGTGACGGCTTCGACTATGCGTTCGAGGCGATCGGCCTCCCCGTCACCATGCGGGCCGCGTTCGACGCCATCCGCCGGGGTGGCACGGCCTGCATCATCGGCGTCGGCGCCATGGACAAGGAGGTCTCGTTCAACGGTTTCGAGCTCTTCTTCTCCGAGAAGACCTTCATGGGCAGCTACTACGGCTCGGTCGACGTGCGCTCCGACTTCCACAAGCTCCTGCGCCTCTGGAAGTCCGGTCAGCTCAACCTCGAGGGCATGATCACCACCACGATGAAGCTCGACGACATCAACGAAGCCTTCGACGCCATGAAGCGCGGCGAGGTCATCCGCCAGGTCATCACGTTCTGACCGTCTCCGTCGTCCGGGTTCGGCTGACCTCGGTCAGCTGAGCCCGGTGACGAACACGGTGAACTGTGGCGCCACGTCCACCAGCACGAATCCGGCGTCGACCCACGGCCGGATCGTGCGTGGGTTGATGTAGATCACGAGCAGCGGTCGTGGGTGAGCGGCCAGCGACTCGCTGACGAGCTCGGCCAGCCGTTCCACCGCCGGGGTGTCGAACGGGTTGTTGAGGTACACCACGCCCACCTCGGCGGGGATCGGCGCCACCAGCGCATCGCCGACGTCGATGCGGCCTCGGTGGCCCAGCAGATCCTGGGAGCGAGCGGCGAGCTCGCTGTCGACCTCGCGCCCGATCACCCGGGTGAACCCCATGGCCAGAGCCTCGGCCAGCACCCGTCCGTCACCCGACCCGACATCGAGGAACGTGGTCGACCGCAGGCCGGCATCGACCCGCGACAGCGTCTCGCGGATCGTGCGGTACCGACTCACCGCGAAGGGAAAGGCGTGATCCGGAGCCTCGTGCGAGCGGACGGCTCGCGCCCCTCGGTACACCTGTCGGTTGCGGGCCGTAGCGAGGCCCTCGGTGGTGGCGATGTGCGCCAGTTCGGGGATCCGCCGGGGGTGCACCGTGACCAGGCGACGACCGAGTCGGCGAACGCGAAGCGGGAGCCATCGGGGCAACCGGTCGGCACGCGAGGCTCCTCCGGGTGGCGCTGGTTCGACCAGGTCCCAGGGGTAGCGCAGTGGTGTGCTGGCCACGACCTCGTCACCGAGCTGTCCGGTGGCCCAGCCCGAGCGCCGCAGCGACTCCGTCACCGGATGCCCGGCGTAGGTGCGGACGTCCATCCGGCGGTAACCCAGATCGGCCAACGCCTCGCCGCTCGCGGCGAGGACCTCGGCGGGGTCCGTGCTCGTCCCTTCTGAGCTGATGGCGGTGACCGTTATCAGCCTGGGGTGGAGGTCTCGCCACCTTCCGCGCGCTGCCCGCTCGGCCGACGACCTGGGCCATGCCGCGGGGTCAGGGAGCGGTGTGGACCCGCTCGTCGGCGACGTCGACCCGGTCAGCCGAAGCCGGCGTCTGGCCCGGCCTGCCTCCACCACCGCCACGGGCCGCTCGCCGTCACGCACCTCCAGGCGGTGCACCCGGCGCCTGGTGGAGCGAGTGGAGCCAGGATGGGGAGGTGCGAGGTCTGCGTGGAGCTGGCCGGTCACTTCGCCCTGCCGGCGAGGCGCCGAGTGACCTTGCGGGCCTCGGTCCACCCCCGTGCCATCACCTGGTCTCGGATCCAGCGAGACTCGAGCATCTGTCGCTCTCGATCGGAGATCACGTGGTCGCCCTGCTCGGCTCGCAGGTGGTCCAGGATCTCGGTCACCGGCGCAAGCCAGCCACCCCGAGCCGCGAGCCGCTCCATGGCCTCGGCGAAGCGTGGATCGACCTTCCCATCGACGGTGAAGTCGGTACCGAAGTGGGTGTAGATGACGCATACCCCGCCCTGGGCTTCCAGCCGATCGAGGTTCTCGTCGGACACGGCGTCGAGGAACGGCTCGAGGGTGGGAGCGTGGGTGGCGGTGAACCACCAGTTGACGTAGGGCCGGTCGGCGTCGTGATACGGCACGACCACGTCGGAGGCGAGCAGGTTGGTCTGGTGCAGGGTGAAGCTGCGCCAGTACCGCACGCGGTCTCGACACACGTCGCCCCAGAAGTACGGGCTGGTGGGTTGATGGCCCTGGAACTGGATGCGGTGGTTCCACAGGATCGGTCCGAGCGCGCCGTACACCATGCCGCGCAGACCGGTGAGGCGCCATCTGCCCCAGTACATGGCCTCCAGGTTGCCGGCGTGGTCGGCCCCGACCGCGGGATCGTGCCCGAAGCACTCCTTGAACCGGTCGAGAGCGGCGATGGTCTCCTCCCTGGTCGAGCTGTGGTCGCTGGCGTTGTGGATGCCGATCTCGTGCCCGTCGGCCTGCAGGCCTTGGACCCAGGTCAGGTAGTCCGGGTCGGCGCAGGTGGTCCCTCCCACCAAGGACGGACCCGCTGGGGCGACGGGCCAGACCGACTTGGTGATCCGGAAGCCGAGAGCGGTGACTACCTCGTACACGGGTGGGCCGTTCTCCAGAGTCGTCAGATCGGTGTCATCGAAGACGCTGAACGCGAAGCGCCGGCCTTCGGGCCACGTGATCTGCCGCTCTGAACTCGTACCGCCCAAGACGACCTCGCTCCCCGACCCGACACTATCTGGTGACGAGACGTGGCGGTATGGGTCGAACTACTGCTCGACTTGCGAAAACTGAAACGTGTTCTATTGTCGGGTGGGTGACGGACCGTCTGGAATCGGGGGAGATCCTCTCTGCCCCGCTCATCATCGAATACCCGTTCAAGCGGACGACCGGACCGGTCATCGGCGCCTTCCTCACCGGACTCCGGGAGAAGGTGCTGGTGGGTTCCCGTGCTGCCGATGGAAGGGTCATCGTGCCCCCCGCCGAGTTCGATCCCGTGTCGGGCGAGGACCTCACCGAGCTGGTGGAGGTGGGCCCTGAAGGGGTCATCACCACGTGGGCGTGGGTCACCACCCCCCACGCCAAGCATCCCCTCGACGAGCCCTTCGCCTGGGTGCTGGTCAAGCTCGACGGCGCCGACACCCCGATGCTCGGCGCCCTCACCGCCTCGGGCATCGACGCGGTGGCCACCGGTGCCCGGGTCGCTCCCGTCTGGGCCGACGAACGAGAAGGCCACATCGACGACATCGCCCACTGGGTGTTGGTCGGCGCCGAAGGAGGACCGGCCTGATGCCCGAGATCCAGCTGCCCGCATCGCTGCAGGGCGTCGAAGCGGTGCGCTCGGTCCGCACGCCCGCCCAGCTCGACTACACCTTCACCGCCGGAGACGCCACGTCGCGCTTCCTTCGCGGCATCACCCAGAAGAAGATCATCGGCCAGCAGGCCAACCCGCAGAGCAAGGTCTACGTGCCGCCCCGTGGCGCCGACCCAGAGCTCGGCGCAGCCACGCCCATCGAGGTCGAGGTGGCCCAGGTGGGCACCGTCACCTCGTTCTGCGTGGTCAACCTGCAGTTCTACGGATCCGGCATGGAGATCCCCTACACCAGCGCCCTGATCCTGCTCGATGGCGCCGACCTCTCGATCATGCACCTGATCCAGGAGATTCCCGCCGACCAGGTCCGGATCGGCATGCGCGTGGAGGCGGTGTGGCGCGATGACGCCGACATCGAGCCCACGCTCGAGAGCATCAAGTGGTTCCGTCCCACGGGCGAGCCCGACGACGTGAACGTCCGCATCCCCGGTGAGAAGCGCGGCACCGGCCTCGGCTCGTGGCCCGGCGGCGTCCCACCCACCGAGCTGGTGGTGCGCAACCCGCGCACCGGTCTCGGCGGCACTGCAGCAGACGGAGGAGAAGGCTGATGCGCGACGTAGCGATCATCTCGTTCGCCCAGACCCCGGCTCGCCGCTCCGTCCCGGAGCTCAACGAGGTCGAGATGTTGATGCCCGCCATCCACGGCGCGCTCAACCAGGTCGACATGACCATCGACGACATCGGGTTCACCTGCTCGGGATCCACCGACTACCTGGCCGGCACCGCCTTCAGCTTCGTGTCGACGCTCGATGGCGTCGGCCCGTGGCCTCCGATCCAGGAGAGCCACGTGGAGATGGATGGCGCGTGGGCCCTCTACGAGGCATGGGTCAAGCTTCAGCTCGGCGAGCTCGACACCGCCCTGGTGTACGCCTACGCCAAGTCGTCTCCGGGCGATCTGCCCATGGTGCTGACCCGCCAGCTCGACCCCATCACCGTCGCCCCGCTGTGGGCCGACTCCGTCAGCCTGGCTGCCCTGCAGGCCCGCTCGCTGCTCGACAGTGGCAAGGCCACCGAAGCCGACTTCGCCCAGGTGGCGGCCCGCAGCCGGAAGAGCGCCCTGGGCAACCCGAATGCCCAGCTGGCGTGGGACCGATCGGCGAGCGACCTGCTCACCGACGAATACCACATCGCTCCGCTGCGCAAGAGCGACTGCGCTCCGATCACCGATGGCGCCGCCTGCGTGATCCTGGCCGCGGGCGACGTGGCCCGCGCCAAGGTCTCCCGTCCGGCGTGGATCCGTGGGATCGATCACCGCGTCGAACCCATCCACCTGGGTCTGCGCGACCTCACGGTCAGCGAGAGCACCCGGATCGCCGGAGAGAAGGCCGGTGTCGCCGCCGGCCCGGTCGACGTGGCCGAGCTGCACGCCCCGTTCTCTCACCAGGAGATCATCCTGAGCGAGGCCCTCGGGTTGGGCGACGACACGTCGATCAACCCCTCCGGTGGAGCACTGGCGGCCAACGCCATGATGACCGCCGGGCTGATCCGCATCGGCGAGGTCGCCACCCGCATCTCGTCGGGGGAGGCGAACCGAGGCGTCGCTCACGCCACCAGCGGGCCGTGCCTGCAACAGAACCTGGTCTGCGTCTTGGAAGGTGAGAACTGATGGGGCACGAGAGAGTTGCCGTGGTGGGTATCGGCCAGACGAAGCACGAGGCCACCCGAGGCGATGTCTCGGTGGCCGGGCTGCTCCGAGAGGCCGCCCAGCGCGCCCTCACCGACGCCGCCATGAGCTGGACCGACATCGACGCCGTGGTCATCGGGAAGGCCCCCGACTTCTTCGAGGGCGTGATGATGCCGGAGCTGTTCCTGGCCGACGCGCTCGGCTGCACCGGCAAGCCGATGTTCCGGGTGCACACCGCCGGCTCGGTCGGTGGCTCCACCGCCATCGTGGCCAGCCAGCTGATCGCGGCCGGCATCCACGAACGGGTCCTCACCGTGGCATTCGAGAAGCAGTCCGAGAGCGAGGCCATGTGGGCCCTCTCGTTGCCGATCCCGTTCACCCCACCGCTGCACGCCGGCGCCGGTGGCTACTTCGCTCCGCACATCCGCAGCTACATCCGCCGGGCCAAGGCCCCCGACCACGTCGGCATGCTGGTGGCCCTCAAGGACCGCCAGAACGGGCTCAAGAACCCCTACGCCCACCTCCACGAGCACGACATCACCTTCGACTCCATCAAGGACTCGATGATGCTGTGGGACCCCATCCGCTATGCCGAGACCTGCCCGTCCTCCGACGGTGCGTGCGCCCTGGTGCTCGGCTCGGAGAAGGTGGCCGACGATGCTGCGGCCGAAGGTCGCAAGCCAGCGTGGATCCAGGGCACGGCCATGCGGTCCGAGCCCACCCTCTCCGCCGAGCGAGACACCGTCCTGCCCCTTGGGGGCGCCCTGTGCGCGGCCGACGTCTACAAGCAGGCGGGGATCACCAACCCGCGCAAGGACGTCGACTGCGTCGAGATGTACGTACCGTTCTCATGGTTCGAGCCCATGTGGCTGGAGAACCTCGGCTTCGCCGAACCGGGCGAGGGTTGGAAGCTCACCGAGGACGGCGTCACCGCCCTCGACGGCGACCTTCCGGTGAACATGTCCGGTGGCGTGCTCTGCACCAATCCCATTGGGGCATCGGGCATGTTGCGCTTCGCCGAGGCCGCCATGCAGGTGCGCGGCACGGCCGGGGACCACCAGGTCGACGGGGCTCGCAAGGCCGTGGGCCACGCCTACGGCGGCGGCTCCCAGTTCTTCGCGATGTGGGTCGTCGGCTCCGAGAAGCCCTAGAACCTGGTCCTCCTCGCTTCGCTCGGAGAGGTCAAGACCTGCCGTACTTGTTCGAACATGGTGGGTCGTCGGCTCCGAGAAGCCCTAGAACCTGGTCCTCCTCGCTTCGCTCGGAGAGGTCAAGACCTGCCGTACTTGTTCGAACATGGTGGGTCG
>Ga0209023_10008349_pt1 | contig 10415 bp, 9 predicted proteins | sample LakOneMetagenome_FD_187468 | JGI IMG/M metagenome (GOLD analysis project Ga0209023, IMG submission 187468) | Freshwater and sediment microbial communities from Lake Erie, Canada (SPAdes) (version 2) | ecosystem: Environmental > Aquatic > Freshwater > Lentic | place: Lake Erie, Canada | collected...
ACCCGCGCCGCGCCGGCAAGCGGCAAGCAGCTCGACATCCTGCCCGAGCCGCTGGCCGACCCGATCCACGATCTCCGCATCAAGGCCGCCACGGCTTCGGCCTATCTGGTGCGGGCCGGCGAGTGGATCCAGGTGATCGACGTTTCGGGGCGCCAGTGCACCGACTTCCAGGCACTCGCCGCGCGCAAGGTGGACAAGGGCCTCGACTATGCCCTCGACTCGACCGTGACGCGCACCCTGCTGGGGCGCAGCTATCCGACGCCCGGCCTGCCGTCGAAGGCATTCGACCGCGAGTTCGAGCCCCTGGTCGAGATCGTGCAGGACACGGTGGGCCGGCACGATGCCTTCGCCACCGCCTGCAACAGCCGCTACTACGACGACATGGGCTATCCCGGCCACGTGAACTGCACCGAGAACTTCAACCGGGCGCTCGCCCCCTATGGCGTCGCCCCGCGCAAGGGCTGGGAGGCGATCAACTACTTCTACAACACCAACATCGACCATCAGAACCAGCTCTACCTCGACGAGCCGTGGTCGCGCCCCGGCGACTACGTGCTGATGCGGGCGCTGACCGACATCGTCTGCGTCTCGTCCTCGTGTCCCGACGACATCGACGCGGCGAACGCCTGGGACCCGACCGACATCCACATCCGCACCTATGCGGCAAAAGAAACCTTCTCCAGAGCAGTGGCCTATCGCATGACACCGGACGCCGACGCGCAGCTGACCAAGCAGACCGCCTTCCACGAGCGCTTCTCGGCGTTGACGCGGAATTTCACCGAGTATCGCGGTTACTGGCTGCCCACCCGCTTCAACAACGACGGGCCGATCGAGGAATATTGGGCGGCGCGCGAGAAATGCGTGGTGATGGACCTCTCGCCCCTGCGCAAGTTCGAGGTGACGGGCCCCGATGCCGAGGCCCTGATGCAGTATTGCGTGACGCGCGACATCCGCAAGCTGTCGACCGGCCAGGTGGTCTACACCGCCATGTGCTACGAGAACGGCGGCATGATTGACGACGGCACGGTGTTCCGCCTCGGTCCCAACAACTTCCGCTGGATCGGCGGCGACGACTATTCCGGCATCTGGCTGCGCGAGCAGGCGGAGAAGATGGGCTACAAGGCATGGGTGCGCTCGTCGACCGACCAGCTGCACAACATCGCGGTGCAGGGCCCGAACAGCCGCGAACTCTTGAAGGAGATCATCTGGACGCCGCCGGCGCAGCCGTCGATCGGCGAACTCGAATGGTTCCGCTTCACGCCGGCGCGCATCGGCCATTTCGAAGGTGCGCCCATCGTCGTGTCGCGCACCGGCTACACCGGCGAGCTCGGCTACGAGATCTTCTGCCACCCCAAGGATGCCAATGCGGTGTTCGACGCGGTGTGGACCGCCGGCCAGAAACATGGCCTGAAGCCGATGGGCCTCGAGGCCCTCGACATGGTGCGCATCGAGGCGGGGCTGATCTTCGCCCATTACGAGTTCGACTCGGAGACCGACCCCTTCGAGGCCGGCATCGGCTTTGCCGTGCCGCTGAAGACGAAGGGAGACGACTTCATCGGCAGGCAAGCCCTGATCAAGCGCAAGGAACACCCGCGCAGGAAGCTCGTGGGCCTCGACATCGACTCGAACGAGGCGGTGGGCCACGGCGACTGCGTGCACATCGGCCGCGCCCAGGTGGGCGTGGTGACCAGTTCCATGCGCTCGCCCATCCTTGGCAAGAACATCGCACTGGCCCGCGTCGACGCGCTCAACGCCGAGCTCGGCACCGAGGTCGAGATCGGCAAGCTCGACGGCCACCAGAAGCGGCTGCCGGCGAAGATCGTGAAGTTCGCGGCCTATGACCCGGAGAAGACGCGGCCAAGGTCGTAGCCCCGCTCGCTCCACCTTGTGGGGTGTCACCACACCTCAACGCCGTCATCCCACCCCCATGTCCGTCATCCCGATGGAGGCAAACCCCCAACGTCCGTCACCCCAGCGAAAGCTGGGGCCCCGCTTTCCACACGCTCCGACGCCCGAAGCGGGGTCCCGGCTTTCGCCGGGATGATGGCTATAATGGGATCGTGTAAGCCGCCAAAAAAACACCGCCGGGCACGAGGCCCGGCGATGACGTAAGTAGGTGTAAGAAAGCGAACTTACTTGTTCGCCAGATAAGCCTCGAGCGAGTCGTCGAGAGCATCCTTCCACGGCGTGTGATGCTTGGGGCTCATGGTGCCGGTCATCAGCGAGCGGTAGGAGTTGTTGCGGAAGCCCATGATGTCGTCCGCCTTGTGGTGTTCCCAGACCAGGAAGGTCTTGTTCACGCCGTCGATGTCGAAGCTCGGATAATCCGTCGCGTCGATCAGCTCCTTGACGTAGTCGCCCTGGAACTTGATGTCCATCTCGGGGCTCGAGAGCTTCTTCTCGCGGGCCAGCCACTTCTTCCAGTCCTTCTTCATGGCATCGGCCTTGGGCAGCTTGATGCGGCCGAGGATGATGTCACGCACGTACCACGCCTGGGCGTCGAACATATTGAAGGTGTAATACTGGTCCTGCATGCCGATGTAGAAGAACTTCGGATTGTCCTGCCAGACGACGCCCTTGTAGAGGTTCTCCGGCCACAGGCGGTTATGCGTCTTGAGGCGAAGCTCCTCCGGCAGATAGGGGAAGTAGTGCTGGTAGCCGGTGCACAGGATGATGGCGTCCACCTCCTTCTTGCTGCCGTCCTTGAAGTAGGCGGTGCGGCCCTCGACCTTCTGCAGCAGCGGGCGCTCCTCGAAGTTCTTCGGCCACTTGAAGCCCATGGGGCGCGAGCGGTAGGTGGTGGTCACCGACTTCGCACCATACTTCCAGCACTGCGAGCCGATGTCCTCGGCCGAGTAGCTGCGGCCGACGATGAGGATGTCCTTGCCCTTGAATTCCAGCGCGTCGCGGAAGTCATGGGCGTGCAGCACGCGGCCGTTGAAGGTGTCGAGGCCGGGGAAGAACGGGGTGATCGGCGTCGAGAAGTGACCAGAGGCGCAGATGACGTAGTCATATTCCTCGGTGGTCATGATGTCCTTGGGGCGGTTGTGCGCCGTCACCAGGAACTTCTTTTTCTTCTTGTCGTATTCGACCATGCGCACGGGCGTGTTGAAGCGGATCCACTTGCGCACGCCGGCCTTCTTGACGCGGCCGACGATATAGTCCCACAGCACGGCGCGCGGCGGGTAGGAGGCGATCGGCTTGCCGAAATGCTCCTCGAAGGTGTAGTCGGCGAATTCCAGGCACTCCTTGGGTCCGTTGGACCACAGGTAGCGGTACATGGAGCAATGCACGGGCTCGCCGTACTCGTCGAGGCCGGTACGCCAGGTGTATTTCCACAGCCCGCCCCAGTCGTCCTGCTTTTCGTAGCAGACGACCTCGGGGATCTTGGCCCCCTTCTTCTTCGCGGACTGGAAGGCGCGAAGGGCCGCCAGGCCCGAAGGACCTGCGCCGATAACTGCAACTCTCGTCATGGTGTCTCCCTAGTGCTTGTTCTCTCGCCTTCCCCTCACTCCGGATAGATTCCGGGAGAGGTCGGCTGGCCGTCGTCGAACTTCGATAGCCACTCGATGGTGGTCGGGCGGTAGCGTGTCAGACCCTTGTAGTCCACCAGCTCCGGCGGCAGGTCGCGCAGGACGCGGTGGAAGCGGCGTGCCCACTTGGGCACCGTCACCAGCTCTTCCATCTTGATGAGGTAGCAGCGGATGACGAAGAGGATGGCGTTGGAGCGCGGCAGGCGCCACAGCGTCTGCAGTTCGCAGCGCAGGTGCACCTTGTTGCCGACGTTCTCCGGCGTGACGGTGGCGCGGTCGGGGCCCCACTTGTGATAGTTCTCCGGGCTCGTATCGAGGCGCGGGTTGATGGTCATGGTCCAGTTGAGGCGGCGCACCGGCTTGCCCTGCTGGAGGTTCAGCAGGAACTTCAGCGCGCGGTCGAAGACGCCGATCTCGTGGGCCAGCGGCACCGGCCCGTGCCACTCGTGGAAGTTCATGCCGATGTCGAAGTCGAGCGACCAGTCGGCCTGGGTCGTGACCATGCCGGCATCGCACCACAGCTGGCCGTCGCGCTGGTCGACGATGACGATGTCGCCCTGCACCTGGCGGGTGATGAATTCCAGGGGCTCCATGGGGAGCGTCGATGCATCGCCGAAGGTGAAGGTCTGGTCGATGCCCATCGGGCGATTGATCCAGCGCCACTGGTCGCCGTTCTTTTCCAGCGTGAAGTATTCGGGATAGCCCTCGGCCTGGGCTTCCATGAGGAGCTCGAGCGTGTCCCACTGCGCGGCCATCATGTGCGGCAGCGCCTGGTAGCGCAGCGGGTCTTCCTTCAGGACCTTGGCGCGGTCGGCCATTTCGCCCAGGTAATGCTCGTCGACGTCGATCGGGTTGTTGTAGGCGTGGCCGGCGGGGCCTGCCGGAACATGCGGCTCCATGTTCACCGAATACATGTACTTATCTTCGTTGAACGGGAAGGGGAAGCGGCGGATCGCCTCCGGCGAGTTCCTGAAGGTATAGTCGTCCCGGAAGGTTTCGGTCTTGAACTTGATGTTCACGGCGATGAACTCCTAGAGGTCGAGGGTGACCGCATTGCCCTTGATGCGGGAGACGCAGATCATGATCTTCTTGCCCGAGGCCTTGTCGTCCGGCTCGAGAAAATGGTCGTTGTGTTCCAGTTCGCCGTCACACGACACCACGCCCGTCTCGCACTGGCCGCAGGCGCCACCGCGGCAGAGATAGGGCGCATCGATGCCATTGGCCTCGAGCGCCTCGAGGATCGACTGGTGCGGGGCCACGTCGATGGTGCGGTTCGACTTCGCCAGCTTCACCTGAAAGGCCTTGCCCGGCGGCGGGGCGAGGAATTCCTCGGAATGCAGGTTCTGCTTCGGCCAGCCGAGCTCGCGCGCCTTGCCGAGCACGCCGTTGATCATGCCGGCGGGGCCGCAGACATAGAGATGCGTGCCGAGCGGCTGGTTCTCGAGCACCTTGGCGACGGGAATGAACAGCTTCTCCTCGTCGCAGTAGATCTTCACGCGGTGCGCGCCGTAGCGCTGCTGCAGGTCCTTCCAGTAGGCGCCGTGGCTGCGCGTGCGCACCGCGTAGTGCAGCTCGAACGCCTTACCCTCGCGCTCCATCTGGTCCATCATGGCGATGAAGGGGGTGATGCCGATGCCGCCCGCCATCATGATATGCTTCTTGCCGCGGTGGTCGTAGGCGAAGAGATTGACCGGCTGGCTGAGCGTGAGCTCGTCGCCCTGCTTCAGCGTCTCGTGCAGGAAGGCTGAGCCGCCGCGCGAATTCTCGACCCTCAGGACACTGATTTCATAGCCGTGGGTATCGGCGGGTGAGGACATCAGCGAATAGGGATTGCGGCGCAGCACCTTGCCGTCGCGCATCGAGACGATCACATGGGCCCCGCCGGAGAACACTGGCATGGGCTGGCCATCGGCCCGCTCGAAGCGGAAGCGCTTCACCTTGTCGGCGACCTGCGTGACCTTGGCCACGCGGACCTTCATTTCGGTATTGATGGTCACGGGAACAGTTCCTCCGGCTTGGGAGCGGTGCCGGGTTCCTCGGCATCGATGCACACACCCTGAAAGGCGCCGAGACGGCGCGAATAGTGATCGCGCACCAGGAGCGACAGCCCGCAATGTGAGCAGGTGTAGGGACTGGTGGTCACGTTGTCGGTGATGCCCTTGCAGTGCACGCACTGCACGCGCCTGGCCGTCGAGCCGCGGTGCTCGGTGTGCAGCGATGCGGGATCGACCCCGTGGTTCATCGCCACCTGCTGGGCCTGGCCCATGAAGCCCTCGGTGCCCGAGAGATAGATGTGGGTGCCCATGTGGGCCTGTCCGAGCATGACGTTCAACCGGTTGAGCAGCACCGGAATGGTGGGCGCCACCCACAGCGTGTCGGCGCCCAGTTTCGCCAGTGCCTTGTCGTGTTCGTGGGCGGCGGAGGCCGTCGCGACATAGAGGACGTCGGCCTGCTTGAGGAACTCCGGCCCGACAGCCTTCACCTGGTCGACCAGGGCGAGCGCCCCTTCGCCCTCGAGGACGAAGAGGTGCCGCCTGGCGTGGCTTTCGATGTTCAGGCCGCCATAGACAGGGCGGCTCTTGATACCTGCTACGAGCATTCGCCCCGTTACTCCCTAACCGACTGCGGTGCGCTTCTTCTTTTCCGGATCGTCGAAGGTGATGGTGTGGGCGATGGCCTTGGCCTTCACGTTCTTGCCGCGGATCTCGAGCGGCGTGCCCTGCTTGGCATAGGGCACCTCGAGGCGGGCAATGCCCATGCTCTTCTTGGTGAGCTTCGAGTAGGAGGGGCAGGTGACGACACCGACCTTGCGGCCATCGGCCCAGACCTCGTCGCCGAGATCGACCGGACCGTCATGCTCGACCAGCACGCCGAAGATCTTGAAGCGTTCCTTGCCCTTGAGCTTGTAGTGCTCCTCGGCGCCGCGGAAGCCGGTCTTGCCGGGGCTGACCGTGAAGTCGAGGCCCAGTTCCCACAGCGTGTCGCCGGGCGGCTGGTCGGGGAAGGGGTACATCTGCGAATTGTCGTAAGGGTAGAACAGCAGGTAGCTCTCGACGCGCAGCATGTCGAGCACGCTGAAGCAGACGGGGATGATGCCCATCGACTTGCCCTTGTCGAGGATGGTGTCCCACACCATCGGGGCGTCCTGGCCGCGCACGAAGATCTCGTAGCCGCGCTCGCCGGTGTAGCCGGTGCGCGAGATCATGACGGGCGCGCCGAACAGCGTGGTCTGCATGTGGTGGAAGTACTTGAGGTCGCGGATGCCCGGCACGTGCTGGGCGAGGAAATCGACCGCCAGCGGGCCCTGCAGCGACAGATCGTGCAAATCGTCGTCGAACAGCACGGCGACGTTGCGGCCCATGGCGGCCTTCACGACCTGCTCATGCGCCGAGCCCGAACCATGCACCAGCATGAAGGAGTTGGGGCCGGTGCGGTAGACGATGCAGTCGTCGGTGAAGGTGCCGCGGTCGTCGAGCATGCAGGCATAGACCGACTTGCCGGGATAGACCTTGTTGATGTCGCGGGTGGTGATGTAGTCAAGCACGGCGATGGCGTGCGGGCCGACGAGGTGGACCTTCTTGAGGCCCGAGACGTCCATCAGGCCGGCCTTGGTGCGGACCGCGATGTGCTCCTCGTAGATGTCCTTGTCGTAGGTCCAGGCGGTACCCATACCGCTCCAGTCCTCGAGCTTCGAGCCGAGCGCCCGATGACGGTCGGCGAGGACGGAAAATCTCCAGGACAGCGGCATGTGACTCCTCCTAATCGTTTCCTGTGTGGAATTATTTTTTCCAAACTGTACACAGGAATCGGAGAAGCGCAAGTCGTCTATTGGGGGAAACATGTCGCCCGCGTGAGGCGCAGGGCGCGCCGCAAATCAAGGCCCGCGGAGCGGTTTGGCGCAATGGCGGGCGATGGCACTGCGGCGATTTGACCGCCTCGAAAGGGTAATAAATTTATTTCCTTTTGTAGGAAAATATTGACTCTTCCGGCATGACCTGCCATATCTCCCTGCGCTGCCGGTCTTGCGGTGCAGCAGAAAGGGAGGAGGCGATGGAGATGGTGCTGCTGGCGACCTGCCTTCTCCTCGCGCTGATCCCGCTCGTCGGCCGCCGGGAGGGGGCGACCGCCCCCTCAGCCCTCGAGGAACAGCTCGTAGCTCTCGGCCTCGGGCGGCGGGGCGTGACCGGCGCCCGAGGCGAGGCGCTGGGCGAGGCCAGCGAGCTTCACCCCGGCGACGGCCGCCTGGCCGTCGATCGTCCACTCCGGCGCGGCACCGGATGCGGCGTTGGCGGCCACGGCGGACAGTGCCACCAGCGTCTGGCTGACGATGTCGAGGAGCTGCAAATTGCGGATGCTGCGGGCATCCAGCATGCCGGCATGGCGTTCCACCATGTCGTCGACCGCCGCCTCCATGTCGCCCGCCAGGGCCTGCAGGCCGGCGAGTTCGGCGGCGAGGCGGGAGAGCAGCAGCGGCAGCGGCAGGTCGGCCATGGTCAGAACAGCTCCAGTTCGCCGGCGGTGGGAAGCACGGGATCGGTGGGACGCGGCTCCGTCACGGCGCGCACCAGCTTCTGGCGCACCCGGCCGGAAGCCGGCCAGAACTGGATGCGCCGCCCGGTCTCGCCGCCGAGGCTGCCGCCGGTGACGGCGATGCCCTCGCGCTTCAGGAAGGCCTGGGCAAACCTGCCGTTGGCGGTGCCGATATCGGACAGCCCCTGCATGGTGCGCGCCCCCCCGAACAGCTTGGCCTCGAGCCGGTGGCGCGCCGCGCCCTGGTTCAGAAGCCCGTTGATGAGCAGTTCCATCAGGTGCACGCCGTGGCGCGCCATGAGCGGTGCCGCGGCCTCCTCGCCCGGCAGCAGGAAATGGTTCATGCCGCCGACCTGCGCCACCGGATCGCTGATGCAGGCCGCCACGCAGGAGCCGAGCAGCGTGGTGATGGAGAGCTGCGCATCGGCGCTGACGTGATATTCGCCCTGCACGATGTTGATACGCGGATGCTGGCCGGGATGCTGCATCAGACGAGCTTGCCCACCACCGCCTCGATGGTGGCCTTCAGCGTGGCGGTGGTGAAGGGCTTGGCGAGGAAATTGTTGAGGCCGTATTTCTTGCCCTCCTCGATCATGGCGCGGTCGCCCTTGCCGGTGACGAGGATGAAGCAGCACTGCCGCGTCGGACCATATTCGCGCAGCGCCTTGAGGAGCTGCAGGCCGTTGAGCTTCGGCATGTTCATGTCGGAGAACACGATGTGGCAGGGCGCCGCCATCATGGCCTGCAGCGCCTGCTCGCCATCGGCCGCCAGCACGGTGTTCTTGATGCCGATCTCGTTCAACCCCTCGACGAGCAGCATGCGGCTGACCGAGGTGTCGTCGACCACCATCACCTTGAGGTGCTGCATGAATGGCATGGGTGTCCTCCACTAGATCTTCGCCGCCGTGGCGCCGACCAGTGCGGGGCCGATGCGGGCGAGCGAGAATTGCTGTTCGGCGGCGCCGATCTCCATGGCGGCGCGCGGCATGCCATAGACGACGGAGCTTGCCTCATCCTGCGCGAAGGTGCGCGCCCCCGCCTGGCGCATGGCCAGCAGCCCCTGGGCACCGTCGCGGCCCATGCCGGTGAGCAGCGCGCCCACCGCCTGGGCGCCGGCATGGCGGGCCACCGAGAGAAACAGCCGGTCGACCGAGGGGCAGTGGCCGTTGACGGTTTCGCCCGGCTTCAGCACGCAGGCGAGAGTCCCGCGGCCCGACACTTCGAGATGGCTGCCGCCGCCAGGCGCGACATAGACCGTGCCCGGCTTCAGCGGTGCGCCGTGGCTGGCCTCCAGCACCTGCGGGGCGCACATGCGGTCGAGCCGCTGGGCAAGGTTGCGGGTGAACACCGGCGGCATGTGCTGGGTGATGACGGTGGGGGCACAGTTGGCGGGAAAGCCGGTGAGTACCGCGATCAGCGCCTCGACGCCGCCGGTCGAGGAGCCGATGGCGATGATCTTGCCACCGGGCTCGTAGCCCGGGCGCGGCGGCGGCGCCACCTCGACCTGGGCCATGGGCAGACGGCGCTTCACCCGCGCGGCGACCCGCACCTTGGCGGGCAGTTCCTCAAGGCTGTGCGGGTTGGCGGTGCTGGGCTTTGCCACGCAATCGACGGCCCCCAGCGCCAGGGCGGAGACCGCCGTCTCGGTGCCCTCGGCGGTGAGCGTCGAGACCATCACCACCGGCATCGGACGCAGCCGCATGACGCGCTCGAGGAAGGCGAGGCCGTCCATCTCGGGCATCTCGACGTCGAGCGTCATCACGTCGGGGTTCAGCTGCTTGATCAGTTCGCGCGCCTGCTGCGCCGAGGCGGCGGTGCCCGCCACCTCGATGCCGGCATCGGCTGCCAGCACCCGTGCCACGAGCTGGCGCATGGTGGTGGAATCATCGACGACCAGCACACGGATCGGGTTCATGGGTGCTCTCTCCCGAGCTTGCGGTAGGTGGTGGTGCCGTCGAGCCGGAACAGCGCCTCGGCCGGGCCCACCAGGCGCTCGGAATGACCGAGATAGAGACAGCCGCCGGGGCGCAGCAGGCCGGCGATGCGGCCAAGCAGGCGCGCCTGCGTCGCCTCGTCGAAATAGATCACCACGTTGCGGCAGAACACCGCGTCGAACGGCCCCTTCATCGGCCAGCCGGCGATGAGGTTGAGCGGACGGAAGCTGACGAGGCCGCGCGGCGCCTCGTCGAGGCGCATGGCGCCGTGTTCTGCCGGCTCGAGCCAGCTGCGGCGCAGCTCGGCCGGCACCGCCGCCACTTCCTCGGCCGGATAGACGGCGCGGCGCGCCGTCTCCAGCACATGGGGGTTGATGTCGGTTGCCAGGATGCGCACGTCGAAGGCCCGCGCATCGGG
>Ga0209023_10008350_pt1 | contig 10415 bp, 10 predicted proteins | sample LakOneMetagenome_FD_187468 | JGI IMG/M metagenome (GOLD analysis project Ga0209023, IMG submission 187468) | Freshwater and sediment microbial communities from Lake Erie, Canada (SPAdes) (version 2) | ecosystem: Environmental > Aquatic > Freshwater > Lentic | place: Lake Erie, Canada...
CCCCACCGCCTGCGCCCCGCCGATCGCGAACGCGCGGTCGACGCCGGCCAGCGCCGCCGCCGCGAGCACCATCGCGTTGCGCACACCCTGCGGCGTCGGCACGACCATCACGATCTCGCCGACGCCGGCGACCTTCGCCGGCAGCGCGTTCATCAGCACGCTGGACGGATACGTCGCCTTGCCTCCGGGCACGTAGATGCCCACGCGGTCCAGCGGCGTCACCTTCTGGCCGAGCAGCGTGCCCTCCGCGTCGCGGTAGCTCCACGAGCGGCCGCAGGCCTCGAGTTGGCGCTCGTGGTAGTCGCGCACACGTTCGACGGCGGCCTCGAGCGCCTGGCGCTGGCGCCCGGGGATCGCGTCGAGCGCGGCGAGCAGCTCGGCGCGCGGTATCTCCAGCGCGGCCACCGACGCCGCGGCGACGCCGTCGTAGCGCTGCGTGTACTCCAGCACCGCGGCGTCGCCGCGCGCGCGCACGTCGGCGAGGATCGCGGCGACGCTCGTCTCGATCGCCTGATCGGTTTGCGCCGACCAGTGCAGCAGCCGCGCGAACGCCGCGTCGAAGTCGCTCTGGGTCGTGTCGAGTTGGCGGATGTCGACGCTCATGACAAGGGGCCCACCGCGGCTTCGAATGCGTCGATGATCGCGCGGATCGGCTCGCGCTGCAGCTTCAGTGCGGCCTGATTCACGATCAGCCGTGACGAGATCTTCATGATCTCTTCGACCTCGACGAGCTGGTTCGCGCGCAGCGTGCTGCCGGTCGACACCAGGTCGACGATCGCATCGGCCAGCCCCGTCAGCGGCGCCAGCTCCATCGATCCGTAGAGCTTGATCAGGTCGACGTGCACGCCCTTGTTCGCGAAGTGATCGCGCGCGGTCTGCATGTATTTCGTCGCGACGCGGATGCGCGAGCCCTGCTTGACCGCACCGGCGTAGTCGTAGTCGCGGCGCACCGCGACGCTCATGCGGCATTTCGCGATGTTCAGGTCGAGCGGCTCGTAGAGACCGTCGCCGCCATGCTCGAGCAGCGTGTCCTTGCCGACCACGCCGAGGTCGGCGCCACCATGCTGCACGTAGGTCGGCACGTCGGACGCCCGCACGATCACGAGGCGCACGTCGGGCCGGCTGGTGGCGATGATCAACTTGCGCGTCTTCTCGGGGTCCTCGGCGACGCGGATACCGGCCGCATCGAGCAGCGGCATGATCTCGTCGAAGATGCGCCCCTTGGGCAAAGCGAACGTGATCACGGTCGCGCTCCCATGTACTCGAAGGTGATCATGGCTTGATGCGCTCGATGTCCGCACCCAGACTGCGCAGCTTGATCTCCATCTGGTCGTAGCCGCGGTCGAGGTGATAGATGCGGTCGACGATCGTGTCGCCCTCGGCGACGAGCCCGGCGATCACCAGGCTCGCCGAGGCACGCAGATCGGTCGCCATCACGGTCGCGCCGGAGAGCTTCGCCACGCCCTGCACCACCGCGGTGTGGCCGTCGACCTCGATCTTCGCCCCCAGCCGCACGAGTTCGTTGACGTGCATGTAGCGGTTCTCGAAGATCGTTTCGGTGACGGTCGAGGGGCCGTCGGCGATGCAGTTCAGCGTCATGAACTGCGCCTGCATGTCGGTCGGGAATGCCGGGTACTCGCTGGTCCGAAAGCTCACCGGATGGAGCCGGCCCACGCTCTGGATGCGGATCCAGTCGTCACCCGCCGTGATCTGCGCCCCCGCTTCGCGCAACTTCTCGATCACCGTCTCCAGATGACGCGCGTTCGCGCGCCGCAACATCACCTCACCACCGGTCGCCGCGACGGCACACAGGAACGTGCCGGTCTCGATGCGGTCCGGGATCACCGTGTGCGTGACGCCGCGCAGCCGCTCGACGCCTTCGATCCGGATGCGGCTCGTGCCGTGTCCTTCGATCTTCGCGCCCATCGCGATGAGCATCTCGGCGAGATCGGGGATCTCCGGTTCCTGCGCGGCGTTCTCGAGGATCGTCTCGCCCTCGGCCAGCGTCGCCGCCATCAGCAGGTTCTCGGTGCCGGTCACGGTCACCATGTCGGTGGCGATGCGCGCGCCCTTGAGGCGCGCCGCCTTCGCGACGATGTACCCATGCTCGACCGCGATCTGCGCGCCCATCGCCTGCAGCCCCTTGATGTGCTGGTCGACCGGCCGCGAGCCGATCGCGCAACCGCCGGGCAGCGAGACCCGCGCCTGGCCGAAACGCGCGAGCAGCGGGCCGAGCACGAGGATGGCCGCGCGCATCGTCTTCACCAACTCGTAAGGCGCCTGCGGCGCGTCGACGCGCGCGGCGTTCAGCGTGACCGCATCCGGGTCGGTGCGATCGATCGCGACCCCCATGCTCTGCAGCAGCTTGCAGGCGGTGGACACGTCCTGCAGCCGCGGCACGTTGCGCAGCAGCACCGGCTCGACGGTGAGCAGCGCGGCGCACAGCTCCGGCAGCGCCGCGTTCTTCGCGCCGGAGATCGTGATCGCGCCGCCGAGTTGGCGACCGCCGCGGATGAGGAGTTTGTCCATGAGCGTGTGGATCGATCTGCCCATGTGCCCGCCCGACCTGTGAACCCTCGCATTGCGGCGCGAGCCCACACGCCGCAGTGGACACTGCGGCGGTGTTCAGTGGTGGTGGTTGGAGGCCGACGGGCTCGCCGCCCACTCGGCCGGTGTCAGTGTCTTCATCGACAGGGCGTGGATTTGCTCGCGCATTCTATCGCCCAGGGCCTGAAACACGCGCCGCTGCCGCACGACACGGTTCGTGCCTTCGAATTCCGCGGAAACGATGGTCGCGAAGAAGTGCCGGCCATCGCCCTCGACCTCCACGTGCACGCACGCCAGGCCCTTCTCGATGAAGGAGCGGACGTCGGCGGGCGTGGGATCGGCCATGCGGTGATTCTAGTGGCGGATCTTGTAGCCGATCTTCAGCAGCCGCAGACACAGCGCGCACACCAGCGCCAGGCTCGCGCCCACCACCACCAGGCCAGTCCACGGCGACACGTCGCTGACGCCGAAGAAGCCGTGCCGGAATCCGTCGATCATGTAGAAGAACGGATTCAGGTGGCTCACGGCCTTCCAGAACGGCGGCAGCGAACCGACCGAATAGAACACGCCGGAGAGGAACGTCATCGGCATCACGATGAAGTTCTGGAACGCGGCGATCTGGTCGAACTTCTCCGCCCACAACCCGGCGACCAGGCCGAGCGCGCCCATCATCGCCGCGCCCATCACCGCGAACACGATCACCCACAGCGGCTGCGCGAGATGGAACGGCGCGAACCAGACCGTGACGATGAAGACGCCGAAGCCGACGACGATGCCGCGCACCACCGCCGCGCCGACGTACGCGATGAACCAGGCCCAGTGCGACAGCGGCGCGACCAGCACGAACACCAGGTTGCCGGTGATCTTGCTCTGGATCAGCGACGAGCTGCTGTTCGCGAACGCGTTCTGCAGCACGCTCATCATCACGAGGCCGGGGATCAGGAAGCTGGTGTAGCCGATCGAGCCGAAGACCTTCACGCGGTCCTCGAGCACGTGGCCGAAGATCAGCAGGTACAGGATCGCGGTGAGCACCGGCGCGGCGACGGTCTGGAAGCTGACCTTCCAGAAGCGCAGCACCTCCTTGTAGAGCAGCGCCTTGGTTCCGGCCAATGGCGTCCCTCGGCTCATGCGTGCGCTCCCTGCATGATCTCCAGGAACACGTCCTCGAGGTCGGCGCGGCCGATCTCCAGATCCTCCGGCGTCACGCCCGCGGTGCGCAGCGTCGCCAGCACCTGTTCGACCTCGACGGCATCGTGCGCGGTGATCTGCACGATGCGGCCTGTGACGCGCGACTGTGCGGCGAGCGATGCCGGCAGCGCCTTGTCGGTCTTGAAGCGCAGCATCGTGCTGGCGGTGCCGGCGAGCAGCGCCGACGTGCGATCGAGCGCGACCACGCGGCCCTGCTTGAGCATCGCGATGCGCCCGCACAGCGCCTCGGCCTCTTCGAGATAGTGCGTCGTCAACAGGACCGTGTGTCCTTCCTTGTTCAGCCGCGCGACGAACTGCCACAGCGTCTGGCGCAGCTCGACATCGACGCCCGCGGTCGGCTCGTCCAGCACGATGACCGGCGGCCGGTGCACCAGCGCCTGCGCCACGAGCACGCGCCGCTTCATGCCGCCGGAGAGCTGCCGCATGTTCGCGTTCGCCTTGTCGGCCAGGCCCAGGTTGACGAGCAGTTCGTCGATCCAGTCGTCGTTGTCGCGCACGCCGAAATAGCCGCTTTGCAGCTTCAAGGCCTCGCGCACGCTGAAGAACGGATCGAACACCAGCTCCTGCGGCACGATGCCCAGCGTGCGCCGCGCCGCGGCGTAGTCGTCGACGACGTCGTGCCCGTGCACGCGCACCCGGCCGCTGCTGGCACGCGCCAGGCCGGCGAGGATGCTGATCAGGGTCGTCTTGCCGGCGCCGTTCGGGCCGAGCAGGCCGAAGAACTCTCCGGGGGCGATGTCGAAACTCACGTCGGACAGCGCCTGGACCGCGCCGCGCGCGCCGCCATAGGTCTTGCCGACGTGCTGGAAGGAGATGGCGGGCGGGCTGGACGACATGAAAGCCGCGATTGTAGGCAAGGCGCGCCGCGGCCGCAGGCGATGGTATCGATGCCGATGCACCCGCGCGGAAGTTGATGCTAACGTTGCGCGACCATGGCCAAGGACCCCAGCCGCCCCCCGCGACGCACCGCCGAGCGCATCCTCGAGGTCACGCTGGAGTTGTTCAATCGTTTCGGCGAACCAAACGTGTCGACCACGCTGATCTCGGCCGAACTCGGCATCAGCCCCGGCAATCTGTACTACCACTACCCGGCCAAAGACGAGCTGATCAACAGCCTGTACGACCGCTACGAGCGCGCGCTCACCGAGTTGCTGCGCGCGGCCGACGAGGTGCGCAACGTCGAGGATGCGTGGCTGTTCGTGCACATGCTGTTCGAGCTGATCTGGCAGTACCGCTTCCTGTACCGCGACCTGAACGATCTGCTGTCGAAGAACCGGCGCCTGGAGACGCGCTTCCAGTTCGTGCTGAAGAACAAGACCGCGGCGGTGCGCACGATGCTCGAAGGCCTCGCCCGCGGTGACGCGATGCGGATGACGGCCCGCGAGGTCGAACCGATCGCGACCGCGATGGTCGTGGTGCTGACCTACTGGCTCAGCTACGAGTACGTGCGCAATCCGCGCCACGCGCTCGAACCCGACGTGGCGAGCGCCGCGCTGGTGCGCGGCGCGTTTCATGCGCTCAGCCTGCTCTCACCGTATCTCGAAGCCGATCAGCGCGAACACCTGCATGCGCTGGTCGCCAAATACAACCAAGGAGACTGACATCATGGCCAAGTGGACCGCCTTCCCGCACGACACCGCGGACTACACCTACGACGCCGCGGCGCTGAAGAAGCACTGGGCGCGGCTGCACGCCGGCGATGCCGAGCCGCTGCCGGGCGATGCGAAGGTGCTGGCCGCGTGGGCCCTGTTCCACGCGGGCGAATTCCAGAAGGCGACCGAAGCCGGCCTGAAGGCCGGCGGCGCGGGCATCACCGTCGCGAACAAGGCGCAGGCGATCTACGCCAACTACCTGGAGAAGAGCGAGAAGACCAAGCTCGCGATGTTCATGGAGGTCGCCGAGCGCGCCGAGGCGCAGATCGCCGCCGACTCGAAGAACGCCAACGCCCACTACTTCATGGCCTACGCGCTCGGCCGCTACAGCCAGGGCATCAGCGTGGCGAAGGCGCTCGCGCAGGGCCTGGGCAGCAAGGTCAAGGCGGCGCTCGAAACCGCGATCAAGCTGGCGCCGAAGCACGCCGATGCGCACATCGCGCTCGGCGCGTTCCACGCCGAAGTCATCGACAAGGTCGGCTCGCTGCTCGCCCGCACGCAAGGCGCGAGCAAGGACGCGGGCCTGTCGATGTTCAAGACCGCGTTGAAGCTCAACCCGGCCTCGGCGATCGCGATGGTCGAGTATGCGAACGGGCTGGTGATGCTCGAAGGCGAGAAGAAGATGAAGGAAGCGACCCAGCTCTACGAGCAGGCAGCCGCCTGCACGCCGATGGATGCGATGGAGCGGCTGGATGTGGAGATGGCGAAGGCGGAGCTGGAAGACTGAGCCTAAATAACGTCGACCTGAGTCTCGATGCTCACGTCACGCGGGCGCGGGCGCGGACCTTCTCATTGAAATTGACGATGCCGAACCGATAGTCGCTTCCTAGCATGGCCTCCACCACAACACGGAGGTCGTCATGGAGACGAATCGACTCAATCGGCTCGCGTTGCTGCTGTGCAGCGCCGGCATCCTCACGCTGTCGGCTTGCGGCGGCGGCGACGACAACAGTGCGGCCCCACCGGTGGCGGCGCCTCCGCCGCCTGCGCCTGCGACGACCGACATCGCGACCACCGTGATCGACGGGGCGATCGGCAATGCACTGGTTTGCCTCGACGTGAACGACAACGGCGTGTGCGACAGCGGCGAGGTCTCGGGCCGCACCGATGCGACCGGCAAGGTCACGCTGACGGTTCTGCTGAGCGACGCCGGCAAGCACGCCCTGGTCGCGCAGATCGGGACGGACGCGGTCGATGCCGACACCGGCCCGGTCACAACGCCCTACACGCTGACCGCGCCCGCCGACCAGATCGCGGTCATCAGTCCGCTGACCACGCTGGTGCAGCTATCGGTCGCCAGCACCGGCGCGACCACCGGTGATGCCGCGCAATCGGTGCAGAGCGCCTCGGGCATCACCTCCTCGCCGCTCGTCGACTTCACCAAGACCGTTGCACCGACCGACGGCAGCGCCAATCCAGCCGCGATCGCACGCCTCATCGTGCTGACGATGCAGGCGCAAAGTGCCGCCGTCGCACCGGCCATCGGCACCAACGCGATCGACGGCAAGGCGATCACCACGGCCGATGCGAACAATGCCGTCCTGGCGCAAACGCTGGCTCTGCTGCCGACAATCGCCAGCGCCGCGGGCGACCCGACCGTGCTGGCCGCGACCACGCCCGCCGCGCTGGAAGCGGCGCTGAAGGCGCAGGCTCAGACCGTCGCGACGAATTCGGGCGTCACCGCCGCGTCGCTGCCGAGTACCGTCGGCATCGTCAATCAAGCCAAGGTCACCGACCCCGGCGCGTACGTGCCAACGGGCGGGTACAACCTGCGCACGTTGACGTACACCGACGCATCGAACTACTTCATGCGCGTCTCGTCATCGACGTTGGCCGAGGACACCCCCGATGCGGACAACAACACCCGCTACATCGACCGGCGTCGGCGGGTGAGTGCCGGCAACGTCTCCGCGTGGGGCGCCGGCAGCGACCCGTGGCGCAATGCGGACGTGCACTGGAACGGCAGCGCCTGGGTCAATTGCCCGATCAATTTCGAGAATGTGAGCAGCGTTCGGGACGCACAAGGCAACAGCACCTACAACTATTGCGACAAGACGGAAACGGGCCGCAGCAACCGTGCCACCTTCGACATCAGCGGACGCACGTTGGCCGAGGTCTATGTGCAACTCCGGACCGGCGGCTACACGAACATCACCCTGCCCGACACCAGCGTCCTCGGCACAGCCACCTTTCCGACCGGGTCGCAGTTGCGATACCAGGTGACGACGCCATCGACCGAGGCGATCGCGTACTACCCGGGCGGCACGAACACTGTCGCGCAATACTCCGCGGCAGTCAGCGCCGGCGGTGATGCGAGCGCGCAGCCTGCCGGGACGGCGTGCAACTCCGACGAGGCCACGTTCGGACGCACCACCGCCACGGCGACACTGGAGACGATGGTCGCGCGTGCAACGGGCACGCCATGCAAGTTCGGCACCACCACCTTCGTCTACGGCGGGGTGACCTACTCGAGCGACACGCCCGACTATTGGTGGGGCAACAGCACGGTGAGCATCGGCACACTGGGCAGCGCACCGGTCGGTAGCGGACCTGCACCGGGCTTCTACACGACCAACACGCTGATTCGCATCGCATTCACCGGCGGGAACGCCGTCACGTACTACGCGTGCAAGCAGCGATTCAACACCGGTTCGATCCGCGCCTGCAGTGACATCGGCACCGGCACCTATGCGATCGCGCCACTCGGCGACGCACGCGCGCTGACCTTGACCAACCCGCCCGCGCTGGCGGCCCCATTGACCTACAGCCGCGTCTTCGTCGAACGCGGTGGCTTGATCTACTTCGGCTATCAAGGCAAGCCGGTCACGACCAGTCAGGCACGGTTCAATGCCACGGGGTCGACCGCATTCCTCACACAACTCGCCATCACGCCGGACGACCCGTCCAAACCGCTGGCACTCACGCTGGGTTCGTACCAGGGAATTTGGGACGGGGCGAGACTGAGCCTTTACGTCGCCACCGACGGTGGCATCACCTGTCAGAATCGGTCGACACAGGCGTTCTTCACCTGCACGGCGCAAATCACCGACGCGGCCACCGGAGCCTTCACCTACGCCGACGGCACGAGCACGCTGGCCGGGACGATGGACTTCGCCACCGGAGCGGGCGCGGGCACGTACCACAACCCGACGCTGACGCCGGCGGACGGTTCGTTCACGCTGGTTCGGCGTTGACCCCAGGCAAGCAGCTCACTCCCCCCACGGCAGCATCATCGTCAGAAGCAACAGCTTCTCGAACTCCGGCTCGAACCGGTCGATGATCTGCTGCGGGTGCGGACACAGCTTCTTGTCGGTGATCAGCCCGAACTGCACGCCGCCGCCGTACGACAGGATCGACACGCCGACGCCGATGTCGCCCGACGCGGGGACCCAGAACATCGTCTGGCGCAGCGTCGCGCCGCACAGCTTCAGCGGCGTCGCCGGGCCGGGCACGTTGGTCATCACGGCGGTCGACTTCTTCGCGAACAGCCCGAGCAGCGCGTCTTGCGCCGGCTTGATCAGCAGCCCCGCGACCGCGAGCACTGCGAACGCCAGCAGCGGCTGGTAGCTGTCCTTCAGCTCGTTCATGCGCGCGCGCACCGCGTAGACGCGCTCCACCGGGTTGGCGATGCCGATCGGCAGCGTGAGCGGTGCCAGACCGAAGCGATTGCCGAGCTTCCAGGCCTCCTCGATCGGGCGCAGGTTGACCGGCACCATCGCGCGAATCTCCTTGCCGCTCGGGTCGTCGCCCTCCTCCTGCAGCCACGCGCCGATCGCGCCTGCGACGCAGGCGAGCAGCACGTCGTTGATCGAGCAGCCGAGCGCCTTGCCGATCGCCTTGACGCCGTCCAGCGGCAGCGGCTCGCCCCAGGCGACGATCTTCTGCCCGAGCGGCTTGCCCTTGAGCAGCGTCGGCGAATCGTCGCTCATCAATGCGAGCGCACCGAGGTCGCCGATCACCTTCGCGCCGGTGCGCGCCATGTCGATCGACCCGGCGAGGCCCTGCTGCGGGTTGGACAGCATTTCGACCGATTTGGTGACGCTGCCGCCGTACATGCCGATCGCCTTCGTCGCCAGGTCGGTGAGCGGCTTCATCACCGCGTCGGACAGCCAGTCGCCCTCGTTGCTCTCCTCGACCTTGCGCGACTTGCGCTTCGGCGGGTCCATTCCACCGTCGGTGATCGACATCATCACCGAGATCAACGCGATGCCGTCGCCGATGCAGTGGTGCACGCGCGCCACCAGCGCGCTGCCGCCTTCGTAGCCATCGATCAGGTGGAACTGCCACAGCGGATGATCCGGATCGAGGGGCGTGTTCGCCAGCTCGCCGACCAGCGCCTGCAACGCCTCGCGCTCGCTCTGCCCGGCGGCGCGCTCGAGCTTCGGGTGATGCAGCACGTGGCGCTCGACGTTGAAGTCGTCGTCGAGCACCCAGTTCGCGCCGACCGCATCGGGCACGACCTTCTGCGTGAAGCGCTCGTACTTCAACAGCTTGTCGACGACGCGCTCGCACAGCGCCGCGTAGCGAATGCCGGGCTGCAGCAGCCAGACGCCGACGATCATCATCAGGTTGACGTCGTTGTCCATCCGCAGCCAGGCGGTGTCCACGCGCGACATGCGCTGCATTGCGGCTGCGGCCATCGGGGTTCTCCTGAGTCTTCGGGTTATCGGACGGGCGACGATGCTGGGTAACATCGGGACCGTCAATGGACATTTTCACTCACGGGGGACCTGCATCATGGCCGATCTGAAAGCCCAGTTCGAGAAAGCCGTCGCCGAATCGAAGAGCCTGCCCGAAAAGCCGGACAACATGACGCTGCTGAAGATCTACGCGCTGTACAAGCAGGCCAGCAGCGGCGACGTCGACGGCAAGCGACCCGGCTTTTCCGACATGGTCGGCCGCGCGAAATGGGACGCGTGGAGTGCCGTGAAGGGCCAGAGCCACGACGAAGCGATGCAGGCCTACATCGACCTGATCGAATCGCTGAAGTGACAGCCCCTCGGTCGA
>Ga0209023_10008351_pt1 | contig 10411 bp, 10 predicted proteins | sample LakOneMetagenome_FD_187468 | JGI IMG/M metagenome (GOLD analysis project Ga0209023, IMG submission 187468) | Freshwater and sediment microbial communities from Lake Erie, Canada (SPAdes) (version 2) | ecosystem: Environmental > Aquatic > Freshwater > Lentic | place: Lake Erie, Canada...
GGTGCTGCTGCCCAGCGGGTCGATCGCCATGGCGGCCGGCACCACGGCGCTGGTCAGCGTCGAGGGCGACGGCACCACGTTCATCGTCGTGGCCCACGGTGCGGCGGTGCTGGTCGAGCCGCTCGGCTCCACCATGCTCCCAGGCTCCACGGTCGCCTTGGTGCCCGTCGGTTGCAGCGCTCAGGTCGATGAGGCCACCGCAGCCGAGATCGAAGCGGAGCCCCTCGTGGCCCGCAACCGAGCGCTCGACGCCGGTCGCTGACTCCCGACCTCGCAGCTAGCTCCGCAGTGTCACGCCGGGCAGGGCGCCCGTGTGCTCGCCGTTCAGCACGGTGACCACGCCGTTCACCATGGTGAGGTCGTAGCCCACCGCACCCTGCACCCACCGTCCGGCGCCCCCGGGGAAGTCGTGGTGGAACTCGGGCAGGGGCAGGGCGAGGGCGTCGAGGTCGATCACGTTCAGGTCGGCTGGTCGGCCTTCGGCCACGATCCCGCGGTCGCTGATGGCGAACAGCTCGGCCGGCACCGACGTGAGCCTTGCCACGCCCTGGGCCAGGTCGTACAGGCCGCGATCTCGGACCCAGTGCGACAGGAACCACGTCGGCTGGCTGGCATCCATGATCTGGCCGACGTGGGCGCCGGCATCGGCCAGGCCCAGGACCACGTTGGGGTCGGCCAGCAGGCGCTCGACCTCGTCTGGGGTCTGGTTCAGGAACGGCCAGTTGAGCAGGCAGGCCCCGTCGGTCTGGTCCAGCAGATCGATCCAGTGGGCGGTCGGGGTGGTCCCGGCCGCGGCGGCCCGGGCGGCGAGGGAACGCTCGGGGTCGAGCCGGTAGTCAGCAGGCACGGTGTCCAGCGGGAACAGCCGGTCGGGGGCGATGCCTTGGCCGCTGTCGCCGTCGGCCACCAGGATCGCCCGCTGCTCAGGATCGCGGATGGCGGCCAGGCGGGCCTCGAACGGCAGGTCGAGCAGGGCCCGCCACGACGGTGAGCCGCCGAAGGGGGAGTGGTGGGCCAGGCCGAACAGCACGCCGACGGACCGCACCGTGGTCTGGGGGTGGATCCGGGCCCCGTTGCGGTTGGCCTCGGCCACCAGTTCCAGGACCTGGCGGTGGAGGTGTCCGCCGGCCATGGTCTCGGTGAGCCCGAACGACACCGGTCGACCCGACGATCGGCTGACCTCGGCCAGCACCCCGACCTCTTCGATGGTGCTCTCCGGTGTGGCACCGTTCTGCGAGCCAAGCATGGCGGCGGTCTCGAACACGCCCTTGCCGTGGCGGCCGAGCACCGCAGCCAGGGCGACCAGCTCGTCGACGGTGGCGTAGGTGCCGGGGATGGGCTGGCCGTCGGCGCCCTTGTGCAGCACGGTGCGGCTCGACGACATGCCCAGCGCCCCGGCCGACATCGCCTCCTCCACCAGGTCGACCATGTCGTCGAGGTCGTCGGCGGTGGGGGCCTCGGTGGCTCGGTCGCCCATGACGTAGCGGCGCAGGGCGCTGTGGCCGATCATGCCGCCGACGTTGATGCCCTTGGGTCGGCGGTCGAGCGCGTCGAGGTACTGGCCGTAGGTCTCCCAGTTCCACGACAGGCCGCTCATGATGGCGTCGGCCGGGATGTCCTCGACCGACTCCATCATCTCCGCCAGGCCACGGCGGTCGTCGGGTCGGCACGGAGCGAACGTGACGCCGCAGTTGCCGATGACCACCGAGGTGACGCCGTGGAAGCACGACGATGTGCCGAGCGGGTCCCAGGAGATCTGGGCGTCGAGGTGGGTGTGGATGTCGACGAACCCGGGCGTGACGATCCGGTCGGTGGCATCGATGGTCTGGCGGGCTTCGCCGGTGACCTCGCCGACGGCCACGATCATCCCGTCCTGCACAGCGATGTCGGCCCGGCGTGGCGGTGCGAGCGTTCCATCCACGAGCGTGCCGTTGCGGATCACCAGGTCGTACATGCCCGCAGGGTAGATCGGTTCGGGGCGACGTTGTTCGGCCACCGGTACCGTGTCGCGATGGCGAACGAAGAGACCAGCAAGCTCCTGAACCGCTGGCGCATCAGCCCGGACGACTCGGTCGACCTGGCCAAGATCGATCCCCGGTCCAACGACGGTGCTCCTGGCGACAAGGACGAGACCCGCTTGGCCACCGAGCCGCTCGTGGTGGAGCTGGCCGAGATGCAGAACCGGCTCTGGGCCGAGAGCAAGCAGTCGCTGCTCCTCGTGCTCCAGGCCATGGATGCCGGTGGCAAGGACGGCACGGTCCGCAAGGTGTTCTCGGGCGTCAACCCGCAGGGCGTGAGGGTGGCCTCGTTCAAGGCGCCGACCGCCGAGGAGCTGGCCCACGACTTCCTCTGGCGCATCCACCAGCACACCCCGGCTCACGGCGAGATCGGCGTGTTCAACCGCTCCCACTACGAGGACGTCCTGATCGTTCGGGTCGACGAGATCGTGCCCGAACCCGTATGGCGAGCTCGCTACGAACAGATCCGCCACTTCGAGCAGGCTCTGGGCCATGCCGGCACCAGGGTGGTGAAGGTGTTCCTGCACATCTCCAAGGAGGAGCAGAAGGCGCGGTTCCAGTCCCGCCTCGACACGCCCGAGAAGCGCTGGAAGTTCTCCGCCGCCGACCTCGCCGTGCGGGCCAAGTGGGACCAGTACCAGCAGGCCTACGCCGACGCCATCGCCAAGACCAGCACCGATGATGCCCCCTGGTACGTCGTCCCCGCCGACCGCAAGTGGTACCGAGACTGGGCCGTCCTCCAGATCCTCCTGGGCACCCTGAAGGACATGGACCCCAGGTACCCCGATGAGGAACCCGGCCTCCAACACGTCGTCATCGACTGATTCCTGACCCGGCCCGCACGCATCTGAGCTGAGGGACGCCACGGCGGTCGCCATTTCGCGATTCGCCCATGAGGCCAACCGGTCAACCCTGGGCGGCGGTGGCCTTTGCCGGGCCGCCGTCGGGGAGGGTCACCACCATGCGGCAGCCGGTCGGTTGGCGGCGTTCGGCGCGGATCCTCCCGCCGTGCATGTCGACCACCCACCTGGCGATGGCCAGGCCCAGGCCCGAACCGCCCTCATCGGTCGAACGGGCGTCGTCGGTGCGGTAGAAGCGCTCGAACACCCGGTTGAGCGCCTCGGACGGGATGCCGGGACCCTCGTCGAGCACCTCGAGGGTGACGGTGTCGTCGGCCCGGGTGGCGGTGAGCACCACCTCGCCGCCGTCGGGGGTGAACCGGGCCGCATTGTCGGTGAGGTTGGCGAACACCTGGTGCAGGCGCTCGGGGTCGCCCTCGAGCGCGAGATCAAGAGGCTCCACCTGCACCCGGAACACCACGTCGGGGGAGTGCAGCGAAGACTCGTCGGCCACGGCCTCCAAGAAGTCGGCCACCGGGAAGCGCAGCAGGTGCAGCGGCGACACGCCGGACTCCAGGCGGCTGAGGTCCAGCAGTTGGCTCACCAGGCGCTGGAGCCGCTCGGTCTGGGCCAGCATCGTGCGCAGGAGCGCTGGCTCGGGGGTGACCACCCCATCCACCAGGTTCTCCAACGTGGCGCGCAGGGCCGAGATCGGGGTCCGCAGCTCGTGCGACACGTTGGCCACCAGCTCGCGCCGCTGCCGGTCCACCTCGGCCAGCTCCTCGGCCATGAGGTTGAAGGCCACGGCGAGGCGGCCCACCTCGTCGGCTGACGACGTCTCGATCCGGGCCGCCGTGTCGCCGGCGGCCATGGCGGTGGCGGCCCTCTCCATCTCCCGCAGCGGCGACGTCATGCCCCGGCTCATGAGCTGGACCATGCCCAGGGCGATCACCGCGGCGACGCCGGCACGGAAGAGGGGGACGAAGTTGAGCCGCAGCCCGATCTCGTTCACCACCAGCGTCACCGCCACCGCGGCCACGATGACCACGCTGAACTTGACCTTGATCGACCGCAGTCGCTGGAGCGGGTTGACCACGGCGCTACGCCACTACTTCAGGACCGCGTCGCCGGACTCGGGCGCCTCGCCCAGCCCGTAGCCCACCCCGTGCACGGTGCGGACCACACCATCGCCCAGCTTGCGGCGCAGGGCTCGCACGTGGGAGTCGACGGTGCGAGCACCGGAGCCGTCGCGATAGCCCCACACGTCGGCCAGCAGCCGTTCCCTGGTGAGCACCCGGCCCGGCTTCTCGGCCAGGTTCACCAGCAGGTCGAACTCGGTGGGGGTGAGGTGCACGATCTCGCCCCGCTGGCGGACCCGTCGGGCGTCGACGTCGATCTCGATGTCGTCGTCGAGGTGCAGGCTCCGACCGGGGGTGATGCCGGCCAGGGCGTCGAGCCGGCGGAACAGGGCCTGGACCCGGGCCACCAGCTCGCGCATGGAGAACGGCTTGGTGAGGTAGTCGTCGGCGCCGACGGCTAGGCCGATGACCAGGTCGGTCTCGTCGTCTCGGGCGGTGAGCATGAGGACGGGGAGGTGGCGGTCCTTCTGGATCCGTCGGCAGACCTCCAGCCCATCCAGCCCGGGGAGCATGAGGTCGAGGATGACCAGGTCGGGTTCCCAGCGCCGAGCGTGCTCGACCCCGTTGGGCCCGTCGGCCGCCAGCTGCACCTCGTAGCCCTCGCTGCGGAGACGGGCGGCCACGGCGTCGGCGATCAGCGCCTCGTCCTCGACCACCAAGATCTTGCGTGCCATGCCCGGCAACCCTAGAGCTGACGGGTCGTCAGGGGATGGGAGCCGCCCACGGTGGTGTCCTAGCGTTGAGCCATGTCTGACTACGCGCCGCCCCTCAGCGACATCAAGTTCCTGCTCGATCACCTCACCCCGATCGACGGCCTGGCCAAGCTCGAGGCGTACTCGGACATCGACGCTGACTCCGTCTACGGCGTGATCGAGGAGTTCGGCCGGCTCATGGCCGACGTGTGGGCCCCCACCAACGTGGCCGGCGACGCCGAGGGAAGCCACGTGGAGGGCGACACCGTGCGCACCGCCACCGGCTTCAAGGAGGCCTACCGGGCCTACGCCGATGCGGGCTGGGGTGCGGTGCCGTTCGACGTCGCCTACGGCGGCGGCGGGTTCCCGTGGCTGGTGGGCATCGTGCAACAGGAGCTCCTCAACAGCGCCAACATGGCGTTGGCCATGGCCCCGCTGCTCACCCAGGGCGCCATCGACGCCATCCTCCACCACGGCAGCGAGGAGCAGAAGGAGAAGTACCTGCTCAAGATGGTGTCGGGCGAGTGGACCGGCTCCATGAACCTCACCGAGCCCGACGCCGGCTCCGACGTGGGCGCCCTGCGCACCAAGGCCGTCAAGCAGGACGACGGCACCTACCGGATCTCGGGCCAGAAGATCTTCATCACGTTCGGCGAGCACTCCTTCACCGACAACATCGTGCACCTGGTGCTGGCCCGGACACCCGACGCCCCCACCGGCACCAAGGGCATCTCGTGCTTCATCGTCCCCAAGTTCCTGGTGAACGACGACGGCACGCTGGGTGATCGCAACGACGTCCACATCGTGTCGGTCGAGCACAAGATGGGCATCAAGGGAAGCCCCACCTGCGTGCTGGCCTACGGCGACAACTCCGACGGCGCCATCGGCTACCTCATCGGCGAGGAGAACGCCGGCATGCGGTACATGTTCACCATGATGAACAACGCCCGCCTCGGCGTCGGCGTGGAGGGCCTCGGCCTGGCCGAGCGCTCGTACCAGCACGCCCTCGCCTACACCAAGGAGCGCAAGCAGGGCTTCGCTCCCGGTGCCGCTCGCGGCGAGAAGTCCTTCATCATCGAGCACCCCGACGTTCGCCGGGGCTTGCTCACCATGAAGGCCTACACCGAGTCCATGCGGGTGCTGGCCTACAAGGTGGCCGAGCAGATCGACATCGCCCGCCACGGCGACGACGAGGTCTCCCGGACCACCGCCCAGGAGATGGTCGACCTCCTGATCCCGCTCACCAAGAGCTACTGCACCGATGTGGCCGAGACCGTCACCTCCATCGGCATCTCGCTGCACGGCGGCATGGGCTTCATCGAGGAGACCGGTGCCGCCCAGTTCTACCGGGACACCAAGATCACCCAGATCTACGAGGGCACCAACGGCATCCAGGCCATGGACCTCGTCGGCCGCAAGCTCCCCATGCGCGCCGGTGGCGTGCTGGCCGACCAGGTCAACCGCATGAAGGCCACCGTCGAGGAGCTGGCCGGTGCCGGTCCCGAGCTCGAGGCCATCCACCGCGAGCTCTCGTCGGCCCTCGGCGCGCTCGACGAGACGAGCACCTGGATCCTCACCAACGGCCTCTCGGATCCGGTGCAGGCCCTGTCGGCCGCCACCCCGTTCCAGCGGCTGTTCGCCACCACGGTGGCGGGCTGGCTCATGGCCCAGCAGGCGCTGGTGGCCAAGCGGCTCATCGACACAGGTGCGCCCGATGCCGACGTGGCCGCGGTCAAGCTGGTCACGGCCAGGTTCTTCGCCGAGCACCTGCTCCCGCAGGTCCACGGCCTGGTGGCACCGGTCATCGCTGGCAAGGACGACCTGTTCGCCCTCACCGCCGAGCAGTTCTGAGGCCCAGCCTGACCTAGGGCTCGCCCGGAGACTCGCGGTCTCCGACCCTCATCTCCTCGACCGGGCTGCCGATGGGCACCATCTGATGGACCGAACACTGGCCGATCGAGGCGCGCCCCACGCGATGCCTCGGATGTCGACCGGACTCGGCCGCGCCCGCGCCATGCAGGCCCTGGCCGAGGTCGGGCTTCCCAGCGACGGCCTGGTCCGTGCCGACAGCGTCACCAACGAGGTCTGGCTCACCGAGGACCACGTGGTCCGGGTCAACCGAGACGCCAGCCACCGGCTCCAGCGTGAGGCCGTGCTATCCCAGGTGCTGCCCGACGAGGTGGGCTACCCGCCGCTCGTGCAGTACGGCGGCGAGGTGGGCGGCGACTGGCTGGTGGCCCAACGGGTGCCGGGCAAGCCCCTCAGTCGCTGGTGGCCGACCATGGAGGTGGCCGAGCGTCGGGAGGCGGTCCGTCAGCTGGCCGAGCGGTTGCGCACGGTCCACCAGACCCCGTGCCCCAACCTCGGCGGCCCGGTGGAGAGCCAGCAGCTGCTGACCCGGGCCCGGACCGGCGCCGACGCCGTCCGCCCGCTCATCGAGGCCATCAGGCGGGCACGCCGGCTGCCCCACGTCGACGACGGCATCCTGCGCGAGGTCGCCTACCACGTGGAGAGCCACGCCGACGCGCTCGATCCCTTCGACGAGCCCACCATCGTCCACGGCGACATGACCTTCGAGAACGTGCTGTGGGACGGCGAGCAGATCACCGCGCTGCTCGACTTCGAGTTCGCCCGACCAGGGTCACCGGATCTGGACCTGGACGTGCTGCTGCGCTTCGTGGCCCTCCCCAAGCTGCACGTGGCCGAGGACTACGAGGACGTCACCGAGGCCGAGGACTACGCCGACGTGCCCTGGTGGCTGGCCGAGGACTACCCCGAGCTGTTCGCCCACCCGCGACAGTTCGACCGGGTCCGCATCTTCGCCCTCGCATGGGACGTCCGGGAGCTGCTGGCGTTCCCGCCGGCCGAGCCGTTGCGCGACCTGCACCGCCACCACGCCCACCGCCGCATGGTCCACGTCCTGCGCAACACCAGCTACCTCGACCGCATGAACGGCGGCGTCGCCCTCGACTACTGACCGACCCGCCGGCTCACCGGGTGAGCCGGTCAGGACCGCAGGGCGGCGATCACGTCGTCGGACAGCTGGGGCCAGGCCCGCATGGCCCACGGGCCGAAGTCGCGGTTGGTGAGCACCACCAGTGCTCGCTCCAGCGCGGGGTCGACCCACAGGCACGTTCCCGACGCGCCGAAGTGGCCGAACGTCTCCGGTGAGTTGGTGGTACCGGTCCAGTGGGGGGACTTGTGGTCCCGCAGCTCGAAGCCCAAGCCCCAGTCGTTCGGCGTCTGCCGGCCGATGCCGGGGAGGATGCCGTCGAGCCCGGCGAAGGCGACGGTGACGGCCTCGGCCAGCGTCGACGGCGCGATGAGCGTGGGCACCAGCAGCTCACGAGCGAAGCGGGCCATGTCTCGGCCGGTGGAGCGGGCGCTATGGGCCAAGGACCCGTTGCGGAGCCGGGTGGCGGTCATGCCCAGCGGTTCGAGGACCGCGGCGCTGACGTACCGGTCGGCCGGCATGCCCGCCGCAGCGGTGAGGTGGGCGGCGAGGGCCTCGAAGCCGGTGTTGGAGTACACCCGACGTCGGCCGGGCAGCATCACCGACCCGGTGTCGAACCCGAACCCGGCGGCATGAGCCAGCAGGTGGCGCACGGTGGACCCGGGCGGCCCGGCCGGCTCATCCAGCGTGAGGGTGCCTTCCTCGACAGCGACCAGGCAGGCGTAGGCGGCGAGCAGCTTGGTGACCGAGGCCAGGTCGAAGGCCCGTTCGTCGTCGCCCACCGTGGCCAGCGTTCCCGTCGGGGCGACGACCGAGGCGGACAGGGCACTGACCCCCCATGCACCCGTGGTGAAGAGGGCGGAGGCCAGATGAGCGTCGATCGATGCCGACGACGCCGGCACCGCCGAGGAGACCACGCGGCCTTCGGGCGGCTCGCTCTCGCCCGCCCACGTCGGAGCGGCGTCGGTCACGGCTCGTCCCAGACCATGGGGGTGGGGTCGAGGGGCTCGCTGGGGCCGAGGACCACGTCGGCGGGCGATCGACGATCGATGTGGCCGATCAGCCCGTGGTACACCCCGAACCCGCACAGCTCCTGGAGCCGGGGGGAGAACTGCCGCACGGTGTCGAGCGGGACGCCCAGCTGCTGGTTCTCCTGCTGACGCACCCAGCCCGCGCAGTAGTTCATAGCCAGCCCGATGCGTCGGTCGGCGGTCTGGTTGGCGCCGCCGCCGTGCCAGAGGCTGCCGTGCCACACCAGCACGCTGCCCTTGGCCATCTCGGCCGGGATGCTCGGGTGCTCGCTGCCGTAGGCGGGGGAGTGGTCGGCCAGGTGCGAGCCGGGCACCAGGCGGGTGGCGCCGTTCTCCTCGGTGAAGTCGGTGAGGGCCCACATGGTGTTGCACACCGTGGCCACGTGGGGCTTGGCCACCGGCATGAGCTGGTCGTCGGCGTGGATCGGCTGGGGGATCTCGTCGGGTCCGATGGCGATCGACGACAGCGATGAGATGAGGCAGCCGGCGTCGAGCACGCCCTCCACGATGGGCAGGATCGACGGGTGCACCGGAACCTCGGCGAAGCGATCGCCCCGGGCGAGCAGGTTGTAGATCCGGACGGTCCTGGCGCCCTCGAAGCTGTTGCGGGCCGGCTTCACGCCCAGGTCGTGCTCGAGGCGGGCCAGGTCGTCCACCAGGCCTTCGACCAGGTCCAGGTCGATGGCGTCGGGCACGATCGTGAAGCCCTGGTCGGCGATGGCCGTCAGGTGGGCGTCGACATCGGAGGGGCCGGTCACGTCGCGCATGGTAGGCCGGGTCGGTGGACGACGAGTCGCCGGCCGAGCTGGACCCGCAGGACTTCGCCGACGCCGTGGCCGCCGTGCTCGACGGTCTCGAACCGGGCGAGGTCATGACCTACGGCGAGGTGGCGGCCGAGGCTGGTCGACCCGGCGCGGCGCGGGCCGTCGGCCGCCTGCTGTCGCAGAGCGGCGGGGCCTTCCCGTGGTGGCGGGTGGTGAACGCGTCGGGCCGTCTGGTGCCCGGTCACGAGGCCGAGCACGAGCGTCGCCTGGCCGCCGAGGGCGTTCTCGTGGTCAACGGCAAGGTTCGCCCGACTCGCTCGTAGAGTGCCCCCATGAGCATCTACGACCATCCCGTGAAGTCCCTCGATGGCGGCGCCGCCGACCTCCACGACTACGAGGGCAAGGTCGCTCTCGTCGTGAACGTGGCGTCCAAGTGCGGCCTCACGCCGCAGTACGAGGGCCTCGAGCGCCTCCAGAAGACCTACGGCGACAAGGGCTTCACCGTCCTCGGCTTCCCGTGCAACCAGTTCCTCGGCCAGGAGCCGGGCACCGCCGAGGAGATCCAGACCTTCTGCTCCACGACCTACGGCGTGACCTTCCCGCTGTTCGACAAGATCGACGTGAACGGCGACGACCGCGACCCCCTCTACGCCGAGCTCACCGAGGTGGCCGACGCCGACGGCACAGCCGGTGACATCCGCTGGAACTTCGAGAAGTTCCTCGTCGCTCCCGGCGGCGAGATCGTCGCCCGCTTCGCCCCGCAGACCGAGCCCGAAGCCGCCGAGGTCACGGCCCTCATCGAGGCCAACCTGCCGGCCTGAACCCGGCTTGTCACGGATGATCGCGGTTCCGGCCCGCTCGACCCCTAACCTGGGCCGAGCGGGTCGGCGCCATTCCTCGGCGGTCCCGCGGGTCACCTCGTTACGCGTTCGTCTCACCTGACACGACAGCCGGAGGCCGACCCTCCCTCGTCAG
>Ga0209023_10008352_pt1 | contig 10408 bp, 9 predicted proteins | sample LakOneMetagenome_FD_187468 | JGI IMG/M metagenome (GOLD analysis project Ga0209023, IMG submission 187468) | Freshwater and sediment microbial communities from Lake Erie, Canada (SPAdes) (version 2) | ecosystem: Environmental > Aquatic > Freshwater > Lentic | place: Lake Erie, Canada | collected...
TGTACGCGAGGCACGTGGCCGCGAGTTCGCTGTGGGGATTCACCGAAGTCTCGGAACTGGTGTTCGATGCGCGCGAGGGCGTGGTGGTCGATCCGACCGAGGAACGCCTGCGCGACGAGTTCGGCGGAACGCGCGTGCTGCACCTGCCGATGCAGAGCATCGTGCGGGTGGAGGAAGTGGAGAAGAAGGGACAGTCCGCGATCCGCGACGCTGCGACTGGTGAAACAGTCGTCACGCCGTTCCCGCTGCCGGCGAAGCCGAGGTAGTTCTCGCAGGAGAGTGAATCATGTCGCTACCAATTCGCGCTATCAGCATTTCCATGCTCTGTCTCACCGCCGCCGCTTGCAGCAAATCTGTCGCCCAAACTGCGGATGCGAAAGCTCCGAAGGATGGGTTTCAAGAAATGATGGAGATGGTCAATGGGAAATGGGAAACAGCAACACTTGGCCCTTGGGAATGCCAGGTACCCGCTACATCGCACAAAGAAGTCCTGACATGCACTCTTGACGGCAAAATGGTCTTCAACGCAATCGGTGCGCCGGGGCAAGGCGTTCTCATCGGAGTGCCGGAGGATGCTCGCTCCTCGTCGTTTATTTCGGTTCGCGTGGACTCCTCCGGCGCCGTTAAAGACCTGAGTTATGACGGCCTGTCGAATGCAGGCGAACTCGTTCGGCATGTTGAAGATCGAGATGTCGACGGCCAGCCTGATCGGATCGTGGATTTCCGTACACATGCACAGAGCGTACGCATCAACGGCCTGATGTTTGATCTGACAAAGGCTGGCTTGGATGAATCCAAGCGCGTCGTCTATACAGCCAAGGTCGATGGCGTGGAGAAGCGGGTTCTACTGGACCGTTACCCGTTCCCGCTTGAAGACCTGCCTGCGCACATCACGCCACTGGCAAAGTAGCGTCGTAGGGCGGGTCTCGACCCGCTATTGATTGAAGATGAAAAGCTGGATTCCCGCTTTCGCGGGCATCTTTTCACAGCCGAAGGCTGTGTATGACGAGCAAAAGATTCAACCCTTCGGCGTCGGCGCTGCAGCCTGCGCGACCGGCTTCTTGAGTTCCTGCAACGCCGCGGTGATCGGCGCATCGCCGGGGAGCACGTCGCCGGCGTTGGTGCCGGCATCGTCTTCCTCTTCGCCGTGCAGGTGGCCGGGCAAGGAGGCTTCGGTGTACGGCATGTCGCCGTCTTCGGCTTCCTTCTCCGCGAGCGCCTTGTCCGGCTGCAGCACGACGTCCGGCACGATGCCCACGCCCTGGATCGACTTGCCGCTGGGCGTGTAGTAACGCGCGGTGGTGAGCTTGACCGAATCGCCGTTGTCCAACGGCAGCAGCGTCTGCACCAGGCCCTTGCCGAAGGTGCGGCTGCCGACGATCCTCGCGCGGTGCAAATCGCGCAGCGCGCCGGAAAGCACTTCGGTCGCGCTCGCGGAACCCGCGTCGACCAACGCCACCACCGGCGCGCCATGCATGCGGTCGCCCGGCGTAGCGCGGAAGATCGCGTCATTGCCGGGCATGCGCCCGCGCGTGCTGACGATCACGCCGCTGTCCAGCAGGTCGTCCGCGATCTGCACCGCGGAGGTGAGCAGGCCGCCGGGGTTGCTGCGCAGGTCGAGCACCAGGCCGCGCAACTTGCCGCCGGACTGGGCCTGCAGCCTGTCCAGGTTCTTTTCGAAATCGGCGGCGGTATCGGTCTGGAATTCACTGATGCGGATGTAGCCGTAGCCGGGTTCGAGCATGCGCGAACGCACGCTGGCGACGCGGATGGTGTCGCGCTTGAGCGTCACCTCGAACGGCTTCGGCATGCCTTCGCGCACCACTTCCAGCGTCACCGAAGTGCCGGGCTTGCCGCGCAAGGGGCCAGGACCGGCCGCATCGGAAGGGGTGAGGTCGCGACCATCGACCGCGACGATGATGTCGCCCGAACGCAATCCCGCCTGCGCCGCCGGCGTGTCGTCGATCGCGGACACGACCTTCACCGAGCCGTCGGGCAGGGTCATTACTTCCACGCCGATGCCGTCGTAGGCGCCGCTGGTTTCCTCGTCGAAGGCCTGCGCGTCGGATTTCTCGAGGTAGGCGCTGTGCGGATCGAGATCGAGCAGCAGCCCCTTGATCGCGGACTGCATCAGCTTGTGGTCGTCGACCGGATCGACGTACGCCTGCTTGATCGCGTCGTACACGCCGACATAACGCCGGATCTCCGCCAACGGTACTTTCGTCGTCTCGCTTTCCGCGGCGTCGGGATCGTCGCTGGACGCGACCGCGCGTTCGCCGCCCGCGTCGTTCGGCGGAAGCTGTTCCTGCGCCTGCGCGTTCGACAGGCCCAGGGCGAGCAGGAGGGCGAAAAGGGGAAGTCGACGCATGGAAGCTCCGGGTTGAACGACGCGGCCAGGGTGTCGGACCGCGGCCGAAAGCGGGGGTTCCGGCGATTATGCGGGTCGCGCGGATGAATGGCGGTTGTCGAACATCAATGCGCGCGCAGCCAAGCCGCCGGATCGACCGGGCTGCCCTGGCGGCGCAGTTCGAAATACAGCGCCGGCCGGCCTTGACCACCGGAATTCCCCACGCTGGCGACCGGGTCGCCGCGATGCACGTCGTCGCCGACGTCGCGCAGCAGCGCATCGTTGTACGCGTACAGGCTCATGTTGCCGTTGCCGTGGTCGACGATGCAGATCAGCCCATAGCCGGACATCCATTCGGCGAACACCACGCGGCCGTCGGCGACCGCGTGCACCGGCGTACCGGCCGCCGCGGCGATCAGCAGGCCGGAACTGCGGCGTCCGTCCGGGAGGGTGCCGCCGAAGCGCGCGATCAGGCTGCCCGACAGCGGCCAGCCGAGGCCACCGACCTGGATCGGCGCGGCATTGGCATAGGGTTTCGCTGCGGGCGGAACCGGCTTGCCCTCGCGTTTCGCCGCCTCGGCTTCGCGCGCGGCGCGTGCCGCGGCTTCGCGGCGTTCGCGTTCGGCGCGCGCCGCGGCGGCGCGCAATTGATCCAGCACGCGTTGCAGCCCCTTCGCATCGCGCCCCAGGGCCTGTTCGCGCCCGCGCTGGTCCTGCACCTTCCTGTCGAGTTGCGCGACCAGCGCCGAGCGGTCGCTGCGGTCGCGGGTGACTTGCGCGAGTTGCGCGGCCTGGCGATCGTGCGCGGCGGCGAGTTCGCGCCGGGTCGCGGCGATCCGCGTTTCCACCTGCCGTACATCGTCGAGTTCGGCGGACAGCGCGGCGATCTTCCGCGCCCGTTCCCGCTGCAGGTACCCGTGGTAGGCGAGCAGGCGGTTGGCATCGGCGACGCGGTCCTGCGCCAGCATCAGCTTCAACGGCGCGTCGTCGCCGACGGTGTAGGCCGCGCGCAGCAACGAAGCGAGTTCCGCCTTGCGCTCGCCCAGCGAGGCCTGCAACGCCGTGCGCCGGGCCTGCAAGGCGACGAGGTCGCTGCGGCCCTTGGCGATCTTCGCCTCGGTGTCCCGCAGGGCGCGGATGGAACGCCCGACCTGTTCGTCGGCATCGCGCAGCGCGCGGCTGGCGTCGCCGCGCTGCCCCTCGGTGCGCCGGCGCTGCGCGGCCACGTCCTTGAGTTCGCGCTTCACCTTTTCCAGTTTGCGCTGGGTATCGCCCGTTCCTTGCGCCTGCACGCCGCTGCCGGCGAGCAACGCGACCAAAACGATTGCGAATGCGCGCATCGCGCCCATCACGCGCCCGCGAACAGGCTGCGCCCGGTCATGGCCGCGGGCACCGGCAACTGCATCAGGTCGAGCAAGGTGGGGGCGACATCGCGCAATGCGCCGCCTTGGCGCAACCGCACGCCTTCGCGTTCGCCGACATACACCAACGGCACCGGGCCGACCGTGTGCGCGGTGTGCGGCTGGCCGGTGACGGGATCGCGCATCATCTCGAGGTTGCCGTGGTCGGCGGTGATGACGAGCGCGCCATGCGCCGCGCGCACCGCGTCGGTAATTCCGCCGATCGCCGCGTCCACCGCTTCGGCTGCGCGCACGGCCGCGCCGAGGTCGCCGGTGTGGCCGACCATGTCCGGATTGGCGAGGTTGCAGACGACGAGGTCGAAGCGCCGCGCGCGGATCGCATCGACCAGTTTCTCGGTGACCTCGGCCACGCTCATTTCCGGCTGCAGGTCGTAGGTCGCCACTTTCGGGCTCGGCACGAGGATGCGTTCCTCGCCCGCGTACGGCGCCTCGCGCCCGCCGCCGAAGAAGAAGGTGACGTGCGCGTACTTCTCGGTCTCGGCGATGCGCAATTGCGTCATGCCTTGCGCGGACACCAGTTCGCCCAGGGTGTCGTGCAGGTCGTCGGGCGCGAACGCCACCGACGCCGGCAATTTCGCGTCGTATTCGGTGAGGCAGGTGAAACGCGCGAGCTTCGGTCGCCGCGCCTGGAAGCCATGGAACGACGGATCGACGAAGGCGGCGGTGAGTTGCCGCGCGCGGTCGGCGCGGAAATTCATGAACACCACCGCGTCGCCGTCCTCGATCCTCACGCCGTCGCCGATCACGGTCGGCGCGACGAATTCGTCGGTCTCGCCGCGCACGTAGGCTTCTTCCAGCGCGAGCAGGGCATCGGGCGTGTGCAATTCGCTGCGCGCATCGACGATGGCGTCCCACGCCCGTTGCACGCGATCCCAGCGGTGGTCGCGATCCATCGCGTAGTAGCGGCCGCAGACCGTGGCGACGGTCGCGTTGCCGTTCGCGACGCAGGCGGCCTGCAGGGCGCGCAGGCTGGGTTCCGCGGATTTCGGCGGCATGTCGCGGCCGTCGAGGAAGGCGTGCACCGCGACCTGCGGTACGCGCTCTCGGCGCGCGAGTTCGAGCATCGCGAAGATGTGCGATTCGTGGCTGTGCACGCCGCCGGGCGAAAGCAGGCCCAGCAGGTGCAGGGTGCGCCCGCCGTCGCGCGCCGCGGCGCAGGCCGCCCGCAATTCCCCGTTGGCGAAGAAGCTGCCGTCCTCGATCGCGGCATCGACCCGCGTGAGGTCCTGGTAGACGATGCGCCCGGCGCCCAGGTTCATGTGCCCGACTTCGGAATTGCCCATCTGCCCCTCCGGCAGCCCGACGTGGCGGCCTTCGGTATGCACCAGCGTGTGCGGGCATTGCTCCCACAGCCTGCGCCAGTGCGGCAGGTCGGCCTGGGCAAGGGCGTTGTCGGCGGGATCCTCGCGGTGGCCCCAGCCATCCAGTATCAGCAGCACGACGGGCTTGGGACGGGATGCGAGCACGACGAAAGTCCCGGTGACCGATGACGGCTGAGGATTGTAGCCGCGCGGGGCAGAATGCCGGTCGTCGGCATCGACTCGATTGGCGTAAACCATTCACCCGTTCGCCGCATCATCATTCCCTGAATCCCCACGTGAGCCCGCCATGATCCGCACCCGCCTCGCCCTGTGCCTGCTCCTCGCCACCGCCACGCCCGCCTTCGCCGGCGATGGCGACGTGGACAAGGTCAACGGCAGCATCAGCATCGACGCCACCCAGCAGGCCGGCGACCTCGATACCGTCAACGGCAGCATCCGCATCGGCGCCAACGCCACCACCGGCGACGCCAGCACCGTCAACGGCAGCATCCAGCTCGCCGACGGCGCCCACACCGGCGCGCTGGAAACCGTGAACGGCAGCATCCGCGCCGGCGGCGGCATGGTCGTCGACGGCAGCGTGGAGACCGTCAACGGCAGCATCTTCTTCGGCCGCGGCAGCCGCATCGCCAAGGGCGTCAGCACGGTGAACGGCGCCATCGGCCTGGTGTCCACCGAGCTCGGCGGCGGCATCGACACGGTGAACGGCGACATCACCGTCGGCATCGGTTCGCACGTGAAGGGCGGGATCAAGGTCGAGAAGCCGAACAACAACTGGTTCGGCATCCACATGGGCAAGCGCAAGCCGCCGCGCATCATCATCGGCCCGAACGCGGTGGTCGATGGCCCGCTGGTGTTCGAACGCGAAGTGAAGCTGTACGTGCATGCGACCGCGAAAACCGGCCCGATCAGCGGCGCGACCGCGGTGCGCTTCGACACGCCGACCGCGCCGCAGGACTGATTTTTGGGAGGGGTTTAGCCCCGACAGGACTTGTCGCCAGTTTTTGTCGCGGCTGAAGCCGCTCCCACAAAGGCGTCGCGGCTAAAGCCGCTCCTGCGGGCGACGGCGTAGACTCCGGGGTTCCCGCAAGAGGAGTCCTGCATGCTTCGCATCCATCCCTTGTACGCAGCGCTGGCCGCGCTGGCGCTCGCGGCTTGCCAACGCCAGGCCCCGGCGCCTGAAGCGAGCGCGCCCGCGCCGCAACCCGCGGCGAACGCCGCCGCATACGCGTTCTCGCCCGACATCAACGCCGCGGATTTCGCCGAACTCGACAAGACCCTGTCCTCGGACGCGTTCGAAGGCCGCGGTCCCGGCACCCCCGGCGAGGACAAGTCGGTCGAATACATCAAGTCGCAGATGCAGCGCATGGGGCTGAAGCCCGGCAACAACGGCGACTGGTTCCAGACCGTGCCGATGGTCGAAACCACTGCGGATCCGGCGACCACGCTGAATCTGAGCGTGAACGGCAAGCCGCACGTGCTGAAGTTCGGCGACGACATGGTGATCGGCACCACCACCGGCGAACCTGAGGTGAACATCAAGGACAGCCCGCTGGTCTTCGTCGGCTACGGCGTGGATGCGCCCGAACAGCACTGGAACGACTACGCCGGCCTCGACGTAAAGGGCAAGACCGTGGTCATGCTGGTCAACGACCCCGGTTTCCACCTGCACGACGCCAGCCTGTTCGAAGGCAAGCGCATGACCTACTACGGGCGCTGGACCTACAAGTTCGAGGAAGCCGCGCGCCAGGGCGCGGCCGCCGCGATCATCATCCACGACACCGAGGGCGCGTCCTACGGCTGGGACGTGGTGCGCAATTCCTGGTCGGGCGCGCAATACGACCTGCCGGCCAAGGACGACCCGAACCCGCGCGTGCCGGCGCAGGGCTGGATCACCGGCGACCAGGCCAAGTCGTTGTTCGCCGATGCCGGCCTCGACCTCGACAAGCTGCGCACGGCCGCCAACAAGCGCGGCTTCAAGGCCGTGCCGATGAACGCCACGCTCTCGCTCGACCTCAAGAGCACCACGGTCGACAAGCAGTCGCGCAACGTGGTCGGCATCCTGCCCGGCAGCGAGCATGCGGACGAAGCCGTCGTGTACATGGCGCACTGGGACCACCTCGGCAAGCATCCCGGGGAGACCGGCGACAACATCTACAACGGCGCGGTCGACAACGGCACCGGCGTGGCCGGCATCCTCGAGATCGCCGGCAAGTTCGCCGGCGCGCCGACCCCGCCGAAGCGTTCGCTGTTGTTCGTCGCGGTGACGCTGGAGGAATCGGGACTGCTCGGTTCGCAGTACTACGTCGCGCATCCGGTGATCCCGCTCGACAAGACCGTCGCGGTGGTCAACCTCGATGCGCTTTCGCCGATCGGCAAGAGCCGCGACATCACGGTGGTCGGCATGGGCAGCTCGGAACTCGAGGACATCCTCAAGCCGATCGCGTTGAAGGAAGGCATGGCCATGCATGCGGAATCGCGGCCGGAAGCGGGTTCGTACTTCCGCTCCGACCACTTCAATTTCGCCAAGGCCGGCGTGCCGGCGCTGTACGTGGACAGCGGCGAGGACCTCGTCGAGGGCGGCACCGCCGCGGGCGAAGCGGCGAGCAAGGACTACAACGACAACCGCTACCACAAGCCCGGCGACCAGTACGACGCGGCGACGTGGAAGCTGGATGGCATCCTCGCGGTGCTGGATTCGGTCTACGGCGTGGGCGAGCAACTGGCCAACGACGACGTGTGGCCGAACTGGTACAAGACCAATCCGTTCCGCGCCGCCCGCGACAAGATGATGGCGGCGAAGGCGAAATAACGCCCCTTACCCGCCTTCGGCACCTCTCCCCGCACGCGGGGAGAGGGATGTGGATTCGGAGTAGGCTGCCGCCACCATCCGCGCAAGGGGAAGTGCCATGGCCATGCTCGCCCAGCTCTGGCTGCCGATCCTGCTGTCCGCCGTCGCCGTGTTCGTCGCCAGCAGCCTGATCCACATGCTGTTCAAGTGGCACAACCGCGACTACCGCAAGCTGCCGAACGAGGACGCGGTGCGTGCCGCGATCAACGCCGGCCAGCCCGGGCCAGGCCTGTACGTGCTGCCGTATTACCTTGATGGCAAGGAATGCTCCACCGAGGAAGCGCAAGCCAGGTTCCGCGAAGGGCCGGTCGGCAAGCTCACCCTGCGCAGGCCCGGCGCGATGTCGGTCGGCCCCATGCTGATGCAGTGGTTCCTGCTCAACCTCGTCGTCGCCTTCGTCGCCGCCTTCGCCGCGATCGGTGCGGGCGACGGCCACCACGCCGCGCACATCGCCGGGCTCGCGACGCTGCTCGCCTACGGCGCGGGCGCGGTCAGCGAAGCGATCTGGATGGGCAAGCCCTGGGCCGCGACGTTCAAGGACCTGCTCGACGCGCTGATCTACGCCGTGGTCACCGCCGCGGTCTTCATGTGGTTCTGGCCCTGAGGCCGGAACCGCTTCCATCACGCTTCGCATCACTCCGGAGGAATAACGCATGGCCATCGCCTACTGGTGCATCCTCGTCGCCGCGCTCCTGCCCTACGTCTGGTACACCGCCGCACGAGCGGGCGCCGGACGCATCGACAACCACGATCCGCGCGCGGGCATGGCACGCCTCGACGAAGGCCGCTCGCGTCGCGCCAACAACGCGCAATACAACGCGTTCGAGGCGTTCGCGCCGTTCGCCGCATCGGTGCTGATGGCGCAGTTCGCCGGCGTCGATCCCGCGCGCATCTCCATGCTGGCGATCGCCTTCGTCGTGTTGCGCGTGCTGCACGGGTTTTTCTACCTCGTCAACATCCACGCCCTGCGCAGCCTCGCCTGGTTCGCCGGTTTCGCCGTGGTGGTGTGGTTGATGGCACAGGCGGCGATGCACGTCGCCTGATGCGGCGATACGCATGAGGAACCGGAATCGGCGGCTGCGATGGATCGCGGTCGCCGTGATCGCACTTGGGTTGCTCGCGCTGGTCGCGTGTTGGCGATGGCCCGATGCGATCATGTCGCCATGGTCCGCACGAACCGCGACTCTTGCTTCGACGCGAACTCCAGTACTGACGCAAGATCACGCCGCAACGGCCAGCCCGGCAGGCAGCAATGGGGCTTCGGGTAGCAGCGGCAACGAAGCCAAGGACGCCTCCGCGGCGTGTTATCTCGATTACAGGCGGAAACTGCGCGACTACCGCGATCGACTCGAGCCCGCACGCAATGCGGACGAGGCCGTCGATCGCCTGATGCTCGACATCCTCGCAGCCTACGGCAGCAAGGCAGCATTCGACGAATACGGGCACGAATTCCGCGCCGCCCGCCAGCGCTGGCCGGACGACGTCGAACTCTCGTGGCTGGCCTTGGGCCACTGCGGCAAGAATTGCGACCAGGACGCGGAAGTCCGGCACCTGCTGTCCGTCGACCCCGACAATGCGGCGGCATGGATGGCGGCAATGTCCGCTGCGCGGGGCGATCGCGACGAACAAGGCTTCGCTTATGCGCTGCAACGCGCGGCCAATGCAAAGTTCTACGACTCGCGCATGGGCGTCGTGTTCCTGCATGCGCGCACCATGCTCGCGCGCGTGTCGCTGCCGGACAGTTGCCGGACCCCGCGGCAACTCGCGTCGATGCGGCAGAACGTCGGGCGCGAACCGATCGACGACGATTTCAGGGACATCACGGCATTCGCCATGGAAGCAGCGATTGGCATGCCGGCGTTTTCCGGCATAGCCAAGTGCATTCCCCGGCCAGCGGCGCCGTCACTTCCCGACACCCAGCGTCGGCAATGCAAGACACTACTGTCGCGCGTCGTTGCTCAGGGCGACACCCTGGCCGAACAGGCGATCGCCGTTGCCGGCCTGCTCAAGCTGGAAACCGATCCGGCACGGCTCGTTCGATTGCGCGAACGCTACCGTCAACTGCAATGGCTGCAGAAAGTCACTTTCGGCAATCCGACGCCGGAACACTACGCCACGCGCGCATGGTCGCAGGGCGAGGTCGCGACGATGCAAGCCCTCGCCATCGAACGCGGCCTCTGGCCACCACCACCCGATTGGTTGCCGGACGATCCGCGTGCTCGCGCATCGATTACAGGCGAAGACCCGCCGTCGCCCTAACTCGCGACCAGCTTCACCCGCGCGAAATTGCGCTTGCCCACCGCGACCACGCCCTCGAAGCCGGGCGCGAACACGCGCTGCGCGTCCTCGAACACCTCGCCGTCCACGCGCACCGCGCGTTCCTTGAGCTTGCGGTTGGCTTCGCCATTGCTCGGCGTGATGCCGGCGGCAGTGAGCAGCGCGGCGATGCGCAATCCTTCCGCCGGCACCG
>Ga0209023_10008353_pt1 | contig 10407 bp, 11 predicted proteins | sample LakOneMetagenome_FD_187468 | JGI IMG/M metagenome (GOLD analysis project Ga0209023, IMG submission 187468) | Freshwater and sediment microbial communities from Lake Erie, Canada (SPAdes) (version 2) | ecosystem: Environmental > Aquatic > Freshwater > Lentic | place: Lake Erie, Canada...
GGGAGGAATCCCGACACGGGTACGTCGCGACTCGGCGCGAAGCGCCGCGCTCCGACGTGCCCGTCCCCCTATGACGGATCCCGCCACCTCCACTCACCCCTGCCTGACGAGAGCCCCGCGACATCTGTCGCGGGGCTCGCGTCATGGGCGAGAACTGGGTCCCCACCCGCGAAGCCGTCGCCGCCGGCACACTGCGCGCCACCGACAAGGGCGTCGGCGAGGTCGCCACCCGCTTCGACGCGCTCATGACCTTCACGAGCCTGCGGCTTGGCCGCCGCCTGGGTACCGAGGTGACGCCGCTGCTGTCTCGCAAGGAAGCCGCCGAACCGGCGCTCCTCAGCCAAGCCCCGATCGCGTCGCTGGTCTCGCACGGGCACATGACCGGCACGGTCCGGATCCCCGACACCGTCGGACCTCTGGTCATCACTGTCGACCTGCGCGCCGGCCGCGTCACCTGCCACGTCGACGTCGACGCGCCTCGCGAAGGACGCCCGACCACGCGGGTGAACTGGCTGGTCCGCCAGCTCAAGGATGCCCCCGCCAGCGTCCGGGTCGAGGCGTTCGTCGCCCACGGCCGCGGAAGCTCGGCCGCCGAACTGCTCCGCGACGTACGCGAGAACCCCGGCCTGCTGCTCACCGACCCTGGCAAGGAGCTGCGCTCCTTCCGCGTCGCCGTCAGCACCACGCTGGGGACCAAGCGCGGCCGCGGTCGCGGGTCATTCATCGACTCCGTCCTCGACGCAGTCGACGACTTCTACTCCGACGTCATGCAGAACCTGCGCGCCTGGACCGCGACGCCGCCGAAGCTGCGTGCCGACGGTGACAGGGTCCTCGCCGACGAGCAGGAGGTCGCCTCGCCGCTCGTGTCGACGGCACTGTCCAGCCAGGACGGTGTCGTCGATGCAGACAGCCCACCCTTCGAGCCAACCGACGTCGGCGAAGGCGACGTTTCGGGCCGGGCGGCACGTGTCGATGAGGCCGAGTCGGACCAGTTGGAAGCGGCATCCGTGGGTTCCGACGAGCAGTCCGACTCGACCGTGCCGACCGAAGACTGAACACCCGCGCAGCGGGACATTAGCTGCTGAACAGTTGGACCACGAGGGCGCGGTGATCGGCCCCTGCGATCGTGACGGTCACAGCCGACCTCGCGTCTAGGCCGACATCGCGAACAAGAACGTGGTCGATCGCCGCCAAGGGGACCGGTGTCCGCCCTTGAGGAAACGTTGGCTGGAAGCCGGCGCCAGCTTGGTCTGCCGCGTCGACGTACCCGAGGCTTTCGACGTCGCGGAAGATCCGGTGGTCGCGTGTGGTGTTCAGGTCGCCGAGCACCACAACCGGTCCGGACACGATGGCGAGCATGTCCCGCAGTCTGGTCGTGTCGACGTCCCACTGATCGTGGTGCAGCGGGCCCGGCGCTGCCGGGTGCGCGACCAGCACGGTCAGTGAACCGGTCGGCAGGGTGATGTCGGCTTGGACCGTGTTCGAGACGAGCCCAGGTCGGAGCCGGGCATCGGTGAGCGGCCGGGTCGACCAGAGGCCCGTGCCCGTGATGCCGGCTTGAGGGTGCGCAGAGGAGTAGGGGAACACCTCGTCGAGCCCGGCGTCATGCAGGCGCTCCTCGGCGTCCGGCGTGAGCTCTTCGACGGCGAGAACGTCGACGCCCTGGGCGCGCACCATCTCCACGATGGCGCTGGCCCCCGCCTCGCCGAGGGTCATGTTGACCGTGGCCACCGTCAGCGCCGGTTCGGTCGCAGAAAGGGAGGCGTCAGCTCTGTAGAGGGGCAGCAGCCACCACACGCCGAGCAGCACCACGACGAGCGATCCCGCGATCAGCCCCCGTGTTTTCGTGGCGAGTCCGATGAGGAGCGCGACTGCTGCCGCTGCAGTGGTCCAAGGCAGGACCGCGACGGCGTACGCCAACGGCCCCTGCTCCCAACCAGTCAGCCTCGCCACCGCCGCCACGGCAGCTCCAAGCAACAGCACGAAGCCGACGACCAGCAGACTCGCGCGAACGACGCTGCGCCACTTGGAGCGGCGGCGGCCAACCGGAGTCGGTCCCTGCTGCTTCAGTTCGGCCTTGGGCACGCGTTGGGTGCCCTGCCCGTCCCCCGTCACGGTGACCATCCTCGGTCACGTCTTATGCCCGGCACCAGCGACGAGCGCGAGCGCCTCCTCGTACCCACCGCCGAGGTCGACGCGCGTGATGTCGTCCAGGCCGAACGCCTGCGGCTCGGGGCACAGTTCGCCCGGATCCCAACGTCGAGAACGCCGCGAGGGTCCCCTAGTGAAGTTCTTCCATAGGCCTTGACCTATATAGGTCAGAAACTATACCTTTCGCCGGTGGGGTGGGACGTCCGACTGCTCGACGAAGTGGTCGAGTGGTTGTTCGCCCTGGACGCGGACACCTACGACCAGGTCGCCGCGGCTATCGACCTTCTCGCGGCGGAGGGTCCGACTCTGGGGCGTCCCCTGGTCGACCGGATCGCCGGATCGAGGCTCCACAACCTCAAGGAACTGCGTCCCGGATCGGTAGGGGCCAGCGAGGTTCGGATCCTGTTCGTGTTCGACCCGGCGCGACGAGCAGTCCTGCTCGTCGCCGGGGACAAGGCGGGGAACTGGCGTGGTTGGTACACGTCGAGCACCCCGCTCGCCGAGCAGCGGTATGACGAATGGATGGCAGGTGAGCGCGATGAGCTCGAGTAGGGATTCCGCGGCCAAGCGGTCCCGGTCGTGGAAGGACGTGCGTGCGGACCGTCCTCCGCACGAGGATGTCGTCGCGGCCCACAGGGATCGGCTTGTCGCAGAGACCCGGGCGTACCGCCTGCGCGAGGTGCGCGAGGAGCAGGGACTGACGCAGGTCGAGCTGGCGGCGCGGATGCACGTCACGCAACCGTCGGTCTCCGCGCTCGAGCGCGGCGAGATCGAGCGCGCGGCCCTAGCGACCATCAAGGCGTACGTCGAAGCCCTGGGCGGAACCGTGGAAGTGGTCGCGGACTTCGGCGATCGCCGCGTCGTCATCGGCTGACCTCGCCGCGGTGGTGGCGTCCCCCGTCCGCCACCACCGCGATCGGGCGTGCTGCGTCGTCGTTCAGTCGACGGCCGCGGTCGTGCGGGTCGCCGCCGAGCCGAGGGACTCGGAGATGTCCACGCGGCCCTCCGATCGCAGGGCGGACACGAGGGCGACGGCGAAGGAGATGCCGATGAGTACCTCGTAGCCCATGCCGTCGATCGGCAGCGGCACCACGGTCAGGGCCCCTCCGACGAGCAGCGCGATCCAGGTGGTTCGTGGGTACGTCCGGGTGCGCCAGAGCACGAGCGCCAGGACCACGAACGCCAGATTGAGCACCCACGCCAGCAGGAAGCCCTGGTCGAGCCGGCCGGAGGAGCTCGCCGTGCCGTCGAGCACGTCCGGTGCGCGCCGCGCCATCGTGTCCGACAGGAACAGATCGGTGAACATCCATCCGGCCTGCAGGAACAGGTCGACGACGCAGAGCGCGTAGGCGACGTAGAGCATGCGGCCCCCGCGCGTGCTCGCACCCGCGACGAGCCCGGTGATGCCCAACAGCATGGCCATGGCGCCGGCGAGGCGCAGCGCCGATGCCATGACGAACGCCGTGGTCAACGCCTGCATCGACAGCGGCCGTCCGGCGGCCATCGCCCACGCCAACCCTGCGCCGGCGACGAGGAGCACACCGCCGACGGCTCCGCTCCAGAGTCCGAAGCGCACGAAACGGTCCATGGTTCCTCCCGTCATCCCGGGTGCTGCGCACCCGACCGCCACCGTGGGCGAGCGGCTCGACGCTAGGGATCCGGTGGCGGCGTGCGCCTCTGGCGCAGGAGGCGATTCCTGCTGCCCCTTCGGAAGAGCGGGTCTCTGCCGAGAGACAGAGGCGCCCGAGGTCCGAGCGGGGCTACTGTGCGGCGATGGTCGCCTCCGGGGGTAGGCACAGGATGCGCGCGCGGTCGTGGGCGCTCGACATCGCGCTCGCGGTGGCGCTCGCCGTCGCCGGCGCGATCGACGCGGCGCACGACTCGACCGGAGAGCAGTACCCCGACTTCCCCCACCCGGGCGCCGGTCCTGCGCTGCTCCTCGGCCTGTCCGGGCTCGTCCTCGTCGTACGCCGCGTCCTCCCGCTCCTCAGCGCCTCGGTGTCGCTCGGGTCGCTGCTCGCGGTGTCCCTCGTGTGGGGGCACTACCAGGCCGGGATCACCGTCGTGATCGCTGCGGTCGCCGTCTACTCGGCTGCCGCGTACAGCGGTCAGCTGCGCGTGGTCATCGGGATCTGCGTGGCGTTCGCCGTCGGCTTCGTGCTGGTCGGTGCCGACGAGCAGGAGCTCGACGCCGTGGTGACCTCGCTGGTGTTCGTGGCCGCGGTGCTCGGTGCGGCCGTCCCCGCGGGCACAGTCGTGCGACGCTCCCGCGAGCGGACCGAGGCGGAGCGCGCGGCCGGTGCCGACGCGGCGGGCGCGGCCGCCGCGGAGGAGCGGACGCGCATCGCGCGGGAGCTGCACGACATCCTCGCGCACGGTCTCGGCGTGGTGGTCCTGCAGACCGGCGCGGCCGAGCACGCGCTGGACAGCGATCCGGCCCGGGCCCGCGAGTCGATCGTCGCGGCACGGCGTACGGCGGAGGAGGCGATCGCGCAGTTGCGCACGCTGGTGTCGGTGGTGCGCGAGCCCGACGCGTCCGACCTCGGCGGCACCACGCCGCAGCCGACGCTCGCCGACCTCGCCGCCCTCGTGGCCGGTTCCAGCACTCCGCAGTTCGCGGTGCGATACGCCGAGGCCGGGTCGGGCGACGCCGCGCCGGCCCAGGTGCAGACGTCGGTCTACCGCATCGTGCAGGAGGCGATCAGCAACGCGCTCAAGCACTCTCGGGCGACCGAGTGCGACGTCCGGCTCACCTGCGACGCCGACGCCGTCCGGGTGGAGGTGACCGACAACGGCGTGGCCGGTCCGCCAGGGCCGGGTTCGCGGGTCGGTCTCGTCGGCGTAGAGGAGCGAGTCGCCGTCTACGGTGGTCGGTTCGAGGCCGGCCCGCAGCCGGACGGCGGCTGGTCGCTGCGCGCCACGATCCCGGTCCCGCCGTGAGAGCCATCTCCGGTGACCACGACGGCTCGCCGACGCGCATCCGGGTGCTGCTCGTCGACGACCAGGCCGTCGTGCGCGCCGGGCTCGCGACGATCCTGTCCGCGCACGACGACCTCGACGTGGCGGGCGAGGCGGGCGACGGCATCGAGGCGGTGGCCGCGGTACGGCGCCTCGACCCCGACGTCGTCCTCATGGACGTGCGCATGCCGCGCATGGACGGCATCGAGGCGACCGCCGCCCTGAGCGCCTCCGGAGCCAGAGCCCGGGTCTGCATGCTCACGACGTACGGGCTCGACGAGTTCGTCTACGACGCCATGCGCGCGGGCGCGTGCGGCTTCCTGCTGAAGACCGACCCGCCCGCCCGGCTGGTCGAGGGCATCCGGCTGGTCGCGGCGGGCGAGCCCGTGCTGTCGCCCGCCACGATGTCGCAGCTGCTCACCCGCTTCGCCTCCGGGTCGCGACCGCAGGGCGATGGCGAGGCCGTGCTCTCTCCCCTGACCGGCCGCGAGCGCGACGTCTACCGACTGGCCGCGGAGGGCCTCAGCAACCGCGAGATCGCGGACGCGCTCGTCCTCGGCGAGGGCACGGTGAAGTCCCACCTCGCGCACGTGCTCGCCAAGCTCGGGCTGCGTGACCGCATCCAGATCGTGATCCACGCGCGCGACCACGGCCTCGCCTAGGTCCTGCTCTCCGATCGCGACGTCGCGAGCCACGCGGTGAGCGCACGGACGAGCTGGGTCCTCCGGCTGGAAGCCGCTGAACCCCTGGTGGCACCACGTGCAGGCGAGGCGCGACAGACTGCGTGCGTGGGAACGCTGCAGACCTTCCGGGCGAACAACGGCTACGAGCGCTGGCTGCGGTGGACCGAGTGGCCGCTGGTCGTGCTCGGGCTTCTCTTCCTCGTCGTCCTGATCCTGCCGCTGGCGGAGCCGCTGGACGAGAACGCGCTGAGGGGCCTCGACGTCGCCAACGTCGTGATCTGGGCGCTCTTCGTCGTGGACTACCTCGCACGGCTCTATCTGGTCTTCGACCGGCGGCGCTTCGTACGGACGCACATCCTCGACCTGATCGTCATCGTCGTGCCGTTCCTGCGGCCCTTCCGGCTGCTGCGCCTGCTCGCGATCGTCATCTCGACGACGCGTCGCGCCGGCGGTCTCGCAGTCCGGCGGGTCACGCTCTACGTCATCGGTGTGACCGTGATCGTCATGAGCGTGAGCGCGGTCGTCGTCTACGACGCGGAGAAGGAGACCCCGCTCGACCACCGCACGATCAAGACCCTGGGCGACGCGTTCTGGTGGTCGTTGGTCACCGTGACCACGATCGGGTACGGCGACGTCTATCCGGTCTCGGCACTGGGCCGGGCGTTCGCTGCCCTGCTGATCGTCACGGGCATCGCACTCATCGGCACGATCACTGCGGCCATCGCGTCGTACTTCGTCAACATCGTCCGCAGCGCCGAGACCGCGGACACGGACGAGGCCGCAGCGGATGGGCAAGCCGCGCTGCAGGCGAGCGTGGACGCCCTCACGGCAAGCGTCGCGACGCTGACGCAGGAGGTGCGTGAGCTGCGTAGTGACGCCGCTCGCTCCCTAGCGGGATCGAGTGACACCTGATACCCGTCGGGCAGCCCGCCAGGCTGGCTGGGCAAGGGGAAGGTTGCTGCTGCGCGAGACCGATCCGGCGCTGGCGAGCCTCGCCCGTCCCACCCCCGGGGGCGGCCCGACACGCGCGCGTGACGCGATCCCATGACGCGGCACCGGAACCCGCGCAAGACTCGGTGCGATGAGCGGCGACCAGGCGTCGGAGGGCTCCGCCGACGGGGCCGGGCAGACGGGGGAGGCGGCCGAGGCCGCGATCCCCGATCACGACGCGCCAGAGGCGCTGTCGTCCGAGGGATCGACCGCGTGGGCCGGCTACGTGAACACACCGCTGCGTGCGTTCCTGCACACCGAGAGCGGCAGCGCCGCGCTCCTGCTCGCCGCGGCAGTCGCGGCGATGCTGTGGGCCAACCTGGCGCCTGAGTCGTACGCCGGCCTGTGGGGGACCGAGGCGGGAGTCTCGTGGGGCGAGCACGAGCTGAGCCTGACCCTCGTGGAGTGGATCAACTCCGGGCTGATGGCGTTCTACTTCTTCGTCGTCGGCCTCGAGACCCGCCGGGAGTTCGACATCGGCGAGCTGCGCGAGCGCCGCCGGGTCGTGCTGCCCGTGGTCGCCGGGGTCGTCGGCATGGTCGCCTCGGCGCTCCTGTTCGTGGCCATCACCGCGTCCGACGGGACGGCCCACGGATGGGGCGTCGCGCTCTCGACCGACACGGCCTTCGCGCTCGGCGTGCTCGCCGTGGTGGGGCCGCGCTTCTCCGACCGGCTCCGCGCGTTCCTGCTCACCGTGCTCATCACCGACGACGTCATCGCGCTCGTCGTGATCGCGACCGTCTACACCGAGACCTTCGTCCTCGTGCCGCTGCTCGCGGCGGTCCTGCTCGTCGTGCTCATCGTCGCGATGAAGCGGCTCGGTGTGCACAACGGCGTCGTCTACCTCCTCGTCGGGATCGGCGCGTGGCTCGCGCTCGAGCAGTCCGGCGTCGACCCTGTCGTCATCGGGCTCGTGATGGGCATGCTCACGTTCGCGCGACCGGTCGACCGCGAGAACCTCGAGCGGGCGACGGGCCTGTTCCGCGACTTCCGTGAGCAGCCCACGCCCGAGCTCGCCAGGACGGCCACGCAGGGACTGCGCGCGGCGGTCCCTCCCAACGACCGGCTGCAGGGCCTGTTCCACCCGTGGACGAGCTTCGTGATCGTCCCGCTGTTCGCGCTGGCCAACGCCGGCATCGTCGTGCGCGGCGACTTCCTCGGGACCGCCCTGAGGTCGCCCGTGCTCTGGGCGGTGGTCATCGCCTTCGTCGTGGGCAAGCCGCTCGGCATCGTGCTCGGTGCGCGGTTCGTGACCACGCTGTCGCGGGGCCGGCTGCGTCCGTCGGTCGGCTGGGCCTCGGTGCTGGGCTCGGGCACCGTCTCCGGCATCGGCTTCACCTTGAGCCTGCTCATCGCCGCCATCGCGTTCGAGGGTCAGACCCTCGACGAGGCCAAGTTCGGCGTGCTCCTCGCGGCTGGGTTGTGCGCCCTCGTCACGTGGGTGGTGTTCGCCGTCACCAACCGGCTGCCGGTGCGCCGCAGGGTGCGCGCCCTGCTGGGTGACGCCGAGTCGCTCGTCGACCTCGCCGAGCCGGTGGATCCTGCACGCGACCACATCCGCGGGCCTGCCGAGTCTCCCGTGACCATCGTGGAGTACGGCGACTTCCAGTGCCCCTACTGCGGTCTGGCGGAACCGGTCGTGCGCCAGCTGCTCGCCGAGTTCGGCGACGTCCGCTACGTGTGGCGGCACCTGCCGCTGCGCGACGTGCACCCGCAGGCCCAGCTGGCCGCAGAGGCTGCCGAGGCGGCCGCCAGCCAGGGCGCGTTCTGGGAGATGCACGACCTCCTGCTCGTGCGCCAGGACGAGCTCAAGCCCGACCAGCTGATCGTGCACGCGGCCGAGCTGGGCCTGCACGTGGACCGCTTCGCGCGCGAGCTGCGCAGGCACGAGCACGACGCCCGCGTCGCGGACGACGTCGAGAGCGCCGATCTGAGCGGCGTCCGCGGTACACCGACGTTCTTCATCAACGGGCAGCGCCATCACGGTGCCTACGACATCGCCGCCCTGACCTCCGCGGTCAAGCTCGCCCGGGCTCGAGCCCTCGTGCACGACTGATCGGCCAGCAGATCGGCCCCGAGATCGGCCCGCTGGGAGTGGCGCAGGCAGGCGGTTGTGGCGCGTGTCCGACGTAGCGGTGAGGATGGCGCTCATGACCCGTGTGCGCATCGACCTGAACGTCTCGCTCGACGGCTTCGCCTCGGGCGACCAGACCCCCGAGAACCCGATGGGGGAGGACTGGGCGCGGCTGGTGTCGGCGTACATCGCGACCCAGACCTTCCAGGCGCGCGTCCTCGGCGCGACCGACGGCCGTGGCACGACGGGGCTCGACGAGAAGTACGCCGCGCAGTACTTCGAGGTCGTCGGCGCGGAGATCATGGGCGCCGGCATGTTCGGCTTCCACACCTACCCCGACGACGCCGACTGGAAGGGCTGGTGGGGCGACGAGCCGCCGTTCCGCTGCCCCGTCTACGTCCTCACCGGCACCGCGCCCCGGCCGGACCTCGAGATGCAGGGTGGTACGACGTTCCGGTTCCGCAGCGGCCCGATCGAGGACGTGCTCGCCGAGGCGGTCGCGGCGGCCGACGGTCAGGACGTCCGGATCGGCGGCGGCGTGAGCACCGCGCGCGCGTTCCTGCGTGCCGGCCTCGTCGACCAGCTGCACGTCGCGATCGCGCCGATCGTGCTCGGCCGCGGCGACCGGCTCTGGGACGACCTGCGCGGCCTCGATCTCACCCATGAGGTCACGACGGAGGTCGCCGAGAGCGGCACCGTCCACGTCACCTTCTCCCGCTGAGCGGGAGGCTGCTGACCGGCCCGTCAGGAGTTCGTCGGACCCGCTGACCGCGCCATGCCGGCCATGGCAGCATCGCGGCGACGAACCCCGACCCTGTCCGAGGAGCGCGCACGGTGGAGCTGACCGACGCCGAGGCCCTCAGCTTCGACTGCTACGGCACCCTCATCGACTGGGAGACCGGCATCTCGCGGGTACTGCGGCGATGGGCCGACGCGAACGGGATCGAGCTCACCGACGAGGAGCTGCTCACCTCGTTCGCCGCCCACGCGACGCGCGCCGAGGCGCAGCGGCCGACCGACCTCTACCCGCAGATCCTCTCGTCGTCGATGCACGCGCTCGGGGCGCAACTCGGTACGCCGGTCACCGACGACGAGGCCGACGCTCTCGGCGCCTCGGTGCCCGACTGGCCGGCGTTCCCCGACTCCGCCGAAGCGCTCCAGCGCCTGTCCGAGCGCTACCGGCTCATCATCCTGAGCAACGTCGACCGCACGTCGTTCGCGGGGTCGAACCTGCGGCTCGGCGTCGGGTTCACGAGCATCATCACCGCGCAGGACGTCGGCTCCTACAAGCCCGACCCGCGCAACTTCGCGGCGCTCGACGCCGAGGTCGCGCGCCTCGGCGTACCGCGCGAGCGGCACGTGCACGTGGCGCAGTCGCTGTTCCACGACCACGTCCCCGCGAAGGCCGCCGGGCTCCCGACGGTGTGGATCAACCGGCGCCACGACAACCCTGGCAGCGGCGCCACCCCGGCACCGACCGCCGACGTGCGTCCCGACTGGACCTTCCCCTCGATGGCCGCCTTCGCCGACGCGATGGGCACCTGACCCCTC
>Ga0209023_10008354_pt1 | contig 10406 bp, 13 predicted proteins | sample LakOneMetagenome_FD_187468 | JGI IMG/M metagenome (GOLD analysis project Ga0209023, IMG submission 187468) | Freshwater and sediment microbial communities from Lake Erie, Canada (SPAdes) (version 2) | ecosystem: Environmental > Aquatic > Freshwater > Lentic | place: Lake Erie, Canada...
GGAGGCATCGGTGGTGGCGTCGAACGCCTGGTCGGCCGGATCTGTCACTCGGCTCCTCGTCGCGGGAATCGGCGTTTTGCAGGGATGAACCTACCAACGACCTCCACGGAAACCGGGTTCACGAAGGGCGGCCGCGAGGCCCGCGTCACCCCTTGGAACGATCGATTGACCTGGCGGCGGCGCGGGCCACCAGATCACGCAGCGCCGGGTCCTCAATCGTCTCGGCAACCGCCTCGCCGGCCACGATCGAATCGGGCGCCGGTGGTGGCAGCGTCACCACCTCACGGGGCCCCGGATTGGCAGTCGGGATGGCGTGATCGGCCACGACGAACCGCAGCCCCGCAACGGCATCCGGGTCTTCGAGAATGCGTGCCAGGCGCCCCATCAGTTCGTCGGCGCGCATGTCCAGCTCCTGCGCCCACACGGCGTCTGCGCACGCAACGGTCACCACGCCTGCGCGTGAGCGGCGGATGGGATATGCGTGATTCACCGTTCCCGGCCCCGAGGCCTCAACCCATGCTGCGCGCACCGAGGCAAGCACTGAATCGCCGCCGCGGGCGAAGCGGCGGGTGGCGCGGCCAAGCAGGTCGCTGATGGCAGCGGGGTCACGGCGGTGCCTAGGCGGCAAGAAGGCCCTCCCGCACGCTCATCACCCTCGCGCCACGATCAGCGGCCGCCTGCGCGGCCACAGGATCAGCGGTGGTGAGAATGCACTGTCCCGATCCCACTGCAGCATCGAGCAACAGTCCGCGCCGCGTTGGATCAAGCTCGCTCAGCACATCATCGAGGATGAGGATGGGCAGGCCCGATCGCGCGCCCAAGTGCTCACGATGGGCCATCAGCAATGCGAGGACGGCGGTGCGCTGCTCGCCCTGGCTTCCCACCCGACGCAGATCCACCTGTGCGTCGTCGCGATCCTGCCCCACGAAGACGTCGTCGCGGTGCGGCCCCGCGAGCGTCTGTGCTGCGGCCACCTCGCGGTCACGTGACTGCTCCATCCGCTCCGCAAGAGCCGCGAACACCTCGGTGTCGCTCACGTCACCAAGCGATGCCGGTGACGGCTCAAGCGACACCACGCCACCATCACCTGCACCCAGACGCGCCATCCACTGCGCAAATGGCGCGGCCAGTGCCCGCATGGCGTCTCGCCTGGCAACGACCAGGCGGGCGCCCGTCTCGGCGATCACCGTTTCCCATGGCACAACTGCGTCAATTCCCGTTCTGCCTGCGCGCACGTTCCGCAAGGCCGCATTGCGTTGTGTAAGCGCTCCCGCGTAGGCCACGAGGTCGTCGGAATATCCCGGCGTGGCGGCCTCCAGGAGGCGGTCGAGGTGCCGTCGGCGCGCGGCCGGAGGGCCCTTGACCGCACGGAGCTCCTCCGGAAGAAACACCAGCACACTGCCGGCCGCGCGCCAGGCCGACAATGCGCGCACCGGCTCGCTGTCGAGAGCGAGCCTGCGACCGGTGCGTGGGGCGTAGCCGATGTCCCTGTGGCGGGTGCCGTCGGGCCCCGAAAGATCGAGGGCCACATGCATCGCAGTGGCACCGGAACGCACCATTTCTGCCTCGCGCGAAGTACGACACGACACCCCGAGACACGCAAACACAAGGGCTTCGACAAGCGACGTCTTGCCGGCCCCATTGGGGCCGGTGAGCACGATGCCACCCGGCGGAAGGTCCACCGCCACGCGAGACCACGACCGCACGTCGGCGATTTCAATCCGGCTGGCGGTCCAGTCGCCGGGCATCGAGGGAATTACCCGGGGAGGCGGATGGGCATGAGGAGATACCGGTGATCATCGGACTCTCCTCGCAGCAAGCCGGGGCGAAGCGGGCTGATGAGGCCAAGGCGAACATCATCGCCCTCGATGCCTTCCACGCCCTCGCGCAGGAAGTCGGCGTTGAAGCCGATTTCGAGCACTTCCCCGGAATACGGAACCGGCATCGACTCGCGACCCTCACCCACCTGATCGCTGGCGGTGGCGATGATGAGTTCACCTTGCTCAAAGCGCAGCCGAACCGGCGAGGTGCGCTGCGCCAGCACCGCGATGCGTGTGAGCACCGCGAGAAACTCGGACCTGTCGAGGCGCACATCGTGCTCAAACTCGGCGGGGATGAGCTGCCGGTAGTCGGGAAACTGCCCTTCGATGAGGCGGGTGGTCAGGCGTACGCCACCGATGCGGATGGTCGCCTGCTGTTCGCCCAGGGCCACATCAACATCAGCGTCCTTCGACTGGCCCGCCAGGCGAGCCGCTTCGGCCACTGCCCGTGCCGGGAGAATCGCTTCGCGGGTTTCCTCGACTGGTGGGTCGAGGGCAACAGTGCGGACAGCCAGGCGATAGCTGTCGGTGGCAGCCATGGTGAGGCCGTCTGGCCCAATGCGCACGAGCACACCGGTGAGCACTGGCCGTGTTTCGTCGCGCGACGCTGCGCGGACGACGCGGTCGGCACATGCCAGAAAGCGGTCTGCGGGGATGGTGATTCCCAGCCCGTTGTCAGATGGCAGCTCGGGGTATTCGCCGGCCTGATGGCAGTTGAGGCTGAACGAAGACCCCCCGCCCGAGATCTGCACCTGGCCCTCGTTCTGGTTGTGCACCAGGGACACCGGGCCTGGAGCCATGCTGCGCACCAGATCGGCTGCCAGCCTGGGCAGCACGACAGAGCCGTGCTCCTCCACCCCTGCGTCGTCGAGGGGGACGCGAAGGGATACTTCCATGTCGGTCGCGGCGAGCTCAACGACGCCTTCTTCAGCGCGGAGCAGAACGTTTGCCAGCACCGGGATGGTGCCCTTGCTTGATGCCGCACGGGATGCCATCGCCAGGCGGGCGGCGAGTTCGTCACGGGGGCAGGTCAGGCGCACCGGGTGAGCGTACCCGATGCCCGGAGTGGAGTGCGCAGTCCACAGAAACAATGCGTGACGAAGTACTTCTTCTTTCAAAGAAGGAAAGGGTTGTCACTGCAGTAGGCCCTGTGGAATCAGTGGAAAACTGCCGTTTCTGCTGCGTAACACCACCTTCATATATGGCGAAGTGCCTGTGGAGAGCGGTGGAGAGACGACCGAACGACACACAGTGGTCCACAGGCAAAATCGCCCAGAGCAGTGGGCTGTTGGGGGGTGTGGAGAGACGCCGTGCGAATCCCCGGTTCATCCACAGGTTGTCCACAGGCGATGGGCCCCTGGTGGGAGAACCCGGTACTCAGGAAATACGCGCTCGGAGCGCGATTACGCGCGAGCCACTCCCGGGTACTAAGAGGAGATGCTGGGGCGTCCGCCCCGGGTGAGCGCCGTGGTGAGGACCTGAACGGCCTCATAGACCGATCCCTGCTCACCCATCTGCTTCGTCATCTTCTGCACGGCATAGATGACCGTGGTGTGGTCGCGGCCACCAAACGCGCGCCCAATGGCCGGCAGCGAGGCGTCAGTGAGTTCACGGCTCAGGTACATCGCCACCTGGCGCGGCTCCACGACGCGCTTGGTGCGCTTGTCGCCGACCAGCTCGTCGAGCGTGATGCCGTAGTGGCGCGCGACGGCCTCCTGCACCAGGTCGATGCGCACCTCGTCATCGCCACCCGGGAAGAGGTCGACCAGTACCTCCTGTGCCAACTCCACCGTCACGGGGCGGCCCGAGATGGATGAGTGCGCGACAACCCTGATGAGCGCTCCCTCGAGTTGCCGCACATTCGTGCTGACGCGCGCGGCGATATAGGAGAGCACCTCGGGGTCGCGGATCTGGTAGCCGTCGGCCTGGACGCGATTGCGCAGAATCGCGATTCGGAGCTCGATGTCGGGTGGCTGGATGTCAGTGATGAGACCCATCTCAAAGCGCGACCGCAGGCGATCCTCAAGCGTCTTGATGGCGCTTGGCGGCCGGTCGCTCGAGATGACGATCTGCTTGCCGCTTTCGTGCAGCGCATTGAAGGTGTGGAAGAACTCCTCCTGCGTCTGCTCGCGACCCTCCAGCATCTGGATGTCGTCAATCAGGAGGATGTCCGTGCTGCGATAGCGATCTTTGAATGATCTGATGCCACCGTCGCGGAGCGCGTTGATGAATTCGTTTGTGAAGGTCTCCACCGAGACGTAGCGCACCGACAGCCCGGGGTGGTTGTCGGCCGTGTAATGACCGATGCTGTGAAGCAGATGGGTCTTTCCGAGGCCCACCCCCCCATAGATGAAGAGCGGGTTGTAGGCCTTGGCGGGCGCTTCGGCCACAGCCATGGTGGCCGCGTGTGCAAAGCGGTTGCTCGGACCCACCACGAAGGTGTCGAATGTGAAGCGCCCCTGGAGGCGAGCTCCGATACCGCTGGAGTCGGCGCGCGCGACCGAGGCCGCGTACCCGTCTGACGGTGGCGCAGGCGCGGTGGGAGCCGGCGTTGCGTGGGCGGTCACCTCGGTGACGAGCGGTGCCACCACCTCCACAGCAACCGCGACATCGTTGCCGACAACCTCAAAGAGTGCGTCGCGCACAAGGGCGTCATACCTCTGGACGATCCACCCGCGCGCGAACTCGGTCTCCACGCCAATGCGGAACCGACCGTCGTCAAACCCGAGGGGCCGGGCCCGCTCAAAGGTGAGGTTGTAGGTGGCGCCGTTGAGCGCGGTCCTCAGGCGCTCACGCACCTGGTCCCAGATCTCCGCCAGCCGTTCCGGCGAGGAGTCCATGAGAATGGGAACGGTTGCGCCCATGGCCTAGAAGAGGGTCGCCACGATTGCCGCACCACGCTCTGTCAGCACACGGCCACCATCGGCGAAGCGCGCGACAAGGCCGCGGTGCTCAAGCAGCACCAGCTCGCGCCCCACGACGCCGAGCGGCAGATCCAGCTCACGCGCCATTGCCTCGGGGTGGGCCGGCGCCATCTCCAGGAGCAGGGCGAGAAGTCGCCGCTGCGCGTCGCTGGGCTGGCTTGGCAGTGCGGTGTCATCTGGCGCAGGGGGACCCTCGATGGAGATGGTCACCACGCAGCCGCCGCCCAGGTTGTCCTGGATGTCGAGCGTTCCGCCCTCAGCGGCCACAAGTCCCTGCGCCAGCGCGAGGCCCGACCCTGCCCCGCGCACGATCGAGCGGATGTACTCGTCTGCCGTGGTGTAGCCCGGCTCGAGTGCGCGCCGCGGCTCGTTGATGCCCGGCCCGCGGTCAGACACCCGCACGGTGCGCCCCGCGTCCAGGACGGTCACGAGTGCGTCGGTGAATCCGGCGTGGATGAGGTTCTCAATGATCTCCCGCAGGGCCAGCGGGGGCACTGACGACACCTGCGCCACTGTGGCGAAGGTCGACTCAATGATTGCCGCAGGCTCGATGTCGCGGATCTCGGTGATGGCCGGCGGCTCCAGGGCGGCGCGATGCACGGCCACGCGCACCACAAGAGTGGTCCCGTGAAGTGCGCCGCCGGCAAGCGTGTTTGGAGTGTCTGTCGTCATCGAGGGGGCGGCACGCTACCAACCGGACATGCACCGAAACGGCACCTGCAGCCCCTGTGGACAACTGATGTGGGTGTATGCGGGAAAATTCCACTCCCGGGACCCACATCCGGCCCGGTGGGGCGAACGACAAATGCCCCTGAGCAGGGAAGACGTGAGTTATCCACAGGCATGTCCACATATGTGGATGAAAAGGGGGTGAAACGGGCCGCCAGCTCCCGTGTTCGGGGTCCGTGCGGCATGGCCCTGACACCTGCTACTGTGCCGCCGTTCTATCGCCCGAAGGAGTACCCGCGAAGTGAAGAGGACATACCAGCCGAACACGCGCAAGCGTAAGAAGACGCACGGCTTCCGCAAGCGCATGTCCACCCGTGCGGGACAGGCGATTCTCAAGCGCCGCCGCGCCAAGGGCCGCACCCGGCTCTCGGCCTAGGTCCTGGCCCCGTGCCGGACGGGGCGCCCGCTCCGAGGGAGAAGCGAAACCGGATCACCAGATCCGGCGACTTCGACTCCATCTACCGCCGCGGTCGTTCAGCGGCGGGCCGGCACCTTGTCGTGTACGCGTTCGATCGTGGTGAGGGTGATGCCGCACGCCTCGGCCTTTCGGTGGGCAAGCGTGTGGGCGGCGCCGTGGAGCGTAACCGCGTGAAGCGTGTCCTCCGTGAGGAATTTGCCCGCATACAGGGCGAATTGCAACTCGGAGTGGACTACGTGGTCATCGCGCGCCCCGGAGTGCATGAGTACATTGAGGAGCGTGGGTCACACGCCCTGGGTGAGCGGCTGCAGGAGCTCACCGAGCGGGTGATGAAGGCGGCCGCATGAAGGGGTTTTTCATCGGGATGGTCCGCGGGTACCAGCGCTATGTGTCCCCGCTCTTCCCTCGACGGTGCAAGTATCACCCCACATGCTCCGAATACGCAGTTGAAAGCATTCAAATGTTTGGTGTGAGCAGGGGAATCGTCCTCGCGACGTGGCGTCTGCTCCGGTGTAACCCCTGGAGTTCGGGTGGCGTTGACTACCCGGCCGATCAGCATCTGTTCGGAGCGCGATGAACCCGTTGGACCTCATCGAAGCGCCAATGCGCGCCATCCTCGAGTTCTTCCATGGGCTCGGATTCACGTGGGGCTGGGCAATCGTCATGCTCACCCTCCTTGTGCGCCTGATTCTGCTTCCCCTTTTCGTGAAGCAGTACAAGAGCGCGCGGCGCATGCAGGAAGTTGCGCCGCAGATGAAGGAACTGCAACGGAAGTACAAGGGCAATAAGCCCAAGTTGCAGGAAGAAATGATGAAGTTCTACAAGGAGAACGACGTCAATCCGTTCGGCTCCTGTCTGCCTCTCGTGGCGCAGGCGCCGGTCTTCATCGCGCTCTACTACACCCTTCGCAATTCGGCGCAGATCTTCCAGGACGGCACGGATCTCGGCTTCCTGCACGCCATCCCGGACATTTCGGTGCCGCTTGATCAGGTGGGCTGGGGCGTTATTCCCCTGGTCATCATCTACGCGCTCTCGCAGCTGATCTCGTCGGAGCTGTCGGCCACCGCCGCGATGAGCAAGAACCAGCGCTGGCTCATGCGCCTGCTGCCCATCGGCATCGTGTTCTTTGTGTTCCAGTTCCCCGTGCCGGCCGGTGTGGTCATCTACTGGGCCACCACCAACCTGTGGACTGCTGGGCAGCAGCTGGTGCTGAAGCGGCGCATCGAGGCCGAGATCGAGGCCACCGAGGCCGCGGAGAAGGCCTCCGGCGCCAAGGGCACGGACGAGCCGGACATCGTGTTGGAGGAGGCACCGGATGACGCCCCGGGCGAGGACACGGGTGCCGTTGTGACGACCGTCGCGCTGGCGTCGGATCCCAAGCGCGGAACCCCCCGCCGGCGCAGCAAGAAGGCTGATGCCACCCCTCCGCCCCCACCCGCAGCGGGAGATGTCCCGCAGGCTGCGGAGGCCCGTGAGGCTGAGGATGCCGTGACGGCGCCCGAGAATGGGTCCGCCACGCACCAGCCGCCGTCCCGCAAGAAGAACGTGTCCGGGGGCCCCACCAGGCCTGCGGGCAAGAAGAAGCCACCGAAGAGGCGCAAGTGAGTGATTCAGACCAGGGCGCGTGGGTGCTCGAGGAGATCGTGACCGCCAGCGTCGAGGGCCTTGGCCTGGATGCGACCGTCGTGGTTGAAGACGGCCCCGAGGGCGGGCTTATCGCACGCGTGACGGGTGACGACGTCGAGGCCATCATCGGGCGCAACGGCGAGGTGCTCGATGCGGTGCAGTCGCTCGCTGCGCAGGCCGTGCGGCGCATCGACGGCAATCAGCGCCGTGGCGTGCTGGTGGATGCCAACGATCACCGCGCCAAGCGCGCGGATCTCCTCACCCGGCTTGCCATTCGCGCGGCCGAGGAGGCCGTGGAGTATGGCGAGGAGATCGAGCTTGAGCCGATGACGGCGATGGATCGGCGCACGGTGCACATGGCACTGGCTGAGCGCGATGGCATCGAGACGCGCAGCGAGGGAGAAGACCCCCGTCGGCGCATCGTCGTTGCGCCGCTCGACGCCGAATAGGGCGTTTCACGTGAAACAGCGCGACGCGTTGCTGGCGCGCGCAACATCAATGGGCATCGCCCTGACCGACGCTCAGGCGGCTGCGATGTTGGAGATCGTGTCCGCAATGGCCGTTGAGCCCCAAAACCTCTCATCACCCGAAGCGCTGGCCAACGCCGTTGATGTGCACCTCGCAGACTCGCTGAGCGGGCTCGTGCTTCCGGAAATCGGCGATGCCGCGGACATTGTCGACCTCGGCAGCGGAGGAGGCTTTCCCGGCCTGGTGCTGGCCATCATGCTTCCTGATACGTCCATCACCATGGTGGAGAGCGAGCATCGCAAGGCTGAATGGCTCACCCGCGCTTCGGCCGGAATGCGTAATGTGCGCGTCGTGGCCGACCGCAGTGAGTCCCTTGCCCGCGCGGAGCGCGGGACCGCATCCGTGGTCACGGCACGCGCGCTCGGCCCCCTGCCCGTGGTGATGGAGCTCGCTGCACCGTTGCTGCGCCAGGATGGCGTGCTGGTTGCATGGCGGGGACGCCGTGACACCGTGTCAGGGGTGGGTGCCAGCGCGGCAGGGGATGTTCTTGGACTTGTCCACAGGCAGGATGTGGATGCAGCGCCGATTCCCGGCGTGAGCAGGTACTTCTCACTGTGGACGAAGGCGGGTGAAACGCCGGATCGGTATCCCCGGCGCCCTGGCATGGCGGCAAAGCGTCCGATCGCATGATCTACGCCGTCGTCAACCAGAAGGGTGGTGTGGGCAAGACCACCAGTGCCATCAACATTGCCGCGTGTCTTGCCGAAGCCGGCAATCGCGTGCTTCTGGTGGATTCCGACCCGCAGGCGAATGCCACCAGTGGGGTGCTGAAGGGCGAGCGGCCAGCGGCTGACACGCCTGGCACCGCAGACGTGCTGCTTGATGGATTGCCGGTGCGCGACGCCGTCATGCGCACCTCCGTGCCCGGAATGGACCTGATTCCGTCGTCAGCGGAGCTCGCGGGTGCCGCCGTGGAGTTGGTCGACCGCGAGGGCCGCGACGGCCTGCTGAAGGCCGCGCTGGCGCCGATGGTCGCCACCTACCCCTACATCTTCGTTGATTGCCCGCCGTCACTGGATCTGGTGACGGTGAATGCCCTCATGGCTGCCGATCGCCTGATTGTGCCGGTGCAATGCGAGTACTACGCGCTGGAGGGCCTGTCCCGGCTGATGGAGACCATTGGCGAGGTGCGGGCCCGCCTCAACCCGGGCCTGCGCGTCTGCGGCATTCTCATGACGATGCACGACCCCCGCACCCGCATCAGCGGTGAGGTAATTGCTGAGGTGCGCAGGCATTTTCCGGGGGATGTGTTCGACACCGTGATCCCGCGCAACGTGCGCGTGACGGAGTCGCCGTCATTCGGTGAACCGGTGATCCGTTACGACCCGCACTGCGCGGCAGCGGATGCCTATTTCGAGGTGGCCAAGGAGGTCGCGCGTCGTGGCTGAGAAGAAATCGTCCAAGCGCCTCGGGCGTGGCCTTTCGACGCTGCTGGGCGACGCCCCGGTGGCCGTGTCCGCACCCGTGGGCCCTGGGTCCGCCCCCGCACCAGCCCTGGCTGCCACCACCACTGCGACGGGGGAGTCGCTGCTGGTGATCTCACTGGACCTCATTCATCCCAATGCCGCGCAGCCGCGCAAGCGTATTGACGACGACGCCCTGTTGGCGCTGGCCGAATCAATCGCATCCACGGGGCTCATCCAGCCGGTCGTGGTGCGCGCGCTCCCGGCTGGCGGCTACGAGCTGATCGCCGGTGAGCGCCGCTGGCGGGCTGCCCGGATGGCCGGCCTTGCGGAGGTGCCGGCAGTCGTTCGTGATGCCGACGAGCGTCAGCGACTCGAGGTGGGGCTGGTTGAGAACCTGGTGCGCCAGGACCTCGACCCGGTGGAGACCGCTCAGGCGCTGGCCGCACTGGTGGAGGACTTCGGGCAGTCGCAGGCTGATGTGGCCCGCAGCGTGGGCCGCAGCCGTTCGTCGGTGGCCAACCTCATCCGGCTGCTCGAGCTGCCTGACGATGTGCAGGAGATGCTCGTGGTGGGGACGCTCACCGAGGGCCATGGGCGCGCCATTCTTATGGCGGACGGTGCAAAGAAGCGCCGCGCAGTGGCAAAACAGGCTTCTGAGCAGGGACTTTCTGTGCGACAGACCGAGGCGCTCGCGCGAGCACACAGTGCCAGCGGGGACGCCGCCGCTAGCGTGCGCCGCGCAATTCGTGAGCTGCCGGAAATCGCCGATGAGGCGATCGACGCGTTTCACGGGGCGTTTGAGGCGCCCGTTCGGGTGAAGGGCGGGCCGAAGGGTTCCGTGATCGTGGAGATCGCCTTTGCCAGCGAGGACGCAGTTGCCGCGGCCCTGGAGCAGCTCGGGCCGTAGGGGCGGCACCGTGGGTTCCACCCCTGTCGGGATCGCCCCGAAATGGCG
>Ga0209023_10008355_pt1 | contig 10404 bp, 12 predicted proteins | sample LakOneMetagenome_FD_187468 | JGI IMG/M metagenome (GOLD analysis project Ga0209023, IMG submission 187468) | Freshwater and sediment microbial communities from Lake Erie, Canada (SPAdes) (version 2) | ecosystem: Environmental > Aquatic > Freshwater > Lentic | place: Lake Erie, Canada...
AGTCCGCCTGCGCCCATCCCCGTCGAAGCCATCTGCAACGGCGCGCTGGGTTCGCGGAAGTAGCGGTCGATGCCTTCGCAGACGGCGCGCATCAGACGGCTCAAACTGCGTGGTGAGTGCGTGACGCGTTTGGCCCTGATCGTCGCGATAGGTCACGTGGAAGAGGCCATAGGCGTCGTCCTGGATCTGGCCGGTGTAGAGAATGTGAATCACGTGCTGGCCCGCGCGCAGCGGGCGGCGCGGCGTCAGCGTGATTGATTGCGCTTCATCGTTCACCGCGGCCGTCGCGGCGACGTTGTCGATCGTCGCACTCGAAACCACGAGGCCTTTGCCGTTCATCGTGATGGACGGAAGGATTTCGGTAGTCGTGACCGTGATGCGCGTATCACCCTGGAAGGTCGGGCCTTCCATGCTCGGGGTCAGGGAAATCTCGTAGCGGCTAGGGACGGCGCCGCCCTCAAACCATTGCCGCTGCCCGGTTTGTGCGGATGATGATGCGGCGAGCGTGAGCACAAGAAGGCCGGCGAGGGCCAACGGGCGGAAGATCATGAGCGGTTCCCCGTAATAGTATTACACGCCGGACTAGTGGCGGAACGACTAGATCGCAATGACTTTTCGCTGAAGCGCGCGACATAAAACGCGGTGGTTTGGAACGATCGCGCCAGAACCCGCTTCACCTACCATGAAGCTCACGCCACCCACCGACGCGCTCCTAGAACGCTTAGGCGAAAGAGCTGCGCCGGAACCGACACCGGCTACGCAAGAGCAAGCGCCCCGAGACGCAAAGACTTGTGTGAAGAAGCAGCAGAACAAAGAGCGTGTGTTGCACCGCGTCTAGTGATCGCTAGCGGCAGGTGCAATTCGGCGATGGATGTCGGGCAATTCGACGAGCGCCGCTGACGCATACCACTCGTAATATTCCGGCGAAAAAATGCCGCTGGTGACGGTAGGGTCGTTCGCTACGAGCGCCTGCGCCTCCGCGATGGTGGCGACGTTGAAGACAAATATGCCGCGATAATTGTGATCGTTCTGATCAATGGGGCCCGCGACCAGCAGCTTTCCTTGCTCCGCCAAGCGATTGATATTGGCGAAGTGCCCTTCGAAGAGGCGGGCCCGTTCTTCGTCGCTCTGGGTGACATACGGCCCTGTTCGTAAGATCACCAAAATGTATTGGCGCATGCCGCGCTCGTCCGCGCCAAGCCGCTGCGCCAGCGCGGCGTCTCTGACTGGCGCGGGGGGCGTTTGGCTATGCGCACTGACGCACGCCGCAAGCGCCAGAAACAACACTGCGAAACCAGCAAACCGCATGGCGAACTCCAATCAGGTCAAAGCTCAAGCGTAGGGCCGGCGTGGCTGATTGTGAATTGCCGGCGTGGTCCGAAATGGCGTGACCTCCGTCACGGCAAGCCGGCGATGGCTTGGCTATCTTTATTTCATCGAAGCGAGGGACGCTTCGGATTGAGGTTCAAGACAATGACGCGCACCGTTCGCCTTTCCAGCCTTGTTCTCTCGGCGCTGTTGTTCGCGCCGTTGATGATCGCGGCGCTGTCTCAAGCGGCGCAGATCGTCGCCTAAGCTCAAGGAAATCTCTCGAGTTCACGTCATGACCAAGTTCTACGCCTTCATCGCCGCCTGCTTCGTATTTGCTCCCGTTGCAGTCTGCATGATGGGCCAAGCCGCCCAGATCGTCGCGTAGCTCCCAGCGCAGATCCGGTTGGCTCCAAGAGAAGGGCGTGGAGGTGCTCCCCCTCCACGCCCTTCGCGTATCGTGTCGCCGCGAGCGGCGCTCGCCCAACTGCAAACCGCCCCGCGAGTTTCCTCGCGAGGCGGTGAGCCGGTTTGCTCTAAGCAGCGTTATTGGCTGAGCAGGATGCTCAGGATCACGCCGGTTGCAACGCCGACCAGGATCATGTCGCCGCGATTGTCCTGAACGTAGCGGTAGCCGCGAGGCGGCGCGCGCAGGTGATGACGGCGATAGTCGACTTCGCGATAGCTGCGCATGTCGTACGCCGACATGCGGTCGCCACGGCGCCAGTTGCGATACTGGTTGTTGCGGCCTTGGTTTTGCCACTGGCCACGATTGTCGTCGCGACGGTAGTCGCCACGGCGATCATTGTTGTCACGGCCGCGATCGTTGTTGTCGTAGCCGCCTTGGTTGTGGTTCCAGCTTTGCGCCGAGGCGGGGGTCGCCACCGCGCCGAACGCGGTCAACGCGGTCACAGCTGCGAGAATGGTGCGTTTCATGACTTTTGCTCCTCAAACGAGCGAACTGGTCTCCTTTCCAGCTCTGTCGTTGAGGCAGACAATGCGCCCCGCCCCCTGAACCGCCGCTGCCGCGTTCACTCAGGGTTCACACAGGGTTGTGCCAAGCTGTGTCGGACTTGCCATTTGACACCCGCTGGCATGCCTTTCTGCTAAACTTCGGTATGCTGCTTTTTACTCATCCCTCCATGTTGCGCCACGCCCCGCCACCCGGACACGCCGAACATGCCGGGCGCTTACAAGCTGTGCTGGATGCTCTGGAAGGTCTCCCGCTCGATCGCCGCGAGGCGCCGTATGCGGCCAAGGACGCAATCGAACGCGTTCACGCACCCGCCTATGTCAATGCGCTAGAGCCGGCTTTTGCGGAAGCGCGCGAGGCGCGCGTCCGGCTCGATCCGGACACCTACATCTCAGCCGACTCACGCGAAGCCATCTATCGCGCAGCAGGCGCTTGCGTCGCTGCTGTCGACGCTGTGTTGAGCGGCGAGGATACGATGGCGTTCTGCGCGGTTCGGCCTCCAGGCCATCACGCAGAGCCAATGGCGCCGATGGGTTTTTGCGTCTTCAACAACGTCGCTATCGGCGCACTGCACGCGCTCGACGCACACGGCCTCTCGCGCGTCGCGGTTGTGGATTTCGATGTGCATCACGGCAACGGCACGCAAACAATCGCGGAGCGTGAGTCACGCCTGATGTTTGCATCCACGCATCAATCGCCGCTTTATCCCGGTACCGGTGAAGCGCGTGAAACCGGCGTCGAGCATAACGTGGTCAATGCACCGTTGCCGTCAGGCGCCGGCAGCGTTGAGTGGCGAAACGCCATGCAATCGCGGATTTTACCGGCGCTCGATGCTTTCGCTCCGGAACTCATTCTGGTGTCTGCCGGGTTTGATGCACATGCCGCCGACCCACTCGCGCAAATGGAGCTTCAAGAGGCAGATTTCGCCTGGGCGGCGCAGGAACTCCGCGCCATCGCATTACAGCGCTGCAACGGTAATCTTGTCTCGACTCTGGAGGGCGGCTACGACTTGGAGGCGCTCGCCGGGTCTGCCGCAGCCTACCTGGGAGCGTTGCTGCGCGATTAAGACCCGCTCATGGGGAGGGGGCGTCGAACGAACGCGCGAAGGGTTTCAATGACGACGACCATGGCGCCCGCCGAGACGCTAGATCGCCGTACAGCCGCGCGGATCGGAACGATCGTGATCGCGCGGCACGGACAACCGCATGCCGATCGCACCGTGCGCATTGATCATCACGGCTATCGTGAATGGTGGCGCAACTACGATTTGAGCGGGCTGCACCCTGACGAAGCGCCGCCGATCGAGCTGCAGCGCTTGGCGCAATCCAGCGATGTCATTTACGCATCCACGCTGCAGCGCGCGATCCACACGGCGCAGATGCTGGCGGGCGGGCGCGAAATCATCACCGATCCTGTTTTTGTCGAAGCGCCGCTACCGCCGCCGCCGATCTGGGGCAAGCGCCGGCCCGATACGTGGGGCGTGTGGGCGCGAGCATTTTGGTACATGGGCCGCGCCGAAGACGGCGAAACGCGCGCCGAGGCGGATATTCGCGCCGAGGCCGCGGTGGCCACGCTCACTGCCCAAGCGCTGCGCGGCCAGAACGTGCTCCTGTGCGCGCACGGCTGGTTCAACCGCATGATGCGCCCAACGCTGCGCCGGCAAGGCTGGCGCGAAGTCGAGGACGGCGGCGACGCCTATTGGTCCTACCGGCGCTACGAGAAGAAATGACGGTGAACGCGCGATTTTGACCAGTCCGATCGCCGACTGCCAATTGCCGACCGCCCTTTCAGCCCATACCTTTCCCGTCATGACCCGAGAATCCGTGGATCCGAGCCAGCTCTCGTTTGAGGAGTCCTTGGCGGAGTTGGAGAAAATCGTCGCGCACCTGGAGCGCGGTGACGTACCGCTCGCCGACTCGATTCGAATCTACAAGCGCGGCGCGGCTCTGAAGGCGCGTTGCGAAGGGCAGCTCAAAGACGCCCAACTCGAGGTCGATCAAATCGTGATGGGGCCGGACGGGCCCCGCACCGAGCCCGCAAAGATCGGGCAATAGGGGAGAGAGAAACGTCCATGGCCGACGATCCGCAAGCCAACACCAGACTGCCGATCATCTCCTTCGAGGATTTCCTCAAGGTCGATATCCGGCTTGGCACCATCATCGATGTGAAGGTGTTCGAGGAGGCGAAGAAAGCCGCCTATCAATTGTGGATCGATTTCGGTGACCCGCTCGGCATCAAGAAATCGAGCGCGCAAGTGGTGTCGAACTACGACATCGGCGAACTGCTCGGCCGCCGTGTTGCGGCGGTGGTGAACTTCGAGCCGAAGCAGATCGGCAAGTTCATGAGCGAAGTGCTTTGCCTTGGCTTCCCGGACCGCAACGGCAACGTGGTGCTCTTGAACATCGATCGGCCGGCGACGACCGGCGGGCGCATGTACTGAGCGCAGGCGTTTAGTTTAAAAACGACCGAAAGCGGCGTCCGCGAAGACGCCGCTTTCATTTTGGGCCGATGCGCCGGAGGTTTTCGTGGGGTCGTAGCCGGTGCGAGTTGGCGTATGAACGCCGCAACCGCGCACCAGTTCCGTCACTTGGCTTTGGCGGCTTCATCCACAAGTTCGGGCGCTTCTTCGTTGGCGACGGCCGCGTCGATCGCAGGCACGCCAGCGCCGGTTATGGGCGCGTCCTCAACTTCCCGCGCCGGCGGATGTGCAGGCCCCATCCGCGCGTTGCGCCAGCCGCCCCAGCGATAATAGGCGAGCGAGAGCATCATCGCGACCAGCATGCTGAGCGGAAAACTCCACCAGATCGCGTCCGCGCCCAAGGCTGGCTCAAAGGCCTTTGCGAACGCCAGTCGCACGCCGAACAATGAGATGGTGAGGATGATCAGCGGCGGCGTCACCGCACCGGTCGAGCGCACTACGCCGAACACCACGAACATCACACCGAACAAAATGAACGACCAGCTGGCGATGTTGTTGATGTGCTCGGCCATGGCCACGGCGTGCGGCTTGCCGGGCAGGAAGAGATCAACGATGTAGGGATCGACCACGTAGAGCAGCGCCACAATGCTGCCGGTCAGGATGAAATTGATGATGATGCCGGAATGCGCCACGCGTTCTACGCGATCCCACTTCTTGGCGCCGACATTCTGCGCGGCCATCGACGAAACCCCCGCGCTGATCGCCATCGCGGGCATCTGAATGTAAGTCCACACTTGCATCGCCACGCCGTACGCGGCGGCCGTTTCGACGCCGTAGCCGTTGATCATCGACATCATGATGATGGCGGAGGTGGACACCACGATCATCTGCAGCCCCATCGGCAGGCCTTTGAAGACGATGATGCGCAGCAGCGCCGGATCGGGCTTTAGATAATGCAACTCGCCGCGCCCAATCCGCAGCTCCGCTTTGCGCCGGTAGAGATAGATCAGCATCGCGGTCAGGCCGATCGCTTGTGAGATCAGCGTTGAGGTTGCCGCGCCGGCGATGCCCAGTTGAGGAAACGGTCCGAAGCCGCTGATCAGCATCGGGTTCAGGATGACGTCCAACAGCGCGGCCAAGCTCATAAACCAGAACGGCGTCTTCGCGTCGCCCGCGCCGCGCTGCACCATGACGATGAACGCGAAAAAATAGAGGACCGGCATCGAGAGGAAGATGACGCGCAGATACGCTTCAGCCAGCGGCCGTGCGTTTTCCGGCGTGCCCATCCAATGCAGGATTTCCTCACTGCCCAAATAGCCGCCGATGGCCATCAGCACCGAGGTCACCAAGAAGAACGACGCTGCGGTGCCGACCACGCGCTTGGCTTTGGCCAAGTCTTTGCCGCCGATCGCCTGGCCAACCAGGATGGTGCTCGACATGCCGACGCCAAACACCGCGCCCAACAGGAAGAATAGGATCAGGTTCGCATTCGTGGTTGCAGTCAGCGCTTCTTCGCCCAGCAGCCGTCCGACCCAAATCGCGTTGATCGAACCATTGATCGATTGCAGCACCGTCGAGCCCAGCACCGGCAGCGAGAACAACAACAGCGTGCGCGAGATCGGCCCTTCGGTGAGGTCCATGCGCGCGGGTTTGCGTTGCGCGGAAGCGGCTTGGTCAGACATCGGCGAACTCCTGTGGACCTAACGCGCAAACGAACCGCGAGGGCGCTCTTCTACGGCGAACTTGTCGGCCAGGTTAGTCTTGTTGTTTGGGCGCGTTGTTCCCAACTCATAGATGAGGGGACGCGCTTGCTGAGCGCGTCCCCTCAAATTTGTCAGCCTTGGCAGACCCAGACGCGCCTACGGCGTTGTTGATGGCAGCGGCGGCTGGTCAGCCGGCGTTTGATCCGTTGTCGGCGGCGAAAGCGGCACGGGCGCCGTGGTTGTCGCCGGCGCCGGTGTTGTTGATGCGGTCGGCGGCAGCAAGTCCGGATCTGTCGCCGTAGTTGCCGATGTCGATGCCGTATCCGTGGTGGTCGGCTGCAGGGTGCGCAATTCAGCAATGCGGCCGCGGGCGGCCAGAGCGTGTCCGCTTTCCGGGAAGTCGTTCAGGAAACTCTCGAAGGCTGGGATGGTGTCGGAATCGCTGGCCGCCTCGAACGAACGCTCTTCCAGTTCAGCCAACGCGCGCTCACCGTCAGCGCGATGATCGCCCGGATCGTTGGCGAGGAAATCGCGAAGTGCGCGCGCGCTGTTGTGATCGACGCTATCCCACGCGCTGGTCGCGACCTGCGCGCTTTGGCCCTGCTGCCAGAAATAATACCCGCCCGCACCCACCAGTGCGACAACGACGAAAACGATCGCGCCAATGATCAAGCCGCGATTGCCGCCGGATGACGGCTCGCGCGGTTGCAGATTGTCCCGTTGTGGCGCTGCGCGTGACGGCGCTGGGCGCGGCTGCGCTTGCGATGCTCGTTGCTGCGCCGATCGCGGCGCGGGTCCGCGCGCGTCTGCCGCTGCGGCGGCGCCCGGATTGTAGGCACCGGGCTGGAAGAAACCGGACGGCGGGCGTGGCGCTGGCGGCGGGAGCGGGCCGACGCCGGCTCGCTCCGTCACAGCTTTTGCCAGATCGCGCCAAGCTGGAAAATCGTCTTCGCCGCGCCAACCCGTGAGGTTCACGACCTTATCGCCTCTGAACGCATCCGGCGGGGAGGCGTTCTGCATGCTGGCGTGGACGAGCTTGCTCTTGCCGCGCGCGAACGCGACTTCATCCGTCAGCTCCGGCTGCGTGGCCGAACGCGGCGACCAAAGTGCAATCGTCACTTGTGCGCTTTTGACAGCGTTGCGCAATTCCTCGCCGGGCTGCTGCTCCAGGACGACGGTTAGCTTCGCCTGGCGAAGCTTCTCCGCAAGCGCCCTGGCAGGCAACGCATCGTCCGCGGCGTGGATAATCGCCACTGTCGCCATAAAAAATTCCCCACTCTTTCAATCGAGAAGCTTGGCGGCGGCAATTCTTGCCACGTGCAACGCCCAAAGCACTCCAACCCAACCTTGTCCACATGATGCCCCGGATGGCCCTTATTTGGGAAGGGCGCACCCCAGCATTGTCGAACTGCACGGTTCGGGCCGCCTTGCGCAGCGCTCCGGCTCTGCTAACGCCACGCCATGTCTCAACTCGAAGCACGTCTTAAGGAAACCGCCGAGCGAGTGCACACCGCGCTCGACGGATTGCTGCCGCGCGAGCAGGGCCCAGAATCGCGCTTGCTTGGCGCGATCCGCTATGCGGCGCTCGCGGGCGGGAAGCGCCTGCGGCCGTTCTTTACCTTGGAAGCTGGGCGCCTGTTCGACGCCGATGAGGGCTCTTTGCTGCGCGCCGCCTGCGCCATCGAATGCGTGCACACATATAGCCTCGTCCATGATGATCTGCCCTGCATGGACGATGACGATCTGCGTCGGGGCCGGCCGACTTTGCATCGCCAATATGATGAAGCCACCGCGCTGCTCGCGGGCGATGCGCTGCTCACATTCGCGTTTGAACTGATGGCGGATCCGGAAACGCATCGCGATCCGCAGATGCGTAATCTGCTGATCACCGGCCTCGCCAAAGCTGCCGGCCCGCTGGGCATGGTTGCGGGGCAGGCAGCCGACATGGCCGGCGCGGAAATTGGTTCGGACCTCATCGCCGTAACGCGCATGAATCGTCAGAAGACCGGAGCGCTGATTAACTTTTCCGTCGATGCCGGCGCCATAATCGGCTGCTGCTCGGAGGCCGAACGCACGGCGTTGTCGCGCTATGCGCACGATGTCGGGCTGGCCTTCCAAATGGTGGATGATTTGCTCGACGCCGAAGGCGTCGTGCGCGACACCGGCAAAGCCGTGCGCAAAGATGCGGCGCGCGGAAAAGTCAATTTCGTGACAGTGCTCGGGGCCGACGCAACGCGCGAACGTATCGGCATGCTGGCGCAACAGGCCAAGACCCACCTCAATCTGTTCGGACCGCGCGCGCGCATGCTCGTCGACGCCGTCGATTTCATCGTGCAGCGGCGCTACTAGCGCAAACGGCGCTGCATACCTGCAGCGCCGTCCACATTTCCCCTGTCATTACTTGCGCGCGTTATGCCGGGACCCACGAGCCGGACGACGTGCGGCAGTAGGTTTCCGGCGGCAGATCTTGCGAGCCGTTGTTCGGATCGCTGACCGTCGCCGTCACGCGGCGGCAATTCGCGCCGTATTCTTCAGTGCGTTCCGGGCGGTTGACGTGCAATGAGCGCGCGCCGTCATCGCTGTGCCAGTTCTCGTTGTACGAGTGATTGTTATCCAGCGCTTGCTGATAGCCATTCTCCACGCGGTGTTGTTCGCGGTTCGAGAGGATGCGGCAAACACCCCAGGTGCCGACGCCGCCGACAGCCGCGCCGATCACCGCGCGTTGACCGCGGTGGTGGCGCGAGGAGAGTGCGCCGATCAGGCCGCCGACGCCCGCGCCAATCAGTCCGTTGCGCATGCATTGCGACAGCTGAGTTTGGTGCTGCTGCGCCGAAGCGACCGGCGCCATCGAAAACGTCGAGAGCGCCAAGACGCTCGCAAAAGCCAAATGAGTAAAGCGCATCGGTTTTCTCCGCAGAATTCAAACGTCCCGGGAACGTATGTGCAGGCCTTTATAGCGCCCCGCCGTGACGATGGTCACGCCTGAACGCGCTTTCGGAGGCTGGATTTACGCCGGTTGCGCCGCCTGGACTGGGTCGGGCGCGACGTCGGCCTCCGTCGGCGCCAGCACTTTGCGGAAGAGAATGGCAAGCACCATCAGGATGACGCCCGCGCCAGCGATGATCGCCGCATGCATGCCCCAGAAATTGGCGCCGCTCATGGTCTCGATCATGCCGCCGATCTTGCCAGTGGCATAATTGCAGAGCGCCAAGTGCAGATAATAGATGCCGATGAAGAGGCCACCGAAGCCCTTGGGCGAAGCACGCGAGTAAAGCGCAAGGCCCACCGGAAACACCATCGCGAACCCGATGTCGTTCAGGATGTGGAAGCCCAAGCCGTACAACAATGTCGCTTTCTGCCCGGTCGCCACTTCGTTGGCCGCGGCTGCCGCGAGCACGAGCGGGCCCGTGGCTGCAATCAGAGAGCCGATAGCGATTTTGACGATTTCATCCGGCTCTTTGGCGAAGCGCGCGTAGATGCGCCAGAACGCAAGCACGCCGGCCATCGTCGCAAACGAGATTATGGCGTCAAAGGAGAGCAGCCACGCGGTCGGCAAGCGCTGACCGAAGAACTCGAGCTGATAGTGCGCGTCGCCCCAGAGCAAATAGGCGTTGAAGATTTCCTGGTTGCCCAGCGCGCTCGCCGCGAGCACAGGCAGCATCCCCACCAACAAAACCATCGCCGCCCAATCGCGACGCGTAAGCTTGGGCGGGCGCACGCCGCTCGCCTTTGCTTCCGCCATCGCTTTGCGGTGGTCGGGCGGCAAATGCTTGCGGCCCAAGAGATAGACGATCAGCGCGATGGTCATGCCGACGCCGGCGGCGCCAAATCCGTAGTGCCACTGGATCGCGCCGAGCCCGCCCGTCACGATCGGCGCAACGATGACGGCGATCTGAATGCCGAAGAAGAAGATTTGAAACGCTTCGCCGCGGCGCAAATCGGTCGTGCCGTAGAGTTCACCGACCTGGCTCGCGATATTCCCCTTGAAGCAGCCGACGCCG
>Ga0209023_10008356_pt1 | contig 10404 bp, 6 predicted proteins | sample LakOneMetagenome_FD_187468 | JGI IMG/M metagenome (GOLD analysis project Ga0209023, IMG submission 187468) | Freshwater and sediment microbial communities from Lake Erie, Canada (SPAdes) (version 2) | ecosystem: Environmental > Aquatic > Freshwater > Lentic | place: Lake Erie, Canada | collected...
GATGCCGATCGGCAGCGAGGCGCCGTGGCGCGGCAGGCGGATCACGCGTACGTCGTGGCAGAAATACTTGCCGCCGAACTGCGCGCCGACGCCCATCTCCTGCGTCAGCTTGTGGATCTCTTCTTCCATCGCAATGTCGCGGAAGGCGTGCGCGTCTTCGCCGCCCGTCGTCGGCAGCTCGTCGTAGTAGCGCGTCGAGGCCATCTTCACGGTCTTGAGGTTCAGCTCCGCCGACAGGCCGCCGATGACGATGGCGAGGTGATAGGGCGGGCAGGCCGCCGTGCCGAGCGTGAGGATCTTCTCCTTCAGGAACGCGATCAGCCGGTCATGCGTCAGCAGCGACGGGGTCGCCTGATACAGGAAGGTCTTGTTGGCCGAACCGCCGCCCTTCACCACGAACAGGAATTTGTAGGCGTCTTCGCCCTCGGCATAGATGTCGATCTGCGCCGGCAGGTTGGTCTTGGTGTTCTTCTCGTCGAACATCGAGATCGGCGCGAGCTGCGAATAGCGCAGGTTCTTGATCTCGTAGGCGTCGCGCACGCCCTCGGCGATCGCGCTTTCGTCCTGCCCGTCGGTGAAGACGAAACGGCCCTTCTTCGCCATCACGATCGCCGTGCCCGTGTCCTGGCACATCGGCAGCACGCCGCCGGCGGAAATGTTGGCGTTCTTCAGAAGATCGTAGGCGACGAACTTGTCGTTCGAGGTCGCTTCGGGATCGTCCAGAATCTTCGCGAGCTGCGCGAGATGGCCGGGACGCAGCAGATGGTTCGAGTCGATGGTGGCGGCTTCGGCCAGCTTGCGGATCGCCTCGCGGTCCACGACCAGGAATTCATGGTTCCCCATCTTCTCGACGCGCACGCCTTCGGTCGTCACGAGGCGGTAGGGCGTCTTGTCTTCGCCGAGGGGAAACAGGGGAGAATGCTGATAGGTCATGGCGAGGCCCGGTCCTGTGGAATTGCGGGCTTTCTAGGCCCGCAGGACCGGGAAGGGAAGGGGACTTTTGGACCGCGAGCCTTCAGGCTCGCCCGGGCCGAAACTGCGAGCCTGAAGGCTCGCGGTCCATTACGGATGCAGCACGATCCGCCCGATCGCCCGGCGTTCGGCGATATCGCGCAGCGCCTGCGCTGCCTCAACAAGCGGATAGGCCTTGCCGACATGAGGCCGCAAAACCTTGGTCAGCGCCTCCATTTCCGGGTTCTCGGCCACCCGGACCTCCGGAAAATGCCGGACGAACTCGCCGGCCCGTACGCCGATCAGCGAGACGCATTTGATGAGGACGCGATTGCCGGGATAGTTCGGAATGTCGCCGGCAAAGCCGATCAGCAGGATTCGGCCAGCAAAAGCAATCGCGCGCAGCGCGACCTCGGCGGGCAGGCCGACGGGATCGTAGATGCAATCGACGCCCTTGCCGGCCGTCAATTCCTTGACCGTATCGTCGATCTTCTGCTCGGAAGAATTGATCGTATGCGTCGCGCCCGCAGCTTTTGCCGCCGCACATTTCTCCGCTGTGGAGCAGACAGCAAAGACTTCCGCCCCGATATGCGCCGCCAGCGCCACCGCGGCCATGCCGACGCCGCCGGCAGCGCCAGTGATCAGCACGCGCTCGCCCTTTTTCAGGCGGCCCTGCGTGATCAGCCCGTGGTACGAGGTGACGAGCCCGACCGAATAGGTCGCCGCTTCGTCATAGGAATAATGCGCGGGCGCCGGCACGATCTCGTTCGCCTTGCCGACCGCCTGCTCGGCGAAGCAGCCGGTCTTGCGCCGCAGGATGACGCGGTCGCCGACTTTCACTTTCGCGCCGTCTGAAACCTCGATCACCTCGCCGGCGGATTCGAACCCCGGCACGAAGGGCAGCGGCGGCTTGAACTGATATTTGCCGGCGACCATCAAAAGGTCGGGAAAATTCACGCCGCACGAATGCAGCTTCACCCGCGCCTCGCCGGGTTGTAGTGGGGGAGCATCGAATTCCTCGACGCGCAGGACTTCCGGGCCCCCGAGTTCGGGGCAGACGATGGCGCGATATTTCATTTGTCGTCCAGAGTGGCGTGGCGGCGCGGCCCCCTCCCCGACCCCCCACTTTGTGGGAGAGGGGGCGGCAGGCGCCCGCGTTTATGTGAAACGATGAAGCCCGAGACTGCTCCCTCTCCCACGAAGTGGGGGAGGGCGGGGAGGGGGTCAAGCCGAACCCTACCCCTCGACGACAATCACATGCTCGTCCGGGCTCGCCGCATATAAGCGCTCCACCAGCGCATTCCGGCGCTCAAGCGCGGCGCGCTGGTTGATGTAGCCCTTGTCGGTGAGTTCGTTGCCATCGATCGATGGCGGCTCCGTCATCAGCATCACGCGCGAGATGCGCATCGACGAGCCTCCAGACTGCACATTGTGCGCGTGCAGGCTCTTGCGCAGGTGCTCCTTGATCGCGGCATCGTGCACGAGATCGCTCAAGGGCGCATCGACCTTGCCCGCCAGCAGCCGGCAGGCCTCGAGATTGGGCCACGCCAGCAGCGCGACGAATTCGCGGTCCTGGCCGGCCACCAGCGCGTCCTGCACGACTGGGCTCGCCGCCGCGATCGCCGCCACGCGCAGCGATCCCACATGCACGAACGTGCCCGATGTCAGCTTGAAGTCTTCCACCACGCGGCCGGCAAAGATCAGGCCTTTGGCCGGGTCGTTGACGTCGACGAAGGTCCCGGCGTCGCCGATCTTGTAATAGCCCTCTTCGTCGAACGCCTTCGCGGTCAGAACGGGCTGGCGGTAATAGCCGGGCGTCACGATGATCGAGCGGATCCGCATTTCATATTTTGGACCGGCCGGCACCATCTTCAGTTCGACGCCGGGATGCGGCAGGCCGATCAGGCCGACGCGCTCCGTCTCCCAATAGGTGGAAGTGGCGGTCGGCGCGGTTTCGGTCGAGCCCCAGCCCGTGAAGAACACAATGCGATGCCCGGTATATTTCACCGCCAGTCGCTGCATGCGGATGTAGAGATCGTCCGGCAGCGTCGCGCCGCCGTAGCCGAGAATGCCCAGATCCTTGAAGAAGGATTTCGCCAGCGCATCGTCGTTCTCGAGCGCGGTCGCGAGCACCGCGAAACCGGCCGGCACGTTGGTGTAATAGGTCGGCGAAATTTCCTTCAGGTTGCGCAGCGTCTCGTCGAACATGCCGGGCACCGGGCGCCCGTCGTCGATGTAGAGCGTGCCGCCTTCAGCCAGCAGCGCGTGGAAGCCGGCGTTGCCGCCCATCGTGTGGTTCCACGGCAGCCAGTCGAGCACGACCATGCGCGGGTCGCTGTCGCTGCGCTTGCGCGTCATCTGCCCCATCACGACATTGGCGCACATCATCTCCTGCGTGTTGACGACGGCCTTGGGCATGCCGGTCGAGCCGGAGGTGAAGAGCAGCTTGCCCACCGTCTTCGGCCCGACGGCCGCGATCGCCTTGTCGACCGCATCCGTGCGCTTCGTGGCGACGAGATCGGCCCAGGCGCGGCTCGGGATACCCTCCGGCGCGCGATCGACGTGGATGACCGTCACGCCCGTCAGGTCCAGCGCCTTCAGCGCTTTTCCGAAGACGATTCCGTCCTGCACCATCACGACGCCGGGCTTGATGAGGTCAAAGATATAACGGAGCTTGGCGTGATCCTGGCTCATCATCGAATAGGCAGGCGAGACGGGTGCGGCGGGAATGCCCGCCTGCATCGCGGCCTGCGTCATCAGCGCATGTTCGATCGAATTGCCTGAGAGAATCGCGATCGGCTGTTCGGGCGTCAGCTTCATGTCGAGCAAAGCCTGCGTCAGCGCGTCGACGTCTCGCTTGGCTTGCGAATAGCTCACCTTTTTCCACGCGCGATCGGGCCCGCGGCGTTGGGCGAGCCAGGTCTGGTCGGCGCGCTCCTGCGCCCATTTCGCGAGATAGAGCGGAATGCAGCGCTGGTATTCGTTCAGCGGAATGCGCTGGCGCAAGATAATCTCGCCATTGGCGCGGCGCTCGGCGTCGATCTCGCGCGGAAGAAAGTCGATCGGCTTGAACGGCGCGGTCGGCGCCGTCATCTTGGGATGCTCGTTCATTGCGGTTCCTGGCGTTTCCTGCGGGCTCTTTGGCCCGTCGTATGATTTGACCGGAGTGTCGGGCGGGCTGGGGGCCCGGTCAAGGCGCGGGCTTGCCGTGTGGGCCCGAGCCGCCCTACCTTGCCCGCAGCGCATGGGTCGAAGCCCGCGATTAAATGGAGCCGCAGATGGACGTCCTGGAGAAGATCAAGGGTTACGCGGATCGCATGACCGAAATCCGCCGCGACATCCATGCCCATCCCGAGATCGGCTTCGAGGAGGTGCGCACGTCCGGCCTCGTGGCGAAGGAACTGGAATCCTACGGCGTCGAGGTTCATGCCGGCATCGGCAAGACCGGCGTCGTCGGCGTCATCAAGGGCAAGCGCGGCACGGGCAAGCGCGTGGGCCTGCGCGCCGACATGGATGCGCTGCCGATGGACGAGCAGACCAACCTGCCCTGGCGCTCCAAGACTGCGGGCAAGTTCCACGGCTGCGGCCATGACGGCCACACCACCATGCTGCTCGGCGCCGCGCGCTATCTCGCGGAGACGCGGGATTTCTCAGGCGAGGTCGCGCTCATCTTCCAGCCAGCCGAGGAAGGTCTCGGCGGCGCCCGCGCCATGATCGCCGACGGCCTGTTCAAGCGCTTCCCCTGCGACGAGGTTTTCGCGCTGCATAATTTCCCGGGCTCGCCGCTTGGCCAGATTTCCATGCGCACGGGTCCCGCGATGGCGGGCGCGGATTTCTTCGACATCCACATCACCGGCCGCGGCGCGCATGGCGCCATGCCGGAATATTCCAACGATCCCGTGATGATCGGCGCAGCGCTCGCGCAATCGCTGCAGACCATCGTCAGCCGCAACGCGCCCGCGCTGAAGAGCGCCGTCGTCTCGATCACCAAGTTCAATGCGGGCTCGGCCTACAATGTCATTCCCGAGACGGCGCATCTCGCCGGCACGATCCGTATCTTCGAGGATGAGATGCGCGTGCTCGTGAACAAGCGCATGCGCGAAATTTGCGCGGGCTTTGCGACCGCCTATGGCGCGAAGATCGACGTCGATATCCGCGATATTTTCTCGGTCATGCGCAATGCCGGGGAGCAGACGTCGGCCATGGCGGAAGTCGCGACCGAATTGTTCGGCGCCGACAATGTCGTGACAGACGCCGAGCCGAAGATGGGCTCGGAGGATTTCGCCGACATGGCCATGGCTGCGCCGGGTTCCTACGTCTGGCTCGGCATGGGGCCCGGCGCCTCCGTCCACAATCCCGGTTATGTCTTCAACGACGAGATCTTGCCGATCGGCGCCTCGTTGCTGGCGCGCATTGCCGAGAAGCGGCTGGCGGCGGGCTGACGCCCGCCGGAGTCTAAAAGCCGCCCCAGTCGAACGAATAGGCGACGATCGCGCCGAGCGTGAACTGATTGCGCGAGCCGAGACCCGCGACGAGCGGGCTCTCGCTAGCCGAGCCAACCAGGCGGTTGTAGCGGGCGTAGGCGGTCGTGGTCCATTGCCGCGACCATTCGTAAGAGACCGCGCCCGCGACGCCGAAGGACTTTGCGCCGCCTTCGGCGCGATAGGCGGGCAGGCCGCTCATCAGCGCGTCGTAGCGGGTAACGCCGAACAGCTTGTCCATGTAGCGCGTGTCGCCGAGCGACAGGCGCGGCCCGACCGACACGGTCCACGGCCCGCGCCGCTCGACCCAGTCCATTGACAGGTCGATCAGATTGCCGTGATGGCCGACAAAACCATGCCGCGCCTCGATCCGCGCGCGCAGCTTGTCGAAGGCCCAGAATTCCGCAAAGAGGCCCGCCTCGATCGTCCAGTCGACATCGTGCACGCCGCGCAGCTCGGCATGATTGGCGGACCGTCGCGGCCCCTTCAGCTTGCCGACGACGCCCGCGCGCATCCAGTTTTCGTCGAACAGCGCGAAGCCCGGCGAATCGTCGGGCGCGGCGAAATTGACCGCGCTGCCGGCGCGGCGAACGCTGAGGCCCGGTAGCAGATAGGGCGAGAGATCCTTCGAGCCTTCCCACGCGGGCGAGACGCCGCCATTCGCCTTCAGCGTGATCGTCCATCCCTGGGGCGCGGGTTCGGCGGCGAAGGCGGGGGAGGAAAAGGCGAATGCAAGCGCGATTGCGCCGGGCAGGGTTTTGTAGGCGAACATGGCAAACTCTCGAACCCGGCCGGGAGCTGCACTGTGGCGCGTTAATCCTAATGCTGCGCGAAAGAACGTGGTTGACGTTTGGTTAGCTGCGCTTCGTGACCGCGCACTAGGTCACCCGGGCTTCATCCTGAGGAGCGCCGTCAGGCGCGTCTCGAAGGATGGCGACACCAGCATTCTCGGATCGGCCATGCTTCGAGACGGCCGCTGCGCGGCCTCCTCAGCATGAAGATTCGTGATGACCGAGCCGCCTTCCGCCGCGATCACGCCGCGTAAATGCCCTTGTACGTCTCGCGCAGCACGTTCTTCTGCACCTTGCCCATCGCATTGCGCGGCAGGTCGTCGACGAAGATGATCTGCTTCGGCTGCTTGAATTTCGCGAGCTTGCTTTCGAGCGCGGAGGCTATGTCCTTCTCGCTGATCGCGGCGCCCTTGGCGCGCACGACGACTGCCGTTACGCCCTCGCCGAAATCGGGATGCTGCACGCCGATCACGGCGCTTTCCACCACGCCCGGCATTCCGTCGATCTCCGTCTCGATTTCCTTCGGATAGACGTTGAAGCCGCCGGTGATGACGAGGTCCTTGCCGCGCCCGACGATGTGGACGTAGTCGCGCTTGTCGATCATGCCGAGATCGCCGGTGATGAAATAGCCGTCCGGGCGGAATTCGGCGGCCGTCTTCTCGGGCATGCGCCAATAGCCCTTGAACACGTTCGGCCCCTTCACCTCGATCATGCCGATCTCGCCCTGCGGCAGCAGCGCGCCGGTCTCGGGATCTGCGATGCGCAGGCTGACGCCGGGCAGCGGGAAGCCCACCGCGCCGGGGACGCGCTCGCCCTCAAAGGGGTTGGAGGTGATCATGTTGGTTTCGGTCATGCCGTAGCGCTCGAGAATCATATGTCCCGTGCGGGAGAAAAATTCGCGATGCGTTTCGGCAAGCAGCGGCGCCGAGCCCGAGATGAACAGCCGCATATGCGCAGTCGCGTCCTTGGTCAGGCCCTTGTGCTGCAACAGGCGCGTGTAAAAAGTCGGAACGCCCATCAGGCTGGTCGCGCGCGGCAGGTAGGACATCACCTGGTCGCCGTCGAATTTCGGCAGGAAGATCATCTTGCCGCCCGCCATCAGCATCACGTTGATCGCCACGAACAGGCCGTGTGTATGGTAGATCGGCAGCGCGTGGATCAGCGTGTCGTCGCTGGTGAAGCGCCAGTAGTCCACCAGCGCGCGCGCGTTGGAGGCGAGGTTCTCCTGGCTGATCATAGCGCCCTTCGACCGGCCGGTCGTGCCGGACGTGTAGAGGATGCCGGCGAGATCGTCCGGGCCGCGCTCGACATCGGCGAATTCGCCGGGCATCGACGCCGCGCGCTCGCTGAGCGTGCCCTTGCCATTGCCGTCGAGCGTCTCGACATGTGCGACTTTCGCGGCGCTGCTCGCGCCCGCCAGCGAATCCTTGCGCTTGGGGTCGCACACGAAAACGGTCGGCTCCGCGTCGGTCAGGAAATATTCGACCTCGGACGCCGTATAGGCGGTGTTGAGCGGCAGGAAGACAGCGCCGGCGCGCGCACAGCCGAGATAGAGCAGCACGGCGGCCAGCGACTTCTCGATCTGCACGGCCACGCGGTCGCCGGGCTTCACCCCGAGCGCAACGAGCGCACCCGCCATCCGCGCGGCGCCGGCCTCGACATCGGCATAGCTGTGCAGCGCGCCGTCCTGCGTTTCGAACGCGATTTTTTCCCGCGAGGGGAAGCGGGAGGAAAGCTGGGCGTAGAGATGCGCGGGCATGGGCGTGACGTCCCCTGATGTTTTCTCAGGGTTTAGCGCACGCCGACGCGGAACGGAAATTTGCTCGAGCGGCTGTCATCCCGGCCGAAGCGTAGCGGAGAGCCGGGACCCAGGAGACATTGATGCTGGCTGGGTCCCGGATCGGCCTTTGGCCGTCCGGGATGACAGTCCGCGTTATCCCTGCGCGAAACTCGGCGCGGTAATCCCGAAAATCTGCCGCTCGCCCTTCAGCATCCGGCGCACGGCGCTGGACGCCGTCACCTCGCCCTGGTTGGCGAAGGCCTCGTGGTTTTTCTCGATCTCGTCGAGGTCGTAGAGGTAATTGACCATCACGCCGCCCGATTCCTTCAGGCCCTTGCGCGAGAGATCGCCCATCCAGTTGATGCGCTCCAGCCGCGCGCCATTGCCAAGGTGGAAGCGCGCCACCGGATCGATCACGCGGCCGTTCGGCAGGCGCGCCTTCAGGAAATAGTGCGCGGCCAGCGGTTCGATGACCTTGCGCAGACGCTCGGCCTTCTCGGCGTCCATCGTCCATTCGGGCTTGTCGATCTCGGCCAGCAGCGGCAGCGCCTCCGGATCGACCGGCGCGTCGTCTGCATTCGCGAGCCAGGCGCGAAAGCCCGGCACGGGCGAGAGCGTCACGAAATTCTCGATGCGCGGCAATTCGCGGCGCAATTCCTCGACCACCTGCTTGATCAGGAAATTGCCGAAGGTGACGCCGGCCAAGCCCTTCTGGCAGTTGGAGATCGAGTAGAAGACGGCGGTCCGCGCGCGCTCCGGCGCAAAAGGCGCGCGATCGTGCGCCAGCAGAGGCGCGATGGCGCCCGGAATCTGTTCGATCAGCGCCACTTCGACGAAGATCAGGGGCTCGTCGGTCAGCGCGGGATGGAAAAACGCGTAACAGCGCCGATCCGGCGGATCGATGCGGCGGCGCAGGTCGTTCCAGTCGTGGATTTCGTGCACCGCTTCGTAGCGGATGATGCGTTCGAGCACGTTGGCCGGCGTCGACCAGTCGATCCGGCGCAGCACGAGAAAGCCGCGGTTGAACCAGGATGCGAAGAGATGCGTGAAATCCTTGTCGATCGGCGCGAGCGCCTTGTTGGCGCGCATCTCGGACAGCAGGTCCGCCCGCATGTCGACCAGCGCGGCCGTGCCGCCGGGCGCCCGGTTGAGGCGGCGGAAGAGTTCGAGGCGGCGCGGCTCGGAGGCGTAATGCAGGTCGGCCGCCGTGCGGTCTTCCTGCTTGGCCTTCCATTTCTCGATCGCCTTGGCCAGCGCCTCGTGGTCCGGCCCGAAATCATCGGCCAGCGCCGCGAAGAAACCGCGGCGCGCCTCGGCGTCGAGCGTCCGGTAGCGTGTCAAGACTTCGGCCGCGATGGCGACGCCCGTCGCCTCGCCACGTCCGGTCAAGAGCGCGCGGCACATATCGATCAGGCTGCCGGCTTGCCCGGCGGCGTCGCTCGGCCACGTTTTCAGCCGCAGCAATGTGCGGCCGCGTTCGGCAATGCTGGAGACGAGATCGGAAAAGAAGGCGTTCGGCATGCCTTCAATATATAGGCGATTGCGGCAAGCCTGCGAACGCGCAGTGCAAAATGTTTCGACGCAGCGTGCTTATTCGCTCGACAGAATCGCGTTGCGCACCAGCGGATAGATCTGGCCTTCCCACTTCTTGCCGGAGAACACGCCGTAATGGCCGACGCCGGGCTGCAGATGGTGGCGCTTGCGGAAGGGCTTGAGGCTCGAGCAAAGATCGTGCGCCGCCAGAGTCTGGCCGACCGAGCAGATGTCGTCGCGCTCGCCTTCCACCGTCAGCAGCGTGGTCTTGCGGATCGCCTTCGGGTTCACCGTGCGGCCCTTGTACTGCAGCTGCCCGCGCGCAAGCGCATAATCCTGGAACACGAGCTTGACCGTCTCGATGTAGAACTCGGCGGTCAGGTCCAGCACGGCGAAATATTCGTCGTAGAAGGTCTTGGTCTGCTGCGCCTTCTCCATCTCGCCGGCGGCCAGCGAATTATAGAGTTCGACATGCGCCTTCACATGGCGGTCCATATTCATCGACATGAAGGCGGTGAGCTGCATGAAGCCCGGATAGACCAGGCGTCCGCCGCCCTTGAAGCGGCCGGGCACGATGGCGATCAGGTTCTTCTCGAACCAGTCGATCGGCTTGGTCGTGGCGAGATTGTTGACCTTGGTGGGGTTCAGCCGGCAGTCGATCGGCCCGGCCATCAGCGTCAGGCTGGCGGGCGTCGCCGGATTGTTGTCCTCGGCCATGATGGCGGTAGCGGCGAGCGCCTGCACGCAGGGCTGGCAGACGGCGACGACGTGCACGGGCGGGCCGAGATGCTCGAGAAATTCGATGAGATGGCCGACATAGCCGTCCATGCCGAACGTGCCGGCTGACAGCGGCACGTCGCGGGCGTTG
>Ga0209023_10008357_pt1 | contig 10403 bp, 10 predicted proteins | sample LakOneMetagenome_FD_187468 | JGI IMG/M metagenome (GOLD analysis project Ga0209023, IMG submission 187468) | Freshwater and sediment microbial communities from Lake Erie, Canada (SPAdes) (version 2) | ecosystem: Environmental > Aquatic > Freshwater > Lentic | place: Lake Erie, Canada...
TGGTTGACCAGGGCGGCGCCCATCATCTGCCCCATGGCGGCGATGGGATTATTGGCCATCTCGGCCGATTCGATGTGCTTGTTCATCATCGTCATCATCTGCCCCTTGAAGCTCTCGCGCAGGGCAGGGAAGTCGATGTGTTCGGACAAACCGTCGGCGTCTTTCTCGGCGATGGCAGTCTTCATCTGATGCAGGGTCCAGTAGGGGCTGGCGTAGCTGCTGAGGGCAAGGAGGGCGGCGACGGCGGCAACCGTGGCGAGGGCATGGGTCTTTTTCATGGGGCGGTGGTTGAAGTGAAGTCGGAGCGAGTATATCTGTTAAGAAATACCCAAAGCTCACACAAAATTGCACGAACAAAGGCGCCCAAAAAACAAAAAGCCCAACCGTGAGGCTGGGCTTTTTGTTTTTTGCTTCTTACTTGCTGCTGATGTCTGGTGCCGGCTGCCGGTTTCGAACTGGCCACCTGATGATTACAAATCACCGAGCTTAACCATTCATCATTGTTGATTTCTATTGAATTACGACCCGTGTATCATTAGAAATCATAGAGTTACGAAGATGGTTCACTTTTTCGACATTGATGAGTGTTGATCTTTGTATGCTAAAATTTCCTACATGGACCCTACATGGAAGGAGCCTCGATGAAACGGGACAACTTTACGAGTGCCCGAATCGAGGCATTCAAATGCGCCGAAGGTCGGCAGCAGAGCATCTATTGGGATGGTAAGACACCTGGGTTGGGACTGCGTGTCACAGCCAAAGGGGCGAAGTCCTATGTCTTCGAAACCACGCTCCATGGAAAGACGCTCAGGATTACGATAGGCGACGTACGTACTTGGTCTATCAGCCAGGCGCAGGCGAAAGCCACATCCTACAAAGCGCAGACTGACAGCGGGATCGATCCGAGAAAGGTACTTGCCGATCAGGTCGCGGCGGAGAAAGCAGCCGAAGCAGTTAAGGTCCAAGTTGAGGAAGCCGCCGCCGCGATGGCGATACGTAACGCCGTCACGCTGGGTGACGTTTGGCCGGAGTACATCGCCGACCGCCTGGCCACGCGCCAGAACGGGTGGTCAGAAGACCATATTGCGACCCATCACAAGATGATTCAGGCGGGAGGTGAGCCGCGGCGTCGAAGCCCCAAGCTAACGAAGCCTGGACCGTTGTTCGCGCTTTCGAGCGTCGCGCTGGTTGATTTGACGATGGAGCGCATCGAAGCATGGGCTAAGTTAGAGGCAAAAGAACGCCCGTCAAGCGCAAGGCATGCGTGGCGGCTCCTCAAGGCCTGCATGAATTGGTGTTCGTCACACAAGGTGTACGCCAGCATGGTGCCGGTCAATCCGACCAAAAGTGCGAAGGCTCGTGAAAGTCTGGGTAAGCCACAAGTAAGACACGATGTGCTGCAGCGTGAAATGCTGAAGTCTTGGTTCGGTGCTGTCCGTAAGATTAGTAACCCAGTCATTTCGGCTTACCTCCAAGTCCTTTTGTTGACCGGCGCCCGGCGTGAGGAGCTGGCAGCACTGAAGTGGGAAGACGTAAACTTCCAGTGGGGCAGTATTAAGCTCTCTGACAAAATTGAAGACTTTCGGATGATCCCGTTGACTCCTTACGTTGCATACCTTTTATCGACCCTGCCGAAGCGCAATGGGTTTGTGTTCTCTAGTCCAGCGGCAGCTGCCGGATACATTGCTGAGCCTCGCCATGCACACAACGATGCATTGGCAGTAGCCGGGCTGCCGGAACTAACCTTGCACGGTTTGCGTCGTTCCTTCGCCACGCTGAGTGAATGGACGGAGGCTCCAGGCGGAATCGCCGCACAAATTCAAGGCCATGCGCCGCAAGGCGTTAGGGAAAAGAACTATATCCGTCGACCTTTGGATCTGCTTCGACTGTGGCACACAAAGATCGAAGCCTGGATATTGGAGCAGGCAGGAATCGACGACGTTGCTCCGCCTGCTGGGCTGCGCATAGTGGCTAAGGCATAGGAATTACTGTTTAAAGCGCCAGTCTAGTTTTAGCGGACGAAAAGCCGGCTCCTTCACCGGCCTGGCTGGCGCCCCAATATATGAAGGCGCTTGAAGGAGCGCAGATGGATCTTGTGATTCGCGACGAGGTAGGCCTGTATTGGCTGTACAGGAAATTTGACGAGCATGCAGGCTTGATACCGTTTCCAGACGAGGCATGCAAGGTGCTGCGCCGGCTCATCGACGACAAAGAAATACACTCGTTTACGTTCACCCCGGCTACGTCGGCTCGCCGTCTCGTCGAGCACTGGCTCGATACCGGGCGTCTTCCGATGCGACACCGCGGGAAGGTGATCGACGAACAATTGTCAGGCGTGCCGGTCGGCGACGAACTCAGCGACTATGTCGACCTTAACGACAGCCTCGACGGGAAGACCATCATCCGCTGCAGCGATCTGATTCGATTGATGCTGGCCGAGCGAATGACAGTACCCAATTTCCTATTGGCCGATGGATCTGTTATGCCGCTAAAAGCGGACGATGCAGAGTATAAGCGCGCTTGGGAACTATGGAGCGAGCGTGATACCTGGGCGAGCATGCAGCATCAAAACGATCCAGATAAGTTTGAAAAAATCAGAGCCAATCTAGCGCGCATAGATATGGAGCTGAAAAAGCTCTCGTTGCCTGAGGATGCTGTGAATGAAGCGGCGCCGGTTAAGGGGAGGAGCTTGACGAAAGAGGAGGTAATGCGCGCATTCGGGAACATCGTCACGAAAGATACAACTCTTCAAGCCGCCCTAGAGAATGGGCGCGCTTGGGTTCTTCCTGCTCGAGTGGAAAAAGGTGATCGAGGACGCGGTCGCCCATCGTCAAAGTGGGACCCGGTACTACTTGCTGTTGCCCTTCACGAAAAGAGAATGGCCACGAAAACTAGATTGAATCATGCATTTTTTCAACATTCATTTCTGAGCCCGTGGCGCGAAGAATGGCATGAGCAATCTGAGGGTCTGCATCTCTAAATACCGTGCCCTAATACCGTTCAAATACCCGACGCAGCACAGTCCGCCCTAGCGCAGCTCCGCATTTAAATACCCGGCCCCTTCAACCGAAGGCCCGGGTAATTTTTACTGAATCATCTTCAACACGCAGTGATGCGAAAGGATGATTCAAAATGCAATCAGTCTCAAAGTTCCCGCCGCTTGAACACGAAACACGTAGCCATGTAGAGACCGCGTGCGCTTCGTTCTACCTGACTCGTAAACCGCAAACGCTTCGCGCTTGGGCTTGCCTCGAAAATGGCCCTATTCGGCCAGCTCGCGTCAACGGCCGCCTGGCTTGGCCGGTCGCGGAAATCAAACGTCTCCTAAGCGGAGGCGCCAATGTCTAAACGTTCAAATGAAAACGCCTCCACGGAGGGAGGCGCTCATGTCAACCAGGCTGGCGGGCCTGAGGCGACGGGGCAGAAAAAAGCATTTGTTTGCGGTGCTAATCATATCAGCAAATTCGTTTGCGAGATTGAATCTGTTGGCCTCCAACTGCGCAGTGCCTCTGGGTATACCCAGCTCGAAACCCTGCCAAAGGTCCTTGAGTACCTGGGCTCACGTGGTGCTAATACGTATGAGCTCGTTGCTTTGGGCTATCTGCGTGCAGCCACCCGCATTCAAGACTTGGAAGATCGATACGCAATCGCTTCTCTCCGAGAGGATGTCATTGGCCCGGATGGCCTGTTGCATAAGCGTGTTGCGCGATATGTGCTGCTCGGCCAGCGCAAGGATTTGGTGCGCCCACAGGGCCAGCTTGAACTGGAGGCGGCATGAATACGCCACTCCTCGCAGTGAAGAACTGGGACGCCTTCCAGCATTACGGCAAACGTAACCCACCGTGGATCAAGCTCCACAGGGCCATCCTCGACGACTACGCGTTTTGCTCGTTGCCGGACGTGTCGAAGGCTCACCTGATGACCCTCTGGCTGTATGCAAGCCAGAACAACGGCACTATTCCGCACGACGTCCCATTTCTTGAGCGGAAGCTGTCGATCGCTAATTTGGACATTGAAGTTTTAGTCCAGCACGGCTTTCTGATCCCTAACGGAGCCGCTAGCGTCAAGCTTGCAAAAGGATAGCGCATGGACAACAACCAAACCGCTAGCATCGTGCTAGCACCGCGCTATCCATTGACGCGCACCTCAGAAGAGTGCGCTAGCAGCTTACTTGCAACTCAGAAGAGAAGAGAAGAGATAAAGGCCCCAAACCCGCCCGGCCAAGGTGGCATGGGTTCTGGCGCCCTGACCCTCCGGCCTTACCAGTCCCTCGCAGTCCAAAACCTGCGCCGCGCCCTGGCTAGGGGAGTGGTTCGGGAGATGCTGTGCAGCCCGACAGGCTCTGGGAAGACCGAGATCGGCATGGCCATCGTGCGCGGCGCCCGATCGAAGCACAAGCGCGTGATCTTCCTGTGCAACCGCGTCCACCTGGTCGAGCAGACCGCGCGCCGATTCAAGAAGGCAGGCATCGACCATGGCGTGATCCAGGGCGAGAACACTACCCGCGTCTACGAGAGCGTGCTGGTGGGCAGCATCCAGACCATCGCCCGGCGCGGCATGCCAGAGGTCGACCTGATCATCATCGACGAGGCGCACACGGTTGCCGGCTCGAAGGAATACCGGGCCGTTATCGCCGCGGCGAAAGGCGTGCCGGTGATCGGCCTGTCGGCCACGCCGTACGCGCGCGGGCTGGGCAAGCACTACGACGAGCTGGGCGGCCCGCTCTTTCAGCACATGACGGTGGCGGCGACGATCCCGGCGCTGATCGAGGCCGGCTACCTGGTCGACTGCGATGTGTATGCGCCGAGCGAGCCGGATATGACCGGCATCAAGCAGGCGCGCAACGCCTTCGGCGACATGGACTACACCGATGCCGACGTCGGCCGCGCCGCCAACAAGCCGGAGCTGGTGGGCGACATCGTCACGCACTGGCTGCGCCTGGCGCGCGACACGCCGACGGTCTGCTTCGCGGCGAACATCGCGCACAGCAAGCACATCGTCGAGCGCTTCCACGCCGCCGGCGTCAGCGCCGAGCACATCGACTGCTACACCGACGAGGAGGAGCGGCGCGCGATCCTAGCCCGCGTCGAGACCGGCGAGACGATGGTGATCTCGAACGTGGGCATCCTCGCCGAGGGCTGGGACTTCCCGGCATGCCGTTCGCTGATCCTGGCGCGGCCGACGCGCTCGCTCATCCGCTACATCCAGATGGCCGGGCGGGTCTTGCGTCCACACGCCAGCAAGGAGCGGGCGCTGATCCTGGACCACTCCGGCTCGGTGACGCGGCTCGGGTTCCCAACGGAGGAGTTCCCGCTTGAGCTCGACGACGGCACGCCGAGGGATGCCAAGGCCGGGCAGGAGGAGCGGGAGAAGCCGTTGCCGAAGGCATGCACGAGCTGCGCCTACGTCAAGCCTGCTGGCGTGCACAAGTGCCCTGTGTGCGGCTTCGCGCCCGAGCGCCGCGCCGATGTCGATGTGCGCGCAGGCGACCTGGTGCCGATCACGAAGAAGCCCAAGGCGCCGAAGCTGGAGAAGCAGGACGTCTACTCGCAACTGCTGCTGGTGGCGTCGAACAAAGGCCACAAGATGGGATGGGTGTCCCACAAGTACCGGGAGTATTTCGGCGTTTGGCCGCGCGGCGTGGAAGACGTCATGGCGCCGGCCGTGAGCCCGGAAGTGGCCGGCTTCCTCAAGCACCTGCAGATCCGCGATGCGAAGACCAAGTCGAAAGGGGGCCGCCATGCAGGCGCTTAAGCCCCGCACCGCCGACGAAGCGGTCGGCCGCTGGCCCGGCATCCTCCAGGCGCTCGGCGTCGACCCGGCGTTCCTGAGCAAAAAGCATGGGCCTTGCCCTATCTGCTCCGGGAAAGATCGATACCGCTTCGACGACAAGGGCGGGCGCGGCACCTGGATCTGCTCGCACTGTGGGTCCGGTGACGGCTTCAAGCTGCTGCAGGGCGTGCTCGGGTGGTCATTCAGCGAGGCCGCCAAGCAGGTCGACCGGATCGTCGGCACGGTGCAGCCCGGCCCGATCGCGCCGGCGCGAACGGATGAAAGCAAGGTGCAGGCGCTGACCCAGGTATGGAACGGCAGCAGGCCGGTGACGCTCGGCGACCCAGTTTGGCAGTACCTAAACCGGCGCCTGGGCCTGGAGATCGTTCCAGCCGATCTGCGGCTGCACCCTGGGCTGCGCTACACCGACGAAGACGGCCGCGACCTGGGCCGCTTCCCGGCGATGGTGGCTAGGATCAGGTACCCGGACGGCACGGGCGCGTCGATCCATCGCACCTACCTGACGGACGACGGACACAAGGCGCCGGTACCGCAGGCCAAGAAAATCATGGCCGGCAAACCGCTTAATTCGGGCGCTGTGAGGCTCGGAGCGGCCGGGAGGACTCTCGGTATTGCCGAGGGCATAGAAACGGCGCTGGCGGCCTCTCAGCGCTTCGGCGTGCCTGTTTGGGCTGCGACCAATGCAGTGCTGCTGGAATCGTGGGTGCCGCCGGAGGGTGTGGAGCGGGTGCTGATCGCCGGCGACAACGACGCCAGCTTCACCGGCCAGGCCGCCGCGTTCGGGTTAGCGCGCCGGTTAGTGCAGAAAGGGCACGCTGTCGAAATCCGCTTACCAGACCAGGTCGGGAAGGACTGGGCCGATGAAGGTCTCTAAGCAGTTCCTCCGGGACTTTGCCTACATTGCAAACCTGTACGTGTGGAACCCTGAGGATGTCGAAGACGCCAAGGCACAAACCAGGGCCAACCCCGGCGACTTGGTGCCGTACTGGACTCGCCTCGCTGCGGCGCACCGTGAGGGATACCAGCAGACCAGGGACAACAACTACATGCGGCTTGGCCAGTGGCTTCAGCACCGCGCAGGCACCGCTGAATCTCAGGAGCCGTATGCGTGCACAAACGCGTATGTGGAAGAGGGGCTCCATGGGTAAAGCGGTCTTTGAGCAACTGCTTGCTGACTTAGCTGAGCTAGCGGCGCCAGATGATGCGAAGCAGCGATTCGCCGAGCTGATTAGGCAAAGCGCCGCGCGCGAAGGGGTTACTGGGCTCGATCGGCAGGAAAGGGTGCAGTTCGCCCGTCACTTGCTCGACCTCAAGGAGTCGCGGCCTGTAATTCGGGATCGCATCATGACCAGGTATGGGGTTGGGCGCAGCCAGGCGTACGAGGCGATTGACCGGGCGCTGCAAGTGTCCGGTTTTTAGCCAGAAAACCGGACGCGGCGGGCTTCTAATGGTGAGGTGGGCAAACGCTGCAGTTGCCCCTTCCTCAATCAAATGAAAGGTCAAAAATGCAAGTTGTTCACTTCCCTGAAGAGCTCCATGCCCGCGCACCATCTGCTGTCGGCGTTCTGTGTTTCGCACCAACCAACGAATGGGGCACGCTCTTCAACGTAATCGACCTCGTCCGGACTGGCGAAACCGTAACGATCCGCCCGGCGACAGAACAAGAAGTCGAGCGGGCCGAGCAGCTCGTGGTGCTCCATGAGATCGGCCAGGAGCTGTCGCAGTGCATCGGGAAGCTGCTGGACCACGAGCCGCCGGAAGTAGTCGACCAGCACCGCGCCCAGCTGGCCGAAGCCATCCTGTCCACCAACCTGCCGATCCCTGACCTGATTCGGGAAGAGGTTGCACCAGAATCGGCCGCCACCGCAGCCGTGCCAGAACTCCGCCAGGCCGACCCTCTCGACGCACTCCCCGGTCTCTACAACGCGCTGCGCCATGCACACGCGCTCGGCGCAGGGGATGCTGTCGCCAGTCTGGACGCCGACATTCAAGCAGTTCTTCGTGGCGAGATGACCGCCGAAACCGCTTTCGCTATCGCCCGCGCGCACGCGCGCGCTACGGCTCAGTAATCGCTCGCTCGAAGGAGAAACACATGGGAATACTTAAGGGCTTTCAGGGGATACTGGGCGACTACATCCCCGACTTCCTGCCGGAAGATCCGGACAAGAACGCGGCCGCGCGCCAGGGTCTGCTGGCCGCCGGCGCCGCAATGATGTCGTCGAAGGGCCAGAACTTTTTCGGTACCGTCGGCCAGGGTCTGCTGGCCGGGGGCGAGACCTACCAAGGCGCGCTGGCGCAGCAGCAGCAGGATCGTCTCCGCAAGGCCCAGCAGCAGCGCTGGGACCTGGAGAACGAGCAGAGCACGGCCGCACTCGCACGTGAGAAGGAAGCGGACGGCATCATTGCCAGCTTCGGCACGCCCGGAAGCATCAGCGGGGCGGCTAGCGTAGGCCCGGCGACGACTAGTGCGCAGCATCCAGCGGGGCAAGCAGGCGCTTATGGCGTGCCATATCTGGGGCCTGATCCTCTTGGTCCGCCGGCCCATCTCCCGCGCATCGGTCGGCCGGGCCGTGCGCCTGCCTTCGATAGTTCCTTTGAAGGCGCTCCGGGGGCGAGCAGCACACTTCCATCGACTTTTACTCCTGGTCTGCCGCCCGTTTTCTATCCGTCGCTGGACGGGCTGCCGAAGAAGGATCAGCCACGGCCAGCAAACTTTGCGCGAGAAGCTTACGAACGGAACACGGCGATTGCAGAGAAGCTCCTCGCCGGACGCCATTTTGAGAGAGCCAAGGTCTTCCAGGCCCAGGCCGACAAATACAGGCCCGAGGTCAAGGATACGATCCCGATGCAGACGCGCGATGGTCGTTTTGTCATGGTCAACAGGTTCAAGGATGGTTCGATGGCGGAGATAGAGGACTACGTGCCTGAAGATCCGAAGCTGACCTATCAGGACATCGGGAACGAGACTCTTGGCCTCGACCCTAAAGGAAAAGTCGTGGTCAGATTCAAAAACGGCGAGCGTCCAGGGGCACGAGCGAACAGCGGCGCCGGTACCAGTGCGGGCTCGCTTCCATTCAGTGCTGATTCGATTGATGCAGCGGCCGCGCGCTACAACTTCGACGGCTCACTGCCGCCGATGGGTATGGGCAAGGCCGGCGTGCAGGTGCGTGCAGCAATTATGAACCGGGCGGCGGAGCTTGCGTCAGGAGTAGACCCCACGCAGCAGCGTCGCAACCAGCTGGAAAACAAGGGCGACGTCAACACGCGAAATGCGGCTGTACGCGCATTCTCTACCGGCACGGAAGGCCGGGCGGTGCAGGCGGCAAACACGGCGCTGAATCACTTGGCCACTGTCCGCCAGTTGGCGGAAGCGCAGAAGAGCGGTGACGCGCGCATATGGAACAAGGCGGCGCGTGCCTTTGGTACGCAATTTGGCGTAGCGGAGCCGACCAACCTGAACGCGGCGCTGATCATGGTGGCGCCCGAAATCTCGAAAGCGGTTGTCGGCGTCGGTGGTACCGGCCACGAACGTGACCAGGCCCTGAAGGCGCTTGATCCGAATGGCTCGCCAGATCAGATCATCGGTGCGACGCAGACGATGGAAGAACTGTTCGGTGGACGCCTGACCGAGGCGAAGCGGACCTATGTTCGCACCACTAAGCTTAACGATTTCGACACGTCGCTGTTGGGGCCTGCGGCGCGCGCTGTGCTCGCCCAGCAGGAAAAGCATGCGGCGGAGCTGGAGGAAAAGGCGAGGACTGGGAGCGGCGGCGGGAAGCCCAGGATAAAGGAGCGTAATGAGCTGCCGCTGAAATCGCCGCCAGTGGGCACAGTCGACAAGGGGTATCGATTCAAGGGCGGCAATCCTGCCGATCAGAACAGCTGGGAGAAAGTACGATGAGCGGACCTTGGGAAAAATACGCGAGGGCGTCGACGTCAACGCCGGCAGCGGTGCCAGAGCCAGATGGTCCATGGGCTAGGTACCGCACTGCCTCGGCGGGCAACACGCAGCTGGCCGGCGTGCCTGGGTACGACGCTGTAGGTCGACCGCAGGTTGCCCGTGCACCTGCGGTGAATGACGATGGCATCTTGGATCGCATCGTTGGCGTTGGCGAAACGGCGCTGACGACTGCTACCGGAATGGTTGGCGGACTGGTCGGCTCCGTAGCAGGGGTCGGTAAGACGCTCACCGGGGGCAACTACGGTACGCAGGCCGGTATCCGGGAGGGCGACCAGTTCGCCGGGCGCGTGGCAGAGGCTTTGACGTACCAGCCACGTACGAAGACGGGTGGAGCCATCGTGAGCAAGATCGGCAGCGTGATTGCTGACAGTGGCATCGTCGGACTGCCGATTCCCGAACTGAACAATCTTGCACGCAGCATAGGTTCGGCCGCATCGACAACCCGCCACTTGGCGACGGTTTCGGCGGCGGCGCAGAACGCGCGAGACGCAGCGCTGGTGCGCGGGCCGGTTACACCCCTTCGCGACCTGGTGCGCAGGCCGCAGCCGCTTTCTGGTGCCGGCGCTGCAGCAACCACGGCACCCACTCTGCGTCAGCAACGCGCCGGCGCGCTGCCGGTTCCGATCAAACTCACGCGGGGCCAAGCTTC
>Ga0209023_10008358_pt1 | contig 10402 bp, 9 predicted proteins | sample LakOneMetagenome_FD_187468 | JGI IMG/M metagenome (GOLD analysis project Ga0209023, IMG submission 187468) | Freshwater and sediment microbial communities from Lake Erie, Canada (SPAdes) (version 2) | ecosystem: Environmental > Aquatic > Freshwater > Lentic | place: Lake Erie, Canada | collected...
GCAACGGCCTCGACGTTGTCGTTGGAGGGCTCGGTCTCGGCTTCACCGCGGAAGCTGTGCTCGAGAACGCGCGCGTCGGGTCGCTGCTGGTTGTGGATGCGCTGGCCGAGGTGATCGAGTGGCATGAGAGCGGTCTCATTCCGCTCGGAGCGAAGCTGAAGGCCGATCCCCGCTGCCGGTTTGTCCACGGCGATTTTTTTGCCCTGAGTTCGTCCGACGACGGCCTCGACCCAAAGCAGGCCGGAAGGCAATTCGATGCCATCCTCGTGGACATCGATCATTCGCCGCAGGCCACGCTGCATCCGAGCCACGCGACGTTTTACAGTGCAGACGGACTGGCCCGCCTTGTTCGTCATCTCCGGCCGGGTGGCGTCTTCGCGTTGTGGTCAAACGATCCGCCGGACGATGCTTTTTCCAAAACGCTCAGGAATGCGTTCGCGTCTGCTCAAGCGCACGTCGTAACGTTCTACAATCCGTTGCAGGATCGTGACGCGACCAACACTGTCTACGTGGCAAGGAAAGCGGACGCCTGAGCCGCTATTCGGCAGCCTTCATTTCAGAAACGCGATAATGTCCGTCGGCATCGAAGGCCGCGCACACACTGCCGTCCTGCGCGGCCCAGTCCGCGAACGGGGCAGGGCCGCAGAGGAACATGTAATAGTCATAAGACGCGCGGCGGTCGTTGGACATGATGTACTGGTAGTGCATCCGCCAGTAGTTGAATTTCACTTTGGCAAAAATCTCAGGCGCGATCATTTGCCGGACCGGTACCGGCCAGATGGTTGGATTGCAGCGGCGGTCTCCGGGGTCGGCTCCGATACCTGCGACGGGGTCGAACCCCGGATAATTCATAAAGTCGTCGCTCGACTGGCATTCGGTCCATAGCACGGTGCGTTCTGCCGCCATCGCCGCAACTGTGCGGCGCAAAGGTTCTGCGGCAGGATGCAGCGCAAGTGTCGGCATGATCGATCCGACTGTAATGACAGCGATGCGCGGTCCATGACGCCCTACATCCGGATCGAGCGTCAGTGCTTTCACCATTGTCGTCAGCGCGAGCATGGCACCCGCACTGTGGCCGACCAAGAGGATCTCGTCGGCCTCATTTGCGCGCGCCGCATCGACAATGCGCGCGGCGAGGAGGTCGGTCGAGCGGTCGAAGCCGGTGGGCTCGCCGCGTGCGAACTCTCGAAGATATGGCCAGCAGTTGTTGAGCTGGTTGACGAACATGACCGCCGCGAGCGGGTAGAGAAGGGCGAAACACCCAAGCGAAAAGGCGGCGACGAGTGCGAGTTTCACCGCAAGCGGTCCACCGGGCGGATCGAGCGCAGTGGCAGCAAACCATCCGCCCGCAAGCGCAGCCGCCAGCCATGCAATCAGAAGCACCTGCGAGTAGATCAACAACACGCCCATGCGCGTGGAAGCGCGGAACACGCGCAGCATCGCGCCGCTGAAAATATCGTCGCAGATCCAGCGGCCAGCACGAACGAGTTGTCGCCAGAAGGGCTGCGCGAGGTTGGCGCGAATTTGAAGTTCGAGCCGCAGAAATTCGTAACGCGTAGTGACTTGCCAGTTCGGACCTGTGGTCTCGATCTGCCAGCTTGCGATGTCGTCGGATTCGATTTTGCAATCGGAGAGTTCGCCGCCAACGCCCCACGTCTGGCGGAAGCGGTTCCATTCGCGCCGAAACATGCGGTGAAAGCCGTCCGCGCCTTGCGGCTCGTAACCTTCAATGAAAAAAACATGCCGTCGCCGGATCGCGCCCACGCGTCAGGACTTCGATCGGGTGGTCTTTTTTGTCTTTTTTGTTTTGCGGGCTTTTTTGGCGGACTTTTTCGCGGGCACTTTCTTTCCTTCCTTTCGCGCTTCCGAAAGGCCGATGGCAATGGCCTGCTTTCTGCTCTTGACCGTTTTACCCGATCTGCCGCTTTTCAATGTACCTTTTTTCCGCTTGTGCAACGCACGCGCGACTTTCTTGGCTGCTCCCGAAGAATATTTTCGAGCCATGGTGATCTCCGCAGTTCGGCTTCGACATACGGATAAGCGCCGCAAATATCGATATGTTCCGCAGCGACATCATTCATCGCGTCGTCAGTGTGTGATCGGAAACGGTGAAACCGGTTAGCGGCGGTTTGCCGCAGTGACGATCCAGATCGATCCGCCAAGCGGCACGGTGTCGCCCTTCTGATGCGCGGCGAGCGTCGCGCGAATCGATTGCGTTGCGGCGGCGACCTTGTCGGCAGGCTGGCCATCGAGCGCGCGGCTGGTTGGCCCGATGGCAAGCACGGTTTCAAGCGCGGCCTCGAGGCCTCGGCCGGTGGCGATGTCGAGCGAAAGATCGACACGCTCCATTGCGATGTCCAAAAATCCCGCGCTTCTCAGGATGTGGTGAACGCGTTCCTCGCTCGCGAATGAAAACGGGCCGGGATCGTCGGGCTTCAACTCAGGCAGCTTCGGCACATGCTTGTAAGCATCTTGCAGGCAGAGGATCATCCACGGATTGTCGCGCGGTGTCCGCCAGCATGCGAAGGCGAGACGTCCATCTGGCTTTAGCACCTTGCGCATATTCGCGAACGAATCGGTCGGCTGCGCGAAGAACATCACGCCGAAACGAGAAAACAAAAGGTCGGCGCTCGACGGAGGAAAGGGATGCACAGTCGCATCCGCCAGCACGAATTCCACCGGCGCGCCGGGTGGTGAAAGCTCACGTGCGCGAGCGAGCATCTGCTCGGAAATATCGACGCCGGTCACGTGTCCGCCGGGAGATGTCTGTTTGATCAGATCGAAGGACGTAGCCCCGCAGCCGCAGCCGACATCGATCACGGTTTCACCGGGCTTCACCTGAGCGCGGCTGATGAGAATTTCGGAAACAGGCGCGAGCACGATATCCTGAAGCTGCTGACGGTCGGTCCAGTGACGGCCGCCGGGACCGTTCCAGTAGGCAATCTGCTCGGCATTGCGATCATCAACAGTGGATAATGTCATAAGGCGCTCCAGCGATATGGTGTCGAGCGAACCGTGCTTACCAAGCGCGAAAAAGCACGCTCGCATTGACACCGCCGAAGCCGAAACCGTTCGACAGCACGTGCTCGATGTTCATCGGCCGCGCAGCGCCGCGAACGAGATCGACGCCTTCCGCTGCCGCATCGGGATGATCGAGATTGAGCGTTGCGGGTGCGATCTGATCGCGAAGCGCGAGCACCGAGAAGATCGCTTCGAGTCCGCCAGCAGCACCGAGCAAATGGCCGGTGGCTGATTTTGTCGAACTTACAGCAACCCGACCCTCAGTGCCGAACACCGCCTTGATCGCAGCGAGTTCGCCGTTGTCGCCGACCGGTGTCGATGTCGCGTGCGCATTCAGATGCTGCACCTCGCTCGCCGAGACGCCCGCTTGGCGCAACGCGATTTCAATCGCGCGCCGCGCTCCGCTGCCGTCTTCCGGACCTGCGGTCATGTGATAGGCATCGGAGGTCGTGCCATAGCCGACAAGCTCGGCAATCGGCGTCGCGCCACGGCCCAATGCGTGATCCAGCGTCTCAATGACGAGGATGCCTGCACCTTCGCCCATCACGAATCCATCGCGGTCCTTGTCGAAGGGGCGCGACGCACGATGCGGCTGATCGTTGAAATTGGTCGAAAGCGCGCGCGCAGCGGCAAATCCGCCAAGACTGACACGGTCGATGCAGGCTTCCGCGCCGCCTGCGACGGCAACGTCCGCTTCACCCGACAGCAGCAAGCGCGCTGCATCGCCGATGGCTTGAACCCCAGCCGCGCATGCGGTCACCGGCGCGCCGACCGCACCTTTGAAGCCGTGCTTGATCGAAACCTGTCCGGCGGCGAGATTGACCAGAAACGACGGCACCGTGAAAGGCGAAAGGCGACGCACGCCGCGTTCGTCGACAGTCCGGACCGCGTCCACAATAGATGGGAACCCGCCGACGCCGGAACCGATCACCGTGGCTGTGCGCTCGCGTGCGCGGGCATCCTGCGGCTTCCATCCAGCTTGAGCGATTGCTTCATCCGCCGCCATCATGGCGAACTGGATAAAGCGATCCATTTTCTTTTGATCCTTGCGCGGAATAACGCGGTCGGCATCGAAGCCAAACTCGGGATCTTCAACAATGTCCGGCACGATGCCGCAAGCCTTGGTCGGCAGGTCGGCCGCGACATTGTCGGACAAGGCACGGATGCCGGATTTTCCCGCGAGCAGCCGCGACCAATTGCGCTCGACGCCGCAACCAAGCGGGGAGACTGCGCCCATTCCCGTCACGACGATCCGCCGTATGGAACTGTTCCGTTTCACGATCTCACCATCGTTGCAAATATGCGCTAGCGATCAGTTCAGTTTCCGTTCGACCGCGATGGCGGTCGCTTCACCACCGCCGATGCAAAGTGAAGCAATGCCGCGCCGGACATTGTTCTTTTCCATTGCATGCAGCAGTGTGACAATCACGCGCGCGCCGGTCGCTCCGATTGGATGGCCGAGCGCACATGCACCGCCGTTGACGTTGAGCTTGTCGCGCGGGATGCCGAGATCTTTGGCAGCCGCCATCGGCACCACGGCAAAAGCTTCGTTGATCTCGTAAAGATCGACATCGTTTGCCGTCCATCCCAGCTTGTCCAGCAGTTTGCGGATCGCCGGGATCGGCGCGGTCGCAAACCAGTCCGGTGCCTGGCTGTGCGTCGAATGTCCTTTGATTTCGGCCAGAATTGGCAAGCCTTCGCGTTCGGCAATCGAGCGCTTGGTCAGGATTAGTGCAGCCGCGCCATCGGCATTCGCGGACGATGCCGCAGGCGAAATGGTGCCGTTCGGGCGGAAGGCGGGTTTCAGGTTTGGAATTTTCGCCGGATCGACCTTCAGCGGATGCTCGTCATTCTCGACCATGCGCACGCCAGCCTTGTCCTTGACGGAAATCGGCGCGATCTCGTTCTTGAACGATCCGTTCTGAACGGCGGCGCGTGCGCGAGTCAAAGTCTCGACGGCGTAGTCGTCCTGATCCTTGCGGGAGAACTGATAGGCTTCTGCTGTCGCTTCGCCGAAGTCACCCATCGAGCGCCCGGTCTCATAAGCGTCCTCAAGGCCGTCCATCATCATGTGGTCGATCACGCGGTCGTGGCCGATGCGATAGCCACCACGCGCTTTGGCGAGCAGATAGGGCGCATTGCTCATGCTTTCCATGCCGCCTGACACAACGATCTCCGCGGATCCGGCATTGATGATGTCATGCGCCAGCATGGTTGCCTTCATGCCCGAGCCGCAAACTTTGTTGATGGTGGTGGCACCAGCCGCGTCCGGCAGTTTCGCGCCACGCGCGGCTTGGCGAGCAGGGGCCTGACCTTGTCCAGCCGGGAGAACGCAACCCATGAACACTTCATCGACCCGCTCCGGGGAGAGCTTGGCCCGTTCCAGCGCCGCGCCGATGGCATGCGAACCCAGATTATGGGCGCTGAATGACGCCAATTCACCCTGAAAACGGCCAAGCGGGGTGCGAACCGCTGATACGATGACAACGGGGTCGGAAGTGGACATTTCAGCTCTCCTGAGACCGGCGCGTGCAGGCTTTGCCTTTTTGAATGATGTATATCATATGAACGGGCCTGCAAATTGCAATCGGCAGGCGTACATTAAAAGAACGGACGACGTGCCGACAAGACGCCAGACGTTTGAAACAGACGCCGGCTTTATGCTATTATATGATCTCAAACATCTGACGAGATGGTGATGCGGTATTCCAAGGATCACAAGGCCGAGACCCACGAGCGGATCGTGAAGAACGCCTCCGTGCGTCTGCGCGAGCGCGGCGCGGCCAGCCTTGGTGTGGCCGAACTCATGAAAGATGCCGGTCTCACGCATGGTGGTTTCTACGCGCATTTCTCATCGCGGGACGCCCTGATTTGCGAAGCCTTTGCTCATGCCATGGAGCAGACCACCAAGCGTTGGCGCAAGCGGGCGGAGAACGCGCCGGAAGGCAAGCGGCTGGCCACAATTGTCAATGGCTACCTCACGCCGGAGCATCGCGACGACATCGGCAATGGATGCGCGCTACCGTCGCTCGGCGCTGAGGTTTTGCGAGCGAGCCCGAAAACGCGTAAGGCGTTCGCCGCGAAACTCGAGGAAATGATCGACGTCCTGGTCGAGCAGGTGCCAGGGCAGACCTCCAAGGCGGCGCGCCGCGACGCCATCGGCGCGCTTGCCACGATGATGGGTGCACTTATTCTCGCGCGCAGCGCGGGGACCGGCGATCTGTCCGATGAAATTCTGAGCGTCGGCCGCCAAGCGGCGTTGCGAAACGAGCCGCCCGCCAAGCCGCTGGCGAAGAAAACATCTGCGGCCTGCAAGAGCGGCTGACCTGTCGGCGGGATTGGCGGCGTTCCTTGCGTTCGGCGCCACCGTGCTGTGCGCGAAACCCCGTTCCAATGCGCTTCGCCGCGATGCTAAAACCTTCGAAACAATAGATTTTGGAGGATACGCATGCGCCAGATCGGTCATTTTGTCGGCGGCAAGGAAATCAAGGGCACCTCCGGCCGCTTTGCCGATGTCTATGAGCCGATGACTGGCGACGTTCAGGCGCAGGTGGCGCTGGCAACCAAGGCTGAGGTCCGCGCAGCGGTCCAGAACGCCGCAGCCGCGCAGCCGGAATGGGCAAGCACCAATCCGCAGCGCCGCGCCCGCATCATGATGAAGTTCCTCGAACTGGTGCAGCGCGACTACGACAAACTGGCCGAACTTCTCGCGCGTGAGCACGGCAAGACCGTTCCCGATGCAAAGGGTGACATTCAGCGCGGCCTCGAAGTGGTCGAATTCGCTTGCGGTATTCCGCATCTGATGAAGGGCGAATACACCGAGAGCGCCGGTCCCGGCATTGACATTTACTCCATGCGTCAACCGCTGGGCGTTGTTGCCGGCATTACGCCTTTCAATTTTCCTGCGATGATCCCGATGTGGAAATTCGCGCCTGCCATCGCGTGCGGCAATGGTTTCATCCTCAAGCCATCCGAGCGCGATCCCGGCGTGCCGATGGCGCTGGCCGCGCTGATGATCGAGGCGGGCCTGCCTGCAGGCATCCTCAATGTCGTCAACGGCGATAAGGACGCAGTGGACGCCATTCTGGACGATCCGGATATTCGCGCCGTCGGTTTCGTCGGTTCGTCGCCGATTGCGCAATACATCTACGAGCGCGCCGCTGCGAATAACAAGCGTGCGCAATGCTTCGGCGGCGCGAAGAACCACGCCATCATCATGCCGGATGCCGACATGGATCAGACCGTCGATGCGCTGATCGGCGCGGGTTACGGATCGGCCGGTGAGCGCTGCATGGCCATCTCGGTCGCGGTACCGGTGGGCAAGACCACGGCGGACCGCCTGATGGAAAAACTGATTCCGCGCGTGGAGAGCCTGAAGATCGGACCTTCCACCGATCCGTCGGCTGACTTCGGGCCGCTGGTCACAAAGGCCGCACTTGAGCGCGTGAAGGATTATGTCGAAGTCGGCATCAAGGAAGGCGCGAAACTGGCTGTTGATGGCCGTGGCTTCAAGATGCAGGGCTACGAGAAGGGCTTCTACATGGGCGGTTGTCTGTTCGACAACGTCACCAAAGACATGCGCATTTACAAGGAAGAAATCTTCGGGCCCGTTCTCTCGGTGGTCCGCGCCAAGGATTACAACGAAGCGCTGGCGCTGCCGTCAGACCATGACTATGGCAACGGCGTTGCGATCTTCACCCGTGACGGCGATGCAGCGCGCGACTTCGCCGCCAAGGTCAATGTCGGCATGGTCGGCATTAACGTGCCGATCCCGGTGCCGATTGCCTATTACACCTTTGGCGGCTGGAAAAAGTCCGGCTTCGGTGACCTCAACCAGCACGGTCCGGATTCGATCCGCTTCTACACCAAGACCAAGACCGTGACCTCGCGCTGGCCTTCCGGCGTCAAGGACGGCGCAGAGTTCGTCATCCCAACGATGAACTGATACAAAGCGTGGCGCGGAGAGCCCCACGGGCTCTCCCAAACGATCACGCTTGAAGGGTGAGGTTGCGCTGCATGCAATTCGCATTGACCGAGGATCAGATCGCGGTTCGTGACATGGCGCGCGAGTTTGCTGCCGAGAAGATCGCGCCCTTCGCGTTGAAATGGGACGAGGATAAGCATTTCCCCATCGATGTGATGCGCGAGGCGGCGGCACTCGGCATGGGCGGCATCTACATCCGCGACGATGTGGGCGGCTCCGCGCTGACGCGGTTCGATGCGGCGCTGATCTTCGAGGCGCTGGCAACAGGTTGTCCGACGGTGTCGGCCTTCATTTCGATCCACAACATGGCGTCATGGATGATCGACGCTTACGGATCGGACACACAGCGGCAAAAGTGGCTGCCGCGGCTTTGCACGATGGACCTGCTTGCAAGCTACGCGCTCACCGAACCGGGCGCAGGCTCGGATGCAGCGGCACTCGGAACCCGCGCCGTGCGCGACGGCGATCATTACGTTCTCAACGGCCAGAAGCAATTCATCTCCGGTGCGGGTGCCAGCGATCTTTACGTCGCGATGGTGCGCACCGGCGATAAGGGCGCGGGCGGTATTTCCACGCTCGTGATCGAAGGCAATACGCCCGGCGTGTCGTTCGGCGGCAACGAGCGCAAGATGGGCTGGAATGCGCAGCCGACTCGCGCCGTCATCTTCGAGAATGCGCGCGTGCCGGTCGCCAACCGTCTCGGAGATGAAGGCATCGGATTCAAGATCGCGATGTCGGGCCTCGATGGCGGGCGGCTGAATATCGCGGCGTGCTCGCTCGGCGGTGCGCAATCGGCGCTCGATAAATCGCTTGCTTATGCAAAAGAGCGCCGCGCTTTCGGCCAGCGCCTTGACGAATTTCAGGCGCTGCAGTTTCGGCTCGCCGATATGGCGACAGAGCTTGAAGCCGCGCGTACATTTTTATGGCGAGCAGCGTCTGCGCTCGACCGCAAGGATTCCGATGCGTCGATGCTGTGCGCGATGGCAAAAAGGTTCGGTACTGATGCCGGCTTTGAGATTGCCAATCAGGCGCTGCAATTGCACGGCGGCTACGGCTACCTTGCCGAATATGGCATCGAGAAAATCGTGCGGGATCTGCGCGTGCACCAGATTCTCGAAGGCACAAACGAGATCATGCGCGTGATCGTGGCGCGCAAACTCATCGAGGGCGCGCGGTGAGTATGCAGGCGGACGTCACCGACGGCGATTTGATTGTTCACCGCGAAGGCGCGGCGGGCGTCATTCGTCTCAACCGTCCCAAGACCATCAATGCACTGACGCTGGACATGACGCGCGATATTGTCGCTGCGCTTGATACGTTCGAGACGGACCCCGGCGTGTCGCTCATTCTGCTGGAAGGTGCGGGGGATCGGGGATTGTGCGCTGGCGGTGACATCCGCGGACTTTATGAGAGCGCGAAGTCCGGTGGCGATCTCGGGCCTGTGTTCTGGCGTGAAGAATATATTCTGAATGCGCGCATCCCGGAATTTCCGAAGCCGTATGTCGCCTATATGAACGGCCTTGTGATGGGCGGCGGCGTCGGACTGTCGGCACATGCCGCGCATCGCATCGTCACCGAAACAACGAAAATCGCGATGCCGGAGGTCGGCCTCGGATTCTTCCCCGATGTTGGCGGAACGTGGCTGCTGTCGCGGGCGCCCGGCGAGACCGGCACCTATTTCGCACTGACCGGGCAGACGATGAGCGGCGCGGATGCGATCTATGCTGGCATGGCTGATGCTCTGATTGCGACGAGCGACTGGGCTGCGCTTCGCGATGCGCTGACCAACGCGCCGCTACAGGCAACCCATGCCGACACTCGCGCGATCATCTCGCGATTTGCCGCGACCGATATTCAGGCGCCGGTGGCGAAGCATCGCGAGTTAATCGATCGTGTGTTCGCGCATAATTCGATGGAAGAGATCATAGCCGCGCTGACGCAGGACGGTTCGCCGTTTTCAATCGAAACGCTCAAGGTGCTTTCGGACAAATCTCCAACCGCGCTTAAGGTTTCGCTGGAATTGCTTCGCCGCGCTCGCGGCTCTAAGTCGCTCAAGGAATGCCTAATCCGCGAGTACAATTCCGCGCTGGCGGTCTTCACAAGCGCGGAATTTGTCGAAGGCGTGCGTGCCGCGATCATCGACAAGGATCGTACCCCGAAATGGTCACCTGCGCGGCTCGAAGAGGTTACGCCAAGCATGGTCGATCGATATTTCGCGCCGAACAAAAAATACAGTCTCGTATTCCCGCACTAAGAACTCAGACACAAAAATAACGAGGGCAGGACATGTCAAACATTGCGTTCATCGGTCTCGGCAACATGGGCGGCCCGATGGCTGCGAACCTCGTCAAGGCTGGGCACGAGGTTCAGGGGTTCGATCTTGTTCAGGCGTCGAAG
>Ga0209023_10008359_pt1 | contig 10402 bp, 9 predicted proteins | sample LakOneMetagenome_FD_187468 | JGI IMG/M metagenome (GOLD analysis project Ga0209023, IMG submission 187468) | Freshwater and sediment microbial communities from Lake Erie, Canada (SPAdes) (version 2) | ecosystem: Environmental > Aquatic > Freshwater > Lentic | place: Lake Erie, Canada | collected...
TTGGCAAACCATTGCTTGAATTGCGGAGCGCGCACGGTCGATATCCGAGAGTGGAGACACGAGTTTGACCAAGGCACAGCTCAGCAGTTCCATCCTCATCCATATCGAATGATGACAGCGCCAAAAAAAACGGCTCCCGAAGGAGCCGCTTTGCTATCGCGATGAATCCGCTTATGCGTAGCTACGCAGGCGCAGCGAGAAGTCCTGCAGCGCCTTGATGCCCGAGGCTTCGGCGCGGGCGCACCAGTCCTGCAGTTGCTGCAGCAGCTGGTCGCGGGTCGAGTGCGAGCGTTCCCAGATGGCGCCCAGTTCCACGCGCATCTGGTGCATGGTTTCCAGCGCCTTGCTGTGCTGGAACAGCTCGACCAGCTGCTGCTTGTGCGAGGCTTCCAGCTTGGCCGGCTCGCGCTGCATCAGCTTGCGCGAGCTCTTCAGGAAGCGCGCTTCCAGCTCGGCCTTGTGCTTCAGGTGCTCGAATTCCTCGCGGAAAGCGTGGCGCACCGACTTGGCATACTTGGCCATCACGTCGTAGCGGTTGGCGATCACCGACTGCAGGGTGTCGAGGTCGGCCACCAGCTTGTCCTTGGCGAACTCCGGCTTCGGCGCGACCTTCTTGACCTTGGCCAGGCGCAGGGTTTCCAGGATGCGGATATAGCCCCAGCCCAGGTCGAACTCGTACCACTTGCTCGACAGCTTGGCCGAGGTGGCAAAGGTGTGGTGGTTGTTGTGCAGCTCCTCGCCGCCGATCAGGATGCCCCACGGCAGGATGTTGGTGGCCGCATCGCTGCAATCGTAATTGCGGTAGCCCCAGAAGTGGCCGATGCCGTTGATGATGCCGGCCGCGGTGATCGGGATCCACATCATCTGCACGGCCCACACCGAAATGCCGACCACGCCGAACAAGGCGAAGTCGACCAGCAGCATCAGCACGACGCCCATGGCGCTGTGCTTGGTGTACACGTTGCGCTCGATCCAGTCGTCCGGCGTGCCGTGGCCGTACTTCTCCATCGTTTCCTTGTTCTTGCTTTCAGCGCGGTAGAGCTCCGCGCCTTCGAACAGGACCTTGCGGATGCCGCGCGTCTGCGGGCTGTGCGGATCCTCTTCGGTATCGCACTTGGCGTGGTGCTTGCGGTGGATCGACGCCCATTCCTTGGTGACCTGGCCGGTCGTCAGCCACAGCCAGAAGCGGAAGAAGTGGCTCGGGATCGGGTGCAGGTCGAGGGCGCGGTGCGCCTGGTGACGGTGCAGGTAGATCGTCACGGCGGCGATGGTGATATGCGTCAGCACCAGGGTCGCGATGACGACCTCCCAGGCGCTGAAGTCGAGCAGGCCGGTCGACAGGAAGCTCAGGACGGCATGCACGGTTTCGCTGCTAAAGAAATTCATTCAGTCTCCATGGATATTGCGTCAACACACCAAAACATGGTGGTACGCAACCCCATATTTTACGCGGTTCTACTGACTCGCGGCACGCTACACGCCTATTTTCTGAAGGACGTTATGCCTACGTCATGTAGGATGCGGGCTTCGGGCGACAACCGATGTGATATGGGCATCGAGCAGGCGCGTATCCATGGCCGGATGGCCAAGCTGGATGTCGCCGGATTGCACCAGTGCATAGATTTTCTTGTTCACATCCGAGATCGGACCGCCCTGCCCGTTTTCCGGATCGCCCAGCCAGAAACCGACTTCCAGTTCGTAGCCGTCCTGCGCAAAGGCATTGAGCAGCACGTTTGGCGCCGGTTCTTCCAGCACGCGGGGCACGCCGCGCGGCAGCGCCTCCAGCAGCGGCATGATTTTCGAGAGATCGCTGTCGTAGGACACGGTCAGCTTCGTCACCGCGCGCACGTTGCGGTTGGTCGAGGATTGGTTCAGCACGACGCCGGTGATCAGCATCTCGTTCGGCAGCAGGGTCTGGGTGCCGTCGGCGCCGCGCAGCACCGTGTAGCGCGTATTGATGCGCGCCACCTTGCCGGAATATTTATCGAGCGTGATCGGGTCGCCGATGGTCAGGCTGCGCTCCAGCAGGATGATGAAACCGGACACGTAGTTGCTGGCAATGCGTTGCATGCCCAGACCGAGGCCGACGCCGAGGGCGCCGCCGAACACCGACAGCACGGTCAGGTCCAGCCCCGCCAGCGACAGGCTGAACAGCACCGCGACGAGGATCAGGATGGCCCGGCTCATGCGTGCCAGCACGACCTTGATCGAGCTGTGCATGCGCTCGACCTTCATCAGGCGCTCTTCCAGGGCCGCACCGGCCCACAGCGCCAGCATCATCAGCACGACGATCGAGACGATGCCTTCGACCAGGTCGGCCAGCGAGATGCGGTGCTTGCCGATCGGCAGTTCGTTGCGGTCGAAGAAGCGCATCACGTCCGGCAGCACACCGGTGATGTGCAGGGCCACGCCCAGCCAGACGACCAGGGCGAAGATCTTCTCGAAGGTCTGCAGCGCCTCGCCCAGCTGGCCGCGCCGTGCGAACGTGCGGCGCAGCAGGTAGAAGAAGGTACGGATCACTGCGAACGAGGACGCCAGCGGCACCGCCACGTCGAGCAGGTGCACGCTCTGGTGGCGCGCCATGACGGCGCGCGTGCCCGCCAGCAGGCCGAGGATCAGGAGCGGCGGCAGCACACGGCTGAAACTGCCCATGCCCAGGCCGATCAGGCCGCCGCGATGCTGGTCCTGGTGGTTGGCCAGCCAGGAGCGGTGCAGGAGCCGCGCCAGGCCCCAGCCCACTGCCACGCACAGGACGATGGCCAGCGCCTGCCACAGGATGGCAGGCTTGTGGATGTCGCCGAGCAAGTCGGCCAGCAAGTCCTGGAGCGGCATGTCCCGGGATTACGAGACGTCGGCGTCTGCCGCTTCGGCGCCGTCGTCCGCGGCGGCGGCATCGGCGGGCTTGGCCTTCGCCTTGCGCTCCAGCACGGCGGCGAAGAAGCCGTCGGTCTGGTGCTTGTGCGGCAGCATCTTGAGGTACTGGTCCATCTCGAGCGGAATCTTCTGCTCGGCCAGCACGTCCTTCGCCGGCACCAGCTGGAAGTCCGGGTGCGTCGCCAGGAACTGCTCGACGATGACGTCGTTCTCTTCGTTCAGCAGGCTGCAGGTGGCGTACACCAGGCGCCCGCCGTTCTTGACCAGGCGCGCGGCGCCGTCCAGGATCGAGGCCTGCTTTTCCTGCATCTCGGCGATGGCTTCGGGCCGCTGGCGCCATTTGACGTCCGGGTTACGGCGCAGGGTGCCCAGGCCCGAGCATGGGGCGTCAACCAGCACGCGGTCGATCTTGCCGGCAAGGCGCTTGATCTTGGCGTCGCGCTCGTGCGCGATCAGCTGGGGATGCACGTTCGACAGCCCGCTGCGCGCCATGCGCGGCTTGAGCTTGGCCAGGCGCTTCTCGGACACGTCGAAGGCGTACAGGCGGCCGGTATTGCGCATGGCCGCGCCCAGCGCCAGGGTCTTGCCGCCGGCGCCGGCGCAGAAATCGACCACCATCTCGCCGCGGCGCGCGCCTACCAGCTGGGCCAGCACCTGGCTGCCCTCGTCCTGGACTTCGATCGCGCCTTCCTTGAACAGCGGCAGGTTCTGCAGCGCGGGCTTCTTCTGCACGCGCAGGCCCAGCGGCGCATACGGCATCGGCTCGGCCACGATCGGCGCCTTGGCCAGCTCGGCGATGACATCGTCGCGGTTGGCCTTGATGGCGTTCACGCGCAGGTCGAGCGGGGCCGGCGTGTTCAGCACGGCGGCCAGTTCCAGCGCCTCGGCTTCGCCGAACTGCGCCACCAGCTTGTCGTACAGCCAGCTCGGCAGGTTGGCGCGCATCTGCGGCGGCAGCAGCGAACGGTCGACTTCCTTGACGCGGGTGAGCAGGTGCGTTTCGTCCTCGCTCAGGCCGCCCAAGGCGTCGATGCCGACGGTCTCGGCCAGGCCCAGCAGGGCCAGCTTGCGCATCGACGGCGTGTTGCCGGAGCCGGCGAAGTCGGTGTAGAAGGATTTGTTACGCAGCACGGCATACACCGCCTCGGCGATGACGCCGCGTTCGCGGCCGCCGAAACGGGGGTGGTCCTTGAAGTAGCGCGACAGGGTGACGTCGGCGGGCGACGTGAAGCGCAGGATCTCGCGCAATACTTCTTCGGTATTGCCGATGATCGCCGGAGGCAATCTCATGGTATTCCTTAAATTAAATGCGTGTGGGTTCGGCCGGGGCCAGGATGCGCACGTCACCGTTTTCAATCTTGAGCCTGCCTTCGACGAACAGGCGCACCGCATACGGATACAGCTTGTGTTCCTCGACCAGCACGCGGGCCGACAGGGTTTCTTCGGTATCGCCCGGCAGCACCGGCACCCGTGCCTGCGCTACCACCGGGCCGTGATCCAGCTCGGCCGTCACGAAGTGGACGGTCGCGCCATGTTCCTTTTCGCCGGCATCGATCGCCTGCTGGTGCGTGCCCAGACCCGGAAAAAGCGGCAGCAGCGAGGGATGGATATTCAGCATGCGGCCGGCGTAGTGCTCGACGAAGGGCGCCGTCAGGATGCGCATGAAACCGGCCAGCACGACCAGGTCGGGCTGGAATCGGTCGATGGTTTTTTGCAGCGCCGCATCGAACTCGGCGCGGGTCGCGTATTCCTTGTTCACCACCACCGCCGTCGGGATGCCGCGGGCACTGGCGAACTCCAGGCCTTTCGCCTCCGGCTTGTTGCTGATCACCGCCGCGATACGGGCTGGCCAAGGTTCGGCTTCGAGGGCGCGCACCAGCGCCTCCATGTTGCTGCCACGGCCAGAAATGAGGATCACGATGTTTTTCATAGCCCGCATTGTACCGTATCGCCGACTGGCAACCGCGGCGGCAGGGAATGCGGCGATCGCGCCGCGGGCGCTCACACGGGGATGGTGAAGGAGTAGAATACCCGGAACGGCACCTTCTTCTCGGCCCAGAATTCGGCGGCGTCGCGGAACACGTCGAGCAGGTTTTCGCGCGCTTCCTTGTCGAATTTTTGCGCGCTCGGCAACTGTTCGAGGACGACGAGGAAACCGGGCTGGGGGCCTGCTTCGGCCACGGTCTCGGTCAGGCACCGGCGCAGGGCATCGAAATTCTTGCTGCAGGGTTTGGGGAAGTAGAAGTTCTCGCCGATGCGGGCACACACCTGCTGTTTGGTCAGGGTATTGGCACAATGTGCATAGAGGAAGTGCTGACCCAAGCGCGCAGCCTCCTGCTGCAGCTCGGCGACGCGAAACGCGCGGATCGACTGCACAAGATTGGGCGGCACTCTCATCAACAAACTCATTTTTTCCTCAGGTTGACCAGGTTGGCATCATGCGGCGGCCAGGCGCCACGCCTTGCGACGGTTGGCATCCGCCGCGTTGTCTTCTCCCGCTATCGTTTCCACGCGCCAATAAGACCCTTATTTGTGTAAGGGTAACGTTTTGTGGTATTGGAAGCAACCCAAATGTTATCTATACGACCGCATTTGTAAAAAACGGTATGTGGACATATGTATCACTTTCCGCCCGGATGACGGCTCTGCCATTCTGGCGGCAGGTAAACGATGGTTGCGGGGCTGTTACATTTTGTTGCCATGGGGATTCGATCGCGAACACAGATCGGATTACCATAGGAGCCATGGAAGTCCGGTCGGTTCCCCACCCACCAGACCCGTCGAATACTTTCACCACGAGGTACAACATGAACTCTCAAGCCAAACTGATCGTCGCCGCCATGGGTCTTGCCGCACTGCCGCTGGCCCAGGCCCAGGATTTCGAGGACTTCGGCCGCGTGACCCGCGTGCAGCCGCGTGTGGAACAGATCCGCTCCCCGCGCCAGGAATGCCGCACCGAATACGTGCAGGTGCCGGTCCAGCAGCAGCGCGGCGTCGGCGGCGGCATCGTCGGCGGCGTCGTGGGCGGCCTGCTGGGCAACCAGATCGGCAGCGGTAACGGCCGCGTCGCCGCCACTGCGGCCGGCGCCATCGCCGGCGCCATGGTCGGCGACCGCGCCGAGAACAGCAACCGTCCGCAGGGCGTGCAGGAACAGGCCGTGCGCCAGTGCCGCACCGTCGACGCCTACGAGTCGCGCACCAACGGCTACGACGTGACCTACGAGTACCGCGGACAGACCTACACCACCCTGATGAACCGCGACCCGGGCAACCGCGTGCGCCTGCGCGTGTCGGTGCAGCCGGTCGACAATTACTGATCCTCAGCCGGCCACGTGCCGGCCTCCCGCGGCGCAGGCGGAATGCGTGCTTGCGCTACGGGAACCCCTCCCCCGATAATAGGGCGATTCCACCAGGTTGCCCTATGCTCATCAAACGCAAATCCATCGAACAGGCCGAATCTTCGCGCCGCCCCGCGCGCAAGGCCAAGTTCGCCCCCGTCACCCTGTCCGAACAGGACGGCGTCCGCTATCTCCACTTCGGCACCGAATGGGTGCAGGGCGCCATGCGCATCCGCAAGCCAGACTGGCCAGAGCTGGAGTACGCGCAGCAGATGATGGCCTGGATGCTGTTCATCGCGTCGCCGCGCGCCATCGCCCAACTGGGCCTGGGCGCCGCCACCCTGACCAAGTTCTGCTACCGCCAGTTCCCTGAAGCGAGCGTTACCGCCGTCGAGCTGAACGAGTCGGTCATCGCCATCTGCGCCTCGATGTTCAAGTTGCCTCCCAGTGACGAGCGCCTGGCGATCGTCGAAGGAGATGCGCTGGATTTCGTGCTCGATCCCGCCAACCACGGCGCCTTCGACGTGCTGCAGTGCGACCTGTACGACGCCACCGCGCGCGGCCCGGTGCTGGACACGCCCGAGTTCTACCAGGCCTGCAACGACTGCCTGCTTGATGGCGGCATCATGACGGTCAACCTGTTCGGCGACCATCCGAGCTTTGCCAAGAACCTGAAGGCGATGAAGTTCGCCTTCGACCACGTGATCTGCCTGCCCGAAGTCCACGAAGGCAACGTGGTGGCGCTGTGTTTCCGCAACCGGCCGACCCTGGACGAGGACGCCCTGGACGCCCGCGCGGCCCAGATCGTGGCCGCGACCAAGCTGCCGGCAAAATCCTGGGTCAAGGGCATTTTCGCCGCCAGCTAATTCAATCCACGGGAGCCGAACGTGACCACGCATGCCGTCCCACCCAGCACCAAGACGCCGCGCCTGAGGGCGCTCGACCTGCAGTCGATCTTTTCCTGGCTGCTGGCCGACGGCATCGTCACCAAGGACAAAGTCAAGGAACAGTTCGCGCAGGCCCAGGGTATCCTGAAAAGTGCGGCCGGGTCCATGCACCCGCTCACGGCGGTGGCCCAGTGCAAACTGGTTTCAAGCCTGCCCCCGCATCGCCTGCTGACCCTGGACGTGTTGACGGAATGGTGCGCGACCAAGGTCGGCCTGCCCTTCATCCGCATCGATCCGCTCAAGATCGATTTCACCAAGGTGGCGGACGTGATGTCGGCGAGCTATGCAGCGCGTTTTAATATCCTGCCGGTGGAAATGACCACCACGACGCTGGTGGTGGCGACGGCCGATCCTGCGAACGTCGAATGGGAAGCGGAGATCGCGAAAGTCTCGCGCCGCAAGATAGAACTGGTGCTGGCCAATCCGCTCGACATCGCCCAGTACATTTCGCAGTTCTTCAGCCTGGCCAAATCGATCCGCGACGCCAACCGCAATACGGGCCAGGACCTGGCGATGCGGAATAATTTCGAGCAGCTGGTCGAGCTCGGAAAATCGAACAAGCAGTTCGACGCCAACGACCAGCACATCGTCAACATCGTCGACTGGCTGTGGAGTTACGCCTTCGAGCAGCGTGCATCGGATATTCACCTGGAACCGAAGCGCGAATTCGCCGTGATCCGGTTCCGCATCGACGGCGTGCTGCACCAGGTGTACCAGGTGCCGGCGGTGGTCATGATTGCGATGACGGCGCGCATCAAGCTGTTGGGACGGATGGACGTGATCGAAAAGCGCCGGCCGCAGGATGGGCGCATCAAGACACGCACGGCCGGCGGCCAGGAAGTCGAACTGCGTTTGTCGACCCTGCCGACGGCGTTTGGCGAAAAGCTCGTGATGCGCATCTTCGATCCGGAAGTGGTGGTCAAGACCCTGCCGGAACTGGGCTTCCCGCCGGACGATGCCGCGCGCTGGGATGCGCTCACTAGCCGGCCGCACGGGATCATTCTCGTTACCGGGCCGACGGGGTCGGGCAAGACGACGACCCTGTACACGACACTGAAGGCGCTGGCGACCAGCGAGGTCAATGTGTGCACGGTGGAAGATCCGATCGAGATGGTCGAGGCCTCGTTCAACCAGATGCAAGTGCAGCCGGGGATCGATCTGTCGTTTGCCGACGGCGTGCGGGCGCTGATGCGGCAGGATCCGGACATCATCATGGTCGGCGAGATCCGCGATCTGCAGACGGCCGAGATGGCCATCCAGGCGGCGCTGACCGGGCACCTGGTGTTTTCGACCTTGCATACGAACGATGCGCCGTCCGCGGTGGTGCGTTTGCTGGAGCTGGGGGTGCCAGATTACCTGCTCGAAGCGACCCTGATTGGCGTGATGGCGCAGCGCTTGGTGCGCACGCTCTGCCCCGACTGCAAGGCGCCTGGCGGAGAAATGAGCGATGAAGTGTGGCAGAGCATAGGCGGGGCGTGGAATATTCCAAAGCCGTCTACTGTCTATCGGCCGATCGGGTGCCCGGAGTGCCGGCAGACCGGGTATCGGGGGCGGACCGGCATCTATGAGCTGCTGACCGTGAGCGAAGGGTTTGCGCGGGTAGTACGCGAATCGGGCGAGATCCAGAAGCTGCGCCAGCAGAGCGTGGTTGACGGGATGAAGCCCCTGCGCATTGCGGGCGCGATGAAGGTGGTGGAAGGCGTGACGACGGCCGACGAGGTGCTGAAGGTGACGGCAGCACTGGGGTGAAAGCGGGTTGTTCAGTAGCACTGTCAACGCTAAATAGAAATGTCCCCTGTTCTGCAAAGTAGAAATGTCCCGTGGGTCTGCATCAGGGGGACGCCGGAGCCACGGGAGCCTTGATGTGCTGGAATTGTGCCTGTGGCGGGGCCTGGCCTGGAACTGTAGCCATTTTCTGCTTCCATGGACGCCCAATCGGTTGCGGCGGAGTTCGCCTGCCGATGCCGATGGCGATGTCGACCTTGCTGTTGACGTCCTTGCCATTGGCCGCCTCGTGCCGCCTGACCGCTTTAGTACGGATAGCGTGAGAGAGCACTCGCCCTTGCCAGATTACTTCGGTCGCGCTCTGCGGGTGCCTGACGAGGCGCTTGACCTGCCAGATGCTGATTTCCAGCCTGCCAGCGGCACTTGCCTGGTCCAGCTTCCCTTCACCACCTGCGCCATCACCTGGCTGCGCAGCACGTCCTTGGCCGTCATCTCGATCACTTTCCCGTCCTCCTTGGATGCATCCTAGGGGACATCTCTACTTAGCGGAGAGGGGACATTACTACTTAGCGCTAACAGTTGTTCAGGTAGCACTAGCGCAAACGGCAACGCCCGGCTATAATGCTGCCTCTTTCGGGTCGTTAGCTCAGTTGGTAGAGCAGCGGACTTTTAATCCGTTGGTCGCTGGTTCGAGCCCAGCACGGCCTACCACGAATTTGCAGTATCAAATGAAGGCGTTACGAGTGATCGTGACGCCTTTTTTTTGCATCTGCGGCAGTCCCCTCTTCTACCTACTGTGCCGTGCTTGTGACGCGCAGCAGCCCGTCTACCACCGCTGCGTGACGCGCCATATGCGCCGGCGCCAGGTGCGCGTACCGCCGCACCATCGCGGCCGATTTCCAGCCGCCCATCTCCTGCAGGTCGTACAACGGCGTGCCGTTCTGGATCAGCCAGCTGGCCCAGGTGTGCCGCAGATCGTGCCAGCGGAAGTCCGCGATGCCAGCCCGCTTCAGCGCAGTACGCCAGGCCTTGGTGTTCACGTATCTGATTGGGCTGCCGTCGTACGTGAAGACACGCTCCGAGTGCTTGCCACGCTGGCGTTCCAGCACCTCCACAGCCAGGTCGCACAGCGAAACGTGTATGTCCTCGTCGCCCTTTGCCTCATCTGCCGCGATCCATGCTGTGCTCCGCTCAAGATCAACTTGCGACCATCGCAGACATACCACATTACTCCAGTGGGTAAAGCGCTACAGCGCACCGCCGGCCGAGCGCCAGAAGGCTGATGATCAGCAGGCCGAAATGAAGCGTCTGATGGCCGAGCTGAAACGCGTTACCGAGGAGCGCGATATCTTAAAAAAGGCCGCGGTGAGTTCAACTGGTCAACGCAACAGTTCTGATTTAATGGCGCTTTTATGGAGATGTAATGCCAAGAACTGGAAGGCCTGGTCTGTCTGCGCAGCAGAAAAAAGAGCTATGGATTCGATGGAAGGACGGCCAATCCTTGTCAGAGATAGGGCG
>Ga0209023_10008361_pt1 | contig 10401 bp, 9 predicted proteins | sample LakOneMetagenome_FD_187468 | JGI IMG/M metagenome (GOLD analysis project Ga0209023, IMG submission 187468) | Freshwater and sediment microbial communities from Lake Erie, Canada (SPAdes) (version 2) | ecosystem: Environmental > Aquatic > Freshwater > Lentic | place: Lake Erie, Canada | collected...
GGCATACCATGCATATTGCCGCTGGGGGTGGTATAGGGGGTATGCAGGTCGGCATGTGCATCAATCCATACAATACCTAATTTGCTCTTAGGTTTTGCCATCTTTAGCCCCGCAATAGTGCCTGCAGCATTACTGTGGTCGCCACTGATGACCACAGGAAAAAAGTTGTTTTTAATGGTATCATGCACCGCCTTGCTTACCCTTTCGCAAACGGTTAATACCCCGTTTATCCTTTTAGCAAAGGGAGATTGTATGGGTTCAAACAGCAACTGGTTCTCCACTTCAATTTTCTCGGAAGGGAAGTGCACGAAAAAATTGCTCATAAAATCCAGTGCGGCAATTTTGATGGCATCAATACCCAGGCTGGCGCCACGGGTTCCTGCACCTATTTCAGAAGGTACTTCAATCAGTTTTATATTTTTCATATGCTTACCGGCTGGCAACACGGTATTTGGTGATGCCCAAAGCTACAACTTTCCTTTTAAGGGGTTGAAGCCGTTAAGGGAACCGATGCAGGCATTGATCTTAAAACGTACAAACATGTCTTCGCTGTACCAGTTTTGCTGCCTGGTTTTTTGTATTACTTCCTGGTGTTCAGTGGTTTGATAGGCAAAAGCCTTAATCGCATTTTTATTTTCCCATACGCTGAAAGTGGCCTGTTTTAACAGCGGCATTTCTCCAATGCCATAGGAGGTGATGAGGCCGCCGGCGCTTTTCATTGTTGCTGATACCCCTGCTACATGCTGCCAAAATTCTTTTAAACGTGAAAGCCGTATGGTGGCCCTGGTAAGTACAGCAATATGGCCATCATATTCCGATTTATGGGGCAAAGTTCCAAAAGCTTCCTTACCATTCCATAAGCCGTGCCCTTCAACAGGTTCCAGCAGGTAGGTCATGGTTTGGCAGTTGAATAAACCCAGCCAGCCCTTAATAAAGCCCCCGTATAATTTACCAATAACCACTTCGGATGGAAAATGCTTTAGCTGCACCTCTTTAAAACGGAGGTTTGATACAGAAAGGATGGCCCACTGCTGCCAGTCGGGTTTTTTGCTGAATGATCCGCCTTTACCGCTCCCCATCAATTTCCAGAAACGGCAGCGCTTGTTAAACAAAAGCGGTAACCGGAACAGTGCCATGGCCAGTAATGCAAAAAATATATAGCGCCTGCGGTACCTGATAATGGTTAATGTTGCCGTCATATTTGTAATAAGTGCAATACACAGCCAAATTATGCGTTATAATGCCAGGATGAACACATGACCTTAAACTTTTAGTTTGTTTGTGCTTTTAGTTAAGAAACGGCCTTCCGGTTTTCCGGAGGGCTTTTTTAGTGGGTTTACCGAAGAAAAGTAAAAAACCGTTGAGGTGGTCAACGGTTTTAGAAGAAAGTATATCAATTAAAATTGCTCCAGTTTGCTGAAGAAGAAGTCGCCTTCAATAATGGCATTTGCATCACTGTCGCTGCCATGAACCGCATTTTCTCCTACAGAAGCAGCATATAATTTACGGATGGTACCGGGTTCGGCGTTGGCCGGGTTGGTGGCGCCAATCAGTTTACGGAAATCTTCCACGGCATTATCTTTTTCCAGTATGGCTGCTGTAATGGGCCCACGGCTCATAAATTCCACCAGTTCACCATAAAAAGGGCGTTCCCGGTGTACGGCATAAAACTCACCGGCTTTTTCAGCACTCAGGTGTGTCATCTTCATAGCCACAATTCTGAAACCCGCTGCGTTGATCATTTGTAAAATGGCTCCTGTATGTCCTTTGGCTGTAGCATCAGGCTTAATCATTGTAAATGTTCTGTTACTCATAGTGTCATTTTTTGAGGCGCAAAGATAAGAAAGCATTGCAGATTTCGGAATTGTGATTTCAGATTTATTCCCTGTATTTCTGCATATGCCGGATAATTTTTTAAAAATCTGCAATCGCAAATCTGCAATCATAAATCCTGTAATTGTTTTATAAGCTGTTTTCACCTACTTTTGCGCCGCTTTATGCAGCCCATTCAAAATATATTTCCTTTACTGGCAACCCCCAAAAAGGTAGTGATCACCACGCATCAAAAACCTGATGGTGATGCCATGGGCTCATCCCTGGGGCTGGCACATTTTTTAAAACAGCTGGGGCATACGGTTACCGTAATTTCGCCCACCAACTGGGCCAGTTTTTTAAACTGGATGCCGGGTTGTAAAGAGGTGCTGGATTATGAAGCACCAAACGATAAGGCCAGTACTGCACTGGCGGCAGCCGAATGGGTTTTTTGCCTTGACTTTAATACACTTAACCGTACCAAACGTATGGAAGAGCAACTGCAGGCAGTTGCAGCAGAAAAAATATTGATCGACCATCACCGGGAACCACAGACGGAGGTTTTTACATATGGTATCAGCGATACGGGTAAAAGCTCCACTGCCGAAATGGTATTTGATTTTATTATGGCCTCAGGGCATGAAGATAAAATCACCACCGAAGTGGCTGAATGTATTTATGCCGGGGTGATGACAGATACGGGCTCTTTCCGCTTCCCTTCCACCACAGCAAGTGTGCATTTGCTGGTGGCAAAACTTAAAGAAAAAGGACTGCAGCACAGCCATATCCACGAGGAATTATTTGATAATTTTTTAGAAGGCCGTTTCCGTTTTTTTGGCAACGTGCTGCTGAACCGGATGGAAATTTTTTACGAATATAATACGGCCCTTATTGCCATCCCGCAGCAGGATCTTATTAAATATGATGTAAAGACTGGCGATACAGAAGGGCTGGTTAATTTTCCATTAAGTATAAAGGGAATTAAGCTGGCCGCAATAATCATCGACAGGGGCGAAGAGCGCAAAAGCTCTTTCCGCAGCAAAGACGGGTTTGATGTAAATACATTTGCCCGCAAATATTTTAATGGCGGTGGCCACTTTAATGCGGCCGGAGGCGCCAATAAAGAATCCCTGGAAGAAGTGGTGGCAAAATTTAAAAAAGCCATGGAAGAAAACAGGGAACAATTAAGCAGTTATCAATTTTAAAACAAATACAATCTACAATGAAAAAGATTAATGCAGTGGTATTTTGCGCAGTGGCACTGGCAGCATGTACCACACCTTTTAAAAAAGCAAAAGACGGCTCTGAGTATAAAGTGATCAGCAGCGGTAAAGGTATTAAAGCCATTACCGGAAATTTTATGGAACTGAACGTGGTGGGTAAATATAAAGACAGTGTGCTGTTCAGTACTTATGAAGATGGCATGCCCCAGTACGGCGCTTATGATACCGCAAGTTTTCCCACACCTTTTAAAGAAGCTTTCAGCAATATCCGCACCGGCGACAGTATTGTGCTGCGTATGCCCAGCGACAGTATCATCGCTCATGGCCAGGGTGCACCATTTATGAAAAAAGGACAGTTCGTATACCAGATGTATAAAGTAGAGGGCATTTATACCACCAAAGACCAGGTAGACAGTGCACAGAAATCTCATATGGCTGTGGCAAGGCAAAAAGCCTACAAAAAACAAGTGGATCAATTAGAAAAAAACTTAGCCGATAATAAAACGTTGTTAGAAAGCGAAAGCAAAAAAATTGAAGACTACCTGGCAAAAAATAATATCAAGGCCACCAAAACAAAATGGGGTACATATATAGCCATTCAAACTGAAGGTACAGGAAATACATTAACGCCTACAGATTTGGCTTCTGTGAATTACACCGGTAAAACATTCGACAGCAGTAAAGTATTTGATTCCAACACCGACCCTAAATTCAAGCATGTGGTGCCTTACCAGGTGCCTGTTGGGCAACTGCAGGGTATTATAGCTGGCTGGCCTGATGCATTGATGCAAATGAAAAAAGGCACTAAAGCCACAGTGTATATTCCATCTCCATTAGCTTATGGTAAAAACGGGAGAGAACCTGAAATCAAACCTGACCAGATTTTAGTATTCGATATGGAAGTAGTGGATGTAACTTCAGAGGCACAGGCAGAGGCACAAAGGGCAGAGGAAGACAAAAAAATGAAAGCAGAGCAGGAAAGAGTGCTGGACAGCATAAAAAAAGTAAATCCAAGAGTTAAGGCAGAACTGGAAAAAAACGGGCATTAAAATAATCAATGCTGATAAAAAAAGCGCCCTGTATTTCAGGGCGCTTTTTTATATGCAGTAAAAAGCGTTATCGCTTCTTTTGCTTCTTTTACATCATGCACCCGCAGCAGGGAGGCACCATTTAATAAAGCCATAGTATTAAGCGCCGTGGTGCCATTTAACGCATTGCCTGCTGTTGTTTGTAATGTTTTGTAAACGGTACTTTTTCTTGAAAGGCCTGCCAGTAAAGGTTTACCCAGCAGGGTAAAAGCGTTTAAATTTTTTAATAAAGTAAAATTATGTGCAATGGTTTTACCAAAACCAAAACCCGGATCAATGATCATATCAGTAATACCTGCACTTTTGCACTGTTCGGTTTTAGCAATAAAATAATCCAGCACCTCTTTCACCACATCGGTATACTGCGGTTGCTCCTGCATGGTTTCGGGCCTGCCCTGCATATGCATGCAGATATAAGGCACCTGCAACCGGGCAACGGTTGTGATCATCTGCTCATCCATATCGCCTGCGCTGATATCATTAACCATGGAGGCGCCGGCTGTAACAGCTGCAGCTGCCACCTTACTGTTGTAGGTATCAATGGAAATTATGGTTTGAGGAAAATGTTTTTGTATAAGCTCAATTACAGGTAATACCCTTTGTATCTCTTCGCCAGTTTCAATACGCTTACTGCCCGGCCTGGTGCTTTGCCCGCCCACATCAATAATGGCGGCGCCATCAACCATCATTTGCTGTACCAGCTGCAACAGCTGGTCCTCAGGTTTTTCTAAATGCCCTTCATAAAAAGAATCCGGTGTAACATTAAGGATACCCATTACCTGCGGTTCATCCAGCACCATAATTTTTCCCCGGCAGTTTAGTGTGTACATCGGCTGATTTCAGTTATTTTTGAGCTAAGATACACAATGATTAAAGTAAATGACAACGAACGAGCAATACGATACTGCAGTTAATTCCTGTAAAGACATTTTTTTAAAGAAAACAAAAGATTACGGCACGTCATGGCGGGTGTACCGCATCATTTCTGTTGCCGACCAGATTTATATTAAAGCCAAGCGCATCCGCACCATACAGGAAAAGGGAGAGCAGAAAATCGGCGATGATATCATCAGTGAGTTTAAAGGTATTTTAAATTATGCCATCATCGGCCTGGTACAGCTCGGCATTAAAGATGATGAAGTGGAAGAACTGCCTGTACCAACAGTGGAGCAGCTTTACAATGAAAAAATTGCCATTGCCAAACAACTGATGCAGGATAAAAACCATGATTATGGTGAAGCCTGGAGGGAGATGAGCCAGGAAAGTTTTGTGGACCTGATACTGGCAAAAATTTTACGCATTAAACAGATCATTGCCAATAAAGGACAAACCCTCATCAGTGAAGGTATCGACGCTAATTTTTATGATATCATCAATTATGCGGCTTTTGGGTTGATATTGATTGAGGAAGAAGTTCATGGGTCGTAGTTTGTAGTTCATGGTTTATGGTTTATGGTTCATGGTTTATGGTTTATGGTTTATGGTTTATGGTTTATGGTTCATGGAAGAAAATCTTATAAGGTATGAAAGTTGTTGTAAACACCGCCCGTTTTATTGTAGGTACACTGTTCATCTTTTCCGGCCTGGTAAAAGCCATCGATCCATTGGGTCTGGCCTATAAAATGCAGGAGTTTTTTGAAGTATGGGCAGATGCAGGTTACTTTAAAAACCTGATGCAATGGCTGCACCAGTACGCTGTTGGTTTTTCTGTTTTTATGATCACGCTGGAAGTGGCATTGGGCCTGGCCCTGCTGCTGGGCTGGCAAAAAAAATTAACCACCTGCTTGCTGCTGTTGCTTACTTTATTTTTCACCTTCCTTACCAGTTATGTTTTATTCAGCGGCAAAATAAGGGCCTGCGGTTGTTTTGGAGATTGTATACCGCTTACACCCATTCAGACATTTACAAAAGACATCATTCTTACTGTTTTAATCCTGCTCATTCTTGCGGGGCAAAAACATATCCGGCCATTATTTAAAAACCCGGTGTCTTCAATAATTATGCTGCTGGCAACAGCCGCGGTTTTGTATTTACAGTTTTATGTGCAGCGCCACCTGCCTGTAAAAGACTGCCTGCCTTATAAAGCCGGTAATGATATTTTAGAGCTGCGCAAAACACCCAAAGATGCCACTTACGATAAATTTTATTACTCTTATTTTTATAAAAAGGGTACCGAACAAAAAGAATTTGGCATGGATAAACTGCCCGACAGTACATGGGAATTTGTTAAAGAGGCAGGGAAAAAATTATTGGAAAAGGGAAATGGAAAGACGGCGCTGATCAATGATTTTTCATTAACCACACAAAGCGGCAATGATACTACTGAAGCGCTGCTGGCTACAGCAGGTGAATATTATTTACTGTTTGCAAAAGATGTAAATGCAAAATACGATCCTGCAAAAGACTGGATGGAAGATGTATACTTTTTGTTAAAAGCCAACAGCCTGGGTAAAAAAGTGTTTGTGATTACTTCAGAAAAAGATAAGGCGATTGAAAGGTATACTGTGGCCGTGGATGGAAAAAAAATTGAGGCACCCATACTTACCTGTGATTATACAGCCATTAAAACAGCAGCAAGGAGTAACCCCACATTATATAAAATGAACGGGCCGGTGGTGCAGCAAAAATGGGGAAGGGCTGATATTGATAAAGCGCTGCCCCGCTGATGCCATACATATTTCTAAACTGATATTTTTACATAGCGGATACTGAACATTTGTCCATGTATTTTTTAAAAAAAATATTTTATGCCTTTTTAGTGTTACTGGGCGTGGTATCACTCGTTTTTATCATGTTCCAGGGTTTTGGCGACCCTGCAAGGATGATAGTAGGGCAGACCGGCGATAAAAAAACAATGGACAATATCCGTAAAGACCTTTACCTGGACCAGCCCAAATGGAAACAGTTTATATTATACCTCAATGATGTATCTCCAATCTGTATTCACACAAAAGCCGATATTGAAAAAAAAGAGCTTAAAGGATTTTTTATTGGCGGCGATACCAGGATGGGATTAAAAATGCCTTACCTGCGGCGCAGTTATCAAACAAAAAAAGCGGTGGGGCAACTGTTGATGGAAGCCTTACCGGGAACACTGCTGCTGGCATTTGCGGCCATGCTTTTTGCAACTGTTATTGGCATATTACTGGGCGTATTGGCTGCGGTTAAAAAAGGAAGCTGGATGGATACCGGCGCCGTGTTTGCCAGCATTGCGGGCATCTCGGCACCTTCATTTTTTATGGCCATCATTATCGCTTATCTGTTTGGTGTGGTGCTGCATCCTTACACGGGTTTGCATTTAACCGGCAGCTGGTTTGAAATTGATGAAATAACGGGTGAAAAATACATCACCATTAAAAATTTAATCTTACCTGCCCTTACACTGGGCATAAGGCCGCTGGCCATCATTACACAACTTACCCGAAGCGCCATGCTTGATGTACTGGGCCAGGATTATATCCGTACCGCTTATGCCAAAGGATTGCGTAAGCGCACAGTGGTTTTCAGACATGCTTTACGCAATGCACTCAATCCTGTTATCACGGCCATTACAGGTTGGTTTGCCGAACTGCTGGCGGGTGCTTTTTTTGTAGAGTATATTTTTGGCTGGAAGGGCATAGGTAAAATAACGGTGGATGCACTTGAAAAACTGGATTATCCTGTAGTAATGGGATCGGTTTTATTAAGCGCCTGTATTTTTATTGCCATCAATATTGCAGCCGATCTTTTGTACAGCAGGGTAGACCCGAGAATAAAAAATGCGTAAGTATTGATGCCTCAGAAAGGATAACCCACACCAATTGTAAAATTAAAATTCTCGTAACGCCATTCCCGGTACTGCCGGGTAAACACTTTCTGGAACACATCATTAAAACCAAGCGAAGGTACTTTCCAGCCATTGTTAATATAAGCCTGCTCGGGCCTTTTAAAACGGAAACCAAAATCAAAGCGCACTACAAAATAATTAAAGTCAAGCCTGAAGCCCGTGCCCGCATTAATGCCCATATCCCTCCAGAAATTTTTCAACTGGAATTGTGCGCTGTCAACTCCTGATGGTTTGGTGTTGCGTAAGTTCCAGATATTGCCGGCATCAATAAACAATGCACCTTTAAGCAGCATGGTATTGGGGATGAGCTGTGCAATATTAAAACGGTATTCCAGGTTGGTTTCAAACTGCAGGTCGCCGGTGCGGTCGTTAAACTTGTTATTGTTATCATAGGGGGCCAGCGGCTGTGAGCCACGGCCAATGCCGCGTACCGGCCAACCCCTCATGCTGTTGGTACCACCGCCAAAATATTGTTTAAAGAAGGGCAGGGCAGTATCTTTTGCCAGGGGCACACCGGCGCCTAAAAATCCTCTTATTATAAATGCCGACTTGGGCCTGCTCCTGGAATGGGTATAATCAATATCCAGTTTAATGAACTTGCGCAGGTATTTGTCAAACAGGTGCAGTGAGTGAAATAATAAACCCGATTCTTCCAGGTTGGTTTTAAAAGTATGCTGCAACTGCCTGTTTTTGGGATTGGCCGTAGTTACTGCATAACTCACATTAAGGTTGCCCGCCACCAGCGCCGTATTAAATGAATACTGTAAAAATGGGTTGGCAAGTAATGTTTGCTCAAACTCCGGGGTTTGATTATACAAACGGGTAAATTCAACATTGATGGGTGTTATTTTCCATTCGCCTTTCTTCCTGTTATGAAAAGAATACCCAAATCCCAGGTTGGCAGACTGCAGGTTGTATAAATTGATCCTGTTGATATAGGACAAACCGAGATTGGCAAAAGTTTGCGGTGCCACCTGGCCCAGGGAATCTTTGATTAATTTTTTGGGCAACAGTTTTTTTGGCAATAAAATAAAGCGGGGTATTACAGCGGTGCTGCTGTATCCCAGCTCGTTTGAATTAATAATATTTCTCCTGCCGCTTTCGGGTTTTAAATTCAGCTCCATACCGGCCCGGATACTGTTGGTCCATTTTATGGCTTCCTTATTCAGGTTGCGGTTGGTTAAAGAAACACTGGTGGAAACACCCAGCAGGTTACCTGCATTAACGGTGGTAATGTTGTTGGTGTTGCTGTTGGCCGAATAACTGGCTTCAACAGAAGCTTCCCGAACAAATTGTTTTGCACTGATGAGCTGCACCACCATATCAATTTTACCGCTGCTGTCTTTGGGTTCCGTCATTTCAATATTCACACTTTGCCATACACCCATCCTGGTTAAGCTGTTAAGGGTTTGATAGTATTTGGCCTGGCTGTAGAGATCGCCTTTTTTAATGTACATATTGCGCAGTAAAAAACTGGTGCGGTACAGCTTGTGGTGATATATGATCACATAAAGTTCTTTCTTTGTCACCCTTTCTGTTAATGAAGGATCATCCAGCCTGTCGCCCGGTTGATAATCTGGTAAAATATAAATATTGTTGATGTAATATTTTTGCAGCCGCCTCTTATCTGCCGGCGGGTTAAGCACCACGGCTAACTTTATTTTAGGGGAATCTTTTTTCTGTTGCGCCTCTGCCAGCAAACGTAATTGTTCAAACGGGTCATCGCTGATGCTGGTCAATGCTTCCAGGGTGGTATCGCCCCTTACTTTTATTTCTTCAGATGTGATCTTGTAATAACCGTTATTGCGGTACAGGTCCACCAGGCGGGCTATTTCGCCCAATACGGCAGCCTTTGTTACAGGTGCTCCTTTTTGTAATAAACCGTCATCAAGATGGGCCATGGTCAATTGCTGCAATGACGTATCACTTAGACGGTACTGTACAGAGTCAATTAAGGTAAGCTTGCCGGTTTGAACAGTATAATGTACTGTCACCTGTGCCGGATCAGTTTTTTTTGAGGTATCTGCTTTGTAAGTGGCACCAGCCCTGTAATAACCCAGGTGGAGCATGGAAGAGGCCATATTCCTGGCAGATTGTGCCGCATAAGCCGTATCAAATGCAGCAGGCTTATTGTAGATATGCCAGAAAAAGAGCTTATCCACCACATTTATTTTAGCGCTGTCATCCAGTTGGGTGTTCAGCCGTGATTTTAAGGCAATCTGTTCATCTTTTGTAAATTTTCCTCCCTTAACTTCGATATTGTTTTTGGTAATAATCGGCTTGCCCTTTTGTTCTTTTCTTACAATGGTGCAGGATGAAAGAAAGAGTACAACAAACAAGAGGTATTTCAGGGGTTGCAAAAACGATATTTTATCAGGGTGGGCTGGCCGCATACTATTAATTGATCAACTATGTTAAACAAAACACATACCAAATATATCCAAAGTTTACA
>Ga0209023_10008362_pt1 | contig 10401 bp, 9 predicted proteins | sample LakOneMetagenome_FD_187468 | JGI IMG/M metagenome (GOLD analysis project Ga0209023, IMG submission 187468) | Freshwater and sediment microbial communities from Lake Erie, Canada (SPAdes) (version 2) | ecosystem: Environmental > Aquatic > Freshwater > Lentic | place: Lake Erie, Canada | collected...
CGCCGCGACAGCACTTGCCAAACAACACCAAATCACCTAGCGTTCAACATGACTCGTTGATCACACCGCGCGAACCACGACCAGATCCGAAGTCCACCACTCCACGGGACGCTATCAGCCAGCCCGGGCCGCCGGGGTGCCGCACTATGCCGACTGCCACATGCCCACCGATAGCCCCCTGGGTGGGGGCGTCGTGCAACCGCCGTTGGATGAGACCCGGCTACACCGCTTAGAGGCCCTCAATCCGGCCGCCTACGCACAGCTGAACACCGCAACCCCGGTCGACGTGCGGGAATCACTGACCATCACCAGACAGACTGCGCACGTCACGTTCACCCAAGCCAGTGAACTTCTGACACTGCCGATACCGCCGCTGCTGCGCGAAATCGCCACTCACCTCGACCGAGGCAGCGCCATCACCGAATCGCTGTGGGACGAACTCGCTAGTGCCGTGCTACCAATGGCGATCACCGACAGCTCGGGGCAGCGCCCCGGCCGCCTCGGCACCGACACTGAGGCGTCGTCGTACGCGCGAGTGCACCACAATCTGGCGCGGCTCGCCGAGCTGCTGCTGTTATGGCGCCACGGCATCCCAGATCACCGCGAGGTCGTGTATCTGGCCCATCACATCGCCGCCGAGCGCGAACTTTGGGCTGGCCACGAGAATGGCGGTGCTCGGTGAGTGCAGACGGGTCAGTCAACCAGTGGAATCCGCTAGAGGTGGCCGCTGAGGCGACAATCGCTGCCGCCACAGCCGCGTTGGTGTGGGAAGGCCGAGACAGCTACGGGGTGCTGGAACGGGTAGCCGGGGCCACAGCGAGAGGCATCGCAACAGCTCGGATTACCGCCGAAGTGATGGCTGACGTCACCACCTCAGTCCAGTTCACTGCGGCCACCGAAGATGCGCGCGGCGGTGCTGTAGCTGGGCTTCCGGGGTGGCTGGCGCCGCGGTGGGCGGCGTCCGTGCGTGCCGCGCTAGGCGAACTTGAAGCCGGGCGGCCCGGCGACATCATGATGAAAGCCCGGACATGGCCGGCACTGCGCAGCGTCGCGGTGTGGACCCAAGACGGACCGCTGCAGACATGGCAGACAGCTCTGATCGTGGACGAAGCGCGGATTGCTCTGGCTCACCGCGTAGGCGTCTGGGCATAAACGGCTGAAGGTTAGAGTTCGAGGCCACCGACGTCGCGCCCGCGGGAGCGTGACCGTCCGGTGCTGCGCTCCACTCCGGCGCGGAAACGTTCGTAGGCCTGGTGGAGGCTCTGTTGGGCGCGGGTGTGTTCGCGCCAGGCGGCTCGCCAGGTGCCGCGGCGTTGCTCGTGGCGGTCGAGGACCTCGCCGACTATGTCAGGAAGGTGTTCGCGGGCGGTGTGTTCGGCTTCGGCATGCATCGTGCGGGGACGATCGTCGTTGGCCAGAATCATCTGAAGAGCTTGCGCGGCAGCGTGTTTGGTGCCGCGCCTCGCCACATGCATACCGATGTGGGGGCCGCTGTGTTCGTGGTCGGCTTCGCCGTCGAATCGGGTGTAGAGGTAGGCGTGGTTGGCCTCGCGGCCGCGGCTGAGCCCGACGTAGGCCTGGGTGCGGGAAGCGTTGTCGCCGAGCACGGTGTGGGCGGTGTCGACGGTGACGCCCTGGGCGGCATGCACGGTTACGGCGTATCCGAGGTGGACGTACTGGCGCAGGTAATCGCCGTCGAACAGAACGCGGGCTTTGTCCGTGAGCCGTTCAGCAGCGATCCGGTTGGTCTTTTCGTCGACGCCGGCCACCCGCCACCGGTTGCCATTGCGCACCTGATCCACCGCCTGGCCCTCACGGTGGTGGGGGCCGGGGTGCACGGTGAGGGTGGCGTCGTTGTCGCGGCTGACGATGATGTCGCCGACCCGCACCGTCTGGTCGCGAGCCACCTGCGCAGCGGGCCCCTCGGTGGTGAGGGTGTCGTGGAGGCGCTGGTTGAGGGCATCAGCGATGTCCCGGGTATCGCAGACCAGCAGGGTCTTCTTTCCGGCGGCGCGGTCATCGAGGTAGGCCCTCATCGCGTCGGCGGCCATGCTGACCTGATCGCCGGTGTGCAGACGGTCGTGACTGCGGTACCAGCCGACCGCTCGGCGTAACCGGTTGCCGCGCCCGTTGCGGATCGCTAGCGAGGCGTCGCGCTCGGCCGGATCGCGCATGCGCCACACCTGCGACAGACGCTGGGTCCAGGGCAGCTCGGTGCACAGTTGGTCGAACATGCCGCCGCGGGCCTTGACCGGGGCAAGCTGGTAGGGGTCACCGACGAGCACAGCCTTCACCCTGGCGGCGGTGGTGGTCTCCAGCAGCTGCCGCAGCTTGGGGGTGGCCACCATGGACGCTTCATCGACGACGACCACGGTGCGGTGATCGAGTTGCAGGGCGCCGGTGTCGAGCTGGTGCAGCGCTTTGTCGAGGGTCATCCCGTGGTCGCCGGCGCCGTCAGCCAGCGCTTGATCGACCGCCGTCCCGGTCGGAGCAAGGACCAGCACCTCTTTGTGGACTCGGTGGGCGGCGGCGCGCAGGGCTTGCAGGGAGTGGGTTTTCCCGGCACCCGCGGGTGCAGACAATGGATTGACCAACCACGGCGACATGCCGATCGCGGTCACCGCGCGCGCCTGATCCGGTGACAGCGCGGTCAGGTCGCTCGAGCGCACACCGAGGCGCGCACGCGCATCGGTGGCACCGGCGGCCTCCAGGACGCGCATCTCCTCTTTGAGGATCGCGGTGAGGGTGTATTTCTCGTGTCCTTCGCGCTCATGTGCGGCGCGCGGTGCGCTCACCCGCAGACCAACGCGCGCGGCGAGGTCCTCGATGCGCGCCCGCACATCCCGCCCCTCACCAGGGGATTCGTCGTAAGGCATGACCGCACCGATCAGCTCAACGACATCGGCGCGGGTGAACGCGGCCTTATCGATGCGCGCTAGCGCGGTAGCAATGCGCGCCCGCGGGAGGATGTGCGCTTGTGCGCGCCGATGGGCGCGCGCGGCGAAGTGCGCATCGCGGTCCAAGTCCAGACCGCGCGCATCAGCGCGCCACGTCGCTTTGAGTTCTTCCCAGGCGAGCTGCTCGGGCTTGGAGGGCCGCGTCGCTTTCTGCGCAGTTGCCAACTGCGCCGCGGTGGGTTCACCGTCGACGACGACAAGGTTGTCTTTGGCCCATTCCCGCAGTCGGGTCGACCGCTGCGACCACGCCTTGATGCTGGCCGGAGTGACGCCAGCGATCTCGGCCATGCCGGAATGCTCATCCACCGGCGCCCATTCGAAGCCGCGCTCGGCGTGCAGCACGTGACGCAGGGTGGCTTGATAGATGATCCCGGCGGCCTTGGCTTCGTGATACAGCGACTTGGAGTCGATCGACACCAACCGGCCATCAGCACGGGCCTGGCGATTCGGCAGGATGACGTGGGTGTGCAGGTGCGGGTCCCCGCACCGGCTCGTCTCATGCTGATAGGCGATCGCCACCAGCCCGGGCAGCCGCTGCAAATCCTTCATCCCCGTCACCCGGTTATGCACGCGGGTGTACCCGGCGTGCTCATGCAGGTAAGTCATCGCCGCTTCGACCGCTGTGACGTGGGCGTTCTGCATCACCTTCTCTGACACGTCGTCGGTCAGCGACCGCAGCAGCGACACACTCTTGGGCGCGGCGAACGTCAAGTCGAAACCGTGCACCCCGCCGGTCCCGAACGCCCGCCCCGCCTCCCCACTCGGCGTGACTCCGTCATCGAGCCAGCGCGCCGCAACCTCGGTGTCAGCAAACCCGCCGTCGAGGGCGGCCCCGTCCAAGCCGGTGGCCTCACCGACGACGTTCTTGTCCCCGACCACGACCCAGGTCGGGACGCGGGTGTCACCTTCGGAGTAGTACTCACCCAGACCGCCGCCGGCGGCTTGGCGGTCCATCGAGGCCTGGCGGGCCTGATTCGCGGTGTCGTTGTAGTAGCCGATGCTCCAGCGCGACAACCGCGAGATCGTCAGCACGGTCGCACCGCCATTAGGCCACCTCACCAAGCCGGACAGGCCGCCGCCAGGCGGCCGGGGTTCGGGCGCGCCAGCGCCCGAAGCCGAGTATTGCATACCTTGTGCCAATGTGCCGGTCTGTATTTGATTGGGAGCCAATGGGTTTGATGGTCAGCTTGGAAGCGATGGTAGTGGGCTATGGGCCATGAAGGGTTCGGATTCGGTAGGAGTGTTTGTAGTTGGCGTTGAGGAGTATTAATTGGGTTGCGGGACCTGGAGGCCTGTTGTTGAGGGAGGTGACGAACCGGGAGCCGACATATTGCGGGCAGCTAGGACGAGCTGTCTCAGCGTCGCCGGCACGACCGCGTCGACGCACAAATTATGGGGTGGTGGAGCATGGCTACGGTTGACCCTGCTGCGCCGTCAATACGGGCGGTGCCAACCATCGTCGTAGTCAGACGCGAGCTAGTCTCTGACGGAGTGCCGCGGGAAGCTGAACGCTAGCTAACACGTCAAAGGACAAGCTGCCGCATTTTGCGAACCATGGCGGCGACACGCATGCATCATTCAACACTTGGATCGCGTTCCGATCTATCGTCGCGGTCGTGAATATTCCGCCGCTAATCCATGAGCTGTGCGACCAATGCGCGGCCGCGCTTGCAAATGGCCATCCAGGCCAGACGTTCAGCGTCACCTACGCGGGGAAACAGATTGCCCACCTCCAGGTCACCGGCCAGCGTCAACCCCGCAATGTGCCGCCTCCGCGCCACCCGGTGTCGCCAGAGTCAAGGTCGTCTAGCCGGGAACAATTTGACGGCATAGCTAAGCTCCGTGAGCGCCGAAACAGCGTATAAATCGAAATCGCCGCTCAATCGCGCTGGGTTTAGCGGAGGCGCTGATGGGCCCCATTTCGCTTTGAGCTAATTGCGGAGGCAGGCCAAGTGAAATTGCTGCACCGAGCGTCTGCTTGCTCACGGTAGCCTCGGATGAGCCATCGCAGCCGCCACGAGGGAGGGGTCGTGCCGAATACCGTTCGCGTGGTTCCGGAGGATCTGCATCTGTCCGCTGCGACCGTGGACATGCATGCAGACACTGTCCGGGTGAAGCACGCAAGCGCTGATGGCCGGATCGAGGGCGCGCAGCGTGGACTCCCGGCGAGCTCGGCGGCGGTGTTGATCAGCACCGTCGCGAAATGGCAGGCCGATAGCACTCCAGATCAGCGCACGTCCGGATCCAACCCAGCCACCATCGCTGATCGCCTCCTCGCCCTGTTTCCCCGAGAGTCGGCGTGACAGCGCAAGTCGCAAGGTTCCGGTGATTCGCCAATCCGCTTGACCGACACGGCCTTCGTGATCGATGACCGGTTACTTAAGCCATCCTCGCTATTGCTCCGCCGTTAGCCGAGTACGCAGCGCGCCTCGCGAGGGTTGCGAGGGAGATACCGGGCGGTCGTCTTGACCCTCGATATTCCCGTCGACGTGGCAGATGCTGATTCTCACTGCGGGTTTGGGGGTCGTTTGATCAGGCAGATTCCAGTGAACGTCGTGGCGATATTGCTGACTGTGAATCGGGAGTCATTGGCTGTCCACGTCACGGACACCTCGTTTCTTTTCAGCTGCGCTTCCTATGCCCGCCGCGGCGCAAGAAGCTTCTACTTCGCGCCTATGTCTGCAACCTACGAAGTGGCGGTCGGATCAAGTCCACCACCACAGCCACCTTCGCGTTGCGATACCTCGGGCGTTGATCTTGATCTGAGGTTAAGTCAATGGAATTAGCACCTATCGTTGAAGAAAGGGCAGCACTTCACGTAGTCAGATCACGATCCGAGGGCGAAGAGGCGCCGTTCGATCACGTCGGGTTCTGTGGCGAATTCGTAGGCCCAGTCCTTGGCCAGGTCCAAGTAGCGACTGTAGTGCTCGCCTAACGCTTCCCACGGGTGGCCGGTGACCTTGATCAGTCCGGCAATGACGTTGTCGTCCATGATCAAAGGCTGCGAGAGATAAGGTTTCGCGTCGTATCCAGCGAAATACATCAACTTGGTGAAGTACGACGGGCCGAGCCCTCTGACCCACAGTCGCTGGTGTCTACTCAACGCTTTGTACGCACTGATCGGCCCCTCACCGCGTGTAATTTCGATTGCCTGGGTCAGGCGCCCCGCAACATTGGCATCCGCGAACGGCTTCGCCGCACGTGTCGTCGACTGCCCTGGTGGCGCACCCCAGAATGTGATCGCTGCGTGCAACTGCGTGGCCGACCACGGATCGTCGAGTTCGGTTATCACGCGCCGCGCAATCGCGAATACGACGGCGCGGTCGATACGAATCCGACCGTCGTCATTTGCCGGAAGACGATCGAGTTCCGGCGGCCACATCCGTTCATCGGGTAGCACTCCCCGGCAGTACTCCGGGTTACGCAGAAATCCTTGGGCAAGAACGTAGTCGTCTCGCGACGGCGCTGCCTGGCCGTCAAACAGATCGGGGACCTGGCCGATCGTCATTGCACCTCCGCTCAGATAGTGACTCCGGTGCGTCGATTTCACATGAGGAGGCGTCCTTCGGAGTTGTACCGAGCAGCAACTCCTCCGTACGCGTATACAACGAGCTGATTATCATCGACGACTTCGAACGAGTCGAAGGGAGTCGAGTAGTTGACGAGCGTAACTGGGCCGTAAGGATGCTCCTGGATTCGGAAGCAGCGCATTCCGCTGTCGTACTCCACCTGCATGATCGGCCCCTTCCGCTACTGAACGACCGAACCCTAGCAATGGTCTCGGACATGGTCAGCGACCGTCGACAGAACAGCGCGATCCAACGGTTTGTATCTAGCTCGTCGGCCGAGCGCCGGTCGTGGGCCTCGACCACCGCGTCGTAAAGCCGATTGTGCACCGGCAGCCACGTCGTTCGGAGACCGGTGATCGGCTGATGGTTCTGACTCAACCCTGTCACGATCCAGTATCGCCCTGCTGCGGCTAATCGTGGTGTAGCCAGGCATCGCGGACACGTGCGTCGGTCGGACGGTGGTTACGCCTGACGTTGATGGCGTAGCCAGCTGGTTGCGCGCTGAGCACCCCACGCATTGGCATCGTCGTCGCGGAACTCGTGGGCGCTCATTGCCTCGTCGTCCGCCAGGCCGCCACACGGGCAATGCACCTCCAACGTTGTCGCATCACATCAAGTCCCTGTTCAACGCCCAAAATCCACACACCTCTTGCACTCTGGGCCGGAAGATCGCCAATCAACTTAAAGTTGACGCACGCGGGTGGCGCTTGGGGCGAGAGCCGCCAAGCCGCCATTGAACCATTTCCCGTTTGTGCTGATGAGCGATTTCGGCCCAGATCGTGGTAACTTGCCGTTGACATTGACAACTGTGAGTTGACCGTCTGGAGGCCTTCAGTTGAGCGTTCCAGGTTCGGCGCACCTCGTTCTCGCCGCGGGCGTGGTCCATCTTGATGAACCGTCCGCGGTCTTTGAAGCGATGCTGTCGGGGTGGCGACGCCAGCAGAAGTCCCGGCTGCTTGCCGAGGCCACGATCGAATCGCGATTGGCGTTCGTGCGACGGTTCGCTGCGTTCGCCGAGACGCATCCGTGGGATTGGACGGCCGGCGATGTCGAGGACTTCACGGCGGCTCTGATGTCGGGAAACAACCGCAAGGCGCCCTCGACAATTCGCGGCTACCACATGACGCTGCGGTTGTTTTGTGACTACCTACTCGATGGCCGTTATGGCTGGATCTCGCAGTGCGAGCAGCGGTTCGAAAGGATCCCGTCGCAGGTCTGCCATGACTTCAACACCGCGGCGCATCTGGTCGAATACGAGGGCAAGCCCGCCCGCCGGCCGTTCACCTACGACGAGGTGGAAACGTTGTTCGCGTTCCTTGCCGATCGAGTGGACATCATTGCGCGTTCGGGTCGCAAAGGCGCGTTGGCGGCGTTGCGCGACGCGCAGATGATCAAGACGGCCTACGCCTTCGGGTTACGCCGTCGAGAGCTGTGCTACCTCGACGTGGCCGACCTGCGTCCCAACCCGCGGATGCCGGCGTGGGGAACGTTCGGCGCCGTCCACGTCCGGTATGCCAAGTCCAGCCGCGGCAGCGCCCCTCGGCGTCGCACGGTGCTGGCCGTTCCCGAGTTCGACTGGGTGATCGACGGACTGCGCCAATGGGTCGATCAAGCCCGGCCGCTTCTGAGTCCCGGCAGCCGTCAAGAGTTGTGGCTGACTGAGCGTCGGCAGCGGGTGGCGACCAAGCAAATGGACAAGCGATTCGCCTACTTGCGGGCGCAGGCCGGTCTGCCTCAAGACCTCACCCTGCACTGCCTGCGGCACTCCTATGTGACCCACCTGATCGAGTTCGGTTACCCGGAACGGTTCGTTACCGAGCAGGTCGGACATTCTTACGCCTCGACCACCGCGATTTACACCTCGGTGTCCAACGACTTCAAGACCAAAACGTTGCAGGCGGCGCTGCGCCGCGTCTACGGATCCGCGACGACTGAAGGGAGCCAGGATGAGCACTAGAACCGTCCTCCGGTGGAACCTGCGCCGCCTGATGGCCGAGAACGGCATGTTCGCCACCACCGACCTCGTCGCACCGCTGCACGAACGTGGCGTGGAGATCTCCCGACAGATGGTTCACCGGATCGCTACCAAGCCTCCACAGCGCATCAATCTCGACCTGCTGGCGGCGCTGTGCGACATCCTGGCGTGCACCCCCAACGATCTGTTCGAGCTCGCCCAAGAACAGATCCGCGAGGCACCCGCAGTCAACGACAGCGGGTCCGGGATCGGCGACCTGCGGCCGATCCGCGCCAGGATCCGCCGCCCCGGCGACAACGAGTGAATCGACGAGCCTGCTGGGAGTGCGCAAGCACCAACTACCTGACCCGGCTGACGCATGGGTGTCGCATTTGTGTCGGCTGCCGTCGCAGGCGGCACTACCACCCCGAAACCTGTCCGGGCTGCCATGTCGTGCGGCCGCTGGCATGGCGACGCGGCGAGACGGTGGTGTGCGCGTCATGTGCCGGTGTCGAGTCGATCTTCGGGTGCCGCGAATGCGGGCGCGAAGACCATCCCTACGGGCACAATCGGTGCGCGCGATGCTTCCTGCGTGAACGCCTCAGCGACTTGCTCGCCGACCCGACGACCGGCCAGATTCACCGCCAATTGCGGCCGGTCTTCGACGAGCTGGTGAACTCCGAACGCCCACAAACAGGGCTGTGGTGGCTGCGCAAGAAACCTGGCATCGGCCCCCAACTTCTCGGGCAGATGGCTTGCGGCGCGGTCGACATCAGCCACGACACCTTCCGCACCCTGCCCTCGGATCGTGCCCACGACTACCTTCGCAGTCTTCTCGTCGCGGTCGGTGTCCTGGAACCGTTCGACATCCGCATCGAACGGATGCTGCCCTGGATCGAAGACATCGTCGCCGAACTGCCCGCCGAGGACGCCGCCTTGATTCGCCGATTCGCGCACTGGCAGGTGCTGCGAGGAATGCGCAAGGCCGCCCGTGAAGACCGGTTGACCAAGTCGATGGCCGATGCGTGTCGACGGCGCATCCGCGTCGCGATCGAGTTCGTGGGCTTCCTCGCCCGCCATGACGCCAGTGCGGCGACCGCGACCCAGGATCTGTTGGAGCGCTACCAAGAACACGTCGGCAGGATGCTGAACCATGAGTACGCCTTCATCGTCTGGCTACGCCAATCCCGCACCAACACCAAACTCCGAGTCCCCGACGTCCCGCAGTCACCGCCCTCAGTAACCGTCTCCGATACGCAGCGGTGGGCGGCCGTAGAGCGTCTGCTGCACGACACGACCGTGCGCCGTTATACACGAATTGCGGGCCTGCTCACATTGCTGTTCGCACAGCCGCTTTCACGCATCGTCGCCATGCGCACCAGTCAGGTCGCGATCACCGACGACCGGGCCGTGCACGTCACCTTCAGCAAGATTCCAGTCCAGATGCCGCCGCTCCTCGACGACCTCATCCGTGAGCACCTCGAGCACCGCGGCAAAAGCCTCTACGCCTCACGCGGAACCGGCTGGCTGTTCCGCGGCGGCAACCCTGCAGCGCACCTCGCCACCGAGAACATCCGCTCCCAGCTCGTCGCCATCGGGATCAAGCCCTACGAGAACCGCAAAGCGACCCTCTTCCACCTCTCCGGCGACATGCCCGCACCAGTCCTGGCCGAACTGCTCGGGCTCACCGACAAAAACGCCGCCGACTGGGCCAGACTTGCTGCCCGCGACTGGACCGCCTACATCGCCGAAAGAGCCCGCTGACCGTATCGCTGTGCCTCAGATGGATTTCGCGGCGGCGGTTCCAGCGCTTGAGTTCTCGCGAGTGATTGTTCACTGCGTGGCGTCGACGCTGTCGAGCCTGCACTTCTCCACCCAAGTCGCCAGAAGGCTTAAAGCGGCGAGCCTCTCGGCGGCCTCC
>Ga0209023_10008363_pt1 | contig 10400 bp, 3 predicted proteins | sample LakOneMetagenome_FD_187468 | JGI IMG/M metagenome (GOLD analysis project Ga0209023, IMG submission 187468) | Freshwater and sediment microbial communities from Lake Erie, Canada (SPAdes) (version 2) | ecosystem: Environmental > Aquatic > Freshwater > Lentic | place: Lake Erie, Canada | collected...
CAACGACCAGGTGCTGACCGACGTGATGCACGAAGACCTGCGCCGCGCCCGTTCGGCCACCCAGTCGATGATCCCGACCAAGACCGGCGCCGCCGCCGCGGTCGGCCTGGTGCTGCCGGAACTAAACGGCAAGCTGGACGGCTTCGCGATCCGCGTGCCGACCATCAACGTGTCGATCGTCGACCTGTCGTTCATCGCCAAGCGCGACACCACTGTCGAAGAAGTCAACCAGATCATGAAGTCGGCATCGGAAGGCGCCCTCAACGGCATCCTGACCTACAACACCGATCCGCTGGTTTCGGTCGACTTCAACCACAACCCGGCATCGTCGAACTTCGACGCCACGCTCACCAAAGTGTCGGGCCGCCTGGTGAAAGTCTCGTCCTGGTACGACAACGAGTGGGGCTTCTCGAACCGCATGCTCGACACCACCGTCGCGCTGATGAACGCGAAGTAATCCCCCGGCTCCGGCCATGAAAAAACCCGGCGTTTGCGCGCCGGGTTTTTTTTCGCCATGCGTGCAGCTTACTTGTCGTGGCTGCCCGGGGTGAGGATCTCGAAGCCGTGGGCAGTGACGGCGATCATGTGCTCCCACTGGGCGGACAGCGACTTGTCGGCCGTGACCACGGTCCAGCCGTCGTCGAGCTGGTCGACGTCGGGGCCGCCCAGGTTGATCATCGGCTCCACCGTAAACGTCATGCCTTCCTTGAGCAGCAGGCCGGTGTTCGGACGGCCGTAGTGCAGCACCTGCGGGTCCTCGTGGTAGACGCGGCCGATGCCGTGGCCGCAGTAGTCGCGCACCACCGAGTAGCCGGCGCTTTCGGCCAGCTTCTGGATCGCGTGGCCGACGTCGCCCAGGCGCGCGCCCGGCTTCACGGCGCGGATGCCGGCCATCATGGCTTTATAGGTGGTCTCGACCAGCTTCTGCGCTTCCGGCGAGGGTGTGCCGGCGAGGTACATGCGGCTGGTGTCGCCGTGCCAGCCGTCCTTGATCACGGTGACGTCGATGTTGACGATGTCGCCATCCTGCAGGACGTCCTTCTCGCTCGGGATGCCGTGGCAGACCACGCCGTTGATCGAGGTGCACAGGGTCTTGGGGAAGCCGTGGTAGCCGACGTTGGCCGGCGTGGCCTTCTGCACCTTGCGGATGAATTCATTGCAGCGGCGGTCGAGTTCCTCGGTAGAGACGCCGGGGACCACGAATTCGCCGATCATCTCGAGCACGTCGGAGGCCATGCGGCCGGCCACGCGCATCTTGTCGATGTCTTTTTGATTCTTGAGTTTGATTGCCATGGGGGATGGACGGATCGCCGTCCTGATGCGTAGAAACGCACATGATACCGCGCCCTAAAAGGAAAGGCGCTGCCAGCCGACAGCGCCAGACGAAGAAAACGCCCCGGAGGGCGTTTTCAGTGGGAACAGCGCAGGGAATTACAGCTTCATGCGCAGGCCGACGTAGAAGCGGCGGCCGATGGGGTCGTACACGTCGGCAGCCGTTTCGGCGCCGGTGACGCTGCCCGGCAGGCCGCTGATGATCGGCGGGGCCTTGGTGTCGAACACATTGTCGAGGCCGAAGTAGATCTCGGCGTTCTTCGGCAGGGTGTAGGTCAGCTGCAGGTCGGTGTAGGTGCGCGAACCGACGCCGATCGAACGCGCCGGCAGTTCGAACTGCGACAGGAACTGGTCGTCCAGGTAGGACTTGCCGATGTAGCTGAAGGTCGACTGGATGTTGAAGTTGCTCCACTGGTAGCCGAGGTTCAGCGAGGCCTTGTGCTTGGCCGAACCGATCTCGCCGGCGCTTTCGTCCAGGTCCGCTTCCGGCACCGGACGATCCCACAGATTGCGCACGTAGGTGTAGGCCAGGCGGGTGTTCAAACGGCCCGGACCGACACGGTCGGCCCATGCCGCCGTCAGGTCGACGCCTTCGGTGCCCAGGCCGCCGGTGTTGCTGACGGCGGTGTCGATCAGGTCCAGGGAGCCCGCGCTGTTGGCGCCGACCGCGGTCGGACGGCGGGTGATGAAGTTGCAGAAGGACTGGACGCCGCCGCCGTAGCACTGGCGCAGGGCGTACTGGCGGTCGGTCCCCACGATCGCATCGCTGATGTCGATCTTGAAGTAGTCGGCCGTGAAGGTCAGGCGGTTCAGGGCGGCGATCGAACGCGGAGTCCAGACCACGCCGACGGTGGTCGAGCGGCCTTTCTCTTCGTTCAGGTTCGTATTGCCGCGGTTATAGCCGCTGATGCCCTGGATGTCCGACTGGTTCAGGGTGAACGCGCCGTTGGCGTTGATGTTGGCCAGCACGCCGGGGGCCGCGCGGCAGGCCGCATCGAACTGGCCGCTCGAGGTGGCGGTCACGCCCACGCAGGGATCCTGGATGCCGGTCGGGAAGTCCTGGCTCGGCGCCTGGTACAGTTCGTCGATGTTCGGCGCGCGGGTCGACAGGGAGCGGGTGGCGCGGACCTTGAAGTCCGACACCGGCTGCCATTCGAAGCCGGCGTTCCAGCTGTTGGTGCGGCCGACGGTCGAGTAGTCGGAAGCGCGATAGGCGCCCAGCAGCGACAGCGACTTGGCGAAGGCCACGTCCTTCAGCAGCGGCACGCGGCCTTCCAGGAACAGTTCCTTGACGCTGAACTCGCCCTGGGTCTCGGGGATCGCATTGCCGGCGTTCAGGCCGGCCTGGGTCAGCGCGTCCGGGGTGGCGCGCGATTCTTCCTTGCGCCATTCGAAGCCGGCCGCGATGCCGACCGCGCCCGCCGGCATCTGGAACAGGTCGCCGTTGACAGAGCCGCCAACCATTTTCTGGGTGATGACGGATTGCAGCGAACCGGGCGCGGCGATGTAGCGCACCGCTTCCGGGCTCAGGGTGTTCAGGCCGAAGATGTTGGCCGGGACGCAGCCCTGGGCGCGCGCATTGGCGTCGCGGCAGACTGCATCGGTGCGGCTGCCGTTGCCGTTCAGATCGTCGACGTCGACGATCGATTCCAGCGCACTGCGGAAGTTGAGCACGTTGACCTGGCCGCTCGAATCCTGCGATTCCTTGGTCTGGCCGTAGACGCCGTACAGCTCGTAGTTGAACTTGTCGGTGAGCGCGCCCTTCAGGCCGGTCGCCAGGCGGAAGGTGTCGCGCTCCGCGCGGCTGGTGCGGTCGCCGAAGTCGTTCATGCGGCGGGTGAAGCTGTAATCGCGCAGGCCGTCGCCGTCGGTATCGGTGGCGCGGTCGTACAGGTAGGCCGGCACGATCGGATTGCGTACGATGCTGTTACCGACACGGAACTCGGCCGGCAAGCTGCCGCCGCTGGCCGGGAAGATGTCGAGCGAATCGAGCGGATAGGCCTCGATATTGGTCGAGACGCGGGTCGAGGCGTAATTGCCTTCGAAGAAGGCCGAGTGGTTTTCGTTGATCGCCAGCTCGCCGTTCATGGCCATCAGGAAGCGCTCGGTCGGGACCGCGATGGCGCGATAGGCCGATCGGTTGAAGCCGGTCGCGCCCTGGCCGCCATTGCTGCCGTTGGTGTTGAACGGGATCGGGTTGCCGGCCGCGTCGTAGGTGTAGCTGGTGCGTGCGCTGCCCGCGCCGTAGAAGAAGCGGCCTTGCGGCGCGAAGCTCGAGTAGAACGGGCGTTCGGGGACGAAGGCGTCGGACGCTTCGCCGGTCAGGGTCAGGCGCGACTGCTGATCGATGGCGGATGCCTTGCGATTGCGCGACATGACCTCGCCCTGGCGCGAGTAGCCCAGGTGGCCGAGGATGAACGAGTTGCCGTCTTCGTTGCTGGTGCCGAAGGTCAGCGATGCCTTGCGCTTCTGGTCGTCGCCCTGCTCGTAGGACTCGCCGCCCTGGACGTCCAGCTGGATGCCTCTGAAGTTGCGCTTGGTGATGATGTTGACCACGCCGGCCACGGCGTCCGAGCCGTAGGTCGCCGAGGCGCCGCCGGTCAGCAGTTCGACGCGCTCGATGAAGTCGGTCGGGATCGAGTTCAGGTCGACCGAGGACGAGCCAGGCACGCCGGACACGAAGCGGCGGCCGTTGACCAGCACCAGGGTGCGGGCGGTGCCGAGGTCACGCAGGTCGATGGTGGCGACGCCGGCGCTGGAAGTCGAGAAGTTCGAGTTGGTGCGGCTGATGCCCGGCGTACCGATGGTCGGGTTCTGCAGCAGCAGTTCCTGCAAGTTGGTGGCGCCGGAGGCGGCGATGTCGGCCGCGTTCAGCACTTGCAGGGGGGAGGGCGATTCGGCGCCCGGCGCAGCGATGCGCGAACCGGTCACCGTCACGACCGCCGCCTGGCCGGCGGGTTGTGCCGGCGCGTCGGTCTGTGCATGGGCAGCGTGCATGCCGAGCGTGACACCGCCCAGGCAGATCAGCCGGATCGAGCGGGACAGGATAGTTTCCATCATTTCTGAATGCTCCTAGGAAGGTATGAAGGCGGCCGGTGACCGGCCGCCGCAATGTAAAGCCAACCCGCATTCTTTTAGAGATGATGTATGTCGGTCAATTGTGTGCTGCTACTGATTTAACACTGTTGTATTTTTGTATTGAATCCCGTCACGTTTCCAAAAGGATATGCCACAATCGGGTAACCGCGTCGGAATGCGCCTTCACCAAGGCCGGCTCGACGCGGGCCTTGTCCTGACCTTGCAGGCGTAGCTGGTGCTGCAGCTTGCGCATGGCGCGGTAGGCGTCCGCCACGCTGGCTGCCAGCGCCGCGTCGACCAGGCCGAGTTCTCCGCACAGGCGCAGCAGGGCGATATTGCCGGCGTTCGCCGTCAGCTGCGGGTAGGTGGCTGCGTGGCGCAGCACCAGGTACTGGACGATGAACTCGATGTCGATCATGCCGCCCTCGTCCTGCTTCAGGTCGAACAGCTCGCCGAAATGCGAGTTGGCTTCGCGCATGCGCCGGCGCATGGCGCGGATTTCTTCCTTCAGTTCCGCATCGCGGCCGCTCCTGTCCTTGCGCAGCACGCGCTCGCGGATCGCCTCGAAGCGTGCGCCGATGGCGGCGTCGCCCGCGCAGAAGCGGGCCCGGGTCAGGGCCTGGTGCTCCCATAGCCAGGCGGAGCTGTCCTGGTAGCGCTCGAAGGCCGCTACCGAACTGACCAGCATGCCGCTGGCCCCGTCCGGGCGCAGGGCGGTGTCGACGTCGAACAGGATGCCGGCCGCCGTGTGCGCCGTGTTCCAGGTGATGAAGCGCTGCGCCAGTTTCGCGTAGTTGGACGGTGCGCTGTCGTCCTCGTCGTCGAACAGGAAGATCACGTCGAGGTCGGAGACGTAGCCGAGCTCCTTGCCGCCCAGCTTGCCGTAGGCGATGACGGCGAAGCGCGGTTCCTCGACGTGGCGCGAAGCGACCGTGCGCCAGGCGTGGCGGACGGTGGCGCCGACGATGGTGTCGGCCAGCAGGGACAGGTGGTCGGCCAGGCGCTCGACCGACAATTCGCCGGCCAGGTCCAGGGCCAGCAGGCGGAACAGCTGGGCGTGGTGGGTCTCGCGCAGGATGTCGAGCTGGCGTTCGGTGTCGCCTGCCGCCTCCCCCAGCCGCGCGTCGAGGCTGGCGGCCAGCTGGCCGATCTCCTCGGCGCCGGCGTTGCGGTCGTCGAGCAGCTCGTCGAGCAGGATCGGGTGCTGGGCGAGGTAGGTGGCGGCCCAGCCGCTGGCATTGATCATCCGGATCACGCGCTCCAGCGTGTGCGGGTATTCGGTCAGCAGGGACAGGTAGGCCGAGCGGCGCGCGATGGCTTCGAAGAAGTCGAGCAGGCGGCCCAGGGTCGCCGCATGGCTGCCGACGCCCGCTTCGCGCACCACGGTGGCGATCTGGCCCAGGGCGGTATCGGCGAGCGCCAGCAGGCGGGCGCGGCTCGCTTCGGGCAGGCTCACGAGGCGCGGGCCCTGCAGGGTGGCGACCAGGCGGGCGGCCGCGCCATCCGGCTCGTCGTAGCCGAGTTCGACCAGGCGGGCCGCGATCGCCTCGCGGTTTTCCGGGTCGTCTGCCAGCAGCGCCACGTCCGGATCCGGGTTCTCGCTCTTGTCGGCGAAGATCGCGTCGAACTGGGCGGCCACATAGGCGCGCTGTTCTTCGAGGCGAACGAGCAGGGTCGCCACATCGGGCATCCCCATCATCTCGGCCACCAGCTGGCGGTCGGACTCGATGGCCGGCAGTGTATGGGTCTGGGCATCCTCCAGGTATTGCAGGCGGTGTTCGAGGTTGCGCAAGAAGGTGTAGGCGTCCAGCAGGCGCAGGGCCGTGTCCTGCGGCAGCAGTTCGCGTTCGGCCAGCAGGCGCAGGGTGGCGCGGGTGGAGCGTTCGCGCAGGGCCGGGTCGCGCCCGCCGCGGATCAATTGAAAGACCTGGGCCAGGAACTCGATCTCGCGGATGCCGCCGCGGCCCAGCTTGACGTTGTGGCTGCGCTCGGGATGCAGGCGTTCCTGGCGCTTCACTTCGGCGCGGATCTGGGCGTGCATGTTGCGGATCGCGTCGATCACGCCGAAGTCGAGGTAGCGGCGAAACACGAAGGGCCGCACGATGGCGTCCAGGGCCGCGATGTCCTCGGGATCGCCGGTGACCGCGCGCGCCTTGACCCAGGCATAGCGCTCCCATTCCCGGCCCTGCACAATGAGGTATTCCTCGACCATGGCGAGGCTGGCCGCGAGCGGGCCCGAGTTGCCGTTGGGCCGTAGCGCCATGTCGACCCGGAAGGTGAAGCCGTCCTCGATGATCTCGGACAGGGCCGCGTTCAGGCGGCGGCCGAGGCGGATGAAGAACTCATGGTTGGAGAGCTGGCGCTGGCCGGGGCCGGCCGCGGTCTCGCCATCCTCGGGGTAGACGAAGATCAGGTCGATGTCGGAGGAGACATTGAGTTCGCCGCCGCCGCCCTTGCCCATGGACAGCACCATCAGCCCCTGGGGGCGCCCGGACTCTTCGCCCGTCGGCATGCCATGGGCCGCGACCAGCTCGTCGGTGAGGGCGGCCAGGTGGGTCTGGATGGCGAAGTCGGCGAAGCGGGTCATGGCGGTGACGACCTCATCCAGGTCGGCGCGGCCCTCCAGGTCGCGCCGGATGAGGCCGCAGACCAGCAGGTTGCGCAAACGCCGCATCGCGCGCGGCAGGGGCAACCCGGCCTCGACTTCGCGCGCCAAGGCTGCGCCGAGGTCGGCCTGCGCCAGCGATAATCGGGTGATGTCGTCGAGCAGGGCCGAACGAGCCGGGTCGGCATCGAGCCAGCGTTGCAGGAATCGGGAGAAGCGTTGAGGCGGGACCGCGACCGGCGGGGCTGGGGGCATGGCTTTCCTTAAGTGTTTTTTGCCGTCCGGCAGGCGTTCGTGCGGTAGAATTGCCCGCCGTGCTGCGCCGGTCAGCACGATGGTAAGGTAGACGCCGCGCCTCGTGCAAGCCACCTGTTATTAGAGAATATATTTACGGCGAGCCTTTTTGAGCACCTTGATGGACAACCCGGAACCGCAGGCCGCATGCGAGCACCTGCCGCTCGCCGTTCGATGGCAGCGGCTGCGCGCCGCCTATCGCTACGCGAACCTGGCCTCACACCATGTCCTCGGCTTCACCATCAAGCTGGTGCTGTTCATCTATTTCGCGCTGGCCGTGCTCTTCCTCGTGCTGCGCTACGCCGTCCTGCCCAATATCGGCCTGTATAAAAGCGACATCGAACAGGCGGCCGGGCGCGCGCTCGGCAACCGGGTCACGATCGGCCAGCTGGCGGCATCCTGGCAGGGCATCCACCCCAAGCTCTACCTGGGCGAGGTGCGCCTGATCGACCCCGCGGGCCGCCAGCTGCTGGCCCTGCCTTCCGTCTCGGCGACCCTGTCGTGGTGGAGCCTGGCCGCATTCGAGCCGCGCCTGCACGCGCTCGAGATCCGCCGGCCCCAGCTCGACGTGCGGCGCGGCAGGGATGGGATCGTCACGGTGGCCGGCGTGCGCCTCGACCCGAACAGGAAAGAGGAGGGCGGCGGCGCCGACTGGCTGCTGCGCCAGCGCGAGATCGTGGTGCGCGAGGGACGCGTGGACTGGACCGACGAGCTGCGCGGCGCGCCCACCCTGGCCCTCACCGACGTCACGATGACCCTGCTGAACCGCTTCGGCGGCGGCCACCGTTTCGCGCTGCGCGCCACTCCGCCGCGCGCCTATGCCCGCCCCCTGGACGTGCGCGCCCAGTTCCGCCACCGTTTTGGCGCCAGGGCCTCGGATGTGACGCGCTGGAAGGGCGAGCTCTACGCCGACCTGCGCGACGCCGACCTGACGGCCTGGCGCCGCCACATCGACATGCCCTTCGAGCTGGCGCGCGGGCGCGGCTCGCTGCGCGCCTGGCTGAACTTCGACCACGCCCGGCTCGCCGGCTTCACCGCCGACCTGGCGCTGGCCGACGTCAATGCGCGGCTCGACCCGTCGCTTGCGCCCCTGGCCCTGGCGCGCCTGAGCGGACGCCTGGCGGCGCGCGAAGAACTGCTGCCCGGCCGCGAGGACGGCAAGCCGACCTTCGGCGCGCACGGCCATACCATCAGCCTGACCGGCTTCACGATCACGACCGCGGATGGCAAGGCGCTGCCGCCGGCCACGCTCGAGCAGCGCTGGCGCCCGGCCCGCGGCGGCAAGCCGGAAACGGGCGAGTTGCGCGCACGCCAGCTCGATGTCGGCGCGCTGGCCGCGCTGGCGGGTTACCTGCCGCTGCCGCCCCAGCAGCGCCAGATGCTGCAGGAGTACGCCCCGCGCGGCCTGCTGCGCGACGTGTCGGCCGAGTGGAGCGGGCGCTATCCGGCGCTGCGCGGCTTCCGCCTGCGCGCCGACGTCGCCGCGCTGGCGCTCAAGGCCCAGCCGGCGCGTCCGGCGCAGGCGGCCAGGCCCGGGGCCCCGGCGCTGCCGGCACGGCCGGCCACGCCCGGCTTCCAGAACCTCAGCGGCAGCATCGACGCCACCGAGCGCGGCGGCACCGTCGCCGTCGATGCGAAGGCCATGGTGCTGGACATGCCGGCCTGGTTCGCGCAAGGCGCGCTGCCGCTCGACAGCCTCGACCTGAAGGCGCGCTGGAGCTACGACCCGGGCCGCCAGCTGCTGCTCGAATTCGAGCACCTGGGGTTCGCGATGGGGCTTCTCAAGGGCACGCTGTCGGGCCGCCATGCGCTGCCGCTCGTCCCTGGGGCGGGACCGGGCACGGCCGACTTCACCGGCACGCTGGATGGTTTCGAGATCGGCACGATCGGCCGCTTCCTGCCGCTGGCCACCTCCGAGCACCTGCGCGACTGGCTGGTCGGCGCCCTGCAGGGCGGCGCGCTGCGCGACGCCACCTTCCGCCTGCGCGGCGACCTGGCCGGCTTCCCTTTCCGCGCGACGAATGTGCTGGAGCGCGCGCGCGGCGAATTCAACGTGGCCGGACGCCTGCAGGATGCGCGCCTCGAGTACGCGCCGGGGCACCGGCATCCGGACGGCACGCCCCTGTGGCCGCTGGCGGAGCACATCAACGGCCGCATCGAGTTCGACCGCGCGCGCATGGAGATCCATGGCGACAGCTTGAGTACCCTGGGTGTCGCGCTGTCGAACGTGAAGGCGGTGATTCCCGACCTCGGCGCGCACGAGAAGATGATGCTGGAGATCGACGGCGCGGCCAATGGACACCTGCAGGAATTCCTGCGCTACGTGGCGGCGAGCCCGGTGCTGGGCTGGATCGGCCACTTCACCGAAGACACCCGCGGCAGCGGCAATGCGCGCCTGGGCTTGAAGCTGCGGATGCCGCTGGCGCACCTGCCGGACACGAAAGTGCAGGGCAGCCTGCAATTGCTGGGCAACGACGTCAGCCTGTTCCCCGAGCTGCCGCCCCTGAACGCGGCGCTGGGCCGGATCGACTTTTTCGACCATGGCGTGAACCTGAACGGCGTCGGCGCCAGCTTCCTGGGCGGGCCGCTGGCCCTGTCCGGCGGCACCCAGCGCGACGGCAGCATCGCGATCCGCATGGCGGGCACCTTGTCGAGCGAGGGCATGCGCCGCACCGCGCCGATGCCGGCCCTGCAGCGCCTGGCGGCGCGCCTGTCCGGCAGCACGCCGTATTCCGGGGTGGTGGCGGTGCGCGAAGGCCGCCGCACGGTGACCCTCGAATCGAACCTGGCAGGCCTGGGCATGGAATTGCCGGCGCCGCTGAACAAGCCGGCGCCGGACGCCTTGCCGCTGCGTTTCGTGCTGGCCGGCGAACCGACCGTGAACGGCCAGGCGCGCGACGATATCCGCATCGCCCTGGGCGACGACATCGCCGCGCGCTACCTGCGCGAGAAGCAGGGCCGCGGCCCCTGGATCGTGCGCCGCGGCGGCATCGGCGTGAACGTGCCGGCGCCGGAGCCCGATGGCGGCATGATGATCCACGTCGACATGCGCGCGCTGAACGTGGACGGCTGGATCGCGGCCGGCAAGGCG
>Ga0209023_10008364_pt1 | contig 10397 bp, 7 predicted proteins | sample LakOneMetagenome_FD_187468 | JGI IMG/M metagenome (GOLD analysis project Ga0209023, IMG submission 187468) | Freshwater and sediment microbial communities from Lake Erie, Canada (SPAdes) (version 2) | ecosystem: Environmental > Aquatic > Freshwater > Lentic | place: Lake Erie, Canada | collected...
AATGACACCGCGACACAAGATGCGATGCACATCGGTCACCATAGAAGCAATCCAACGCATATTGAAATCTTTTTCACGCGGACCAGTCACACCTGCCAGCATTTCATCGACATAGCGCGTAACTGGCGGATACCAGTGACGTGAATTCGATGTGTTTATGGCGAATTCCTTGGTATCCGCAGGAATCTGCATATTCCTTTGTGTCAGCACCCAGGAACCCATTTCACGATCCAGTGTGAAGCAATTAACACCATTGCCAGTTGTCAGCACCAGCACAGTCTGCGGGCCATATACCGCATATCCGGCTGCAACCTGCTTGCTGCCCGGTTGCAGAAAATCCTGTTCGGTTGGTGCGGCCATTCCTTCAGGTGCCTTCAGGACTGAAAAAATCGTCCCGATAGAAACATTTACGTCGATATTGCTGGAGCCATCAAGCGGATCGAATAACAGCATGTATTCGCCCATAGGATAACGATTCGGGATCGGGTGTATGGTTTCCATTTCTTCGGATGCCATTGCGGCCAGATGACCACCCCATTCATTTGCTTCGAGCAAAATCTCGTTAGATAAAATATCCAGTTTCTTTTGTACTTCACCTTGAATGTTCTCGCTGCCGGCGCTGCCCAAAACCTCACCGAGCGCACCTTTACCAACCGCATGACTGATGGTTTTACAGGCGCGGGCGACGACTTCAATCAGTAAGCGTAACTCTGCGGGAATAGAATTATTCAGACGCTGCTCTTCAACCAGATACTGGGTCAGACTGACACGTTTCATGATGTTCCTTATGTTAAAAACTCAAATTCAATAATCAAATGGCTAAGCAAACATGCGGGTGCTGGCTGCTTTCTGGCCCGCGACCCGCAGATTTCCTATGTAGCGGCAAATGCCAAAGACAAACTTATGCGGCCAGTGCTTTGCTGACGACTTCAGCGACATCCTTGGATAATTTCTTCGTCGCCGACACTTTTTGCAAAGCTGCTTTCATATGTGCTTGCAAACCAACCGGATATTTTTTCCATCTGTCGAGGCTACGTGCAAGACGGGCAGCCACCTGCGGGTTAATCTTATTCAGCGCAATCACCAATTCAGCCCACAACGCATAGCCACTGCCATCTGCTGCGTGGAACTGCGATGGGTTTGCGTTGCAGAAGTTAAATACCAGACTGCGCGCGCGATTCGGATTCGTTAAGGTGAAAGCGGGATGCTGCATTAATTCTCTTACTTTTTCCACGTCTGTTGTATGTGCTGTTGCCTGCAACATGAACCACTTGTCGATTACCAGATCTTCTTTCTTGAAATCTTTGAAGAAGCGGCGCAGCGCTTTCTCTGATTTTTTCTTCTGCTTTTCAGTACCATTGAAGTTTGTCAGCGCAGCCAATGCCGCCAGACGATCTGTCATGTTTGCAGCTTCTTTAAACTGCAGATATGCCAGATCAAAGGTGCTTTCATCTGCCCATTCGAGTAAGTACGAAAGTGCCAAATTTTTCAGACTACGTTTCGCCATCGATACAGCATCAGGACGGTATTTACCCGGTGTCTGATGGGTTTCATAGGCATGCAGTAAATCTGCTTTCAAATGGCGAGTGATCGTCGTACGGACAAACTGACGGGCGGTATGTATCGCTTGCGGATCGACCACATCAAATGCTTCTGCAATCATCGCTTCGGATGGCAACGTCAGCATGAGCTCACGGAATGCCGGATCGAGAGACTCGTCGTTCAGTGTGTTGCGCAATGCATTGATGAACCAGTCATCGAGCGAGAGTTCTTCACTTGCCTGCAGCGCTTTCGTCAATTTAACCAGACGGCGGGTGGCAAGGCGCTGCCCTGCTTCCCAGCGGTTGAATGGATCACTGTCATTCGCCAACAACAATCCCAGCTCTTCATCGGTGTAATCAATATCCAGCACAACCGGCGCCGAGAAGTTACGCAACAAGGATGGCACAGGCTCGCTGGCGACTTTATTAAACCGGAAGGTTTGCGATGCCGCAGTCAGTTCGATGACCAGATTCGTAGCACCCGCCTGAGCCGGGCAGTCATCGCAATACAAGGGAATATCTTTTCCCTCTGTGTCAAGCAAACCCATCGCAACAGGAATATGAAACGGTAATTTTTTTTCCTGACCCGGAGTGGCCGGACAAGACTGCGTCAGCTTGATATCGTAAGTCTGTGCTTCGGCATCATAAGCAGTCACCACGCTGACACGTGGAGTACCGGCCTGACTGTACCAACGCTCGAACTGAGTCAGATCACGCCCGCTGGAATCTGCCATCGCGGCACGGAAATCATCGCACTCAACCGCCTGACCATCGTGGCGTTCAAAGTACAGATCCATTCCTTTACGGAAGCCATCATGCCCGAGCAAGGTGTAGTACATACGAACAACTTCGGCACCTTTTTCGTAAATCGTCACCGTATAAAAATTATTGATCTCAACGAAGGAATCTGGTCGTACCGGATGCGCCATAGGGCCAGCGTCTTCGGAGAACTGCACCTGCCGCAGCACACGTACATCCTCGATACGTTTAACAGCGCGCCCGGTCGTCGTACCGACCAGATCGGCAGAGAATTCCTGATCACGGAACACAGTCAGGCCTTCTTTTAAAGACAACTGGAACCAGTCGCGGCAAGTCACCCGGTTACCGGTCCAGTTGTGGAAATATTCATGTCCCACCACGGATTCGATACCGGCATAATCAATGTCGGTGGCGATGCTGGAATTCGCCAATACATATTTTGTATTAAAAATATTCAGGCCCTTGTTTTCCATCGCGCCCATATTGAAATCACCAGTGGCGACGATCATGAAGCGGTCGAGATCGAGTTCCAACCCGAAACGTTCTTCATCCCAGCGTATGCTCTTTTTCAACGAGTCCATGGCGTGCTGGGTTTTGTCGAGGTTACCTTCTTCCACCCAGACTTGCAGTAATGCTTTACGTCCCGATTTCAGCTTGAATTTTTCTTCCTGGCAAACCAGAGTTCCGGCAACCAAAGCAAACAGATACGACGGTTTTTTAAACGGATCTTCCCACTTCGCAAAATGACGTCCGTCATCAAGATCGCCTTCATCAATCAGATTGCCATTACTCAGTAATACCGGGAATTTCTTTTTTTCGGCGCGCAGCATGACCGTATATTTCGCCATGACATCAGGACGATCAGGGAACCAGGTAATTTTGCGAAAACCTTCGGCCTCACACTGTGTGATGAGATTTCCTTTGGATGCGTACAAACCGGACAGGGAAGTATTTTTCGAAGGTTGTATCTGCGTTGTGATTTCCAGTGTCACCTCATCCGGTGCATTTGGAATGCGCAACGTCTCACCATCAATCTGATAATCAGCTTTCTTCAGCTTCACGCCGTTCAAACGCAACTGCACCAATTTCAGGGACTCGCCGGACAGCACCAGATCTTTTTCCGTACTCGCGTGATTGCGGCGCATGACCATACGGTTGGCGACCAAGGTAGATTTGAGATCCAGATCAAAACCCATTTCTACAGTATCAACCCAGTAACCCGGGGCGACGTAGTCTTGACGAAGTATGGCTTGAGGAGTGATGACGGTATCGTTACGCATGGCCTTGGAATCTCGCGAAAATAGTATAAATCAAAGTCTTATGAACTTTGTGAGACCACCATTTTACCAAGACAAAAAGCACAACACCTTAAACCAGAGAAAGATAGTGCAATAAATACAGAATGACAGCCAGTCGTGAACGCATCAAATTATTGAAAACCGCGGATCTGAATTGCCGTTATCAACTGCCTGAACACGGCGTTTTCATATACAAATCAATACAAAAATTTCTGCAACGATGCTGAATGATCGCTATCATGAAACTATCTTAAGATTTGGAGTAAAGCCATGAAAAGTTTCTTATCCTGGACCATCATCTTCATCAGTACATTGCTGACAGGGTGTGCCAGCACGTTCACCAGCCAGGTCAGTGTGTTTCACGAATGGCCGGGAAATAAACAAGCGACATCGTATATCGTCGAAAGATCGCCGTCTCAGGAAAACAATCCAGAATACAAATTGTATGAAGAGGAACTCAGACAACAACTAGGTTTGCACGGTTTTCAGGAAATCACCGCGGGAGTAACTCCTGCATTAAAAATCGGCATGCAGTACGGAACGAGCCTGGGTGAAATTCAGGTGTCTGCGCCATGGGCTCCGGCAATGTATGACCCATTCTGGCAAATGCATTTCAGTCGCGGCTATCGCTTTTCGCCTTACTCGCCGTATTATTTCGGCAGCCCGTACTACATGAGCAGAAACCTTGATTTCAGTGTCCGGCGTTACTATCTGCATCAACTGGAAATCCACATCAGCGACTTTCAAAGCGGAAAAAAACTGGCGGACATTAAAGTCAGCACGGAACAATTGAATCAGCAAATCTCTGAGCAGATGCCTTATCTGATAGAAAGTGCCTTGCAGGGTTTTCCGGGTATCAATGGCAGTACCAGAACCGTAGAACTGCCATTAAAAAAATAAGCGCATCAGTTTAATTCGGTGGATCGCGCAAAGCCTCAACCAATGCACGATCCACGATTGATTCAGCTGAAACAATCGTTGCATCACCATTCCGCAACTGCGCCAGCAATTCTTCGCGAGATATAGAAAACGAATCGTGTCCCTGACGATTTGTAAAAATATAGCGGGTCCGTTTCGGACTCACCCATGCCAGTTTGAAGCGATTCGTAACGCCTGCAGTGGTCGTGAAATCAAACCAGACACCACGCTCTAATCCTTCGACCATTTTTCCCCACTCGTCCACTTCCTGTTCATTCTGATCGACGAAATGACGGTTCAGTCTTTTTTCGCTCGCACGTTGCGCAATATTGACGGCGATTTCCAGTTGACGGCGTGGTGACAACTCTAAGGGAGCCCGGGCAATGGCAGCGTGGCGCTCGGCCAATTTGGAAAAAAATAAAACCCGATCAGGCTCATCCCATTTGATCGCATTCAACCAAGCGTTCAGCAAAGTCAGCATTGCAGGAAGCTTACTGACCAACTCTTTGCGCTCTTCGGATGTATTTTTCGGTTTCAGACTCCAGATCAGATCATCCATCGTCCGCAACGCATTTTCGAGCGCGTTTGGCTTTTCTTCTTTTACATTGTGTGCAATGGTCAGAATCCGTATCCACTGCTTACGCAAAAACTCTTCAACAAATCCGGCAACTTCTCCAGTGTCGGTACGAATCGCGACGTCATTTTCGGCAAACTCGCGCGCCAGACGCATTTTTTCCTGCTTCAGCGCTTGTTCTACCGGCTCCGAAATTGCCTGTTCGGTCTGCGCCTCTTCACTTTTAAGAAATGCCTCAAGATCAGCAACCACATCAGAAAACAACTCGATCTGCTGATCAAAATCCTGCTGAACCCGATCAACGATGCCTTCTATCATCTGATACAAAGGGTCTTCACTGGTTGCATCATTCCCCAACAGCACGCTGGATTTTGCGAGGGTATCAATCAATACTCTCGCAGGGTGATTTTCTTTAAAAAAGAAATCTTTATCGAGCAAAGCAACCTTCAGAGTCGGTATCTGCAGCTGTCCGATCAGGCTTTTAATTTCTTCCGGAATACTGTCGTCACTGAACACATAATCGAAGATTCTGGCCAGCAGTTCTATCGTATTCTGATCAATATGGGTTAATTCGCCCGCAGAAGCTTCTTGTGTTAAACGACGCAGGTGCGATCGGTCTTCCGGCTGCACCAACTGGTTTTGCTGAATCTGCTTTTGCATCCCAGTCAGATAATCAAAGAACTGACGATCTATCGTTACCGTATCCACCGCCCCACCAGCGCCCGCAGGCAACCATGATTGAAGGGGGCCTGACTGACCCGCACCATGTTGCGCAACCGCACCAACATCGCCTGACTGATTTCGCTCTTTAGACGCCTGAGGATAGAAAATATTTCTTAATTTATTTTGCAGATAAGGATCGCGTGAATCAAGATCCTCACTCTTCAACGGGGCATGCCGTTTTTTGTTTTCCCGCTTCACGGCATCCGTATCGACGACGATACCGCGCTCCGCTAACGCATCGTTGAGCCCCTGATAAACTGAGCTTAAATTCAGGAATAAATCCGGTTGCATGATACGTATGATCAGATGCGGAAGCACTGTCGTTGATTCCAGCTCCATCCAGGCCTGCAACACCGCATTGACAAAGATCTCTGGGCGAAAAGGATTTTGCGACACAGTAATTGGCGTGCGCTTCATCACCAGGCCGATGCGGCAATTCAGCTCCACCAATTTTTCTGCGCTGTTTACCTCCAGCGATTTCGTCAGATTATTGGTCAGAACTTTATTTTCCATTTCCTCGAAAGTGACGAGAGAAATATCCTTGATATCGTGATTGTCTTTGAGCCGTTTGCGCGTATTAATTGCGCCGACTTCTTTCATCAGCATTGTTGAAATCTGCGATGCCAACAAACGGTAAAAAGTGGTCTGGTTGCGCTTCAGTAACTGACAAGCCTGAAAACTGTTGGCGGCCTCTTCCGGCTGTAATGTCTGGTCAGAAATTTTAAATAAGGCATCCGTTAATCGCGATGTAAATGCCTCTAGTTGCGACGAAACAAGATTGGTGGCAACAGGCACCAGACTTTGCAACATCAGCAAACGACTCGAACTCGAAAACTCACTGATTTTGGCGGTGTTTAAAGGAACAGTATCCATAATTCGAGACTCGGTGTATGAAAAGATCGAAACGTCATTCAGGTAAGCAAGCGGTTCATCATGAAGAGATTCTCCGGTGCACTTAATTCGTGTAGTAAGCCTCAGTCGCCAGCGTAATCAGCACGATCAACATGACTGCAGCAAACAAAACCAGCAGCAGACGTCCAAACTTCGGACGCCCGTCATCTGCCGATGGTCTTTCTTTTTCTTTCGGAAGCATAGTTAATCGCCTTATGGAATCAATAAACTCGACCCTGTTGTTCTGCGTGCCTCCAGATCATGATGTGCACGGGCAACTTCACTCAAGGGATAACGCTGGCGGATGTCGATTTTAACTTTTCCGCTTTCAACCATCGTAAACAAATGTGACGCCATCTGTTCCAGATCAACTCTGTTTGCAGTGTAATTCATCAAACTCGGCCGGGTAATGAACAAAGAGCCACGTGAGGCCAGCTCACTCAGCGAAAACGCAGGGACAGGACCCGAAGCATTGCCAAAACTGACCATCATTCCAAGCGGAGCAAGACAATCCAGAGAGCCGGTGAACGTATCCTTGCCGATAGAATCATAAACGGCAGAGACACCTTTGCCTTCCGTAATTTCGCTTACGCGTTCGACAAAGTTTTCCTTATTGTAATTAATAACATGAGCGCATCCATGCGCTTTTGCCAGCGCCGCTTTTTCGTCTGACCCTACGGTTCCTATCATATTGACACCAATTGCGCGCGCCCACTGACAGGCAATCAAGCCCACTCCCCCGGCGGCGGCATGAAAGAGTATGGTTTCCCCGCCCTTAAGTGGATAGGTACGGTGAAACAGGTACTGCACCGTCAGTCCCTGCAACATCATTGCCGCTGCAGTCTCAAACGAAATACTGTCAGGCAGGCGAACCAATTGTGCAGCCGGCATGACCCGCGCCTCTGAATATGCTCCTAAAGGCCGGCCTGCATACGCAACCCTGTCGCCGACAACAACATGAAGCACACCATCGCCGACCGCTTCAACGACGCCAGCGGCTTCCATACCTAAGCCTGCGGGAAGAGCTTGAGGATATAAACCGGTACGAAAATAAACATCGATATAGTTGAGGCCACATGCCTTATGCCGGATAAGTACTTCGCCCGGCCCCGGCTTACCCAACTCAACATCCACGTATTCCATTACTTCGGGACCACCTACACTGCGCATCCTGATTGCTTTGACCATATTTGCTCCTACATTTTTTTTCTGGTTAACAAATACATCCCGCCCATCACTAACACCGTACCAGCTATCTGCCAGCCGGTAATCGGCTCAGCGAGAAAAAAAGCGCCCAAGAACAAGGTGGAGACCGGACCTATCATCCCCGCTTGTGAGGCAGTCGCCGCACCTATACGTTGCACTGCAATCATGGTCATAAACACGGGCAATACCGTACAAAATATCGCATTAATGATGGACAAAAAATAGACCGGAGCTGGCTGCAGTAACATGGAAGCTGGACGCAACGCAAAGAACTGGCCTATGCAGGCAACGATGGATACGCACATCGCATAAGAAACCAGCCGCAAAGAACCCAGTTGACGCACCATTTGCCCGGACTGAATCAGATAAACAGCATAAGAAACAGCGGCGCCCAGTACCATCGCCGAGCCCAGCAATACATCTTTCCCACCAAACTCAAGATCGTGCAAAAACACCAGGACGATACCAAAATAACTGACAACCAAAGCCGCCCATTCCAGCATCGAGACTTTCCGGCGATACCATACCGCCGACATCAGCAGAACAAATGAAGGGGTGAGAAACAGTATCAAACGCTCCAACCCAGCAGTGATGTACTGCAAGCCCAGAAAATCTAAAAATGAGGAAAGGTAATAGCCAACCAATCCCAACCCAACCAAGCGCCACCGGTCTGAAACAGACAAAGGTGACGAATTCCTCATTTGCCAGACGGCAATCGCCGCAAAAATTGGCAACGAGAAAGCCATGCGAAAAGTAATCAGAGTGACTGCATCAACCTGATACCGGTATATGAGCTTGGCAACGATGGCTTTGGTTGAAAACAGAATGGCGCCGGCAATGGCTATGGCGAGTCCACCAAGATAATGCTGCCGCGTATGAGAGTTCGGTTGTTGTGAATGCATACCTGGAATTGTAAGGCCATCTGACGAAATAAGAGGAAAACTGAGAAATGAGAACACCTCATTTACTGCAGATCAGACTGGAATAGCCTCAATCGCAAATAATTAGTACACGTTTATTGTAGGCAACTTGCAACATCCGGACAAAAACGCAATGCGCGGTAGGCATCATTTTTTGCAAACGCGTCAGCAAAATGGCGAAAAAGCGAGGTTATGCATCGCATGCGGAAAACATATCCGGAAACCGCGACAATACAACAACGGGCGAAAAACCTCAGGCCAACAAGGCAGTGCGTACACAAGGTTCAACCTAGCAACTTCTTGCCATAACGGGGCTGCTTTGAAGGATTATTCAGACGGATGATTAGTGTGTCTATAAGCCTATCGGACTGTTGATTTCGCCATTTTCCACCATGCCAGTATGATAAAATGCGCGTCTTCAATATCAAACTAAGCTAGGCAAAACCGCTGACCAGATGGCTCAGCAATTGCCAATTCAGGAAAGAGCGACCATGGCAGGACATAGTAAATGGGCCAATATCAAGCATAAAAAAGCGGCTACCGATGCAAAACGCGGCAAAATCTGGACGCGTCTTATTAAAGAAATTACCGTGGCAGCGCGTATGGGCGGAGAAGACGTCGATTCCAACCCACGTCTGCGCCTTGCAGTCGATAAAGCTGCAGATGCCAATATGCCGAAAGAAAATGTCACGCGCGCGATACAACGCGGTGCAGGGACTCTGGAAGGCGCCAACTATGAAGAAGTTCGTTACGAAGGCTACGGCATTGGTGGTGCAGCACTGATCGTTGACTGTATGACCGACAACCGCGTCCGCACGGTTGCCGAGGTACGTCATGCCTTCAATAAATACGGCGGTAACATGGGCACTGAAGGTTCTGTTGCTTTCATGTTTAAACACTGCGGCCAGATGTTATTTGCGCCGGGAACAAATGAAGATGCGTTGATGGAAGCCGCGCTTGAGGCAGGTGCAGATGATGTGGTTACCGATGAAGAAGGTGGTATCGAAGTATTATGCGCGCCATTTGATCTGTCAGATATACGCGCAGCACTCGAAGCTGCTGGTTTCAAACCGGAAGTTGCCGAGGTCACGATGAAGCCTGCGACAGAAACAGTCTTTACCGGTGAAGACGCGGCCAAAATGCAGAAATTGCTGGATGCACTTGAAAATCTGGACGACGTACAAGAAGTTTATACCAACGCCATCGTAGAAGAATAATATGAAAATTCTGGTTGTCGGCTCTGGTGGCCGCGAACACGCTCTTGCCTGGAAACTTGCTCAATCTGAGCGGGTACAGACAATTTTCGTTGCCCCTGGTAACGGTGGAACTGCAACGGACATCCGTCTCAAAAATATCGACATCACTGATCCCTCCGCACTTGCCGATTTTGTTCAGCAAGAGCAGATTGAACTGACCGTCGTTGGCCCGGAAGTTCCGCTGGCAGCAGGCATCGTCAATATTTTCCGCGACCGTGGTCTGAAGATTTTTGGCCCATCGAAAGAAGCTGCGCAACTGGAAAGTTCCAAGGACTTTGCCAAAGCATTTATGCATCGTCATCAGATTCCGA
>Ga0209023_10008366_pt1 | contig 10396 bp, 13 predicted proteins | sample LakOneMetagenome_FD_187468 | JGI IMG/M metagenome (GOLD analysis project Ga0209023, IMG submission 187468) | Freshwater and sediment microbial communities from Lake Erie, Canada (SPAdes) (version 2) | ecosystem: Environmental > Aquatic > Freshwater > Lentic | place: Lake Erie, Canada...
GCGCGTTCGGCTCCAGCCACCAGAATCCGAGGCCGCACAGGCCGAGAACGCCGATGCCCAGGCCGAGGAAGCGCGGCAGGCCATTGCGCCACAGCGACGGCAGCAGCAACTCCGCGAAGCGCAGCACGATCAGCGCCGCGGTGCCGAGCCGCACGATCAGCAGATCGGCGCTCGCCCCTTGCGGCAGCAATGCCGACGCCAGCAGCCCGGCCGCCAGCGTGACGCCCAGCGTCCCATGCAGTCGCGCGCTCCGGCTCGCCGGACGGCGCGGGCGGGCCCATCCCATCAGCGTCGCCGCGGCCGTCGCGACGAACGCGACCAGATAAAGCGTGACGCTCACGGTCCGATGGACCGCCAGCATCTCCAGATAGAACGCCGGGATCGTCGCGAGCAGCGCGGTCGACTCGGCTCGGCGCAGCAGGCCCGTGGGCCCGTCGGCGGCCGTCGTGTCGCTCGCATGCAGCATCGGGTCGTTGTCGCGAACCATCGGCATGCGATTCAACGGCGCGCGTCGACGGCGACGTAGGCCATGCTCCGGTCGCGCAGGATCAGCAAGGCCAGCGGACGGCCTGCCGGTTGCGCCGCCAGCGCGGCATCGAACTCGGCGAGCGCGCGCACCGGCCGGTCGCCGACGGCGACGACGACATCGTCGGTCTGGATGCCGTCGCGCGCGGCCACGCCGTGGGCCTCCAGCACCGCCAGGCCGCCCTCGATGCCCAGCCGCGCGCGGCGCGCATCGGACAATTCCGCCAGGTTCAGGCCGAGGCGTTCGTCGCCCGGCGCTGCGGGCTCGGCACGCGCCGGCAGGTCGGCGGGCGCCTCGGCGACCACGACCGTCACGCGCTGCATGGCGCCGCGCCGCCAGACGTTCAGCACCAGCCGCTGGCCCGGGCGCGCGGCGACCACGTCCTGCTGCAGGCGGTTGTAGCTGGCGTCGGCCGAGTCGTCGATGCCGGTGAGGATGTCGCCGCTGCGCAGCCCGGCGCGCGCGGCGGGCGTGCCGGGCAGCACGCGCAGCACCAGCGCGCCGAGCGGCGCGGGCAGGCCGAACGCGCGCGCGAGCTCGGGCGTCACTTCCTGGATCTTCGCCCCGAGCTGCCCGCGCGACACATGACCCGCGCTGTTCAGTTCGCGCGACACCTTCAGTGCGACGTCCATCGGGATCGAAAACGACACGCCCATGTACCCGCCCGAGCGCGAGAAGATCATCGAATTGATGCCGACGACTTCGCCCCGCTGGTTGAACAGCGGACCGCCGGAGCTGCCCGGGTTGATCGCCACGTCGCTCTGGATCAGCGGAACCGCGCTGCCGGGCAGCAGGCGCCGCGGCGCACTGACGACCCCGACGGTGACGCTGCGGTCCAGGCCGAACGGCGCGCCGATCGCGCCGACCCATTCGCCCGCCGCCAGCAGTGTGCTGTCGCCGATCGCGGCGGCGGGCAAGTCGCGCGCCGCGATGCGGATCAGCGCGAGGTCGGTCGTGCGATCCAGGCCGACGATCGTGCCGACGAACTGGCGTCCGTCGGCGAGACGCACGATCGCACGATCGACATCGGCCACGGCGTGCGCGTTGGTGAGGATCTGGCCGTCGCTGCCGATCACGACGCCCGAAGCGAGGCCGCGGTCCTGATCGCCGCGCCGCTCGCGCCGATCGTCGCCCGGCGCGGTGCCGCGCTGCATCGGCAGCGCGAAGCTGTCGGGCGAGTAGCCGAGTTCGGCCGTGCGTGCGCCGCCGGTCGTGGCGATCGTGACGACGGTCGACGCGACGCGCCGCACCGACGTCACCAGATCCGGGCCCCGGGCCGGATTGATCGGCCCCATCTCCTGGGCCTGCACCGCCACGCCGATCGCGAGCGCGAGCGCGACCAGCAGCGTCCAGCACCGCCGGTGGCGTTGGAGCGATGCGATGCGTCGCATGGCGCGGTGCGCGCGAACGTCAGTGCGCCAGCAGCACCGGCAGCGTCATCGACTGCAACACCGTGCGCGTGGCGCCGCCGAGCACCAGCTCGCGGGCGCGGCTGTGGCCGTAGCAGCCCATCACCAGCAGGTCGGCGCCGACGTCCGCGGCGAGCGACAGCAGCGCTTCGCCCGCACTCGCTTGCGCGCGAATCGGCGCGTGCTGCTGGATCGGTGCCTGGACGTCGTGCCGACGGAGGTACTCGATGACGCCATCGGCCGAGTGCCCGAGCGGATGGCCTTCGGTGTCCATGGTCAGGTGGATGCCGTCCGCGCGCTGCAGGAAGGGGATCGCGGCCGACACCGCATGGGCGGACTCGCTCGTGCTCTTCCAGGCGATCAGCACCTGCTTGCCCAGCGTGTCGCCGGTGTCGACATACGGGACGATCAGCGCCGGCCGACCGCTCGCCAGCAGCACCGATGCCGCGAAGTCCGATGGCACGCCCAGCGTCAACGGATCGGAGGCGTCGTGCTGGCCGAGGATCATCAGGTCGGCGCACAACGCACGGACCGAGAAGCCCGGGATCAGCGGTTCGTTGCCGAGCTCGCGCCAGTCCATCGCGGGCCGGTCGCCGGACGCGGCGCGGTCGAAGCGCGCCTTGGCCTGGTCGCGATAGTCGATGTCGAGCTGCTGGAGCATCGCCAGCACTTCCGCCATGCCTTCGGCGAGCGCGAACGACACGCTCAGGGCGCTCGGTGTGCTCGCGTACAGCGCGGTGACCTGCGCTCCATGCTGGAGGGCCAGGCCGCGCGCGATCGCATGGCGCTTGCTGCTGCGCGACGAGGGGTCGAGATGAAGCAGGATCGATCGCAGGGAACTCATGTCAACTCCGAGGGGCGGGAGTCGTGATCGTGCGGCGCGGCGCGCCGCTCGGTCTTGCGCTGCGTCAATCGAACCGCGTCGAGCCGGGCGCGCGGGCCCCTACGCGGCCGCGGCGTGCACCAGCAGCACCGGCACGCTGGCGCTGCGCATGATCTGCTCGGCGTCGCTGCCGAGCAGCATGCGACCGACGCCGCGCCGCCCGTGCGAGCCGATCACGATCAGGTCGGCGTTCCAGGACCGGACCTGCTCGGCGACGACATCGGCGAGTCGCATCGCCACGCCTTCGACGACCGCGGTCTCGACAGCCACGCCGGCCCGTTCGACGCGGGCCTGACCCTCTTTCATGACCTTGTCGCCCACCGCGCGCACCATCGGCAGCACGTCGTTCGTGTAGGCCGCGTAGGTCTCGAAGCCCGACGCGTAGAGCAGGTCGTCCACCAGGTACACCAGGCGCAGGCGCGCGCCGGTCAGCTTGGCCATCCGGATCGCTTCGTCGAGGCCTCGCGTGGAGGTGTCGCTGCCGTCGAACGGCACGAGGATGCGTTGGTACATGGGGGCTCCGCTTCGCGATGAACGAGACGGGCCAGTGTCCGGCGGCGGTGGCGTTGCGGGCTTGATCGAGGTCAAGCCGGCGCTGACACGCGATGGCGACACGCCGTTGACACGCCGTTTCCATCCGAGGCGGCGCATTGACGCTGCAGAGACGTGCCGCGCCTAGATTGGTGCTGTGCATTCGATCAGCCTGCTTCCGGCAACGTCCACGGTCTTCGAGGAGCCCACGATGAACACGATCACCCCCAGCGCCCACGCCTCGCCCGCCGCACACGCCTACGAACTGCGCTTTCGCTCGCTGTTCAACGACGGCCGCGGCTACGCCTTTCCGTGCGATGCCACCGGCCGGGTCGACATGGACCTGCTCGGCGAACGGCTGTTGAACAACTACCTGTACGCACGCTCGGTCATCGGGCGCGAGTTCGCGACGCCGGCCGTCCGGCCGGTCTGGGTGCATTGAGGACGCCGTCGAACGCGGCCCGCTGACCCAGTGCGGGTCGGTATGCTCGTGTCCATGAGAGACGGTCTGTTCGCGCGCAGCCACGTGCTGCTCCTCGCGCTCGCCCTGTCGCTGGCGATGTCGGGCTGCGCGACGTGGCGCCCCGTGACCGTTCCACTGCGCACGCTGGTCGACGCAGCGCCCTGCGCGCAGCCGCCGAAGACGCTGCTCCTGCTGCTGCCCGGCTCGTACTCGCTGCCCGAGGAGTTCGTGCGCGAGGGGGTCGTTCAGGCCGTGCGCGAGCGCCGTCTCGCGGTCGATATCGTGCTGGTCGACGCGCACGTCGGCTACTACCGCGAGCGTTCGATCGTCGATCGGCTGCGCGCCGACGTGATCGAACCGGCGCGCGCCCGCGGGATCACGCACATCTGGGTCGCGGGCATCTCGATCGGCGCGGTGGGGGCGATGCTCTACGCCGATGCGCATCCGGGCGATGTCGACGGCGTCGTCATCATCGCGCCGTACCTGGGCCAGCGCCTCACCGCGGTGGAGATCGCGGCGGCCGGCGGCCTCGCGGCCTGGCGCGCGCCGGCGACACCCGTCGAGGCCGATCTCGACGGCGCGCTGTGGCGATGGCTGCAGCGGCAGACCACGCCGGGCGCCCCGGGGCGCAAGATCCCGCTGGTGCTCGGCTACGGGCTCGACGACCGCTATGCCTACAACGACGAGGTGCTCGCGCGGGCGATGGCGCCCTCGCGCGTCCACACCGCGCCGGGCGGGCACGACTGGTCGGCGTGGCGACCACTGTGGCGCGAGATCGTCGAGACCTTGCCGATCGCCCGCGCCGACGACTGCGCGCCGCGCTGAGCGTCAGCGGCGCGGCAGCGGTGCCGGCCGAAAGAGCTGATCGATCAGATCGTTCGACATCGTGTCGGAGACATCGGTGACCTGCAGGCCGCATTGCAGGTCGTGGGTCGACTCCGCGCGCTCGGCGTCGTGGCGTTCGACGGGCGCAGCGGACACGGCGGACGCAGCGAACACCCCGTCCGCGCGCGCCGAGCGGCGCGGCGCGTGCTGTGGGGTGGGGCTGCGCGAGGCCTTCATGCGGTCAAAGTCTAGGAAACGCGGGCGCATTGACCACGCCGTCTGTAGCTCGTCGATGACCGTGCGTCGCTGAAGGGGCGCGCCGGGCGGCTACAGCCAGCGCCAGATTCGCTTGAGCCAGACCGGCATGTCGCGCGGCGGTTGGTAGTTCTGTCGGAGTCGCAGGGGTGCGTTCATCGTCGACCTCGATACTGTATAAAAAACCAGTATACGTCGATTCGGCGTGTTCGGCGCCACCGCGATCGTGGAGCTGCGCGCGCTACGGCGCGAGGAAGCGCGGCGCGCCGTTCGCCTGGATCGGCCCGTCGCCCTCGGCGCGGAAGAGCGCCCGCGCGACATTGTGCGGATGCACCGCCGCCTCGGCGATGCTCAGCACTGGCGCGAAGCACACATCGCTGCCTTCGAGCAACGCGCACCAGTGGGCGCGCGGCTGGCTCATGAACAAGGCGCTGAAGCGCTGCTTCAATGCGGGCCACGCGGCGCGGTCGTACTGGGCGGCCGGGTTCACGTCATGCAGGCCGAGCTTGTCCAGCAGCAGCGCATAGAACTGGGGTTCGAGCGCGCCGATCGTGATGTGACCGCCGTCGGCGCAGGCGTAGACGTCGTAGAACGGCGAGTCGTGAAACGCGCTCGGCGTCGGCCCGCCGAGCTCGCCGCTGCCGCGCACCCACAACGCGATCGAGCCGAGCATCGCGACCACGTCGACGATCGCGCCGTCGACGACGCGGCCGCGACCGCTGCTGCGCGCTTCGAGCACCGCGCAGACGATGCCGAAGCACAGCCCGAGCGCACCGCCGGCGTCGCCGAGCACGGTCGGCGGCACGATCGGCTTCTCGCCACGATGCGCCGACAGCGACAGCATGCCGGTCAACGCGATGTAGTTCAGGTCGTGCCCCGCCGCGTGCGCGAGCGGGCCGGATTGGCCCCAGCCCGTCATGCGACCGTAGACCAGCCTCGGATTGCGCGCCGCGCACTCGGCCGGGCCGAGCCCGAGCCGTTCCATCACGCCGGGGCGATTGCCTTCGATCAGCGCATCGGCGGCGGCGATCCGGTCGAGTGCATCGCTGCGCGCTGCGGGCTGCTTCAGGTCGAGCGGCAGCACGCGCTTGCCGCGGCGCAGCGGGTTGTCGCCCGCGCCGCCGAGCCGTGCGGTCACCGCGCCGGGTTGCGGCCGGGTGATCACGGTCACGTCGGCGCCCATGTCGGCCAGCATGCGGCCGGCCAGCGGCCCCGGGCCGATGCCCTCGAACTCGATCACGCGCACGCCGGTCAGCGGAGGATTCATCGCGACCAGCTCAGGCTCGCTCGAGGTAGCTCTCGAACACGCCGACATGCACCAGCGCGGCGTCGGCATCCTCGGGCCAGAGCTCCTCGCTGCGGAAGCGCACGTCGTAGGTCGGCTCGTCCCGCGCCTCGACGCCGTGGGCGTGCGCGTCCGGGAACGGATAGGCCGGCGAGACGCCGACGACGACGCCCGTCTTGCCGCGGATGTAGCCGGGCATGCGCACGTGCCCCGGCACGTGATCGTCGCGCACGCGCACCCGGTCGCCCACCGCATGGCGCCCGCGCGTGGCGGCGTTCGTGCGCCCCGGTGCGCTCGGCGAGGCGAGCGGGATGGGGCCGCCGGCGCGATGCTCGAGCTCGTCGCGCGGCACGACGCCCTTTTCGACGCACAGCGTCAACAGGCTCGTCAGCGAACGCTCGTAGTAGCTCGCACTCAGGTAGTGGCGCGGCTCCATGCGCTCGATCGCGTGGCGGTACTCATCCATGTTGAACAGCCCGGAGCGCACCGCGAACGCATAGAGCGAATTCGCGCGCACCTCCCAGGCCGCGTGGAACGCCGGCGCGTTCAGCGTGTAGCGCACGCTGCCGAAGCCTTGCTTGCCGCCGAGGTCGTGGATGCCGTCCATGGTGCGTGCTCCGTTAAAGGCGCGAGACGCCGATCATCGAATCGCGCGTCACGAGCGCGGCGAGGCGCTCCTGCGACCAGCCGTCGGTGCCGGCCGGCCGCTCAGGCAGCACCATGTAGCGGGTGTCGGCGGTCGTGTCCCAGACGCGGATCTCGACGTCGGCCGGTAACGTCAGCCCCATCTCCTTCAACACCGTGCGCGCCTGGCGCACGATGCGGGCGCGGTACTCCAGATCCTTGTACCAGTCCGGGGGCAGACCGATGATCGTGAAGGCGGTGCATGAGCACAGCGTGCAGCAGATGACGTTGTGAATCTGCGGCGTGTTCTCCAGCACCACCAGATGGCGATGGTGCTTGGGCATCGGCAGGCCGAGTTCGGTGACGGCGGCGTGGCCGTTGGCGAGCAGCCGGGCGCGGAAGTCGGGATCCACCCAGGCCTTGGCGACCACGCGCGCGCCGTTGGCCGGCACCCATTGCTCGGCGGCGGCGTGCGCCAGCTCATCGATCGCCGCGCTCGCCTTCAACCCGCGCTCCTCGAACGCGGCCTGGATCGCATCGAGGCGCTGCTCGACACTGGCGGTAGGAGCGGGCGAGGGCGCGATGGCGGACATGGGCAAGTCTCCTCGGTGCGGCGGCGGGTCGCGTCGATTGTGCCGAAATCGGATTGAACCGGAATCGCGTGGCGCGCAACTCATGGTCAAGCCGAATCCAGCCCATCCAGGAGACGACCATGACCACCCCGATCCGCACCGAAGAAGCCACGCACGAGATCCGCTTCCAGTCGCTGTTCAAGGAAGGCCGGGCGCTGTCGTTCCCCTGCGACGGCGAAGGCCGCTTCGACCTGGACAAGGCCCACCCCCGCCTGCGCGACAGCTACTTCTTCGCCCGCGCGATGATGGGGCGGGAGTATGCGTACCCGGTGGTGTTGCCGATCTACGCTCAGCGGCTGCACTGAGGCGCGGTCCGAGCCGAGAGTGGCTCGGCGTCAACGGATGGGGTGAAGGGCAGCGCGAGTCGTGCTCGGTTTGCGAGCTCAGCGGCCCGCCTGCAACACCACGGCCAAGCACTCACCGAACCCGATGCGCCGGAACCCGGTGCGTTCGCAGTACCCGCGCAGTTCGAGGCCGTCTCCGTCCTGAAGGAAGGTCCGCGCCTCGCCGTTGTCGAGGGCCAGAGGTCTTGTGCCGCCCTGGGTGAGTTCGAGCAGTGACCCGGCCTGCGTCGGGTCCGGCCCCGACAACGTCCCCGTACCGAACAGGTCCCCGTTGGACAGCGCACAGCCGTTCACCGTGTGGTGAGCCACGAGCTGCGCGACCGTCCAGTAAGCGGCATCAGCGAAGTTTGACCGGCTGATGATCTCGGGGGCTCGCCCCGCTGCGCGCATCGCGGCCGTCTGCAGCGCGACCTCCAGCTGCACGTCGAACGCGCCGTGCTCGCGGTTGGTCGGGCTGTCGAGATAGGGCAGCGGCTCAGGGTCGCCCTCCGGTCGTGCGAACGCACGCCTGAACGGCGCCAGGGCATCCATCGTGACGATCCACGGCGAGATCGTGCTGGCAAAGTTCTTGGACAGGAACGGTCCGAGCGGTTGGTACTCCCAGCCCTGGATGTCCCGCGCACTCCAGTCGTTGAACAGGGTCAGGCCGAAGACGTGGTCCTCCGCGTCCTCGATCGAGATCGGCTGTCCGAGGGCGTTCGGCCGCCCGACGACGATTCCCATCTCCAGCTCGAAGTCGAGGCGCTGAGTCGGTCCGAGCACCGGCTGACTCGCTTGCGGCGACTTGATCTGACCTGCGGGTCGCCGGAAGTTCTGTCCGCTCGGCAGGATCGTCGATGCACGGCCGTGGTAGCCGATGGGCAACCACTTGTAGTTCGGCAGCAAGGGAGCATCCGGCCGAAACTGCTTGCCGACCGCCGTCGCGTGGTGGATGCCGACGTAGAAGTCGGTGTAGTCGCCGATCTGGCAGCGCACGCCCATCTGCGCACGCGTCATCGGCACGAGAGATTCCCGCAGCCGCGCGGCCTGTGAACTTGCGCGGAGCAAGCCGGCGTGGATCGAATGCCGGAGTTCACGGCGCGTGTCCGGCAACAGCCGCATCAGCCGATTGATGTCCGAGTGGTTGATCAGCCCCGCACGCCGCAGGTCCAGCACTTGATCGCCGATCGCCACACCGATCCGCCAGTCCGGATCGTCAGGCTCCCTGAAGCGGCCGAACGGCAGGTTCTGGATCGGGAAGTCGCAACCCTCGACGTTGGCTGATTCGACCCAGCTGCGCGCATCCGGGTCGTGGGTCGCGTCGATCTGCGGCGCACTGGCACTCACTGCTTGAACTCCCGCTCGTGGAGGAAGGCCGCGTGCTTGGGCGCGCGCTTGGTCTTGCTCCACTCTTCGAGCATCTGCCACTTCACTTCGTCCATGCGCTCGAGCATGGCTTGCTCGTCGGGATCCGGACAGGCGAGCTCGACGCGGTGTCCACTCGGATCGAAGAAGTAGATCGAGTGGAAGGCGCCGTGGTCGGTCACGCCGAGCACGGTCACGCCGTTCTTTTCGAGGTGCTCCCGGTACTCGACGAGTGTCGCGCGATCCTTCACCCGGAAGGCGATGTGCTGCACCCACTCCGGCGTGTTCGGATCCCGCCCCATCGGCGCCTTGGTCGGCAGCTCGAAGAATGCCAGCACGTTGCCGCCGCCGGCGTCCAGGAAGATGTGCATGTACGGGTCGGGCTCCTTCGTCGAGGGCACGAGGTCCTCGGCGATGGCCAGCACGAAGCCCATGTTGAGCATCTTGCCGTACCACTCCACCGTTTGCTTCGCGTCCTTGCAGCGGTACGCGACGTGGTGGATGCGATCGATGGACAGCGTCATCTCACGCCTCCGCCTGGATGACGCCGCGGCGGAGCTGATCGCGCTCCAGGCTCTCGAACAGCGCCTTGAAGTTGCCCTCGCCGAATCCTTCGTCCGCCTTGCGCTGGATGAACTCGAAGAACACCGGGCCGAGCAGTGTCTCGCTGAAGATCTGCAGCAGCAGACGTTTCTCGCCGCCCTTGGTGTTGCCGTCGAGCAGGATGCCGCGGGTCTGGAGTTCGTTCACCGGCTCGCCGTGACCGGGCAGGCGCTGTTCCAGCATCTCGTAGTACACATCGTTGGGCGCCGTCATCAGCGGCACGCCGGCCAGCTGCAATGCGTCGACGCTGGCCATGAGGTCGTCCGTCAGCAGCGCGATGTGCTGGATGCCCTCGCCGCTGAACTTCATCAGGAACTCCTCGATCTGGCCGCTGCCCCCCTTGCCGGCCTCCTCGTTGAGCGGAATGCGGATCAGGCCGTCGGGTGCCGTCATCGCGCGGCTGGTCAGGCCGGTGTACTCGCCTTTGATGTCGAAGTAGCGGATCTCCCGGAAGTTGAAGATGCGCTCATAGAAGCCGCCCCAGAAGGCCATTCTGGCCACGATAGACGTTGTGCGTCAGGTGGTCGATCATCCGGAAGCCGTGGCCGCGCGGGTGGCGCTCCACGCCGGGCAGGAACTCGAAGTCGATGTCGTAGATGGACTTGCCGTCCTCGAAGCGGTCGATCAGGTACAGCGGCGCGCCGCCGATGCCTTTGATCGCCGGCAGCTTCA
>Ga0209023_10008368_pt1 | contig 10395 bp, 9 predicted proteins | sample LakOneMetagenome_FD_187468 | JGI IMG/M metagenome (GOLD analysis project Ga0209023, IMG submission 187468) | Freshwater and sediment microbial communities from Lake Erie, Canada (SPAdes) (version 2) | ecosystem: Environmental > Aquatic > Freshwater > Lentic | place: Lake Erie, Canada | collected...
ACCAACAGCTCCAAGCGCTGGGGTCATCGCCAGCAGTACGCAACCATCCAGATCACCGGCATCAAGAAGGGCTGAACCCATGTCGAAGACCAAGGGCGGCGGTTCCACCCGGAACGGCCGCGACTCAAACGCACAGCGCCTCGGCGTCAAGGCCTACGACGGCACCGCCGTCTCGGCCGGATCGATCATCGTCCGCCAGCGTGGCACCCGGTTCCACCCGGGTGAGAACGTCGGCCGCGGCGGTGACGACACCCTGTTCGCCACCGCTGATGGACGGGTGAAGTTCGGCCGACGGGGCGGGCGCAAGCTCGTCGACGTCCTGCCGCTCGAGAGCGTCTGATCCCGAGGCGCCTTCGGCGTCGCTCCACGGTCTGATCGAGGCCCGCAGCTCCGGCTGCGGGCCTCGCCGCGTGGAGGCTCAGGCCGAGCGGGGGAGCGCGCCCTCGTCCCAGCCCAGGACGTCGAGCGCGCACCGGTGGGCGAACCGGTCGGTCATGCCCGACACGTACTGGACTGCCGCTGCGGTGGCCTCGGGCGACCCGGGGACCAGCAGTGTCCCCTCGGGCAGCTTCGATGGATGGGTGAGGAAGTACTCGGCCAGCGACCCGATCAGGCGCCCTGCCCGATCGGCCTGGTCCACCGCCTCGGGCCGGAGGTAGATCCGTTCGTAGTTGAAGGCCCGGAACGCGGCCAGCGCCTCGGCCTCGGCCGGGCGAAGGCCGACCGTGCCGGAGTCGGCGATGGTCTCCACCATGGCGGTGATGAACCCGTGGAGCTGGCTCCGCCGGTCTCCGCCGACGACGTCGAGCACCGCAGCGGGAAGGTCGGCGGCTTGCACCACGCCAGCGTCGACGGCGTCCTCGAAGTCGTGGCACACGTAGGCGATGCGGTCCGCCCAGGCCACCACCTCACCCTCGGCGGTCAGGGGGGTGGGCCGGTTCCAGGAGTGGTTCCGGATGGCATCGAGGGTCTCGACGCACAGGTTGAGCGGGGCCAGCACCACGTCGGCCCCGTACACCGCGTGGTGGTAACCCCCGGCCAGGAACGGTGAAAGGGCGCCCTCAGATGCATGGCCAGCCGGGCCGTGACCGCAATCGTGGCCGGTGGCCGCGGCAGCGGTGAGGCCGACGTTGAGCCCCACGGGCCGAGCGATGGACACCGCGACCTGGCACACCTCCACCGCATGGGTGAGGCGGGTGCGCAGGTGGTCGTCCTCGGGAGCCACGAAGACCTGGCACTTGCCGGCCAGGCGTCGGAAGGCCTTGGAGTGGTGGATCCGGTCCAGATCGCGCTCGAAGCAGGTGCGAAACCGGTCGGGTTCCTCGGCGATGGCCCGATGTCCCGCCCTAGCGGCCCGGCTGGCGTGGGCGGCGAGGTGCTGGTCCTCCCATGCCTCCCGCTCACCGCGCTCGGGCAGCGTCCGGCCGGGACGGTCCACCGGGACGGCGGCGTGGGCCACCACGGGTGTCTGACGGGGGTCTGAGGGCGAAGACATCGCCAGCAACCCTACGGAAGGCTGGTGACAGTCCGTGGGATCTGTGGGGGCAGATTCCTCACGAAACGTGGTCGACCTGCCGATACAGCACTCGTGAGGTCCCTTGTGAGTCATGTCCCACGGCGGTCGGAGCACCCCGCCTGGGTGAGCCGCGCCAGGGCCAGAGGACGAGGAAACCGGGGTGTGGCCGTTCTGGAGGCGGCCTTCGTCACCCCGGTTTTCTTTCTCTTGATCTTCGGTGTGATCGAGTTGGGTCTCACCATGAACGACTACCTGGCGCTGGCCAACACGGTGCGCGCCGGGTCTCGAGTGGCCAGCGCGTCGGGTGACGACCTGTACGCGGACTACGGGATCATCCAGCGGGTGAAGTCCGAGAGCTCGGCGCTGCCCCGGAGCTCCATCGTCTACATCGTCGTCTACAAGGCGGGCGCGCTGGGCGAGAAGCCCACGGCCACCTGCCAGGCGGGAACTCCGGTGGCCGGCGTGTGCAACGTGTACACCGCCACCGCGTTCGACAAGACCAAGGCCCAGTTCGGCTGCTTGACCACCGAGACGCTGGACAAGTCGTGGTGTCCCACCACCCGCAAGGTCACCCTCACCGGCACCGGGCCGGATTACGTCGGGGTGTGGATGAAGATCAACCACAAGCCCATCACGAAGATGTTCGTGACGGTCCAGACCATGACGGACCAGTCCGTCATCCAGCTCGAGCCGAGGCACAAGACATGATCCGCCACCATCGGTCTGTGCCGCCCGCCGAGCGGACGTTGGGCCAGCGCGGTGCCGTGCTCGTGGAGCTCGGCTTCGTCGCCATCCTCCTGGCCACCCTGGTGGCCGGAGCGGTCGACTTCGGCCTCGGTTGGCGCACCACGTTCGCCGTGACCGAAGGGGCCCGGACCGGCGCCCGGGTCGGGTCAGCCCAGGGCAACATCGTCGGTGCCGACTTCGCCCTGCTCTCGGGGATGCGATCCGCGCTGTCCTCCTCCGGCCTGCTCGCCGACGTGAACCGCGTGGTGATCTACCGCTCGGATTCCGCCACCGGCGGCATCCCTTCCTCTTGTCGGACCACCACGGCGGCCACCATCTCCGATCCCTGCAACATCTTGACCGGCGACCAGTTCCGCGCCCTTCCGGCCACCAACACCACCGGGACGACGTCGGCCACCGGTTGCATCACCAACTCCCAGACCAAGTCGTGGTGCCCGACCACCCGCAACAACGTCCAGATCACAGCCGAGTACATCGGCATCTGGGTGCAGGTCACGTACAAGTACAAGTTCAAGCTGGTCGGATCGACCCAGACCATCGAGAGAACCGCAGTGATGCGGCTCGAACCAACCGAAGGCTGACATGGCCATGCAACTCACCCATCAGCACCCCCGCCTCCTCAAGACCGAGCGCGCTCGCGGCGAGCACGGGTACGTCATGGCGATGTTCGGCCTCCTCCTCGTCCCGTTGCTGTTGATGGTCGGCCTGTCGGTCGACGTCGGCTACTGGTACAGCCGCGCCCAGCAGATCCAGAAGGCGGCCGACGCGGCGGCTCTGGCCGGGGTGGTCTGGTTGCCGGACGTCACCACGGCGAAGGTCTACGCGCTGGAGGCGGCCAAGAGGAACGGCTTCGAGTCCGGCAAGGACGACGTGACCATCACCGTCACCCAGGTGGTGGGCCGCAACCGGCGGCTCCGCGTGACCATCATGGACGCGTCCAACGGCAGCTTCTTCTACGGCAAGCTCACCGGGAAGACCATCAGCCTCCAACGCAAGGCAACCGCGGAATACGTGATGCCGGTGCCCCTCGGCAGTCCGCTCAACCAGTTCGGCGGTGGTGCGTACTCGGACCCGACGATCGCGGCCGGGAGCCAACCGAACTTCTGGGGCAACATCCACGGCCCGTACACCGACAACATCAAGGGCGACGCCTACGCGCCCTCGTGTCGGGGGTCGGACAACTGCTCCAGCGTGAGCAACGATTCCTACCGGCCCAGCGGCTACCTCTACAGCATCGATGTTCCCGCTGGCGTGAGCGACATGAACATCCAGATCTTCGACGCCGGTCTCTACGACCGTGGCGCCGACGAATCGGTGGAGACCGGCGACCGCGTGTACACCGGCACGGGCACCACCAACACGACCTGGACCCTGTACGACAAGGATTCCACCGAGCTCGACGTGTCCGACAACCCGACCGCGGTCAGCACGGGTTTCTGCACGTCCGGCAGCGGGACCTGGGGCATCGCGCAGGGCGGTGACTCGACGATCTTCAAGGGCAAGTGGTCCACGATCTGCACCAAGTCGGGCGCCGTTCCCGTCGGGCGCTACCTGCTCAGGGTGCAGACCAGCGGCACGGGATCGTCGGCCAACCGGTACGCCATCCGGGCGATCGCCGGCAGCGCCACCAAGCCCCGCATCGCGGCGTACGGCGACATGTCGATGTACAACAACGTGGCCGCCGGCAATGCCACCTTCTACCTCGCCGAGGTCGACCCGGTGAATGCCGGCAAGACCCTGGAGCTGAGCCTCTACGACCCAGGCGAGGTCGGCAAGACCAGCACCACCTCCGGCGATGGCACCATCCAGATCATCGGCCCGAGTGGATCGGTGGTGGCCACCTGCTCGGCCTCCGCCACCAACGGGTCGTCCATCGCCTCCACACTGACGCCGTGCCAGTTCCAATCGGCCGATAACGGCAATGCACTGTTCAACGGGTCGTGGGTGACGCTCGACATCCCCATCCCGACCAACTACTCGTGCACGCTGGGCACCATTCCGGGTTGTTGGTGGAGGATCAAGTACATCATCGACGGCCAGGGCAACGACACCACCACGTGGGCCGCCCAGGTCATCGGTGACCCTGTGCACCTCATCGAGGAGTAGTTGCACGAGGGTCCGACCGCGGGGTCCGCGCGCCGTCGGCCGGTAGCCTCCATCGCCATGTCCGGATTCGTCGATGTCGCCCAGCTCAACGTGCGGGGCGGCGACGGCGGAGCTGGCGCCGTCTCGGTGCGCCGAGAAGCCCACGTGCCGCTCGGTGGCCCCGACGGCGGTGACGGCGGCAAAGGTGGCGACATCTGGCTGGTGGTGGACCGCAACGTCTCCTCGCTGCTGGCCTTCCGCGATCATCCCCACCGGCGGGCCACCAACGGCGTCCACGGCCAGGGCAAGAAGAAGCATGGGGCCAGCGGCAACGACCTGGTGGTGCCGGTGCCCGAGGGCACCACGGTCATGGACCAGGACGGCGAGCTCCTCGCCGACCTGCTGTCGCCCGGCGACCGATGGCTGGCCGCGGCCGGCGGTCGTGGTGGCCGGGGCAACGCCCGCTTCTTGTCCAACCGGCGCCGGGCCCCCTCGTTCGCCGAGCAGGGGGAGAAGGGCGAGGAGCGCTGGCTCGAACTCGAGCTCAAGCTGCTCGCCGACGTGGCCCTCGTCGGGTTCCCCAACGTGGGCAAGAGCACGCTGATCTCCCGGATCTCCGCGGCCAAGCCGAAGATCGCCGACTACCCGTTCACCACGCTCGAGCCGAACCTCGGCGTGGTCCGCATGGACGAGGGCGACGAGATCATCGTGGCCGACATCCCCGGCCTCATCGAAGGTGCCGCCGAGGGCCGAGGCCTCGGCCACCAGTTCCTGCGCCACATCGAGCGAGCTCGCGCCCTCGCCGTGCTCATCGACCTGGCCCCGAACGCTCCGCACGGCCCGGCCGAGCAGGAGCGGATCCTGCTCGACGAGCTCGGCCAGTATCGGCCCGAGCTGCTCGAACGGCCCCGGATCCTGGTCGGCAGCAAGGCCGACATCGCCGCGCCCGACGCAGCCACGGGCTGGACCGGACCCACCTTCTCCGCCGTCACCGGTGACGGCCTGCCCCAGCTGGTGGGCGCCATGGCCGACGCGGTGCGGCAGGCCCGGGCGGCCGAGCCCGAGCCTGAGCCCTTCGTGGTGCACCGCCCCCGACCGGAGGGCCTTGTCGTCACCCGGACCGATGGCGGCGGGTGGGTCGTCAGCGGCCGAGCCGTGGAGCGAGCGGTGGCCCTGTCGGACATCACCAACGTCGAGGCGCTGGCCTACGTCCAGCAGCGACTTCGGTCGCTGGGCGTCGACCGCTCCCTCGCCCGGGCGGGCGCCAAGGAGGGCGACCAGGTCCAGATCGGCGACTTCCACTTCGAGTTCTTCGCCGACTGAACCGCCGCCCAGCGATCGAGAACTTGTCGCAGTTCTTCGCGCTGCACGCGAGGAGGTGCGACAACCTCGGGGAACGGGTTCGACGGGAGCGGGGTCCGGCGGGCAACCTTCCCGTCGTGACCAAGGTGGTGGTGGCCAAGATCGGGACCTCGTCGATCACCGACGCGCACGGCGACATCGATGGTGCCGCGGTGGCCAAGTTCTGTGCCGACGTGGCCGGGCTTCGGCGTGACGGTCACCGGGTGGTCGCGGTGACGTCGGGTGCCATCGCCGCTGGGTTGCCGGCCATCGGGCTGGGTGGGGATCTACGGCCCACCGACCCGATCACCCTCCAGGCGGTGTCGGCCATCGGCCAGAGCCGGCTGATGCGGGTGTACGACGAGTGCTTCGCCAGCCACGGCCTGGTGGCCGGCCAGGTCCTGCTCGCCCCCCTGGACTTCGGGATCCGCCAGCAGTACCTGCACGCCCGCGGCACCTTGCAACGACTCCTGGACCTCGGTGTGGTGCCCGTGGTCAACGAGAACGACGCGGTGGCCGACGACGAGATCCGCTTCGGGGACAACGACCGGCTCAGCGCCCTCGTCGCCCACCTCGTGGGAGCCGACGTGCTGGTGCTGCTCACCGATGCCGCAGGCCTGCTCACCGCGGATCCTCGGCTCGACGAACGCGCCTCGCTGATCGAGGAGATCGTGGAGTTCGACGCCGCGCTGGAGGCCCTGGCGGGGGGAGCAGGCAGCGCACGGGGCAGTGGAGGGATGGCCTCCAAGGTGGCGGCGGCCAAGATGGCATCCTGGTCTGGGGTGCAGTCCGTGATCGCCGCTGCTCAGCGATCCGACGTGCTGCGCGATGCCGTGGCGGCCACTCCCGGTGTGGGCACCGTGGTCCGTGCTCGGCCCCAGCGGATGGCGGCTCGCAAGCTCTGGATCGCCTTCGCGGTGGACACCGCGGGGCGCATCACGGTGGACCAAGGTGCCCGACGAGCCCTCATCGAGCGAGGGGTGTCGCTCCTGCCTGCGGGTGTGGTGTCGGCCGACGGATCCTTCGTGGCCGATCAGGCGGTGGAGATCGTCGGCCCCGATGGGGTGGTGTTCGCCAAGGGCCTGTCGGCCGTGAGCGCCGACGACCTGCGAGGCGTGATCGGTCGCCGGACCGCCGACCTGCCCGATGGGATGGCCCACGAGGTGATCCACCGCGACGACCTGGTCATGGTGCCCTGAGTTCCGTTCTGAGGTCCTGGGTGTTCATGGGTGAACGCCGGACGCCAGAACGTCATGGATCAGGTGCCCGGTGTGGGCTCCTGGGCCGGTGTGGGGGCCTCGGCCGGTGAGGTGGCGGTCTGGGGCACCGACTCGGCTGGTGCAGCCGGAGCGGCGGCGGCGTTGGGATCGTCGATGCCGAGCTCGGCTCGGATGGACGAGAGCCGATCCTGGGCCTCGTAGTTGGCCGCAGCGTTCTCGATCTCGATCATGCGGGACTCGGTGCTGGTCTCGGTCAGCTCGCTCATGCCCTTGGCCCGGGCGTAGCGCTGCTCGATCTTGTCCCGCACCTCGTTGAGGGTGGGGACCTCCTGGCCGACGGTCTCCGACAGCGACGACATGGCCTTGTTCATCTGCTCTTGCATCTTGGCCTGCTCGAGCTGGCTCAGGAGCTGCTGGCGCTCGGAGAGCTTCTTCTGGAGCAGCTGGCCGTTCTGGGCCACGGCCGCCTTTGCCTGATCAGCGGCCTGGGTGGCGCTGTAGTGCATGGTCTTGAGCTCTTCGACCTGGCCCTCCACGGAGATGAGCTGGGTGGCGATGGTCTCGGCGGCGCGGCCGTACTCGGTGGCCTTGGCGGTGTCGCCGGACTTGGCGGCAGCGTCGGCCATCTTCACCGCCTGGCGGGCGTTGGCGTTGAGCTTCTCGAGCTGCTCGAGCGCCCGGTTGAGCTGCATCTCGGTCTGCTTCTGCTGCGCGATCACGTTGGCGGCGTGCTCCTTGAGCCGCCGATGCTGATCCTGGGCCTCGGTGATGGCCTGCTCCAACTGGATCTTTGGGTCGGCCTTCTCGTTGAACTTCTGGTTGGCACCAGCCGTCACGTAGTTCCAGAACCGCTTGAAGAACTTGATCATGGCGGCAGCCTAAGCCACCGCTCGGATGGTTTGGCGCGGCGGTGAGCAGGCGAGCGCTGCGTCAGCGGACGAAGCGCCGGGCGCCGGGCAGCCGGGCGAGAAGGACCGAGATGCCAGGGACCTGCAGGGCGTTGATGGCGAGGAAGTAGCTGATGGCTCCCACGGCGATCCCGGCCAACACGGCAGGGACGAGCTGCAGCGGCGTCGCCGGCGCGGCCAGGGCCACGGTGCCGTAGACGAGCGCTCCCATGGCACCGGCGGCCACGAGCAGCTTGGCCCACGTGGCGGCCAGGCCTCGCCAGTCGAACCCCCGACTTCGCCGGTTGAGGATGGCGATGGAGACCACCGCAGCGACGCTGTAGGCGAGGGCGAACGACAGGGCCAGGCCGACGATGCCCCACCAGCGCACGAACACCACCGCGGTGGCGATGTTCACCCCGTTCTCGAAGCAGTTGATGAGGAACGGCGTCTTGGTGTTCTTCATGGCGTAGAAGGCGCGCAGCGAATAGAGGTACGACGAGAACCCGGGCAGGCCGACGGCGAAGGCGGCGATGATCGATGCCAGGTGCAGGACCCGCTCCAACTGCCCACCGGCCACGAACGTGCGGTGGTCGAGCCCTTTGGGCAGGGCGAGGTAGCCCACCGCGGCGGGGATGATCAGCAGGCCGATCAGGCGAAACCCGAGCAGCAGCTGCTCGTTGAAGTCTCGACGATCCCCGCGTGCGTCGGCCCGGCCCAGGAGCGGTTCGAACGTGACCATGATCGACACGGCGAGCAATCCATGGGGTAGCTGGAAGAACTGGAAGGCAGTCTGGTAGTCGGTTGACCCACCGGAGCCGGGCTTGGACAGCACGGTGATGACCATGACCGCGATCTGGTTGGCCACCACGTAGCCGAACGTCCAGCCCGACAAGCGCACCGCCCGCCGGACCGCGGGGTGCTTCAGGTCGAAGTTGAACTTGAAGTTGACCTGCGACCGGCGGATCGACGGGTACAGCGACAGCGCCATGACGGCGATGCCCAGGGTGGTGCCGATGCCGAGCACCAAGAGAACCGAGCGGTGGTCCAAGGCGTAGCGAAGCGTCGGCTCGCCTCCGGCCATCTTCCAGACCGCGATGAGCGTGGCGATGGCGACCACGTTGTTCAGCACCGGCGCCCATGCCGCGGCGAGGAACCGGTGCCGGGCGTTGAGCACGGCGGACCACACGGCCATGAGCCCGTAGAAGAAGACCTGCGGCGCGAAGAGCAGGGCGAGAGGAATGCCGGCGGCCAGGTAGTCGTGGCGTCGCGAGGGGGGCGAGCCCTTCGACAGGATCAAGATGATCAGCGGGCTGACCGCCGCGGCCACCAGGGCCACGAGGACCAGGGCGACCAGGGCGAACGAGATGATGGCCGACGTGGCGTCGCCCTCCCGGTTGCGCTCGATGTCGTCGGTGAACAGCGGCACGAGGGTCGCGGTCAGCACGCCGCCGAGGATCAGCTCGTAGATCATGTTCGGCGTGTTGTTGGCGTTCAGGTAGGCGTCGCTGAGGCCCTTGATCAACAAGCTGAAGATCAGCCAGGTCCGCACCAAGCCGGTTATGCGCGAGGTGAGCGTTCCGCTGGCCACGAACAGGTTGTTGCGCAGCAGCCGGGACGGCCCCGATGCCGGCCCGTCTGGTGGGGACTCCGAGGCGTCGACCGTCGACACCAGATCGGCCAGGACCACGGTCTCGGTGATCGGCGCCGCAGGCTGCCAGGTGGGATCGGTGAACGATTCGAGCGGCGGGCTGACGGTGATCGGCGGGTCGATCGGCTGCGGTCGGCCGAGGGCCTCGATGGTTCGGGGCCGGACGATCTGGGCGGAACGCTGGTCGGAGACACCGGGGGAGATCGTCCGAGGGCGCCGCACCACACCGTCGGGCCCAGCACCCGGTGGCGGGTCGGTCACGTCCCGGTGGCGGTCTGGTCTTGGCCGTCGACGTCCTCGATGGCCTTGCGCAGGTTCTCGAGGTCATCGACGATGGTGCCGACGTCCTGGGTCAGCGTGCCGGCATCGGCAGTGCGGTTGGTCACGGACAGCTCCACGGCCCGGGTGACGCTCTCGTCCATGCGGGCGTTGATCAGGTTGAGCTCGTCGTGGGTGCTCTTGATCAGGGCATCCATGCGGTCGGCGGTGGCCAGTTGGGCCTCGAGGGCGTCGACGGTGCGCTGCTGGGTCTCGTTGGGGCCGCCCTGGGCGATGGCGTACTGGGCTTGCTGGAGCTCCCACCTGGCCTCGCGGTCGTTGATCCGCTTGCGGGCGTCGGCCACCACCTGGCCCTGCTTGGCCACCCGCCAGCACTCGGCCACAGCGTCCTCGAGCTGGTCCGAGACGCCTTCGAGCGAGTCCTTGAGCGGACCGGGCGCGAAGGACTTCACCGCTTCGGCGAACCCCGTCCGGGCCTTCACCGCGTCGCGGATGGCGCTGCGCCAGGGTTCGTTGACCGCGAACGGGTCGATCTTCTCGCCCGAGCCCTTCTTGGGTAGGGCCAGGGCGATGCGGGCCCCGTAGGCGATCAGGCCGCCCAGTGCCGCGGCGGGGATCGCGATGGGCGCCACGCCCACCGCCAGCACGCCGACGGCCGCGCCCGCGCCG
>Ga0209023_10008369_pt1 | contig 10395 bp, 8 predicted proteins | sample LakOneMetagenome_FD_187468 | JGI IMG/M metagenome (GOLD analysis project Ga0209023, IMG submission 187468) | Freshwater and sediment microbial communities from Lake Erie, Canada (SPAdes) (version 2) | ecosystem: Environmental > Aquatic > Freshwater > Lentic | place: Lake Erie, Canada | collected...
GGCCTGTGGAACACCGGCAGCGGCACCATCCAGCATCCGCCGCTGGAGAGCTGCTTCTTCCTGCCGCAACAGCCCTACCTGCAGGCCGGCACCCTGCGCAGCCAGTTGCTCTACCCCAGCGGCGAATCGAACCTGGACGACGCCGCGCTGCTGGAGATCCTCGACCAGGCGCACCTGCCGCACCTGGCCGCGCGCGTCGGCGGCCTGGACGCCGTAGAGGACTGGGAAAAGCTGCTGTCGGTCGGCGAACAGCAGCGCCTGGCCTTTGCCCGCGTGCTGGTGCACCGGCCTGCCATCGTCATCCTCGACGAAGCAACCAGCGCCCTCGACAGCGGCAACGAAGCCTCGCTGTATGCGCGCCTGCGCGCGAACGGCACCACCCTGATCAGCATCGCCCACCGCGCCGCCGTGCTGCGCCACCATACGCACGTGCTGCGCCTGCTGGGCGACGGCGCATGGGAGATGCATGACGCCGAAGGGTATCAGTTCGACGGAGCGGTCGTGCCGCTGCGTGGCAGTGGCGGCAGCGGCGGTGCGGGTACAGGCACGGGCACAGGCGCCAGCCTGCAGCTGGTGCCGCCGGCGTCGACGCCGGTGATGGCGGCTGCGGGCTGATTTCCGGCCTGTCAAACCACGCATACGCTTCGCCAGTCTCGGCCGCGCCAGGGTATCCTCTCGTGTTGTCCTGCGTTTTCGCCAACCGACGGAGTTACCCATGCGTAGCGCATGCTGAACCTGCTCTTTCCTGTTTTTCTCCTTGCCGGACTTGGCGCACTGCTGGCGCGCCTGCCCTGGCTGCGGCCCTCCTGGCAGGCCGGCGTGACCGAACTCACCGCGAAATGCCTGGTTCCGGTCCTGCTGTTCGCCAGCGCCTACCGCACCGGTATTCCGGCCTCGATGTCATGGGAAACCCTGTGCGCTTTCTACCTGCCGCTGGCCCTGGTCTTTTGCGGCGCCCGTTTCCTGGCAAGGGGACGCGGCGCCGGCGCGGCGACGGCGCTGGCGGCGACCTATTCGAATACGGTGTTCATGGGTGTGCCGGTGCTGGTCCAGGTGCTGGGGGCGGATTGCCTGCAGTTCGCCTATCCGGTGATCGCCTTCCACAGCCTGTTCTGCTTCACGCTCTATTATCTGGGCGACGACGAGGCGCCGGCCGGCCGCCTGGGTGCGGTGCTGAACACCTTGAAAAATCCCATCGTGGCGGCGCTGCTGCTGGGGCTGGCGCTGAACCTGGGACAGGTGGCCTTGCCGGCCGCCCTGATGCAGGTGCTCGACATGCTGGCCGCCGCCGCCCTGCCCTGCGCGCTGCTCTCGCTCGGCGCGTCGGTGGCCTCGCTGAAACCCGGCTTCGGTATGCGCACCGGCGCCATCGTGCTGGCCAAGCTGGTCGTGCTGCCGTTGGGCGTGATGACGCTGGCGGTGTACGTCTTTGCCTTGCCGGCGGCAGTGGCCACGGTGCTGGTCGTGCTCGCGTCCTGCCCGGTCGGCATCAACGCCGCCTTCGTGATCAACCGGTCCGAAGGCGGCGCGCCGATCGTCAATGCGGCGATCCTGTTGTCGAGTCTTTTGTCGGCGGCGACGGTTCCGGGGTGGTTGTGGCTGCTGCATCCTTGAGCGCACATCCCTGACCGGCAGTGAGGTTTGCTACGACACGGCGTCCTGCGCCGATCATCCCAAGGGAACAGTATTGAAATAGTGTTGCAGCACCAGAAGCATCGCTGCCACGCATGCGCCGCCGGCACCGACATTCAAGACCTTGACGAGTCTGTCAGCAGTTTGCCGCCCTGGCCAGGTAGCGCTGATAAACGTAATCAGAAACTGTAGCGCCATGGCGACGGCGAAAAGCTTTATCGGCAGCGGCTTGGCGGTGACAAAACCGAATGCGGCAAACATCAGGACCAGCAACAGCAGAAGGAAAGAAACAACAGCCGACCATATCGTTTTCATAAACACTTTCAATGCTCACATTCTCTCGGCGCACGGATTGTCACAACGCGATCAGCGCCGCTCGCGCCACCAAAGGCCGAGCATGGCCAGCGCGAACACGACGCCGAACGGCCAGCCGGGCAGCATGCCCCGGGTTTGTTCGGCCGCAACCGGCGTCCGCGCCGCATAGCGGGCCGTGGCGTCGCGCCGCTCGGCGGCCTGCCACTGCGGCCAGTCGCCGGGCGCATATACGTAGACCTGCCCCACCGCCGGCTTGATGCCCTGCGTTTCCATGCGCAGCCAGCCGGCCTGGCGCGGCCACACGGCCACGCAGGACGCGTCGACGCGGTCGCTGCGGCGCTGCCAGGCCAGGGTCTGGTCCAGCGCCGGGAAGTGGACCTTGCCCGTTACGCCCTGTGCGCAGATCTCGGTACGCTGGCCCGGCAGCGGCATCTCCTGAGGATCGAGCCAGTGCACTTCCTCGACTCGCTGCACGCCGAGCGTATCGAGCACGCCCTGCCACCACAGCGCCAGTGCGCGCGGCTCCGCGATCGCCTGGCGGTGCCAGTCGGCCGCGCCAAGCCAGCCGATGCGGCCCTGGCCCCAGGCACGCGCCCACACGGCATCCTTGCCGCTCCAGGCGCCGGCCTGAATGCCAGCCGGGTTCAGGGGCGCCGCCGTCAAGGCCAGCGATCCGACCGTGGCATCAACCGGCTGCGCGCGCAGCGCCAGCTGCACGCTGCGCGACCAGACCGCGCTGTCGTTGGCATTTCCGCCCAATACCAGCAGCGCGGCGCCTGCCTTCACTTCTTCCAGCAGGGCGCTGCGCGCGGCGCCGGATGCACGTTCGAACCAGGCGGCGTCGATCAGCAGCAGGCCAGGCTTGTCCATCTTCTCGCGCGCGGTTTCGCTACGGGTGACGGTTCTGCCGAGCGCCATCTGCCAGTCGATGATGGCATGGCTGCCGGCCAGCAGCTCGTTCAGCACGCGCAAATCGAAGGATGGCGCGCTGAAGCGGCCGCGCACCTGCAGCGGCGGCATTGCGCTGACCACCACCGGTACCGGACCTTCGGTCACCAGCCTGCCTTGCGCATCGAGCAGGCGCGCCTTCAGGTCCAGGGTTTCGGCCAGCGGCGGCAGCCAGTCGACCGTGAGCGCGCCGTCGCCGCGCGCCTCGGCCAGCACCTGGCCATTCTCGGCCAGCAGTTGCAGGCGTGCCGGCGTTTTTGCCGTGCGCTGCATGGTGAGCGTGAACATGCGGCCCAGCGGCAGGTGGCGCGGGAATTCCAGGCGCAGCGTTTCCGACGCTGGCGGCGTCCACGACAGCGGGCGTGCCGGCAGGTCCTGCCATTGCGCGGCGCGCAGGCCATCGCCTTGCAGACTCAAGGCGCGTACGCCATCGAGCGTCGCAGGCGGCTTCGCCGGGTCGATGGCCAGCGTGGCGCCCAGTTCGCCGGGCAGCTTCCAGCCGGTGGCCAGCAGGAACAGCGCGCCGGTGGCAATCGCCACCAGCAGCGCTTCAAACAGGCGCCGGCGCCACAGGTACAGCAGCAGGCTGAGGGCGCCGATGATGACAATGGCTGCGCGCAGTTCGATACTCACTTCGGCTCTCCTTTGCTCCAGGCCTTGGTGAACGGCGTCTGCGCCACCGGTTTCGCCTGCAGGATCACCGGCGCCTGCGCAATGCCGGCGCGCAGCCAGGCGCGCAAGGCCGGGCGGCAGCGCAGGCAGCCGTCCGCCACATCCTGGATCGCGCGCTGGGCAGCCAGGCGCTGTTCATCGTCGCTCAGGCGCTCGCGCACCCAGTCGTGGGCGGTGCGCGTCCACAGCGCCGGCAACGGTCCCTCGTTCGATAACGCCGTCACCAGTTCGCGCAGCGGCAGCGGAATCGCATCCTGGGACTCGCCCTGCTCGCGCCGGTAGCTGGCGGCGCCCACCACGTCGCCGGTCATGCGGATTTCTTCCTTGATCGGCGGTGGCACGAAGGCAGTCTTGTGCAGGTAGATGCGGTCGGCCTGCTGCAGCTCCTTGATCGCTTCCAGGGCCTTGAGTTCGGGCGCGAGTGCGGTTTTCGGGGTGATGGCGCGCAGGGCCTTTTCGGCGTCCCACATCGCCACCAGCGCGCGGCGCAGGATTTTCTTCGTTCCCTCGTCGTACATCGTCGCGTTCTCGGCTTCGTCGTGGGCGTGGCCGAATTCGTGCAGCACGTCCAGCGGCTTGCCGGGCGCGGCGTGGTCGTCGTGGTCGTCGTGTTCTTCCTCGCCGCCGAACAGCGTCGATTCCTCGCCCAGGAACTGGCCGTAGCGGCGCCGCAGTTGGGCCTGGTCAGCGGCAATCGCCTCGCTGCGCTCGCGCACCTCCCCCGCTGCCATGCGGGTCGCCTTCATGTCGGCAACCAGCTGCTCGGTGTCGATGATGATCTGGCGCTGGCTGCGCAGGCTCTGCGGCTTGACCAGCATCGGCATGGCCGAGGTCTGTTCTTCTTCCTCCTGTTCCGGCGCGGGCAGGCGCAGGGTGTAGGTGGGCGACTGCACGGTGTGCGGCCTGGCGGCGTTGTCGACGGCGCGCACAAAGAAGTACAGCTCGTCGCCTGGCTCCATGCCCAGTTCCGCCAGCGTCCACTGTTTCGACCAGTTGCGCACGCGCGGATCGTTCGACGCCGGGATCGGCAGCTCGCTGTCGGTGAACTTGATGTTCTCGCCGCTGCCGCGCGCCAGGGTCAGGTGCAAGGTGGCGCGGCGCACGGCGTAGTCGTCGCGCACCGTCAATGCCATGGCCGCGCTCTTCGCCTCGGGCTTGAGTTCCTGGATCATCTGGGTCGGTTGCGAGACCGTGACCTGCGGCGGCGCGTCCGGCGTCACCTTCAACGTGTAGCGCGCGCCACGCCAGCGCCAGAACAGGGATTCGGTGGCGCTCAGTTCCGCGCACTTGTCGCCCACGTTCAGGGTGCGGCCGTCGCTCAGTTCGAGGATGGTCTGGCCGGCCTTGGGATTCTTCAGGCACCACGTGATCTTGCTGCCTTCCGGGAGTTCGAGATGGCGTGGTGCGCCTTCGCTGCGCGCCAGGCCGGTGTAGGACGGCGGGATGGCCGTGACGACCAGCTCCGGGACCACGGCGGACTTGGCAACCGTTGCCGGCTTGCCCTGTGCTTGCGCTGTCGACGCCGCAGCGCCATGCTGGCCGACATACCAGACGATGGCGGCAAACACCAGCCAGGGCGCGAGCCAGCTCAGGCCCATGTCGACGTGGCGGCGCACGATGGCGCGCACCGTGCGCGCATCGAGACGCTCGGCGATGCGCGCCAGCAGGCGTTCGCGCTGCAGCCGGGCCAGCGGCGTGTCGGCGTCGACCAATAAGGCGCTGCTGTCTTCCAGCTCGGGCACGCTTGCGTCGAGCCAGCTGATCCAGCCAGCGTTGACGCGTTGACGCAGGCGCGCGCCGTCCCACATGCACCACGCGGCCCAGGCCAGCAGGCCGGGCAGCAGGCGCAGCGACAGCCAGGGCAAGGCGCCCAGCACCCACAGCGGCAGGCGCCGGAGCAAGGCGGCACGCCAGATGCGCCGGGCGATGTCAGCGTCGGCGTGCATGGGTCACTATCCTCTCAAGGGCAAACAGGGCGACCAGCGCCATCATCAGGAAATCGCGCAGCGCGCCGTCCGCATGCTGCGCTGCCGGCACGCTGGATGCGGCAAAGGTATGCGCAGACGCGGTGTAGGCGAGCGGCGCGTAATGCAGGCTGCGCCAGCTTTCCAGCAGGCGGCGTGCGGCTGCCGGGTCGGCTGGCGGCCAGGCGCTTGAGGTCCACAGGCGGCCGCGCGCACTGTCTGCGTAGCGGATGCCATCTACACCGGGCGCTTTTGCCAGTTCGGGGAAGGCGGCCGCATCGACGATCCACCACAGCGGCGCACGCATGGATGCCGGCGGCGCCTCTGGCTTGTCCCAGACGATCAGTTCAGTTTTCGCGCCTGGCACGGCATCGACCACGGCGCGCAGGGGACCGTCCAAGGCGGCGAACATGCGGCGCCACTCGCCTGCCCGTTCGCTGACGATGGCCACATGCACCTCGCTCGATGCGGCAGGTTTCGCCAGCGTGCGCAGTTCGAGGGCATGGCGGAATTGCGGCAGCATGGCCGGCATCGGGATATCGCCCAGTATCAGCAGGCGCGCGTCCGGTTTCCATTCGCGCTCATGCGCGCGGACCCAACTCAAGGCCTCGGCTGCGGGAAGCGGCAGGCGCGCCCCATCCTTGAAGCCGGCCTGCGCGACCTGTTGTTCAACCCAGGCGGCGTCCGTCCCCTCAGCCACCACGACCGTATTTCCGCGCCAAGACAGCACCGGGTCGGCCAGCCAGGCGATCAGGCAGGCCAGCAGCAGGCAGCGCACGATCATCAGGATCACGTCGGCCCAGCGCCACACGCGCATCTGGCGCGGCTCGGTGCGCGGCAGGAAGCGCGCACTGGCCAGCGGTTCCGCCTTGACCTGGACGCGCTTCTTGCGATGCCACCAGATCGGCAGCAGCAAGGTCGGTAAAGCCAGCCACCACAAACTGTTCATCGCCGCCCTGCTTGATGTAAATGCGGCCGCAGCCATTGGCGCAATACCTCACCCGGCGCCTGTTCGATGCGCGCATTCACCAGCGGCACGTCGCCGGCGCGGCAGGCCGCCGTCACCGTGGCGAAGTGGGCCTCGCGCTTGCGCAGGTAACCTTCGCGCAGGTCGGCGCCGAAGCGGAACACGCCGCCGTCCTGTTCAGGGTCGCGGTAGGCAGGGTCGGCATCGAAACCGCCCGTGCACTCGGCTTCGGTCTGGATGCAGGCGAGGCGCACGTCGTGGCGCATGTGGCGCAGGCGCAGCAGCGCTTCCGACAAGGGAGAAGGAAAATCGAGGAAGTCGCTGGCGGCGAACACCAGCGACGGCGCACCTGCAAAGCGCAGGCCGGATTTCAAGGCAGCGGCATCCGGCAACGCGCCTTCGGCCTGGGCCGCGTTCAAGCGCGCCAGCACGCGCTGCAGCTGCCGTGGTCCACGCGCGGCGGGCGTAAACTGCACGCGCCCACCGGACAGCACGACGAGCCCGAAGGCATCGCCCTGGCGCTGGGCAATCGCCGCCACGCAGGCGAGCAGCGTGCGCGCATAGGCCAGCTTGTCGAGGCCGGGCATGCTGCGGCTCGGCTCCATCATCGAGGCGCTGGCGTCGAGTACCAGCCACAGGGCGACATGGCTGTCGCGCTCGGCCTCGCGCACGTAATAACGGTCGGCGCGCGCCAGCAGCTTCCAGTCCACGCGGCGCCACTCGTCGCCCGGCGCATAGGCGCGGTACTCGGAGAACTCGACGCCGGAGCCGCGTTCGCGGCCGGCGTGGATACCCTGCCCCAGCCCGGCCAGCACGTGACGGATGACGAGGTCGAGATTGGTCGTGTGCGCGATCAGCGCCGCGCTGGTAAGACTTGAAGCCAATTCAGTCGACCTTGATCTCGCTGCGCAGCGCCTGCAGGATGTCGGCCATCGCCACGCCATCGGCCTCGGCTTCGAAGTTGCGCAGCACGCGGTGCGCCAGCACCGGCATCAGCATGGCGCCAATGTCGTCGCGGGTTACGGCCAGGCGGCCCTGCATCAGCGCGCGCGCTTTGGAGGCCAGCACCAGCGCCTGGCCGGCACGCGGACCGGCGCCCCAGCCAACATGCTTCTTCACTGCGGCGACAGTCGTTTCCTGCGGCCGCGTGGCGCGCACCAGGCGCGTGGCGTAGCGCACCAGATGATCGCCGATCTCGATGTCGCGCACCAGCTGCTGCAGGCGCAGCAGGGTTTCCACGTCCATCGCGGCTTCGGCATCCTGCAGCGCAGACTTGGTGGTCGCCGCCACCATCATGACCTCTTCGTCTTCGGTCGGGTAGACCACGTCGATGCGCAGCAGGAAGCGGTCGAGCTGGGCTTCCGGCAGCGGATAGGTGCCGCTCTGCTCAATCGGATTCTGCGTGGCGAGCACGAAGAAGGGACGCGGCAGCTTGTGGGTGGTGCCGGCAAAGGTGACCGAGCGTTCCTGCATCGCCTCCAGCAATGCCGACTGCGTCTTGGGCGGCGCGCGGTTGATCTCGTCGGCCAGCAGCACCTGCGTGAACACGGGGCCGGGCTGGAAGCGGAAGGAACGCTGGCGTGTGGCCTGGTCTTCTTCCAGGATCTCGGTGCCGACGATATCCGAGGGCATCAGGTCGGGCGTGAACTGCACCCGGCGGAACTGCATGTCGGTGGCCTGGGCCAGCGACTTCACCAGCAAGGTCTTGCCGAGGCCCGGCACGCCCTCCACCAGCGCGTGGCCGCCGGCCAGCAGGCAGGTAATCAACAGCTCGACCACGTTTTCCTGGCCGATGATCACCCGGCCCATGCTTGCCTTCAGTGCGGCGGTCTTGGCCACCAGGCTTGCCACTTCCGCTTCATTCCACGCTACCGCATCTTGTTCAGCCACCGCTTACGCCCCTAACGCATATTGAATGATGTTCACCGCAAAGCGGGTGTTGTCGACCGCGAGAAACCGCTTGTTGCGGAAGTCGTAATCCCACTCGCAGCCATAGTCCTTGTTCGAGTACAGCACGCGCACGCGCCCGCCAATCTCGATCGCCTTCAGGTATTCGTGCACCAGGTCGTCGCCCCAGCCGTTCAGCTCCACCGAGGTATTCGGCGGACCGTCGAACTTGAAGAAGCTGGAGTAGACAGCGTGGTTGTTCGGTATCTTCTTCAGGGCCGTGGCCCCGAAGATCTTCGCCATCTCGGCCTCGAACGACTTCGCGAACAGGCCGTCGATGTCGTGGTTGCAGTCATCGACAAAAACAAAGCCGCCGCCCTTCACGTAGCGCTCGAAGTTCTTGCGCTCGGCGGGCGTGAACTGCACCAGCTTGTGCCCGGCCAGGTAGCAGAACGGCGCTTCCAGCATCTTCGGATCCGAGAGCGACACCATCCGCTCGGCCGGATCGACCTTGAGGGTGGTGTACTCGACCAGCGAATTGAGCACGTTGCTGGGCATGCGGATATCCACGTCCCAGTCGCCCGACTCGTACATCAGGCGCGTAAAGTAAAAATCGAAACGTGCCATTCTTCAGCTTGAAGTTATACCGCGTCCGACAGCGACGTGAAGTTGAAGTCGCGTACCTTCATCGGCGGCAGCACCATCTGGTACGGCACCTCGTCGCCGCCGATGACTTCCGGCTTGCCCAGTTCATCCACGTTGTTGAGGATGCTGACCGGGCTCTCGTTGAAGCGGAAGTTCTTGATCGGGTACTTGATCTTGCCGTTCTCGACATAGAAGGTGCCGTCGCGCGTCAGGCCCGTCAGCAGCAGCGATTGCGGGTCGACCATGCGGATGTACCAGGTGCGGGTAACGACCACGCCCTTCTTGGTCGAGGCGATCAGCTCTTCCAGCGACTTGCTGCCGCCGGCCATGATCATGTTGCCGTGCCTTGCAGTCGGCGCCACGCCCTGCTTCTTGGCCCAGTACAGCGAGTAGTCGAGCGAGGCGATGCGGCCGTTCTTGATGATGTCGGTACGCTTGCGCGCCAGGCCGGTCTGGCCATCCCAGGGCGCGACCGGCACGTCCGGGTTCCATGGGTCGGCCCAGACGTTGATCTGCTCGTCGAACAGCTTGTCGCCCAGGCGGTTCTTGCCGCCGGATTTGGTGAGGAAGCTGCGGCCTTCGTCGGCATCGCGCGCGTCGAAGGCGCCGAACATGTTGCCCAGCACTTCGGAGGTGGCGGCCGGCTCCAGGATCACGGTGTAGCGGCCCGGTTCCAGCGCCTTCGCATCGACCGAGCGCAGTGCCTTTTCAATCGCCACGCCAGCCGCTTCGCGCGCGTCGAAACGCGACGCATCGACCGCCGAGCGGGTCACCCAGCCCGAGCCGCGGCCGTCTTCGGTGCGCACGGTGCAGGTGTAGGCGAGGTCCGTCATTTCCTGGAAGCCGAACACGCCGTTCGAATTGGCCACCGCGTTGAAGCGGGTGCTGTCGTTGAAGAAGCCGGCGCAGACCAGCTTGTTCTTTTTCGCGGCCTCGATGCTGTAGGCCGCCACTTGCGCGCGGTATTCCGGGTCGATGGCGGCGGTGGCACGCACGAAGGTCGGCGTCGCCTTGTATTCCTGCTTGCCGACGGCCGGCATGAATTCCGGATTCTCCGGCGCCAGGCGCGCGAGTTCCTCGGCGCGGCGTACGGCTTTTTCGAGCGACTTGTCGTCGAACTCGTTCAGCTGGGCGATGCCCGATTTTTTACCGAACGCCACCTGCACCGTGAGGGTCATGTCCTCGTTCAGGCCGGCGGTCGAGATGCTGTTGCGCGCAAAGCGCACGTTGCCGGCGCGGCTGCCGCTGATGTCGACGCTGCATTCATCGGCTTTCGAAAAGCCCATGACACGGTCGCAGATGCGTTTTGCTTCTTCCTGGTTCAGCTGTTTCATGTGTTTTCCTCAACCGATCTTGCGTGCGGTG
>Ga0209023_10008370_pt1 | contig 10392 bp, 8 predicted proteins | sample LakOneMetagenome_FD_187468 | JGI IMG/M metagenome (GOLD analysis project Ga0209023, IMG submission 187468) | Freshwater and sediment microbial communities from Lake Erie, Canada (SPAdes) (version 2) | ecosystem: Environmental > Aquatic > Freshwater > Lentic | place: Lake Erie, Canada | collected...
CTCGTGGTCCTTCTGCACGCCGACCACCGCCTGGAGCACCGCGCCGGCGCGGTCTCGGGCCACCACGAACACCGTGCGCTGGTCGAGCCCGCAGGAGTCGACCTTGTAGGTGGCGGTCTTGCCATCGATGGTCACCTTGGCGGTGTGGTCGGTGAAGTCGTTGCGGCTGCACGACGCGCCCGCGGCCACCAGCACGACCATGGCGAGGGCGGCAAGGCGGGGCGGCACGGTGGGCAGGGTACGCCCCGAACCCCGTGTGACCTGCGCCTGGCCGAGAGGTCGCTCCCGGCCAGTAGGGTTCGGACCCATGCTGACGCTCGTGACCGGCGGGGCCGGGTTCATCGGCTCGAACCTTGCCGATGCCCTCCTGGCCGACGGGCACGAGGTGCGGGTGATCGACGATCTGTCCACCGGTCTGCGTAGCAACGTGCCGGACGCTGCCACGTTCTTCGAGGGATCGGTCACCGACCCGGAGCTGCTCGAAGCGGCCGTGGCCGGCACCGAGGTGGTCTTCCACCAGGCCGCTCTCGGCTCGGTCGCGCGGTCCCTGGACGAGCCGCTGGTCTCGGACACGGCCAACACCCACGGCACCCTGGCGGTGCTCGATGCCGCCCATCGCCTCGGGGTACGCCGGGTGGTGCAGGCGTCGTCGAGCAGCGTCTACGGCGGCGCCGACGTGCGTCCCACGCCCGAGTCCACGCCCCTCATCCCCCGTTCGCCCTACGCCGTCACCAAGCTGGTGGGCGAGCACTACGCCCGGGTCTTCGCCGAACTCCATGGGCTCGAGACGGTGGCGCTGCGCTACTTCAACGTCTACGGCCCTCGCCAGCGGCCCGACGCCGCCTACGCCGCGGTGATCCCGTTGTTCATCGCCGCCCTCCATGCCGGCAAAGCACCGAAGGTGCAGGGCGACGGCCTCCAGAGCCGGGACTTCGCCTACATCGACGACGTGGTGCGGGCCAACATCCTGGCCGCCCACGCGCCAGTCGAGGCCTGCTCGGGCAAGGCGTACAACATCGCTGGCGGCCAAGAGCGCAGCCTGCTGGACATGCTCGAGATCCTCCGGGACGCCACCGGCGTGGACATCGCTCCCGAACACGTCGAACCGCGCATCGGCGATGTGCGGCACAGCTTCGCCGACCTCAGCGCCGCCGCCGCCGATCTGGGGTATCGGCCCACCATCTCGTTCGAGGACGGGTTGGCCCGCACCGTGGAGCACTTCTCCCAGTGGCCGATCTGAGCGAGTCCGCCGCCGCCTCTTCGCCCGCACGGCCCGAAGCCCCCGCCCTTCCGGCAAACCTGGCCGAGATCGCTCGTCGGGTCGAGGCACGGGTTGGCGTGCTGATGGAGCACGAGCGTGAGCGCTGGTCGGCGCTGGATCCGTCCCTCGCCGAGCCCATCGATGCCCTTGCCGATCTCGTCGACCTCGGCGGCAAGCGTCTCCGGCCAGCATTCTGCCACTGGGGCTACGTCACCGCCGGCGGCGATCCCTCCGACCCTCGTATCGTCGATGCTGGCGCCGCCTTCGAGCTGCTCCAGGCCTTTGCCCTGATCCACGACGACATCATGGACGGTTCAGCCACTCGCCGGGGTGCTCCCGCCGTGCACCGCCAATTCTCCGAACGCCATGAACGATCCGGCTGGTCAGGCGAGTCCCGCCGGTTCGGCGAGGGGTTGGCGATCCTGGTGGGAGACCTGGCGCTCGTCTACGCCGACCAGGTGCTTCCGGTCGGTCCGCCCGCCATGACCGCTCTGTGGGATGAGCTGCGGATCGAGCTCAACGTCGGCCAGTACCTGGACCTGGTCGGTACCGTCACCGCCCGCTTCGACCGTCCGAACGTGCATCGGATCGCTCGGTACAAGTCAGGTCGCTACACCATCGACCGACCGCTCCAGCTCGGCGCCACCCTGGCTGGCGGGCCCGACCTCACCGATGTGCTGGGCAGCTACGGCGATCCCTTGGGTGAGGCGTTCCAGCTTCGCGACGATGTGCTCGGCGTGTTCGGCGACACCGCTCGGACCGGCAAGCCGGTGGGCGACGATCTGCGCGAGGGCAAGCCCACACTGCTGGTCGCGGTGGCCCACGAACGGGTCAGCGAAGCCGACCGTGCGCTGCTCGAGCAGGTGGGCCGGCCTGACCTGACCGCCGAGGTGGTGACCGAGCTGCAGCACCTGCTGGTGCGCACTGGGGCAGTCGCCGAGGTGGAGACCGAGATCGCCCGGCTGGCCACGGAGGCGGTCGCGGCACTCGACGACGTCCCCGCCTCACCCGAAGCCCGTGCGGCCCTGGAGGACCTGGCCGCCTTCGTGGTGGCCCGAGACGCCTGACCCTCTCCACGGCCGGTCGCTGCGACTGGAGTGGAAGATGGTGCGGGACCCCACCAGCCGCTCTCGCCGCTTGCGTCTCTAGGAGCGTCACATTCGAGGGGTTGGGGTGGGTCAGGGGTCGGGGAGGGCGGCGTACCGGGCGAGGGCGTCGGGGATGGTAGTGACCACCACGCCCGGTTCTTCGATGACCGCGGCCAACCATGGAGGACGGACCACCCCGGCCACGGCGAGGGGCGTGTCGAGATTGGAGAACTGGACAGCCTGGCGCGCGAAGGTGGAGGCGTAGTCGGCCGGGCGGATGTCGTTGGCCAGCTCCACCAAGGCGAACGGGTCCGGTGCGGTACGAGCCTCTTCGCCGGCATCCATCAGGTGTCGCACCACGAACGGCGAGTGCGGTGCCGGTCCGCCTCCGGCGTAGCCGGGGCCGTCGAGCAGGATGGCGCCGCGCACCAGCAGCGGCCGGGCGCCGGCAATGAGCAGGGCGATGTACCCGCCGAGCCCCCGGCCGAGGATGGTGACCGGACCCAGGTGGGCCAGCGCGGTGTCGACGTCGGCCATGAGGACCTCGGCGGTGTACCCGCCTCCGGCTGGGATCGTCGACTGGCCGTGGCCGGTGAAGTCCAGAGCCCAGATGGGACCAGGCCAGGCCGAGGCGTACCGGGGGACCTCGGCGGGGGCATGTTCACCCAGTCCGTGCAGCAGGAGCAGCGGGCGACCTTCGCCGTCTCGCAGGTGGTGCAGTGCGAGGGCGACGCTGACGTGCGGTAGCGAGACCACGGTGCCGACGGTGCTCACGAGAGGAAGTCCAGGATCAGGTCGGCCACGACGTCGGGCTTCTCGATGTGCACGAAGTGCCCTACGCCGTCGAGGGGTACGAACCGCCCGCCCGGAGGCAGGTTCTGGTGGACGTCTTCGGGCAAGGTGCCCCAGCCCATGACCTCGATGTCCATGCCCAACACGCACAGCACCGGCATCCCCAGGGCGGGCAGTCGGGCCATGGACCACTCCGGGCGCCACGGTCCGAACCCGCCCATGCGCAGGCTCGGGTCGATCTTCCACCGCCACCCGTCGGGCCGCTCGAACGCGCCGATGGGCACCAGGTAGCGGAGCCACTCCGGGTCGAGCCGGGGGTTCATCCGGCCTCGACGCTCGGCCAGCTCACCGATGGTGCCGGGCCGACGCACCTTGGTGCCGGCCGCTCGACGGTGTTCGAGCCAGTTGGTGAGCTCGCCGTTGACCATGCGGGTGCGGTTGTGCTCCGGGACGTCGGGCCAGGATCGGGCGGAGGGAAGGCCGTCGAGGTTGACCACGTGCGAGACGCGGTGCGGTACCGAGTCGGCCAGGTGGAGCATCAGTGCGCCGCCCTTGGAGTGACCCACGACGGGCACGGAGCGGGCGCCGGTGGAGTCGACCACCGCGAGGGCATCGCGCACATCTGCCTCCCAGGAGTAGAGGGTGGCGTGCTGGGAGTCGCCATGACCCCGCTGGTCCCAGGACACCACCCGGAATCCAGCGTCGGCCACGCGGGGAGCGAGGCTGTCGTAGGTGCCGGCGAAGTCGAATCCACCGTGGGCAAACAGCACGGGCGGTGCGTCGGGATCGCCCCACTCCCACACGGCGAGGTCGATGCCTGAGCCGCTGACGGTGCGATGCCGGTCGGGCCGTCGCGCTCCGGGGTGGACCGGCTCGTTGGCCTCGCCTCGGAGCGGCGCCAGGTCCGCTGGTCGAGTGGCCGCGGCATCGGAGGAGACAGGCACGAAGGCCACGCTACCGGGTCAACTTGACCCCTCGGTCAAGTGTCCGGACACTTCGTCGGACTCGGGGGCGGGCAGGGGCCGCCACGTAGAGTGGAGCCGTTGTGAGTGCCCGCCCGCCCACCGACGACGCCGACCTCTCGGCCGCCGCGGATCCGCAGACCCCCGCCAGCCGGCGAGCAGCCCTGCGTGAGCGTTTTCGGCTGTCCGATACCCCGGCCGACGACGGCTCCCCCAAGCTGAGCAGCGCCCAGAGGCACCTGCTCACCGGCTCGAGCGTGCTGGTGATCGGCGCCGCCGTCCAGGGCCTGGCCGGCATGGTCTTCTCGCTGCTCGTCGCCCAATGGGACACCAAGGTCGCCTTCGGCGACGCGTCGGCCCTGTTCACCTCCGTGCTGTTCGTGACCTTCCTCGCCGGCCTCGGCCTGCCCGTCGCCCTGGCTCGCTACGCCGCCGACCGATCGGTGTCGAGCGACGTGGTGTTCACCTGGGCCGTCGCGGCCACCGCGTGCTCGGCCGTGGTGGCCTCGGCGTTCTACCTGGGCGTCATCCACCCCAAGGCGGCCCACGTGCTGTGGGACTGGAACCCCGTCGGCGGCTTCGTGCTGTTCTCACTCGTGGTGATGGGCAGCGCCTTCTCGCTCATCTTCGACGTGAGGTGCATGACCCTGCGGCGATGGAACCTGGTGCTGTCGCGCATCCTCGCCGTGAGCGTGCTCAAGGTGGCCATCATCCCGATCGGCCAGGACTCGCCCAACCGGTCGCTGCTCATCTTCTTGTTCCTCGGCGGCCCGGTGGCCATCTCCGGCTTCCTGGGCGTGATCTTCGTGAACCGCATCACCGGCGGCCGCCACCGGTTCAGCCCCAAGCCGGCCACGGCCCGGGCGGCCACGCACTACTCCGCCGTCAACTACGTCTCCACGCTGGCCTACCAGGCTCCGTACTTCGCCCTTCCCGTGATCGTGCTGGTCAACGTCAGCAGCGCGGTGAACTCGAGCTTCTACGTGGCCTGGGGCATCGTGGCCGTGGCCTTCTACGTGCCGTCGGCCATCGGCCAGGCCCTGCTGGCCGAAGGCGGCAAGGACGGTGCCCACGTACGCACCCAGTTGCACCTGGCCATGGGCCTGGCCGTGGCCATCATGGCGGTGGGCACGCTGGTCTCGTTCCTAGGCCGGTCCGTGGTGATCGCGGCGTACGGCAAGGACTACGCCGATGCGGCCCACATCCTGCCCAAGATGATGTTCGCCGGGATCCCGTGGGCCATGACCTCGCTCTACCTCACCGAGGCGCGGATCATGCACCGCAACCTGTCGACGGTGATCATCACCACCACCCTCACGCTGTCGATCATCGTGCCGGCCCTGATCCTGGTGCCGGGGCACGGACCGGGCCACGGCCTCGAGGGAGCAGCCCAGGCCTGGCTGGTGGGCAACATCGTGGCCGCAGCGGTGGCGTTCGTGGTCACCGCCATCGGACGACGGACCACGGCGAACGACCATGCCGTGGCCGAGCTCGACCCGCTCCTACCCGTCGCCTGATCGGTCGGGCGCAGCCGACGACCGCTATGGCTTGATCTTGGCGCAGGTGGTGCCCACCGCTGTGTAGACAGGGCCCACCTGGCCTTGGGTGAAGCTGACGGTCCACAGCTTGACGTCATCGGGCTTCACCAGCTTGGCCACCACCAACGTCTGGGTGTCGTCGGGGTAGGTGTCGCTCTGGGCATGGAACTGCTCGGTGGCCAACTTGAGCGTGCGGAGTTGGGTCTGGCAATCGCTCGTCGCCGTCTCTCGGCTGATGTTGCGAGTGGACGTGTACGCCACCAGCAACAAGCCGCTCACCACCACCAGGACGAGGACCAGTTCGGATACGGCAAAGCCATGGTGGCGCTGGTACCTCGCGATGGTCCTGCGGCCGATCATGGCGATCCCTTCCCTGCGAACGTCGACGGACCACGGTAACGCAGCTCCGATGAGCCGTTCACCGACGCCGGTGGGCGTCGCCTACTTCGGCGCGCACACACCCACGGAGCAGAGCCGATCGGTCCAGTGCCGCTCCGCCGCCTTGTCGTGCTGGGCGATCGCCACCCTCCGCAGCCCTCCCATGGCCTCGACGGACCAAGGGCTGAGCTGAAGGGCCTCACGAAACCGCCTGGCGCCGGCGCGAGCATCCTCTGCCTTGGTACCGGGGCCGTAGTACATGGCGGCGTACCCATCGATCACCAGCCAGTGCGAACGGGTGGGATCGAGCTCCGCCGAGCGCCGGGTCTCGCGTACCACCGCGGCGCGGTTCGCCGCCGTGGGTCGGGCGTCGGCCACCTGGGACCGAGCCTGAGCCAGCATGTTGATCACCACCGAATCCGCCGGGAGCAGACGCGCCGCGTGCTCCATGGTCGCCACATCACCGCTGGCAACGCCCCGATCCAAGAGAGCATCGGCCCACACCAGCCTGACACCAGCCAGTGCGCCGAGGACGAAGAGCGCTGCGCCCACCAGGCGTGCGGGGAGCACCCAGCGGCCGGGCACCACCGCATCGGCCGATTCCACCCGGGCCGCGGCCCCGAGGGCCAACAACGCCAGAGGCCCGGTGCAGACCGACACCGGGTTGAACATCCAGGTGAGGATGATGCCGGCAGCGAACCAGGCCAGCGGGCCGCGCGCACGCCTCACGGTCGACCACGCGAAGCCAGAGAGCAGCACCAGTCCGACTACCCCGGTGGTGACGAGGTGCTCGACGATCAGGTTGTGGGCGTCGTAGAAGAGCCGGTCGCTTCCCTCTGCCCGCACGAACTCAGCAGTGGTGTGCGGCGAGGTCGCCTCCCCGAAACGTCCCGGACCCCATCCCGCGATCGGACGCTGGGCAGCGGCATCCAGACCGATGCGCCACATGATCCCACGACTGGTGTACCCACCCGACGTAGACGTGTCAGTCAACCGGGTCGACCCGCCTTCTGCTCGTTGAAGAGGCAGGGACATGAGGATGCCCACCACGATGGCGCCACCCACCAGCGCGGCGATGCGCAGGCCCGCCCTGGCACGACCGTTGGGAGCAGCAGCGCCCGCTGCATCGACTGCAGGCGCGGCGCGGCGACCTCCCAAGAAGGCCGACAGCACGGCGAACGCGAAGCCGCCGACCAGCGCCGCTCGGCTACCGGTGAGGTTGAGCGCAAGACCGAGGGGAACCAGCGCGAGCACAGCCAGCCGCCGTCGGCTGGGGGAGGTGCCAGCGTAGGCACCGGTCATCGCCATGCCTCCCGCGAGGAGACCGCCGAGGAAGAGCGGGTTGGACATCAGGCCGTTGACCCGACCCCCGTCCGTTGCGAGATCCCCGGTCGGGTTCAGGGCCGCTTCGAGCACGGCGACGCAGACGTTCAACCCCAGCCCGGCCAACAGCACCACCGGCAGGACCCGCCGTGCCCGAGGACCGAGTCGTCGGCCGAGTCCCCATGCAGCGAAGTAGCCCGCCAGGTAGATCCAGCCCACATCGGTGCCGTACGTGGCCACGAAGGATTGGCGGGGATGGTGGCTCACCACAACGGCGACCAGAGCCCAGAGGAGGTAGGCCCCTGCCCAACGTGCCGCACGATCGGCTCGACGGGCCAGTCCGGCAACCACCACAAGACCCGGCCCGAGGGCCGTGAAGACCAGCGCCATGCGGGGCGTGAGCAGCGCGAAGTTGAGCGATGGCGACCACACCACGAGCAACGCCCCCGCGTAGGCCAGGATGGCCAGATCGGCTGGGGTCAGGTGCGGGGTGGCCGCCACCTCGGGGGAACGCTCGGGCCCCTCGATGACGTCGGCCGACAGGCCCGGTGGAGACAACCCTCAGGCTTTCGGTTGTGCGCCGATCTGGCGCAGGAGGTCATCGGGGTTCTGCGCCCGACGCAGCGCGGCCTCTTTCGTGACGATGCCGCGGCGAACCAGGTCGGCGAGCGAATCGTCCATGGATTGCATGCCTTGCCGCTTGCCGGAGGCCATCGCGTTGTGGATCTGGTGGACCTTGCCGTCACGGATCAGGGACCGGATGGCGGTGTTGGCCAACATGATCTCGCAGGCCACGGCGCGGCTGCGACCGTCGGCGGTGGGTACCAACTGTTGGGTCGACACGCCCACGAGGGAGTTGGCCAGCTGGATGCGGACCTGTCCCTGTTGGTCGCCGGGAAACACATCGATGATGCGATCCACCGTCTGGGCAGCATCCTGGGTGTGGAGCGTCCCGAAGACGAGGTGGCCGGTCTCCGCTGCTGTGATGGCGGTGGAGATGGTCTCGAGATCTCGCATCTCACCCACCAAGATGACGTCGGGGTCCTGGCGCATGGCCTGGGTGAGGGCCTTCCCGAATCCAGCAGTGTCCTCGCCGACCTCGCGTTGGTTGACCAGCGCGACCTTTGGGCGGTGCACGAACTCGACCGGGTCCTCGATGGTGATGATGTGACACTGGCGCGTTCGATTGACGATGTCGATCAGCGACGCGAGCGTCGTGCTCTTACCCGAGCCGGTGGGACCGGTGACCAGAACGAGACCGCGGGGCAGATCAGCCCACGTGCGGATGATCTCGGGCACGCCGATCTGGTCGAACGGCACCACGTCGTAGGGAATGACACGGAATGCGGCACCAACTGCGTTTCGCTGGACGAAAACGTTGACCCGGAACCGCACCTTGTCGCCCATGGCGTGCGACGTATCGAGCTCGTGGTCAGCCTCGAACCGCTCCTGTTGGCGCGCCGTGAGGATGGAGAAGACGAGTTCTCGAACCTTGGCCGGGCTGAGCGGCGCTTCATCGGGGATTCGGATCAGCTCACCGACGACCCGAACGTACGGCGGCTGGTTCGCTGCCAGGTGAAGGTCGGATCCTCCGAGCTCCAGGACCCGGTCGAACAGACGGTAGAGCTCAGCGGCTGGCTCAGCGTGGACGCTCGCGCCCACGGTCGGCTCGGTCCCGCCGAACGACACAGCCAGGGCCGCCTCGATGCCCTCCGCCTCGCTGACGCCGACAACGAGCTCTCCCGCCGCGGCGGTGTGCAGCGAGTCAGCGATTGCTTGCACGGCTTTGGGGTCGAGCGGCAAACCGAAGGCCACCAAGATGCCGCCCTCGACATGGCGGACGGGGACGGCGCGGTACTGGCGGCAGAGGCTCTCGGGCAGAGTCGCCGACACATCGGGGTGGATGACCTCGGCACTGAAGTCCACGTACGCCACACTCAGTGCGGCCGCCCAGGCAGCCGCGAAGTCGGCGCTCGGGATGTCCGCCGCTGCGGTGACGACCTCTGGAAAGGGCCGGCCAGACCTGGACGCCTGGTCCAGGGCCGACTCCACCACGTCACGGGACACGACGTGGCGGTCGACGAGGGCGTCGCCGAAGCGGCGGGCCTGACTGGTGAGCATCGCTGGTTCCCCCGGGTGGATCGGCGTCCCTACGGCGTAGATCGTGACGAACCCTAGTCGGGCAAGCCTCGACGATCTCACCGTGCGAGAATGCCAACATGCAGCTGTCCCAGATCGACACCACCCCAATCGATGGCCTGGTCAACGAGCTCTGGAACCGAGGAGGGACCGACATTCACCTCTCGGTCGGTGCGCCGCCGATGTTCAGGATCGACGGGCAACTCCACCCGGTCGAAGGTCATGCCGCGTACACGGCGGCAGACATCGAGCAGCTCGCCGAGGCGATGCTCCCCGATGAGATGACCCAGCAGTTCGTCGCCAACGGCCAACTCGACTTCTCGTTCTCCTGGGAGGACCGCAGTCGGTTCCGGGGCAACATCTTCCGGCAACAGGGATCGGTCAGCTTGGCCCTGCGGGCCATCCCTCGGCAGATCCCGACCATGGAAGAGCTGCTGCTCCCACCGGTGCTGAAGGATCTATGCAGTCGTCAACAGGGCCTGGTCCTGATGACCGGTCCGACCGGCTCAGGGAAGTCCACCACGCAGGCGGCGATGATCGGCCACATCAACGCCACCCAACGCCGGCACATCCTCACGCTCGAGGACCCCATCGAGTACGTGCATCCGCATGCCCTGTCACTGGTGTCCCAGCGGGAGGTCGGCACCGATGCCCTCACGTTCGCCGACGGGCTCCGAGCAGCGCTCCGGGAGGATCCCGACGTCGTGCTCGTGGGCGAGATGCGCGATCCCGAGAGCATTGCGACCACGCTCACCGTGGCCGAGACGGGCCACCTCGTGTTCGCCACCTTGCACACCAACGACGCCTCCACCGCCCTGGATCGCATCATCGACGTGTTCCCCGCCAGTCGCCAGGCACAGGTTCGGGTCCAGCTGGCCGCCTCGCTCTCCGCGGTGGTGGCCCAGCGGCTC
>Ga0209023_10008371_pt1 | contig 10392 bp, 11 predicted proteins | sample LakOneMetagenome_FD_187468 | JGI IMG/M metagenome (GOLD analysis project Ga0209023, IMG submission 187468) | Freshwater and sediment microbial communities from Lake Erie, Canada (SPAdes) (version 2) | ecosystem: Environmental > Aquatic > Freshwater > Lentic | place: Lake Erie, Canada...
TGCCCGACCACGGCGTGGACGTCGTCCACGCCCGCTGGGCGTACTTCTTCGGCCCCGGGTGTGAGCCTGGGCTGCGCGAGCTCGGGCGCGTCGTGCGCCGCGGCGGCTTGCGCCATCGCTTGCTCGGGGGTGGTTACCCGGCCGTCCTGATTCACCTCGCCAGCCTAGGTCGCGCCCGGGGGCCGGGCAATGAACGACGTCACTCGCCGCGCCGGGTACGGGCACTCACATACAGGCAGATCGCCGCGGCCGCGGCGACGTTGAGGCTCTCCGCGCCCCCGGGCATTGGGATCCGGACCCGGTGATCTGCGCCCAGGGCCAGGTCGGCAGACAATCCGTGCGCTTCGGGGCCGAACAGCCAGGCTGTCGGTGCGGCCAGCCGGCCGCCGGCGGTATCGAGATCCAGATCACCATCCAGCGTGGTGGCCAGGATCTGCACTCCGGCCGCCCGAAGGACATCCAGCACGACGTCTGGATCCGGTTCGGTGATGACCGGGATGGCGAAAATGCTGCCCGCGGAGGCGCGCAAGCATTTGCCGTTGTAGGGATCGACGCTGTTGCCGGTGAGCACGACGGCGTCGGCGCCCATCGCGTGGGCAGTACGGATCATGGTCCCGGCGTTGCCAGGTTCACCCAACCCGACCACCACCAGCACCAGGCGGGGTGCCTCCAGGTCGGCGATGCCGATCTCGGGCAGGGTGCACACCGCGACCAGCCCGGGTGGGGTGACCGTTTCCGACAGTGCCTTGGCGGCCCGCTCCGTGATCCGGTGCACGGGGACATCGGCGCGTGCCAGCAGCTGGGAGTGTTTGAGCTCGGCGTCGGCAGTGGCGAACACCTCGAGTGCCAGGCCGCGTGCCAGCGCGGCCTCTACCAGGTTGGGTCCCTCGGCCAGAAAGCGCCCGGCACGCTTTCGGCCCGGGTGCCGCAGCAGCTTGGCTGCCGCGCTCACCCGGGCCGAACGCTCGGTCAGTGCAGACGTCGGGCTCAGGCGGCCTCTCCCGACGGGGCGTTGACGTCGGCGGGCAGGGCCGCACGGGCGGCGGCGACCAGCGCGGTGAACGCGGCCGGGTCGCTCACGGCGATCTCGGCCAGGTTCTTGCGGTCCACCTCAATGCCGGCGAGCTTGAGGCCCTGGATCAGCCGGTTGTAGGTGATGTCGTTGGCGCGGGCCGCGGCGTTGATGCGGGCGATCCACAGCTTGCGGAACTCGCCCTTGCGGGCCCGGCGGTCACGGTAGGCGTAGGTCAGCGAGTGCAGCTGCTGTTCCTTGGCCTTGCGGTAGAGACGGGACCGCTGTCCGCGGTAGCCCTTCGACGCCTTGAGGACGCTGCGGCGCTTCTTCTGGGCGTTGACGGCCCTTTTCACGCGTGCCATTGAGGTCTTCCTGTTCTTTCCGGGTGTAGCTGTTCGACGGGGAGGAAACTGCGCTCGGCGTTAGCCGTTGAGCAGCTTGTTCACCCGGGCGGTGTCGTTGGCGGCAACGGTGGTGCGACCGTCGAGGCGACGGGTGCGCTTGCTCGCCTTGTGCTCGAGAAGGTGCCGACGGCCGGCCTTCTGGCGCACGATCTTGCCGGTTCCGGTGCGCCGGAACCGCTTGGAGGCGCCGCTGTGAGTCTTGGCCTTGGGCATGGAAATCCTTCGGTTGGTTGGTGATTCGGTTCTTCGGTACTACTGGGTGGGCTCGGCGTCGCCAGGCGCGTCACCGGCCGGTGCGCCGGACTGACCCCCGGCCTGCTCCGCTGCCTGGGCGCGGGTCTTCGCGCCGCGGTGCGGGGCCAGCACCATCGTCATGTTGCGGCCGTCCTGCTTCGCCGAGGTTTCGATGTAGCCGTGTTCGGCGACGTCGGCGCCCAGGCGCTGCAGCAGCCGGTAGCCCAGTTCGGGCCTGGACTGCTCGCGGCCGCGGAACATGATGGTCACCTTGACCTTCGACCCGGCTTCCAGGAAGCGCACCACGTGGCCCTTCTTGGTCTCGTAGTCGTGGTCGTCGATCTTGGGACGCAGCTTCTGTTCCTTGACGACGGTCTGCTGCTGGTTCTTGCGAGACTCGCGCTCCTTCAGAGCCGTCTCGTACTTGAACTTGCCGTAATCCATGATCTTGCAGACCGGAGGCCTGGCATTCGGGGCAACTTCGACGAGATCGAGATCGGCATCCGCGGCGACACGCAGAGCGTCGTCGATACGCACGATGCCTACCTGCTCCCCGCCGGGACCGATCAAACGGACTTCAGGTACACGTATGCGCTCGTTGACGCGGGTCTCAGTGCTGATGTGGCCTCCCTGGTTCGGTCTGTCATCTGCGACCGGGCCGGGGCCGGAAAGCCGGTGGGCGAACTCTCCACACGGCAGACTGTTCGTAGCGAACAGAGCTGTTCACTACGAACAGCAAAGCCCTGCTCGAGAGCAGGGCCCAATGCCGACCAGTCGCAGCCGAGGCTGCCTGCCCGCGGGCAGACCCGGGCATCATCGATGCCGGTGACCGGACCGCTGCACCGAAGGGGTGAGCGGTGGGAGTGGGACTCCACTTGCTGTCCTGGGGTAAGCCGGGACGGTCGCGCATGGAAGTCTAGCAGTCATGACCGATGAACCGAGAATCGACGAAGCCCCGGTCAGGGAACTCGCCGAGATACCCGCCGTCGAGGTGATCACCCGCGCCGCCGTCATGCTGATGAGCGCGGCCGCGGAGAAGATCGGCCTGTCCGACCCCGATCCGGACAACAGCCCGCACCGCGATCTCGACGAGGCCCGACGACTGATCACCGCGCTGGCCGGACTGGTCACCGCCTCGGTGGAGTACCTCGGGCCACACGCGGGGCCGTTGCGCGACGGGCTCAAGAGCCTGCAGCTGGCGTTCCGTGAGGCCAGTATCGACCCCGAGGAACCCGGCCACGGCCCCGGCGAGAAGTACACCGGCCCCATCTGGTGAGCCGGGTAGCGTGGCGTCATGCCCGCTGACGACGACGCCCCGGACCCCGTGAGCCCGGAGGCGGCCGTCGTGCCCGTCGAGGCCGAGCCCCTTGAGGCGACAATCGTGTTCGAACCCGTCGAGACCGGCGCCGCGCCGGCCGACACCGGCTACACCGCCGGCGGGGCGCCGACCTTCGAGATGGTCCGGGAGAAGATCGAGACCCGGTTCGGCACGTCCATCGGGTCGCAGGAGCTGGCCGCGCAAACCCCGGAGGGCCGCCGCGTCGAGGAGCAGTTCGAGGCCCGGCAGAAGGCCGCCGCCGAGAAGCTCGAGGAGATCCGCCGGTCGATGAAGGCCGACGGGAACGGCTGAACTTCGTCACGAGCGGCCAGCTGCTGCGCGAGCGGCCAGCGGCGTCCGCATTCCCCAGGACGGGCCGCGCGCAGGGGTACGCGGTGGAGCGCTCGCGCAGTAGCGGGCCGCTCGCTGCTCAGGGAGGGCTGCCCAGGTCGGGCGGTTCGGGGATGTTGAGCGATGGCAACGCTGGTGAATCGGCCCCGCCGAGGTGCATGACGCTGACCACGTACTCGAAATCGGAGCCATTTCCGGCAAACACGTTGGGGGCCGGGACGCCCGTCGGGCACAGCGTCACCGTGTAGGCGTCACTCTTGGTAGCGTCGCCGACGCTCTTGTCGAACGACGAGCCGTTCGCACAGTTCGAGACCGGATTGCCCTCGCTCCACTGCTTGAAACCAGCGTCGATGAGCAGCTTCTGCGCCCGCGCCTCCGCGTCGGGACCGGCGTCGGCCACGGTCAACACCCACGCATCGGTGGTGCCCTCGAGCTGGAGCCCCGACGGCCGTTTGCCGGTGATCGTCCCCTTGATCACCGGAACCGCCGACGGGAACCCGGCCGGCAGCGCGTCGGCGGAGGCTCGATCCGGCGAGGGCTGCGCAGAGGTGGCGGCAGCCGCCGAGGAACCGGGGTTCTGGTCGTTGCCTTTCTGGTCCGCGCCGCCACACCCCGCGAGCACGACGGCACCCACCGATCCGACCGCCAGCAACACTGAGATCCGATGCGTCATGGGGTTCAGTAGAACACGGTGACGACCACCCACGGCACGCTGTTTTGCCCGCCGCCGTCGAGGCAGCAACCGCACTCCCAGCCTGGCCGCATATCCTCGCTGCTCATGAAGTCCATCAGTCCCCCGCAGCAGGTCGCCCGCTCCGGGGGCAGCTTCGCCTGGGTGCCCGCCGCGGTCGGGACGTTCATCGGTGTGATCGCCACCCTGTCGCTGATCGCCAGCGTGTCGCCGCTGTTCCGGGCGCTGATCGAGGTGCCGCGCGAGTTCGTCAACGACTACATCTTCAACTTCCCCGACACCAGCTTCGCCTGGGCGTTCGTGCTGGCGCTGCTGGCCGCGGCGCTCGTCGCCCGCAAGCGGATCGCCTGGTGGATCCTGATGATCTACCTGGGAGCCTCGGTCGCCCTCAACCTCGCGGGCCTCGGCGATCCGAACGAGAGCGCGGGTCGGGAAGCCGGCGAGATCATCGGCCTGTCCGTCCACATCGTCGCGCTGATCCTGGTCGGGCTGTCCTACCGTCAGTTCTGGGCCAGGGTTCGCCGCGCCGCGCTGCTCAAAGCCGCCGCGACACTGATCGCGGGCATGGCCGTCGGGATCGGCATCGGCTGGGGTCTGGTCACACTGTTCCCCGGCACGCTCGCCCGGGCCGACCGGCTGCCGTACGTCATCAACCGGGTGGTCGCGTTCTCCGGTTTCGGCAAGGAGTCCTTCGAGGGCCACACCCACGTCTGGGTCAACGCCCTGCTAGGCCTGTTCGGGGCGCTGGCGCTGATGGTCGCGGCCATCGTGCTGTTCCGCTCCCAGCGCGCCGACAACGCACTGACCGGCGACGACGAGACCGCCATCCGGGCGCTGCTGGAGCGGTACGGCAAGGACGACTCCCTCGGTTACTTCGCCACCCGTCGGGACAAGTCGGTGGTGTTCGCACCCAACGGCCGGGCCGCCATCACCTACCGGGTCGAGGTCGGGGTGTGCCTGGCCAGCGGCGACCCGGTCGGCGACCCCCGGGCCTGGCCGGCGGCCATCGCCGAATGGCTGCGGTTGTGCCTGACCTACGGCTGGGCCCCGGGGGTGATGGGGGCCAGTGCGACCGGCGCCAAGGCGTTCGCCGACGCCGGCATCAACGCCCTGGAGCTCGGCGACGAGGCGATCCTGTATCCGGACCGGTTCAAGCTGTCCGGGCCGGACATGGCACCGGTGCGCCAGGCCGTCACCCGCGCCCGGCGCGCCGGGCTGACCGTACGGATCCGGCGACACCGCGACCTGAGCGCGGCGGAGATGGCCGAGGTGATCGCCCACGCCGACGCGTGGCGCGACACCGAGACCGAACGCGGCTTCTCCATGGCGTTGGGCCGCCTCGGCGACCCGGGAGACGGCGACTGCCTGCTGGTGGAGGCCGTCCGCGAAGGTGGCGAGGACCCCGAGGTGGTGGCCATGCTGTCACTGGTGCCGTGGGGCGCCACCGGGGTGTCGCTGGACCTGATGCGCCGTTCCCGACAGTCCCCCAACGGCACCATCGAGCTGATGGTCAGCGAGCTCGCGCTGCAGTCCGAACGCCTCGGCCTCAGCCGGATCTCACTGAACTTCGCCATGCTGCGCTCCGCCTTCGAGGAGGGCGCCCAGCTCGGCGCCGGGCCGGTGGCCAGGCTGTGGCGACGGATGCTGATGTTCTTCTCCCGCTGGTGGCAGCTGGAGTCGCTGTACCGGTCCAACATGAAATACGACCCGGAGTGGGTGCCGCGCTACGTCTGCTATTCCGACGCCCGGCTGATCCCGCGGGTCGGGGTGGCCTCGGTGATCGCCGAGGGATTCCTGGTCCTGCCGTTCAGCCGGCGCAACGAGCAGCACACCGGTCAGCACACGACGGCACCGCGCACCCCGGTGTCCGCCGAGATACCGCCGGCCGAGGAGCCCGTCGGCACCGACGGACGTCGGCTGCCCGAGCAGGTGCGGGTGCGGATGGCCAAACTCGACGAGCTGACCCGCCGCGGCCTCGACGCCTACCCGGCCGGCGAACCGCCCAGTCACACCGTGGCGCAGGCGCTGGCGGCCGCCGACGGGACCGAGGTGAGGGTCGCGGGCCGCATCCTGCGGCTGCGCGACTACGGCGGCGTGCTGTTCGCGCAGTTGCGCGACTGGTCCGGCGAGGTTCAGCTGCTGCTGGAGGACGGCGCCACCGTCGACTTCACCGCCGCCATCGATCTCGGTGACCTGGTCGAGGCCACCGGCACCATGGGCGCCAGCCGCAACGGCACTCGGTCGCTGCTGGTGACCGGGTGGCGGCTGATCGGCAAGTGCCTACGCCCACTGCCGGACAAATGGAAGGGCCTGTCGGATCCGGAGGCGCGGGTGCGGACCCGCTACGTCGACCTGGCCGTCAACCCGGACTCGCGCGCGCTGATCGCGGCCCGCAGCCAGATCCTGCGCTCGATCCGCGACACCCTTTTCGACAAGGGGTTCCTGGAGGTCGAGACCCCGATCCTGCAGCAGATCCACGGTGGCGCCAACGCTCGTCCGTTCCACACCCACATCAACGCCTACGACCTGGACCTCTACCTGCGGATCGCGCCCGAGCTCTACCTCAAGCGACTGTGCGTCGGCGGGGTGGAGCGGGTGTTCGAGCTGGGCCGGGCGTTCCGCAACGAGGGCGTCGACTTCAGCCACAACCCCGAGTTCACGCTGCTGGAGGCCTATCAGGCCCACGCCGACTACCGCACCTGGATCGACGGGGCCCGCGAGTTGATCCAGAACGCAGCGATCGCCGCCAACGGCAGCGCGACCGCGCTGCGTCCCCGGGCCGACGGGACCCTGGAACCCGTCGACATCTCCGGGCAGTGGCCGGTCGTCGGCGTGCACGACGCGGTGTCGGCGGCCCTGGGCGAGCACGTGCAGCCCGATACGGACCTGGCCACCCTGCGCCGGTGGTGTGACGCCGCAGGGATCGCCTATCAGCGCGGCTGGGACGCCGGGGCGGTGGTGCTGGAGATGTACGAGCACCTGGTGGAGGACCGCACCGAGGAGCCGACGTTCTACGTCGACTTCCCCGCGTCGGTGTCGCCGCTGACCCGGCCGCACCGCAGCATTCCCGGCGTGGCCGAACGCTGGGACCTGGTGGCCTGGGGTGTCGAGCTGGGGACGGCCTACACGGAGCTGACCGACCCGGTGCTGCAGCGCCGGCGGCTGCACGAGCAGTCACTGCTGGCCGCCGGCGGCAACCCCGAGGCGATGGAGCTCGACGAGGACTTCCTGCAGGCCCTGGAGTACGCGATGCCGCCCACCGGCGGGCTCGGCATGGGCGTGGATCGTGTCGTCATGCTGATCACCGGCCGCAGCATCCGCGAAACGCTGCCGTTTCCGCTGGCCAAGCCCCGCTGAACGACGGCCGCCGCCCCGATGGGTGGCGGCCTTCCAGCGCGCTCACAGCAACCGTGAAGGTTTGCCCGCGAGGATGAGCGGGTGACGCCTTCCCCGACCGCCGGTGCTCTGTTGCTGGCCGATGCGCCGCAGATGTTCCGGCACCACATCTCGCTGATGCACGGCTGGGTGCCGATCACCGTTCAGGTGCTCGCCGGCCTCACCGTGCTGGTCGCGCTCGGGATCCGCACCCGCCGCTGGTGGGTCGTCAGCCTGCCGATTCTGATCGGCGCCGGCGTCGGCCTGGCGGCGATCACCCACCAGTTCATCTCCACCGGCGGCTATGCCGGGGACCCGGCGCCGCACGGGCTGTGGATCTGGACGGCGATGACCGGCCTGGCCGCGGTTCTGGTGGTGCTCGGCTGGCGGAATGTGCGCTGGTGGCGCCGCGCGGCGTCGCTGATGGCGGTGCCGCTGTGCCTGCTCAGCGCGGGCCTCGCGCTGAACCTGTGGGTCGGGTACTTCCCCACCGTGCAGACCGCCTGGAACCAGCTGACCGCGGGGCCGCTGCCGGACCAGACCGATCAGGGCACGGTGACCGCGATGGTGGCCTCCGTCGCGCAGACCAGGTTGCTGCCCGCCCACGGCAGTGTCCTGAAGGTCGACATTCCCTCCGACGGCTCACATTTCAAGCACCGCGACGAGCTGGTCTACCTGCCGCCGGCCTGGTTCGGCGACCACGTGGCCCCGTTGCCGACGGTGATGATGATCGGCGGCGAATTCAACACCCCGGGTGACTGGCTGCGCACCGGCGATGCGATCACCACCATCGACAACTTCGCCGCCGCGCACCACGGCAACGCGCCGGTGCTGGTGTTCGTCGACTCCGGCGGCACCTTCAACAACGACACCGAATGCGTCAACGGTCCCCGCGGGCGGGCCGCCGATCACCTGGTCAACGACGTCCGGCCGTTCATCATCGACCGGTTCCACGTCAGCGCCTCCCCCACCAACTGGGGTATCGCGGGCTGGTCGATGGGCGGTACCTGCGCGGTCGACCTGGTCACCATGCATCCCGACAAGTTCAGCGCCTTCGAGAACATCGCCGGCGACATGTCGCCGAACTCCGGGAACAAGGAGCAGACCGTCGCCCGGCTGTTCGGCGGGGACCAGGCCGCGTGGGCGTCCTTCGACCCGGCCACCATCATCACCAAACACGGGAAATATGAAGGTATTTCGGGACGGTTTGACGTCAACGGGACCACCCGGACCGCACACGGTCCCGCGGTGATCGAAGCCGCTGTCGGCAACCTGCCCGGGGCCAGCGATCAGATGGCCGCCGCGCAGACGCTGTGCGGCCTGGGCAAGGCCAACGGAATCGACTGCGCGATCGTCGAGCAACCGGGCAACCACGACTGGCCGTACGCGGCCCGGGCGTTCGCGACGTCGTTGCCGTGGCTGGCCGGGGTGATCGGCACCCCGGGTGTGACCAAGGTGCCGGTCGGCTATTCCGACATCCCGACCAACCTGGACCAGCGCAACAACCAACACCCGGTGCAGGCCGAGGGCAGGTAGGGAACCGCCCCCGAAACTAGACAGGCTCTCCGGCGTCGCCGGTGGTGCGCTCCAGGACCCGCAGCGACCCGGTGGCCGATACCTCCCGGAACGCTCCGCCGTCCAGCGCCCGCCGATAGATGCGGTAGGGCGCCTGGCCGCCGTCGGCGGGGTCGGGGAAGACGTCGTGGATGATCAGCGCCCCGCCGTGCGCCACCCAGTGCGCCCAGCCGTCGTAGTCGCGGCCGGCCGCCAGGTCGGTGTGGCCGCCGTCGATGAACAGCACGGCGACCGGGGTGCGCCAGTGCCGCGCGACCACCGGTGAGGACCCGACCACGGCGATGATGTGCTCGGGCAGGTCGGCGTCGTCGAGGGTGCGCCGGAACGTCGCGAGAGTGTCGAAGCGACCGGAATGCTCGTCGACCATCGATGTGTCGTGGTACTCCCAGCCCGGCTGGTGTTCCTCGGAGCCGTGGTGATGGTCGACGGTGTAGAGCACCCCGCCGGTGTGCAGGGCCGCAGCACCCAGCAGGACGGTCGACTTGCCGCAGTAGGTGCCGATCTCGACGGCGACGCCTGAGCCGAGGTGCCCGACGGCCGCCTCGTAGAGGGCACGGCCCTCGTCGGGGGGCATGAACCCGATCACCCGCTCGGCCAGGTGGAACAGGCGCTCGGTTTGCTGGGTCGGATCGTCGGCGATGCGGTCGTCGGCCTCGGTCATGCCGGTCACGCTAGCGGATGGGGGAATCGACGGCGGATTGCCCGCCCCGAACCGGTGTAGTAGCGTCCGGACATGTGTCCGAACCGGTAGCTCGGGAGTCGACCCGCCGCCGGCTGTCGGCAAAACAGGCCGACACCGTCGACCGTCTGGGCCGCTCCGCGGTCGAGGTGCTCAGCCGCCAGGGCTTCGCCGGCCTGACCATCCGCATGGTCGCCGCCAACGCCGGTGTCGGCGCCGCGACGGCCTACACCTACTTCTCCTCCAAGGAGCATCTGGTCGCCGAGGTCTTCTGGCGGCGACTGGCGACCACCCCCGCACCGCCCAACGACTCCCCCGACCCGGTCGAGCGGGTGGTCGGCGTGCTGCGGCACATCGCACTACTGGTGGCCGACGACGCCGAACTGGCCGGCGCGGTGACCAGCGCCCTGCTGGGCAAGGATCCCGACGTCGAACAGCTGCGCGTCAAGGTCGGGCGGGAGATCAACAAGCGCCTCACCGCCGCGCTGGGGCCGGATGCCGATCCGGGCGTGGCGGAATCACTCGAGGTGCTCTACGCCGGAGCGCTGGTGCGCGCCGGCATGGGCTACGCGTCCTACCAACAGATCGCCGACCTGTTGGAGCGGTCGGCGCGGCTACTGCTGCGCTAAATTCCCCATGCTGAAGTCCGCCCAGGCCGCCCGCCGCTCGGCGTGCGGGTCCAGTTCCACGCGAGAACGCTTGTCGAACACCAGAACCGGACGATCGACGGTGTCGTAGCGGGGCCAGATC
>Ga0209023_10008372_pt1 | contig 10390 bp, 7 predicted proteins | sample LakOneMetagenome_FD_187468 | JGI IMG/M metagenome (GOLD analysis project Ga0209023, IMG submission 187468) | Freshwater and sediment microbial communities from Lake Erie, Canada (SPAdes) (version 2) | ecosystem: Environmental > Aquatic > Freshwater > Lentic | place: Lake Erie, Canada | collected...
AGCAGCGTGTTCGTGCCCTGGGAGGCCAACTGCGCAAGCGACCAGGTCGTCGTGTGCAGTGAGGGATACCACTGGTTCCACGCGACTGAGCCGTCGATCGTGGGCCAGGTTGTGCTGCCCACCTCATAGGTGTTGGCGAACGTGGTGAAGTGCCCTTGGTTGTCCCACCCGCTGAAGAACAGGCCGCTGACCAGCTCATAGGAGTTGCGGCCGACGAAGGCCGCCATGAGCCACCAGCTGCTCGCCACGGCCAACAGACCGACGATGCCGTCGCTCAGGCTCGGCCGCGGAATCGGGACGTCCCGCAGTTTGGGGATGAACCGCAGGGCCAGCACGGCAACGAGGAGGGCGGCGAGGGCCAGTCGGGCGCTCGTCTGCGTCACCGGCGTCGATCCGGCCCGAGGGAACGCCACGGCAACGAGGCCGAGCAGGACGACGGCGGAGATGACGAATCGTTCACTCAGACTGCGGCCCCAGGGCGGCAGGAGCACGAGCAGGACCATGGCGGCCACGAAGCCGACCGGTGGGACGAGCCACAGGAGCGCAACAGTGACGGCAACGACCGCGGCGTTCACGCCCAGAAAGCGGTTCACGACGCCCGCTCGAACTGCATCGCGACGTTCACCGGTGCCGACTGCACGGCGCTGACGGTGGCTGTCGCGCCCTGCACCTTCATGCCCGGCTGCGCCACTGGGACCCAGCCGGGCGGGGCCGTGACCTGGACCGTGATCACCGACGGGGTGAACAACGACTGCGGCTCGGCCTGCAGCGTGTAGGGCATCGTGCCGCTCCCCCCAGGCGAGAACGTGCCGGCCGGCAGATCGTAGGAGATGGACACCGAGTTCTGCCCGCCCGGCTTCGTCCAGCCCACGACGCGGATGAGTCGGTGCCCGAAACCGTCATCGACCCATCCCTGGCCCAGTTGCGGGTGGTTCTTGAAGGGACGCACAGTGAACCCCGACGGGTACGACGCGTCGTAGTTCGTGGCCTGATCGGGAACGTAGAGCATGTAGGCGGCCTTCAGCCACGACGTCTCGTAACCGATGCGCTCGGGCGGACCCTCCGGGCGCTCGGCCGGAGTGGCGTTCGTGACCGTCATCTGCTGCGTCACGCGCGCCGACCCGTCCTCGGCGAGTTGTGCGGTGACAAGGACGTTGCGCTGCTGGAAGACATCGACCTTGCTCTGGTTGCCGTTCTGCGTGTACAGCGCAGACCAGTCTCCCGTGCCCGGATCGTTGACCTCTCCCGCGGTGCCGCTCTCCATGGACAGCGTCTCCAACTGCGGATTGGTCATCCAGAACTGCACATGCCTGCCCGGCGCCGTGCTGACGATCGCCTGGGCGGCCGCCACGAGGTCGTCACCCCCGAGGAGTCGGCTGAGCAGATCGTCCAGCAGTTGCTGGTTCGCCTGCTGCCGCTCGTCGGCGTCGGCCTGGCCGAAGGTCTGGTAGGCATCGATGAGCAGGATCTGGCCCAGCTTGGCGCCGTCGACCTGACCGTAGGCGGCGGAGTCCACCGGACCCGTAGCGTCGAGCACCGCGGCGATCGCCGTGAGGTCGAGCGTGATGACTCCGTCGACGGGCGGATAGTCGCCGCCCTCCCAGGCCCCGGCCATCTCCTGGGCGGAGAAGAGCAGATTCGGGTGAGTGTTCGTCACGACGAAGGGAGCCGTGCGCGGATTGCCCGGGAAGAACGGATTAGCGGCCGGTCCCCACCATGTGACGGGTGCGTTCAGCGGCGGGAACAACTGCGTGCTGGTCTGGCCCTTGATGGGGATCGAGATGCGGCCGTCGTCGAACTCGACGAGGACCAGGCTGAGGGGGGCGCCCCCCGCGGCGCGCATCTCCGCCTGGTTGCCGATGGCCACGAGGTAGCGCCGGACCCCATTGGCACCCAGCGCATCGGGGAGCACCGGCGCGATCGTGCCCAAGGCGCTGACCGCCTGCTGGATCGGGTCCATCTCCTTGAGCGCTTTCTCGCGCACCTTGTCCAGCAGCGTCGCGGTTCGTGCCTCGGCCCGGATGTCGGTCAGGGCGGTCTGGGCGTTGGTGAGGTGCGTACTGGCATCCGTCACGCGCTCCGGCAGGTCGGAGAGTCGGTCGAGATCGATGGCTCCGTCGCTGAAGATCTTGGCGCCACCGCCCTTGCCGGACAGGTCGCCATAGAGGGAGAGCAGGCCGCCCGTGCTGTCGGCGATGTCACCGGCGGCCGAGGCAGCCAACCGCCAATTGGCCACGGCAACGGAGAGCCCCGGGACCGACCCGATCACGTCGACCTGCGACGTGCCCACCGATCGGTCGAGTTGCTCAGTGGACGCCTGCGCACGGTCGTACTCGGCGCGAGCCTGGTCGTACTCCCCGGACTTGACGCCCTCCGCCGCACCGGACAGGTGGCTCTGGAGTCCGTATCCGCCGTAGGCGAGGCTGGCGACGGCGTAGACGAGGCCCGCCTGCATCCACAGGACGAATCCCCCCACAACCGCAATGAAAAGGCCGCCCAGCACGAGGCGAAGGCGGCTTGGCGTCACTGAGCGAGTATAGATAGGGCCCTCGCGGGACGGCGGGGCGTCGAAGAGGCGTCCACCGGCGTGCCGCTAGTAGGCACCATCGCCCACGAGAACGGCCTTGACCGTCTTGGCCACGATGACAAGATCCAGTGCCGGCGACCAGTGCTCGACGTAGTCGAGGTCCAGACGCATGCGCTCGTCCCAGTCGACCGTCTTGCGACCGGAGACCTGCCACAGGCCCGTGAGCCCCGGCTTCGTCAGGTGGCGACGGTGGTCGGCGTCGCCGAGGAGCGGCATCTCGTCGACCAGCACCGGTCGCGGACCCACCAGGGACATCGATCCGGCGATGACCGCGACCACCTGCGGCATCTCGTCGATGGACCACCGACGCAGGAACCTGCCGAACGGGGTGATGCGCGGATCGCCGCGGTAGCGGTCGAGGATCGCCTCGTCGGGATTGCCGATGACCTCATCGCGCTTGGCATCCGAACCGACATACATCGTGCGGAACTTGGCGATCTTGATGATCTGGCCGCCACGACCCACCCGCTCCTGCCAGTAGAGCATCGGGCCTCTGCTGGTGACCTTGGTACCGACTGCGGCGAAGAGCATGAACGGCAGGAACAGGATGAACAACAAGGTGCCCGCCACGATGTCGAGCGTGCGCTTGATCGCGCGCTTGGGCCCGGTGAGGTGCGGCTCATCGAGGTGCAGCAGCGGAAGGTCGGCGGCCATGCGCATCGTCACGCGCGGGCCAGCCACGTCGCCGACGTTAGGGGCGACGAGCAGATCGACGCGAGGACCTTCGAGCCGCCAGGCCAGCCGTTGCACGACCTGCTGGCCCAAGGACGGCGAACCCGCGACGGCCACCGTGTCGGCGTCCTCCAGGGAGATGCGGGTCATCACCTCGTCGAGCCACGTGTCAAGACCGGCCGCATCGACGTCGGCGGGCGGTTCAGACACCTCGTCGACAACCGTGAAGCCTGCCACCGGATCGCGGTCGAGCATGTCGACGATCTCGGTCTTGGCAGGCTCGGACCCGATGACGATCGTGCGATGCAGGTAGTGCCCGTAGCGGCGTTCATGCCGCAGCCACGAACGCAGGCCCCAGCGCACTGTCAGGAGCAGGACGAAGCCGAGGGCGAACGTGATGAGCACGAAGCCGCGGGACAGGTCGAGCTTGAGTGCGAACACCACGATCGCGACGGCACCGAATACCGTGGCGGTCGCCGCCACGACACGTTTGAACTCCTCCGAGCCGACGCCCAGGATGCGGGTGTCGTAGGCACCGCGCAGCACGAGCACGAGCATCCAGGCGGCGACGACGATGACCACCAGGGAGACATACGACAGGTTGTTGATCTCGACCGAGTACGGGATCGCCCAGCGCAGAACGAAGCCGGTGATACCCGCGATGGTCACAGCGAGGAGGTCGAGCACGATCGCGCGGGTCGCGTAGACCCGCAGCGGATCGCGGCGCAGGTGCGGGCGGTCGCGATGCGAGTGCGCCTCGGCCCAGCCGATGCGCGGGGGAGTCCGCAGGGGGATGGTGTGGTGCTCGGCAACATGGCGCGGATCGGCGTCGTCGGCTGCCCCGTCACGGTCGGACGCAGGCGACTCGCGTTCCTCGAGCGACACTCGTCACCTCCCGCACAAGCAGCCGGATCCGGCGGATCACGGCGCTCACACGGTATCAGCGGCGACCGGAAACGCCCGATTCCCTGGGGCGACTTTGTGTGATCGTTACCCAGGTTTGGCCCGCGTCGAAGGCGCCCGGAGCCCTACTGCAGGTAGACCCGCAGGGGTACCTCGGTAAGGGTGATGGCCGCGCCCTCCTGGGACTCCTGGCAGTTGGCCAGCGGGTCGCACACGAGCTTGGTTCCGGCGGGTGCCGTGAAGGGAACCTCGCCCTTCTGCGCCCACGCGACGATCCAGGACTCGCCGTCCTTGGAGAAGTTGCACGTGACCGCGTCGCCGTTCTCCGTGCAGCCATCGAAGTTGGCGCCGAAGACCCAGTTCTGCAGCGCGAAGAAACCCTGCTCGCCGTCTGAACCCGGGTAGGCCTGGATGCCGAGGAGGTCGTACGGCTTCTGCGTCCAGATGTACCAGTACGACCGGGCCACGTCGTAGCGCAGGTCGTCGATGTAGGTACGCACGATCCAGCCGGCGGCCTTGGCTCCCGTGATCTCCTGCTTCGGGAGATTAGCGCCAGGACCGGCGAGTCCGTAGTTGAGCTCCGTGTCCCACAGCGGGATGTCGGCGGGAGCACCGGCAGCGGTCAACGCGTCGCGGGTCGCCTGAATGAGCGCACCACGCGCCACCGGATCACCGTCGGCAGCGGGGTAGGTGTGGAACCCGATGACGTCGACCGGCCAGTCCTTGGCGGCCAGGGCCTTGAGGTAGGCCGGGAAGAACTTGGTGAACGATGCCGTCAGGCGCGTGGAGGGCGAAGCCGAGACGACGAGCGCCTCGGGGTCGATCTTCTTGATGATGTCGTAAGCCCTCTTCGTGAGCTCGGCCATCTCCTCGGGCGTGCCGTTCCAGAAGTTCTTGAGGTTGGCCTCGTTCCAGATCTGGTACGAGGTGATGCGGCCCTTGTAGCGCGTCGCAACCTCGGTGACCCACGCGTCCCAGGCCTTCAGGTCCTTGGGAGCGCTCGCGGCACCGGGCTGCGGGTAGTCGTCGGGGCTGATCTTCTTGGCATTCCACTCGGGAGTCGTGCCCAGGACCATGAGGACATCGTTCATCCCCTTGGCCTGCGCGTTCTCAAGGGCGCCCTCGAGGTTGTCCCACTTGTAGACGCCCGGCTCGAGCTCGATCTGCGACCACGCGGTGCCGTTGTCCCACAGCCGCAGTGCCCCGAACGGCGCACTGGGCCACGCACCTGCCTCGACACCCTCGACGTGCATGCCCACCAGGCTCGGCTGGACCCCGGTGGCGGAGATCGCCGTGGAACTCGGGTTCACGCTCACAGAAGGGGTCGACGGAGCCGACGAACCAGACGAACAGGCGGTCATGACCATGGATGCTGCAGCAAGTGCCACGGCGGCCTTGATCAGCTGGGGGCGATTCCAAACCATTGCGGCATGCTTCCAATCGTGACGGGAGTACCCGGGACTGCCGGCTGGCACTGGTTCAGCGCATCGCAGGTCCAGTTGGCGCCTGCCGGCACCACGAAGGTACCTGAGCCCTTGGACGCCCATGCGATCACCTTCGGGTTGGTGTTGTCCCCGAGCTGGCAGGTGTTGACCTTGTCGGTGATGCAGGAGTAGTAGGACCCGGTCAGCCAGGAGCTCACCGTCTGGTAGCCCACCGCACCCGGGGTGCCGTCGAACATCTGGACGCCCACGAGGTTCGCCTGCGGGTACCAGTAGTACCAATAGGCCCGATCGACGCCCAGGCGAAGGTCATCGAGGTAGGTCTGGGCTACCCAGGCGGCCGCGGTCGAGCCGCCGATGTTCTTCTTGGGGTTGCCACTGCCCGGCCCCGCGATGCCGTAGTTGATCTCGGTGTCCCACAGCGGCTTGCTCGCGGGAACCTTGGCGGACTTCATGTCGGACTTCACCTGGCTGATGTAGGTCGCGCGATCGGCCGGGGTGCCCTTGCTCGCCGGGTACAGGTGCACGGAGACCACGTCGATGGGCCAGTTGAGCTTCTTCAGCTCCTTGAGGTACGCCGGGAAGAACTTCTTGTAGGCGCTCTGCAGGCGCACGGTGCTGCTGGCCGCGACGACCTTCGCGGTGGGGTCGTACTGACGGATGATCGTGTAGGCGTCCTTCGTCAGCTGGGCCATCTGCTTCGGCGTGCCCTGCCAGAAGGTCGTGAGGTTGGCCTCGTTCCAGATCTGGTACGACTCGATGGAGTCGCCGTAGCGCTGGACGACAGCCTTGACCCAGTTCTTCCAGTTCTTGCTGGAGGGCGCCGAGGCGGCACCCTTGTTCGGGTAGGTGCCCTGCTTGGTGTTGGTCGCGGCCCACTTCGGGGTCGAGCCCAACACGTACATGATCTTCAGGTTCTGGGCATTCGCCGCAGCGATGGAGGCATCGAGGCCGTTCCACCAGAACTGGTTGGCCTTCTGCTGAACCTGGCCCCAAGCCACTCCGGAGTCCCAGAGGCGGATCGCACCGTCGGACACCGACGGAGCGACACCTTGAGCAATCTGGGGGATGTGCATGCCGAAAGAGGTCGGCCCGACGGGACCACCTTGGGTCGCCTGAGCGGGACTCGCGGCAACCGCGCCAGCGATCGCGAGGGAGCCCACCAAAAGGGTGGAAATCAGGACACGGCGCATGAGGAGAGCCTTTCGGGCCGGGGGACAGACTCCGAAGACCCTAACCCACGCAAGGCAAAATCCCGGTCAGCGCCGCCTTAGGACATACAGGCTTTGACCATCTGTTTCCCTGCCGTACTCGAATCGATCGACCGCCAGCCGAGCCGCGTTCACATGGTCCTCGAAGTGCCAGCGCGCGAAACGGGTGCAGTGCAGGCGGCCCTTCCACTCGAGCGGGCCATACCCCTCGGGGTTCTCCTCCCAGCCCGCCACGTCCTCCTCCACGAAACACGTGACCAAGGCCTTGCCCTGGGGCGACAGCGCCTCCGCGATGAGCCGCAGGTAGGCGGGCGTGTCCTCGTCGTTCATGTGGGAGAAGACCGAGTAGGCGTAGAAGACGTCGACCGAACCGGGTTCCGCGGCCAGGGTGCGCTCCGGCGTGCCGTCGGGGTTGTAGCGCTCGTTGCTCACATCCACGCAGGTGAACCGGAATCCCGGACCGGCCAGGTTCTCGTTCGCCCAGTCGATGAGTTCCGGCTGGACGTCGACGCCGTGGTAGTCGGCGATGCGACCGAGGTGCTCGCGGACGCCCACTGCCAGCCGACCAGCGCCGCAGCCCCAGTCGAGGAGGCGGGAATCGGTGGTCAGGTCGGCGTACTTCTCGAGGCGCTTCACGTCGCGCACCGCGGTCTTGATGAACGCCGCGTCGTTCTTGAAGTGCTTGCCCCCCATTCGGTACTTGCTCGGCGGCAGGGCCTTGCTGGTCTTGGCGCTCATCGCTGCTCCGTCTTTCCTCTTCCCGAACATGGGCGGCAGCCTACGGGGCTACTTCAGCAGTCTGCTCATCCGTCGATCGGCGAGGGGCTTGCCGCCCGTCTGGCACGTCGCGCAGTACTGGAGCGACGAATCCGCGAATGAGACCTCCCGCACCGTGTCGCCGCACACCGGGCAGGGCTGGCCCGCGCGACCGTGCACGGCGAGGTTGGCCTTCTTCTCCGCCTTGAGGGTGCCCGTTCCGTGCCCCACGCTGTTGTCGATGGCCGTTGTGAGCGTCGACCTCACGCACGAGTAGAGCGCCGACACCTCCTCCGCGGACAGCGACGAGCACGGCTTGAACGGCGACATGCGCGCGGCATGGAGGATCTCATCGCTGTAGGCGTTGCCGATCCCGGCGATGATCGACTGGTCGCGCAGCACGCCCTTGATCTGCGCCCTGCCCGCCGCGGCCAGGATGCCCGCGAAGGCGGCTTCGGACAGGTCCGGTCCGAGTGCGTCGGGACCGAGGCGAGCGATACCCGGCACCTCGAGCGGGTCCGCGACGACGTACACCGCCAGTCGCTTCTGCGTGCCAGCCTCCGTGATGTCGAGCCGCCCTGTCGGTTCGCCGTCGTCACTGACGAACGAGACCCGTAGCGCAAGCGGTCCCTTGCCGGGCTTGACCGGCGTAGTGAGGACCTCGTCGCGCCACTGCACCCAGCCGGCCCGCGACAGGTGCCAGACCAGGTGGAGACCGCCATCGGTGGCGAGATCGAGGAACTTGCCGTGCCGGCGCACGCCGACGACGTGCTGGCCGAGGAGGTCGGTGACGGGCGGAGCGTAGGTCTTGATCGCGCTCAGGCTGGCCAGCGCGATGTCGGCGATGCGCTGCTCGACGAGTCGGTCGGTCAGGAACCGGGCCAGGGCCTCGACCTCTGGCAGCTCCGGCACCTACAGCATCCCCATGCTGACGGCGGCCTCCCGCAGTTCGTCCCGTGCGTCCGGATGAGCCGCCCGCTCGATGATGTTCGTGACGCGCTCACTCTGGCTGCGGCCGAAGACTGAGGCGATGCCATTCTCCGTGGCGACGGCGCTGTGCTCGAAGCTCGTGACCGGCTCCTGGATGCGCGGGACGATCGTGGAGACGTCCGCCTTCTTGTGCCACGAGGGCAGCGCGATGAACGACTGGCCCCCGCGTGAGTGCAGGGCCCCGACGATGAAGTCGGTGGATCCGCCGAAGCCCGAGTAGATCCGGCCCTTGACCCGGCTGGCGTTGGCCTGGTCGAACAGGTCGACCTGGAGAGCGGCGTTGACGCTGGTCATCTTCGCCTGGCGGGCGATCTGGCCGGGGTCGTTCGTGCGCTCGGTGCGCAGCATGCGGATCCACTTGTTCAGGTGGATCCAGTCATACAACTCCTGAGATCCGAAGATGAAGGAGGCGGTCAGAGGCACCTCGCGGTCGAGTGCGTCACGCTTGTTCAGTTCGAGCACCCCGTCACTGAACATCTCGGTCCAGATGCGCAGGCCCTTCTGCTGGGTCAGGGAGGCGAGGACGGCGTCGGGGACGGAGCCGATGCCCAACTGGAGCGTGGAGTTGTCCTGCACCCGAGCAGCGATCAGTTCACCGATCTGTCGCGACACATCATCAGGTGCGCCGGCGGTGTGCGTCGGCAACGGCTCGTCGACCTCGACCAGGTAGTCGATCTCGTGCTCGTAGACCTGGGCGTCGCCGTAGGTATACGGCATCTGGGGGTTGGCTTGGACGATCACGAGGGCACCACGCTCACGGGCCGACTCGATCGCCGCGGGGAGGATGTTGACCTCCGTGCCCAGGCTCACGGTGTCGTGGCGACGCGTGGACGTGTGCAGCAGGACGATGTCGGGTCGATAGTGGTCGCGGAAGAGGACGGGCACGAGGCTCAGCCGGCAGGGGATGTACACGAGGCGCGGGTTGTTGCGCATGCCTGGCCCGACGAAAGCGGTCTCGTAGGTGACACCCTCGCGGTCGGGCAGCCCCTTCTGCGCGTTCAGCATGTGCAGTCGGTATTCCGGCACTACCTCGTCCACCGCGCCCAGAAGCACCGTCGGCGTTGCGAAGTTCCCGGATGCCACGACACGGGGGTTCTCAGGGAGGCTGGCCAGGACGCGCTTCAACTGTTCCAACGACACAACTCTCATGCCGATCATCCTTCCACTCAGCGCGGGTGAAGGCAGGGCTGTCGCCGCGAGTGCTGTGCCACAATTGCTCACCATGCAGCCTGAAATCCACTGGAACGACGCCAAGGTCTACGTCGCCGGCCACAACGGTCTCGTCGGCTCGGCCGTTGTCCGTGCACTCGAGGCTGCCGGGGTCGGCGAGATCATCGGCTGGCGGTCCAGTGAACTCGACCTTCGCGATCGCGAGGCCACGCACGACGCGATCCTCGAGGCCAAGCCCGATGTCATCATCGACGCCGCAGCCCGCGTCGGGGGAATCATGGCCAACTCCACGTACCCCGTGGATTTCCTCAAGGACAACCTGCTGCTTCAGACGAACATCATGGACGCGGCCCACGCGGCTGACGTCGAGCGGCTGTTGTTCCTGGGGTCGTCGTGCATCTACCCGCGACATGCGACGCAGCCCATCCGCGAGTCCTCGCTGATGACCGGCCCGCTCGAACCGACCAACCAGGCATACGCCATGGCCAAGATCTCCGGGATCTTCTACATCGAGGCCCACCGCACCCAGTACGGCCGGCACTGGATCTCGGCCATGCCCACGAACCTTTACGGTCCCAACGACAATTTCGACCTCCAGTCGTCACACGTGCTGCCGGCGTTCATCCGCCGCTTCCATGAGGCGAAGGTCTCGGGCGCGT
>Ga0209023_10008375_pt1 | contig 10389 bp, 12 predicted proteins | sample LakOneMetagenome_FD_187468 | JGI IMG/M metagenome (GOLD analysis project Ga0209023, IMG submission 187468) | Freshwater and sediment microbial communities from Lake Erie, Canada (SPAdes) (version 2) | ecosystem: Environmental > Aquatic > Freshwater > Lentic | place: Lake Erie, Canada...
TGGGGCACGGGCCGGCCGGGCCCGGCGCCGATTGATTTTCGGCCTGCGCCTCGCTATCCTAGGCACTTCCCCACCACCTCCGCCATCATGACGAGCACGCCGCGCCCCGCCTGGCCCAAGGCCATCCTGTTCGACCTCGACGACACGCTGTGGCCGATCGCGCCGGTGATCCTGCAGGCCGAGCAATCGCTGCACCAGTGGCTCAAGGACCACGCGCCACGCGTGAGCGACCGTTTTTCGATCGAACACCTGCGCCAGGCGCGGCTGGCGCTGCTGGCCACCCAGCCCGAGTTCCACCTCGACCTGGGGGCGCTGCGCCGCGCCGGCCTGGTGTCGGCCTTCGAAGAGGCGGGCGAGGATATCGACAAGGTGGAGCAGGCCATGATCCATTTCTTTGCGGCCCGCAATGCGGTGGTGCCCTACGACGACGTGCTGCCGGGCCTGCTGCGCCTGAAGGGGCGGGTGAAGATCGGCTCGGTTTCGAACGGCAATGCCGACCTGCAGGCAATTGGCCTGGCGCACCATTTCTCGGTGTCGGTGGCGGCCCACCAGCTGGGGCGCGCCAAGCCCGATCCCGAGATTTTCCTGGCCGCCTGCAGCGCGCTGGGCGTGGCGCCGGCCGACGCGGTGTACGTGGGCGACGACGTGCTGCTCGACGTCAAGGGCGCCCAGCAGGCCGGCTTGCGCGCGGTGTGGCTCAACCGCACCGCCAGCCGCAAGCACCTGGAGCACGCCGTGGTGCCGGACGCCATCTGCGCCAATTTCGACGAGCTGCTCGACTGGCTGCGGCGCGAACATGCGGCATAATCCGGCCGCCCGCCCGGCGAACGTGCATAATAGGCGATGACCACCCGCACCCATCCCGTATAGAACCATGCAACTCGATATCCGCGCACAAACGTTGCTCAAAGCCCTGGTCGAACGGTATATCGCCGACGGCCAGCCGGTCGGTTCGCGCGCGCTGTCCAAAATCTCGGGGCTCGACCTGTCGCCGGCCACCATCCGCAACATCATGGCCGACCTCGAAGAAATGGGCTACGTGGCCAGTCCGCACACCTCGGCCGGCCGGGTGCCCACGCCGCGCGGCTACCGCATCTTTGTCGATACCCTGCTCACCGTGCAGCATATCGACGAGCATTCGGTGCAGTCGCGCATGGGGCTGCCGTCGCAGCAGCCGCAAAAAATCATTTCCAACGCGGCGCAGATGCTGTCGTCGCTGTCGCAGTTTGCCGGCGTGGTGCTCAGTCCGCGGCGCGAATCGGTGTTCCAGCAGATCGAATTCTTGCGCCTGTCCGAAAAGCGCATCCTGCTGGTCATCGTCGACCCGCGCGGCGACGTCCAGAACCGGTTGCTGCTCACCGAATCCGACTACACGCCGGCGCAGCTGATCGTGTCGGCCAACTACATCAACCAGAATTACGGCGGGCTCTCGTTCGACGACGTGCGCACCCGCCTGACGGGCGAACTGCGCCAGCTGCGCGACGACATGGGGCGCTTGATGCAGGCGGCGGTGGAGGCGGGCAGCGAAGCGATGGCCGACCATTCCGACGACATGGTCATTTCGGGCGAGCGCAACCTGCTCAGCGTGTCCGACCTGTCGTCCAACATGACGTCGCTGCGCCAGATGTTCGACATGTTCGAGCAAAAAACCGGGCTGATGCAGCTGCTCGACGTCTCCAGCAAGGCCACCGGGGTGCAGATTTTCATCGGTGGTGAATCGAACCTGGTGCCCATGGACGAAATGAGCGTGGTCACCGCGCCGTACGAGGTCAACGGGCGCATCGTGGGCACCCTGGGCGTGATCGGGCCCACCCGCATGGCCTACGAGCGGGTGATACCAATCGTCGATATTACGGCCAAGCTGCTGTCCAACGCGCTCAGCCACGGGTAGCGGCGCGCCTTAATTGCGGTGCGGGCAGTTTTCCTTGATGCAGTTGCCGTAAATGGCCAGCGCATGCTCGGCAATCTTGAAGCCGCGCTCCACCGCCACCGAATGCTGGCGCGATTCGATTTCTTCGTCGTAAAACTCTTCCACGCGGCCACAGTCCAGGCACACCAGGTGATCGTGGTGCGAGCCGGCATTGAGTTCGAAAATCGCCTTGCCGGTCTCGAAATGGTTGCGGTTGAGCAGGCCAGCCTGCTCGAACTGGGTCAGCACGCGGTACACGGTGGCCAGGCCGACATCCATGTTTTCGGTCAGCAGGATCTTGTAAACGTCTTCGGCCGTGAGGTGGCGCACCTCGCTGTTCTGGAAAATTTCGAGGATTTTCAGTCGCGGCAGGGTCGCTTTGAGACCGCTGGCTTTCAGGTCGCTGGGGTTGTTACTCATGTTTGTTGCTCGTATTTTGGCGGAGTGCTTTATCATATAGCGTTTTAGACGGGGGTGCCTAGGCTTCCGTTCAACGATTTGAGGTCATCCATGCGTGTCGATACTGCCGTTTTGCACCGTTTTAGCTTCCGCGCCCCGCTGTTGGCGACCCTGGCCTGCGCCGTGCTGGCGCTGTCGGGCTGCGCTTCCTGGCGTACGCCGCCGGCAGCACCGTCCAATGCGGCGGCCGGCGCCCAGACCACCCAGGTGACCCAGCTGCAAAAGTTCTTGTGGGTGTTTTCGCCCTACCGGCCTGACATTCAGCAGGGCAACTTTGTCTCCCAGGAGATGCTGGCCCAGCTGAAAGTGGGACAGACCCGCGACCAGGTCAAGTTCATCCTGGGCACGCCGCTGCTGACCGACGTGTTCCACGCCAGCCGCTGGGATTATCCGTTCTACCTGGCGCGCGGCAACGGCGAGCTGACCAGCGCGCGCGTGACGGTGTTCTTCAAGGATGACGTGGTGGAACGCTTCGAAGGCGGCAACCTGCCTACCGAAAAAGAATACATCGCGCGCATTGCCGGCCCTGCCAAGGTCCAGCCCAAGGATCTGCCGAAGAAGGAAGAAGCTGGCGCCGCCCAGATCAAGATCAACAAATAAGGGGTGGCTAGCGTATGACTCCACTGAAAATTGCAGTAGCGGGCGCCAGCGGGCGCATGGGCCGGATGCTGGTCGAGGCCATTGCCCAGGCCCCTGACCTGGTACTGGCCGGGGCGCTCGATATCGCCGCTTCGCCCGCCATCGGCACCGATGCGGGCGCATTCTCGGGCCAGCTGGCCGGCGTGGCGATCCAGTCCGACCTGGCGCTGGGACTGGCCGACGCCGATTTCCTGATCGATTTCACGCGCCCCGAAGGCACGCTCAAGCACCTGGCGTATTGCGCCGAACACGGTATCAAAATGATCATCGGCACCACCGGTTTCGACGACGCCGGCAAGGCGGAGATCCGCGCGGCCGCCGAAAAGACGGCCATCATGTTGTCGCCCAACATGAGCGTGGGCGTCAACGTCACGCTCAAGCTGCTCGAAATGGCCGCCAGGAGCCTGTCCGAAGGCTACGACATCGAAATCGTCGAAGCGCACCACCGCCACAAGGTCGACGCCCCGTCCGGCACCGCGCTCAAGATGGGCGAAGTGATCGCCGACGCGCTCGGGCGCGACCTCAAGCAATGCGCCGTGTACGGACGCGAAGGCGTCACCGGCGAGCGCGACCCGTCCACCATCGGCTTTGCCACCATCCGTGGCGGCGACATCGTGGGCGACCATACCGTGCTGTTTGCCGGCACCGGCGAGCGCATCGAGATCAGCCACAAGTCCAGCAGCCGCATCACCTACGCCCACGGCGCCCTGCGCGCCGCGCGCTTCCTGGCCGACAAGCCGAGCGGCCTGTACGACATGCAAGACGTGCTGGCGCTCAAGTGCTAGACACGGGCCTGCCCGACCCGCTGCTGGCCGCGCAAGCCGGCCAGTTCAGCATCGCGCGCTGGTGGCAGCAGGGCGACAGCCTGAGCCACGCGGTGGCGATTCTGCTGCTGGCCATGTCGCTGCTGAGCTGGTTCTTCATCCTGTCCAAGGCCTACAGCAGCTGGCGCGTGCGCAAGGCGGCGCCGGCGCTGGACGCCTTCTGGGGCGCTCCCACGCTGAAAGACGGCATTGCGCTGCTGACCCTGGCCGACAGCGAAGACGTGTACGCGCCGCTGCCCACCTACGGCCTGGCCCATTCGGCCGGCGCACACACCCTGGCCGGCGAAATGAGCCGCGATGAGCAAGTCATCCGCGTGCTGCGCCAGCAGATTACCCGCTCCACCCACCGCATCGAAAGCGGCCTGACCTTCCTGGCCTCGATCGGCGCCACCGCGCCCTTCGTGGGGCTGCTGGGGACCGTGTGGGGCATTTATCACGCGCTGTCCAACGTGTCGGCGGCCGGCATCGTCCAGATCGACAAGATTGCCGGGCCGGTGGGCGAGGCCCTGATCATGACCGGATTCGGGCTGGTGGTGGCGATTCCCGCAGTTCTGGCGTATAACGGCTTTAATCGCCTGAACCGGATGACGCTCGCCGAGCTCGACGGCTTTGCGCACGACCTGCACGCTTACTTCACCAAATAACCATGGCATTCGGCGCCTTCAACCAGCATCGCCAGCAGTCGATGATGAGCGACATCAACGTCACGCCGATGGTGGACGTGATGCTGGTGCTGCTGATTATTTTTATTCTGACGGCGCCCATGTTTACGCACGCGGTCAAGCTGGACCTGCCCAAGGCTGCGTCCAGCCCGGCCCAGGCGGGGCCCGGCAGCGTGACCATCGCGATTGACGCGGCCGGCGCGATTTACTGGGACCAGCAGCTGGTCGACGCCGGCCAGCTCGACGCGCGCCTGCAACGTGCCGCAGCGCTGGCGCCGCAGCCGGAACTGCAGCTGCGGGCCGACAAGAACACCCGCTACGAAGTGGTGGCGCAGGTCATGGCCGCGGCCCAGCTGCGCGGCATGACAAGGCTCGGCTTTGTGACTGAACCAAAAAAGGAGAAACAAGATGGCCAGCGCTGAACTGAACGGAGCCTCGATCCTGGGATGGGATACCTTTCATAGCGAGTGCAAGCAGGCGTTCGGCTTCCCCGAGTTTTACGGGCACACCATGGACGCCTGGGTCGACTGCCTGAGCTACCTGCGCGACGAAGACGGCATGACCAAGTTCCGGCTCAAGCCCAATGAAGTGCTGGAGATCGTGGTCAAGGATGCGGCGGCCATGCGCGAACGCGTGCCCGAACTGCTCGAAGAAATGACCTTTTGCATCGCCGGCATCAACGAGCGCTACGAGGATTACGGCGAGAAGCCGGCGCTGGCGCTGGTGCTCAAATAAAGCGCGCGCGGCGCCCGTGCCATGCGTCGTCCGCGCGCATGCGCACGGATCGCGCAACGAGCATGCGTCGTCACAGACATTGCAGCGTCTGAGGAATCACAGGAACAAACCAACGTCGTCCCCGCGCAGGGCTCGGCGCCCCCGCGTTGACCCATAGCACCTATGGTCAGATTCCGATAACGAACGAAGCCATGGTGCTATGGGGCGCGAAGCGTCGCCACCTGCACAGCCGGCGTTGATTCAGGGCCACGGTGCCTTGGCCAATCGTGCCGCTCTACCGCACCGCCTTCAAATCAAAATGCGGGTTATAAATCAGCCCCAGCAGATTGCCGAACGGGTCTTTCAAATCAACCACCTTGATTGATTCGCCCACGTCCTGCACCGGCGTGTGCACCGTCGCGCCCAGTCCCACAATGCGCGCCACTTCCGCCTCGATATCATCCACGCCCCAATACACGGTGGCGCCGCTGGTGCCCGGCGTGCCGTCCGGCACCAGCCCCAGTTCAAACCCGCCAATCTCGAAGCCGACATAAAACGGCTGGTCGAAATACGGCTCCTTGCCGAATACCTGCGCGAACCATGTCTTGGCCTTGGCCAGGTCGCCTACCGGGTAGACCGTCGTACGCATTCCGTGAATCATCTTGCTCTCCTCATGGTTGATAGCGAGAGTGTGCCATTGCCCGTAGCCACTGTCTTGTAAAAATGGAAGGTGGTTCGGCGGCTACAAAAATCTGCGCCGCGGGGCGCGGGGTGTTTAAATCAGCCCACCCGCCAATATCACCCGATTTCGCCCGATAGGGTCCGATTCGGGCCGATATCGCCACGATCCTCTACGCTTTTCAAACGAAAGCATACGAAACCTCAACGACAGCCGCCGATTTCACGCCGAAATTGAACGATGCACGATTTCGGTGTCTAACTTTGTGTACGGATCAGTCATCGTAAGAAATCGTTCCGAAATCGGATCATCCCGCAGTCAAATCGGACCTGTTCGCGCAGCTATCGTGCGTATGCGTATGCGTGTGCGTATCGCGTCTTATCGGGTCAAATCGGGCCATATCGTGCCCTACGGAGAAAACCATGCGTGTACACCCCAAGCCCGAGGCGACCATCCCCATTTCCCTTGCGGTGCGGCATTTATTGATCGGTGGATCCGCCGCCACCGGCTGGGACAAGGAAGACTGGGAAATCGCCGAGGAAGCGATCAACGAATGGACGCGCCGGCACAATCCCGACGCGCTGGCCGCGTCGGCCATGACCGGGTATCAATGGAAAAGCCAGTTCCTGCCTGACGGCACGGTATTGCGCACCGTATTCAACGGCAAAAACCATCACTGCCGGGTCGAGGACGATCGAATTCTCTACAAGGAAAAGGCCGTCTCGCCGAGCGGCTTTGTCAATGCCGTCGGCGGCATCCGGCGCAATGCATGGCGCTGCACGTGGATTCTTTTTCCGGACTCCAAGGAATGGCGGCTGGCAGACAGCTTGCGCACCCGCCAACGCCCACCTCGTACCCACAGGCCGCAAAGTGGACTTCAGCAGGCGCCGCCAGCGCAGCCTGCTGCCGTCCAGGCGCCAGTCACCGTCCCGCGTGCGACGGGTTTCTCAGCGGCGCAGCCAGATCCCATCGCAGCGAGCGCATCGCAGGCCAGCAATTCACAGCATGCCGTCGGTGAGCAAGTTCCAGCCAGCCATGGCAGTGGCGAGGGGCGCACTCGCCAGCGGCGCGCAGGCATCGCGTTGCCGCTTCCTGCCGGCCCGTTCGGTACTGAGCGCCGCACCAACCGGGATGACCGAACGGCGGCGTTGCTGCGACAGGAACTGTTGCCCCTTCTGTATCGATTGTGCGCGGCTAGCGCGATGGCACCTGAAACGCCACTCGCGCCGTACGCCTAGCAGGCATCAACCGCGCCGGGCCGCCTCGATCTTGGCAACGTCGATTTTGCGCATGTGCATCATCGCCTCGAAAGCACGCTTGGCGACAGCCCGGTCCGGATCGGTGAACGCCTCAGTGAGCACGCGCGGCGTGATTTGCCACGACAGGCCCCATTTGTCCTGGCACCAGCCACATTCGCTTTCCTGGCCGCCGTTGCTGACAATGGCGTCCCACAGGCGGTCGGTTTCGGCCTGGTCGTCGGTCGCAATCTGGAATGAAAATGCGTGGCTGTGCTTGACCCCCGGGCCGCCATTGAGGCCGATGCAAGGGATGCCGGCCACGGTGAATTCGACGGTCAAGACATCGCCTTCTTTGCCGGCGGGATAGTCACCGGGCGCCCGGTGAATCGCACCAACCGCGCTGTCGGGAAACGTCTCGGCGTAGAAGCGGGCCGCTTCGACCGCGGTGCCGTCGAACCAGAGGCAAATCGTGTTTTTGCTGATCATGTTAGTTCTCCGTTGGTTGAAAAAGACACAGCTTATACCGGACACAGAATGCCCTGCACGCTGTTCAGTCAGACCGGGATATTTTTGGCCGCCATGCGGCTGATATATACTTCCTCACTTTCTTTTTACCAACTCTCCATGCCTTCCTTTTCATCGATAACCCTCGCCCTTGTGCTGGGCAGCATCACCCTCCCTGCGTTCGCCGGTCCCGACATCGACGTCGTCTACGGCGACGATATCGCCCGGCGCGGCGAAGTTGCCGTTGAACTGGCAGCGCGCTGGACGCAGACGTCGCATGCAAGCGCATTGGGCGGGCGCGCGCTGTGGCAAGCGGTTGGAGAGCTGGCCTACGGCGTCAGCGATAACTTCAACCTTGGCATCAAGCTCCCTGTCAGCCACGCGGATGGGCATTGGCATGCGGACGGCGCCTACGCGGAAGCCAAATACATGGCGCCGCACGCTGCCGACGGCTTCTATTGGGGCGCCGAAATCGAAGCGGGCAGCATCAAGCCGGCCGGTGAGGAACGGTCTTTGTCGCTTGAAGCCTTCCCCATCTTCGGTTACCGCACCGGGCACTGGCATGTGATCGGAAATCCTGGCGTCGAATACAGTTCGGAAGGCGAAGACAGGGGCTGGAGTTTTGCACCCAAGGCCAAGGTGTCCTATAGCTTGAACAGCTTGCATGCGCTGGGCCTCGAATACCACGTCGATGCCGGCAAGTTTGGCGACTTCGCGCCGCGCAGCAAGCGCAGCGAAACCGCCTTCCTGACATGGGATGCCAAGATCGTGGGCAAGCAAATGAACGTCGCGCTTGGTCACGGCGCCACGCGTGGTTCCGACCGTTGGGCCGTGCGTATCGGGATTGAACTGGACGACTGATACGCTCGCGTGCAGCATGCCTGCGCTCAGGGCGCCGCGCCCCCAACCCACAGCGCCTGCGGCGTGCCCCCGCCCAGTTCCTGGAATTCATGAATCATGTGCGGCTGGTCGTAATAGCCCAGATCGAGCGCCAGCGTGGCCCAGTCGGACGGCGGCCCCTGGCGAATCGCCTGGCTGGCATGCTGGAAGCGGCAAACCCGCGCAAACAGCTTGGCGGGCAGTCCCACGCGCGCCTTGAACTGACTGGCCAGGTGCTGGCGCGACACGCCCAGGCCATCGGCCAGCGCCTCGATCCGGATCGTGCCGCGCGACTGTTCGATGGCGCCCACCGCCGCTTCCACCATGCCGGGCCGGCGCTGGCTGGCGCGCAGGCGTTGCAGCAGCAGGCGCTCGATGATCGCCACCGCCTGCAGGTCGGACAAGGGCCGCGCCCACAGGGCATCGGCAAAGCGCCCGGCCAGGCCGTCGGTCCACAAGTCAGTCAGCGAGGGGTGCTGGTCGATCAGTTCGTGCAGCGGCAGGTCGAAAAAATAGCTGGCCGCACCCGGCTTGAAGCGGACCGCGACAGTGCGCACCGGGCGCGCGAACGGCACCTCGATCACGCTGCTCATCATGCCCGCCACGCCGCCGAGTGGATCGCAATCCTGCCACAGGATATCGATGCAGTTGTCCGGCAAAACGCGGTGCGAAAGCGCCTGCCCCTGGGGCTGCACGTGGCAGGTCCAGAGGCAGGCGAGATAGGGCGCCAGCGCGGTGCAGGGCGGGTATTCCTGGTACAGGACCATGGGGCAGTTCGAAGCGGTTGATGCCCGATTCTACCCCCGGCGCGGGATCAGCGTTGACCGATAGCCGTGCCTTGCTTCAGGCTTTCCGCCACGTGCACCAGCTTGATGAACTCGGCCCGATAGCCTTGCGGGTCGGCGCCGCGAGCCGATGTGGCCAGCCTGGCGATGTCGGCGTAGCTGAAGTCGCTCACCTCTTTCTCGTCGCGCAGGCGCTGGCCGAAGGCGGCCACCGCCACCGCAAAGCGCTGCTCGTCCGGCACCTCCTCGACGCTCTTGCGGGCCGACGCTGCGTGCACCACGTGGGTGGTCAGCTTGCTGGTCGATTCGCCGGGCAGCTTGTAGCGCAGCTTGATGAAGCACAGTTCGTCTTTCGCGCCGGATGCGGCCGGTGCGGCGGCACTGTGCGCCTGCTTGTAGCGCAGCGGGTCGACCAGCTTGCCCTTGGCGCCGGCCGGCGTGATTTCATAGATCGCCGTCACGGAATGGCCCGAGCCCATGTCGCCGGCATCGACCTTGTCATCCTTGAAGTCCCTGCGTTCGAGCATGCGCGTTTCGTAGCCGATCAAGCGGTAGCCGGCCACCAGCTTGGGATTGAACTCCACCTGCACCTTGACGTCGTTCGCGATCGGGAACATGGTCGAGCCAAGTTCCTCGCTCAATGCCTTGCGCGCTTCCTGCATCGAATCGATGTAGGCCGCGTTGCCGTTGCCCGACTGCGCCAGGCGCTGGATCAGGGCGTCGTTCAGGTTGTCGTCGCCAACACCGAAAATCGACAGGTACACGCCGCTCTTGCGCTTTTTGGCGATGAATTTTTCCAGTTCCTTGGGATCGCTGACGCCGATATTGAAGTCGCCGTCGGTGGCCAGGATGATCCGGTTGACCGCCTTAGGATCGAAATTGCGCTCGGCCATGGCATAGGCGCGCTCCAGCCCTTCGCCGCCGGCGGTGCCGCCGCCCGATCCCAGCGCATCGATGGCGGCGATCACCTTGGCCTTGTCCTTGCCCAGGGTCGGTTCCAGCACCACGCTGGTGCCGCTCGCATAAGTGACGATGCTGACCCGGTCCTGGTCGCGCAATTGGGCGGCGAACATGCGGAAGCCTTTCTTGAGCAAGGG
>Ga0209023_10008376_pt1 | contig 10388 bp, 8 predicted proteins | sample LakOneMetagenome_FD_187468 | JGI IMG/M metagenome (GOLD analysis project Ga0209023, IMG submission 187468) | Freshwater and sediment microbial communities from Lake Erie, Canada (SPAdes) (version 2) | ecosystem: Environmental > Aquatic > Freshwater > Lentic | place: Lake Erie, Canada | collected...
CGAAAGCGCCGCGGTGACCATGCCGCCGGCGCCGTAGCCGCCGGTGAAGGCAATCGTTGCCAGCCAGACGACGAGCGCGCCGACGAAGGACCATATCCATGGTTTATCAAGCAGCATGCGCAGCGCGGCCATGGCTCACCTCTCCCTGCGGCTGATGAGCACACGCGCCGCCAGCACGATGATCAGGATCGCGCCGTTGGCGGCAACCTGCCAGTCGGGCGGGATGTGCATGAAGGTCAACAGCGGCGAGGCGGCGAGCGCCAGCGTCAGCGCGCCGATGACCGCCCCGACCGGCGACACTCGCCCGCCGACGAACTCGCCGCCGCCGAGGATGACGCCGGCGATCGACAGCAGCGTGTAGCCATTGCCGATATTGGCGTCGGCCGAGGTGGTGATGCCGATCAGGGCCATGCCGGAGAGGACGCCGAACAGACCGGTCAGCGCGAACAGCACGATCTTCGTGCGCAGCAGCGACCATCCGGCGCGCCGGAGCGCCGCCGCGTTGCCGCCGGAGCCGCGCAGGATCACACCGTAGGAGGTGCGAATCAGGCCGAAATGCACCACCGTGGCGATGAGCAGCGCCGCGATGATCGGGAAGGGAATGAAGGGCGGCTTCAGCGCCATGACCGCCAGCAGCCAGTCGGGCGCCTTGCCGCCGGGCTTCGGCAGGATGAGGATGGCGAGCCCCTGCCAGACGAAGCTCATGCCGAGCGTCACCACGATCGACGGCAGGTTGCGCAGGTGGATCAGCGCGCCGAGCAAAGCGTAGACGCCGATCGAACCCAGCAGCACGACAATGCCGACCAGCGGCGCGTCCTTCAACCATGTCGCGGTGACGCAGCCGACGAAGCCGACGAAGGTGCCGATCGAGAGATCAAGCTCGTTGCCGGCGATGACGAACATCTGCGCGATCGTCGCCAGCGCGATCGGGATCGCCAGGTTCAGCATCAGATTGAAGCCGAAATAGCTGATGGCGCGCGGGTTGAGCCAGGCGATCGCCATCAGCACCAGCGCCAGCGACAGCGCCGGCAAGAGGCTGCGCAGCATGCGCGTTCGCGCCGCGTTGCTGCGCGCGGATCTGGGGGTTGTGCCGGGAGCGATCGCCGTCATCTCAGGCCGCGTCGCCGAACGAGGATTGGATGATCTTCTCCTCGGTCAATTCGTCGCGCCGCAGATTGGCGACGATCCGACCGTTCTTGAAGACATAGACGTGGTCGCAATTGTCGAGTTCTTCGGTCTCCGTGGTGTACCACAGGAAGGTGCGGCCCTTGGCGGCCTCCTCGCGCACGAGCTCATAGACTTCGAGCTTGGTGCCGATATCGACGCCGCGCATCGGGTCGTCCATCAGCACGATCCCGGCATCGGAGCCGAGCGCGCGGGCAAACAGCGCCTTCTGCTGGTTGCCGCCCGACAGCGACAGGATGTTGTTGTCCATGTCCGGCGTGCGGATGCCGATCTTCTTCTTCCAGAAATCCGCCAGCTCGGCTTCGCGGCGCGGCGAGATCAGGAGGCCGCTGCGCAGGCGCGAGAGCGAGCGGATGCCGATGTTCTGCGCGATCGACCACTGCGCGAAGATGCCGTCCGACTGTCGGTCGCCGGCAACCAGCGCCACCGGCGCCGTCACCTCGACGCCGGCCCTGGCGCTAGAGGCCGCGGCGAAGATCGCCAGCAGAAGGTCGGTCTGGCCATGGCCGGCAAGCCCGGCAAGGCCGATGATCTCGCCAGCGCGGGCGACAAGCTCCTTGCCGTCCTGCTGTCGCGCCGTGCGCGCCCGGACCCGCAACGGACCGGGCTCCGCCCGCGCCGTTCCGGCCACGGCCTTCTCGTGACCCTCGGCGCCGCCCATGGCGGCGACCAGCTTGTCGCGGTCGAACGCGCTCGCGGCGGCGGCCGCGACCACCTTGCCGTCGCGCATCACCACGATGCGGTCGGCGTTCTGCAGCACCTCGCCCAGCACATGCGAGATCAGGATGCAGCTCCCGCCGGCCTCGACGAAGCGGCGCACGAAGGCGAGAAGCTGGCCCGCCGTATGCGCGTCAAGCGATGAGGTCGGCTCGTCGAGGATGACCAGATGCAGCGGCTCGCGGGTGAGCGTGAAGGCGCGCGCAACCTCGACCATCTGCCGCCTGCCGATCGAAAGATCGCCGGCGATGTCGGCCGCGGAGATGCCGTGCTCCGGGAATATCTCGTCGAGCTTGGCCTGGATGAGGCCGGCGGCCTTGCGGCGCCAGCCGAGGCCGGACAGCGAAGCATGGTTGATGCGGGTGTTTTCGGCGACGCTGAGATTGGGACAGAGCGACAGTTCCTGGAAGACGCAGCGTATGCCGAGCTCCAGCGCGCGCGCCACCGAATAGCTCGCTTCCTGGTTGCCGCGCACGGCGATCTGCCCGCCGTCCGGGCGCAGCGTGCCGGCCACCATATGCATGAGCGTCGACTTGCCGGCCCCGTTGTGCCCGACCAGCCCGACACATTCGCCGGCGCCGACATGGAAATCGACGCCGTTAAGCGCCCGAACGGCGCCGAAATGCTTTTCGGCGCCGTCCAGCCTGACAATATCTGCAATCGCCTGGAGCATCCTCAACTTTATCCGGTTGGCGATGCGGCTGGCAACGCTTGCACCGCTATTGCTTGATGTTGGCCTTGATGGCCGCGATCGCGTCTTCCTGCGTGTATTCGTGGGTGGCGACGCCGCCTTCCTTGATCTTGGGCAGCGCGGCTTCGAAATCGTCCTGCGTGAAGGCCAGATACGGCACCAGCAGGTCGTGCGGGATGTCCTTGCGGCCGTCGAGCACCTGCTGCGCCACCCAGAAGGCCAAGGTCGACACGCCCGGCGCGATCGAGGCCGACCAGGTCTTGTAGCCGTCCTTCTCCTTCTGCTCCTTCCACCATTTCAGCTCGTCCTGGCGATTGCCCATGATGATGGTCGGGCGCGGCTTGTTGGCGGCGGCGAAAGCCTGCGCGGCGCCGTAGCCGTCGCCGCCCTGGTCGACGATGCCGACGACATCGGGAAGCGACGGCAGGATCGTCGCCACCGCCTTCTGCGCCGTGGTCTGGTCCCAGTCGCCGGTGACCGAACCGACGATCTTGAACTCGGGATGGGCGGCGACGCCCTCGAGGATGCCGGCATGGATCGCATCGTCGATCGAGGTGCCGGCCAGACCGCGGATTTCCAGCAGATTGCCACCCTTGGGCTGGAATTTGGCCATCTGCTCGACTTCCTGCTTGCCCATGTCCTTGAAGTCGACGACGACGCGGTAGGCGCAGGGCTCGGTGACCGTGCCGTCGAAGGAAACGACGGTGATGCCGGCATCGCAGGCCTGCTTGATGGCGCCGTTGAGCGCATCGGGCGAAGCGGCATTGATGACGATAGCGTCATAGCCCTGCAGGATCAGGTTCTGCACCTGGGCGGCCTGGGTCGGCACTTCCTTGTCGGCGGTGGTGAACACGTCGGCGGCGGCGACGATCTTGTCGTCGACTGCCTTCTTGGTGACGATGCCGTAGCTGTCGAGCATCGCCTGGCGCCAGGAATTGCCGGCATAGTTGTTGGAGAAGGCAACCTTCTTGCCGCTTGTGTCGGCAAGCGCCGTGCCCGAGGCGAGCATCGCCGCGAAGGTGGTCAAGAGAAGCAATTTCTTCATGTCGTAATCCTCCCAGATGTGTTGACTTGCTGCTTCACTACCGCCGGCTTCGGAAGGCCGGCCTCACTCAGTTCGGTTCGGGCGCCCGCGCGGCGCTCAAAACAGCCTCAATCCCGGCACCCTCACCCTCAGCCGGTAGAGCGACGTCGACGCGGCGATGTAGAGGCTCTTCAGGTCGTCGTCGCCGAAGGTGAAGTTGGCGCAATATTCCGGCGTGGCGATGACGCCGAGCAGGTCGCCCGACGCGTCGAAGACATGGATGCCGCCCGGGCCGGTGCAATAGACGTTGCCCCGGCTATCGATCTTCATGCCGTCGGGCGATCCAGGCTCGGCGCCTTCCGTCACCGCCCACACCGCGCCGCCGTTGAGATCGCCATTGGCTTCCACGCCGAACACCCTGATATGGCCGCGCTCGGTATCGTTGACGAACAGCCGCGATTCATCGAGCGAGAAGCAGAGCCCGTTGGGCTGCACGAAATCGTCGGCGACCAGCGCCAGCCGGGCGCCGTCACCGTCGATCCGGTAGACGCCCTGGAACGAAAGCTCCTGCGGCCGCGGCACGCCGTAGAATTCCGCCCGGCCGTAGCTGGGATCGGTGAAATAGAGCGATCCGCCGGTGGCCACGACGATGTCGTTGGGACTGTTGAGCTGCCTGTCGCCGTGATGGGTGGCAAGAACGGTCGTTGCCCCGTTCGGCTCGGCGCGGGTGACGCGGCTCGTCGCATGCTCGCAGGTCACCAGCCGTCCCTGGCGGTCGAGCGTGTTGCCGTTGGCCATCTGGCTCGGCGCACGGAACAGCTCGATTTCGCCCGAGGCGCCGCGCCGGTACATGCGGCTTTGCGGAATGTCGGAAAAGACCAGCCATTTCTCGTAAGGGTGCCACACCGGCCCCTCGATGAAGCCGTAGCCGGTGGCGAGCCGCTCCATCGCCGCATTGCCGACGACGTCGCCGAAGCCGGAATGACGGGCGCGCGCCGGGTTCGACATCACGAGCCCTTTGGCTCCCGCACCGGCTTGCCGGCGACGAACCAGTCGCTGCCCGGAACGTCCTCGATCACCACCCAGATCGCTTCCATCGGCAGCTCGGCGATCTCGCTTATGGCTTCGGTGACGCGGCGCGAGATCTCGTTCTTGCGTTGCTGCGAATGACCTTCGAGTATCCGTATGCTGACGAACGGCATGGCGCTTCCCCGGGGATTTTGTTTTGCCCGATATTTCTCGTTCTTGTCGGACAAAAGCGTAATCGGGACGCGGGACGGGCGATACGGGTCTATGCGCAGCGCCGACTGTGGTTTTGCACAGTCGGCGGGCATCCGAGCCGAGGGAGCGTCAAGCCTGGCTAATCCTGCAGCGGCGACGCCTGTGCCAGCCAGACGTCGAGCTGCTCCTGTTCGCGCCGCAGCGCGTCGATGTTGATCAGGCCCCGCGCCATGGCGAGGTAGATCGCCCGCGTGCGTGAGTTGAACACCGAGGCTTCGCCTGCGCCCTCTTCCGGCGGCACGATGCCGAGCTTGTCGTAGACATGCTTGATGCGGCTCTGCGCGCCGCGGATCGATAGCCCGCGCCGCGCCGCGATAGCCCGGTCGGTGAGGCCGAGCGCGATATCGATCAGGCTTTCATACTCGCCGTCGGTGATGCCCTCGAACCGGTCCTGGACGCGGTGCTGGATGCCGCGGATCTCGCGGTCGATGATGCAGTGTCCCTCGCGGAACACGCCGCGCAGCGCCGAGCGCATGCCTTCTTCCGTCGCCGATTTCAGCACATAGCCATAGACGGATCCCGGCGGCACGATGCGCGCCACGCCCCGCACATAGGCTTCGTCGGCAAAGTTCGACCAGAACAGGATATGCGTGCCGGCGCGCCGGTTCCAGATCGCGCGGGCCACCTCGATGCCGGTCGCCTTGGGCAGTTGCAGGTCGAGCACGACATGCGGCGGCTCCCGCTCGGCCGCAAGGTGGATGGCGTCCTCGCCGTCGCCGGCCTCGATCACCTCGACATCGCCGGGCCACAATTGCTCGACGGTCCGCCGCGCGAAGGTGCGGTGCAGGCCGTCATTCTCCGCGATCATGACAAGCATCAGACCGCCTCCGCCACCGATTGGCCGTCCAAGGCCGCGACGCTTCGCGCCGAGGCCGTGTTCGCAGCGGGCTTGCGGTCGATCTCGATGACGACCCGGGTTCCGCCCTTGCGGCTTGCCTGCTCGAAGCGCAGCCGGGCGCCGACAAGGGCCGCCCGCGTATGCATATGGCCGATGCCGCCCTGGGCGGCGGCGTCGACGGTGCCGCAGCCGGCACCGTCATCGGTGACGATGACGCTGAACGTGGTCGCGCTCGATGCCAGCTGCACCTCGATGCGGCTCGGTCCGGCGTGTCGGACCGCGTTGTTGATGGCTTCCTGCACGATCCGGTAGAGCGCCGTCCGCAGCGTCTCCGGCAGGCTGTCGGCGCCGCCGTCGCTGGTATCGGCGATGCGCACCGCGATCGGCGGCTTGGCCCTGGCGACGCTGCGGTTGAGATGCGCCTCCACCGCGTCGCGCAAGCCGAACAGTTCAAGCACGCTCGGCCGCATGTCGTCGACGATGTGGCGCAATTCCGCCAGGCAGCCCGCGACTTCCTGCTCGAGATCGGCGAGCTGGGCGGTGCGCGCCACGCCACGGCTGCGGAAAGCAGACACCTGGCGCGCGATGCGGGCGAGGTCGGCAAGCGTCTGGTCGTGCAGGTCCATGGCCATGCGGCGGCGCTCGCGCTCCATGCCTTCGGTCAGTTGCGAGGCGCCGACCCGAAGCAGTTCCGCCCGGTTGCGCGCCTCGCTCTCGGCAAGCATGGCGCGGCGCGCGCCCTCGGTCTGGATCAGCGCGAAGATATAGGGCGCGATCAGGTCGGCGCATTGCTGGGCCACCGCAACGTCGGCCTGCGTGTAGCAGCCGATCTCGTGCCGGCTGATGTTGAGCGCGCCGACGACGCTGCCCCGCGCCCTCAGCGGCACGATGATGCGGCTGCGCAGCTTGGCGGCAAAGATCGGCTCGTCGAAGGCGCCCTCGAAGTGGAAGCGGTCGTCGACGAGCGCATTGTCCGAGAGCAGATAGGGCGTCTCGCCCCACAGCACGCGCCGGATCGGGCTGCCTTCGACCGGATGCTGCGAAAGATCGCTCCAGCTCGTGTGGAAGCCGGCCTCGTAGCAGGCATGCATGCGCCCATCGAGCGACAGCACGGCCAGGTCGATATGGTCGTGCGGGATAAGCGTGCCGATCTCGATCGCCGTTGCCCGGAACGCCGAGCCCGGATCGATATGGCCGGCCAGGGCCCGCGAGATCGCGAGCAGCCGGTCGACCAACTGTGGAGATACCTCCGACATGTCTCCTCCCTTGCCGCCCGGGACAACGCCCTGGGACGCCGCGCGATCCGGCGCTCCAATGCCCCGCGCACGGCAATCCTCCCTGGCTGGAGAAATAGTGGCCGCTTGACGGTGCGGCTGTCAACGATGGCCGCGCGCCGATCAACTTCAGGTGCAATGATTGAAAAACCGCACGCTCATAGTCTAGGAACGGCGGCAGGAGGCCAATCAATGGCAGTGACGCCGACCGTTGCTAAAGGCGCCCCGGGGATTCCGGCGCGCTGGACGTCAAGCGCCAAGAACGGCGTCGGCACCGCGCTTTCAGCCACAAGCCCGCTCTGGTTCACCATCAGCCACGGCATCCTGAACGAGATCTACTATCCACGTCTCGACAGCGCCTGCACGCGCGACATGGAGCTGATCGTCACCGGACCGGACGGCTATTTTTCCGAGGAAAAGCGCGATGCCGTCCACAAGGTCGAGCCTTTCGAGGACGGTGTGCCCGCCTACCGCCTGGTCAACACGGCGGCCGACGGTGCCTACCGGATCGAAAAGCGTATCGTCACGGATCCGATACGACCAGTGCTGCTGCAGGAGGTCACCTTCGCTAACCTGAAAGGCTCGACCGCTGACCATCGTGTCTACGCCCTGCTCGCGCCACATCTCGTCAACGCCGGCATGGGCAACACGGCCTGGGTCGGCGAGCACAAGGGAGAGCGCGTGCTTTTCGCAACCGGGCGCGGCGTTTCGATCGCGCTCGTCTCCTCCTTGCCCTGGGGCGCCTGTTCCGCCGGCTATGTCGGCTTCTCCGACGGGTGGCACCAGCTCCAGTCCGGCGGCGTGCTCGATCCTGGCAGCCAGTTGGCCGAGGACGGCAATGTCGCGCTGACCGGCGAGATCGGCTTTTCGGACGGCCGGGGAACAGCCTTGCTGGCGCTTGGTTTCGGCGCCTCGCCGCAAGAGGCGGCGGAGGTCGCGCTGGCCAGCCTGAAGCAGGGTTTCGGGGCGGCCGCCGCAACCTATGTCGCGAATTGGCGGAAATTCCAGGGCGGGCTGGAAAAGCTCGACCGGCACGCGGCTTCGGGGCCGAACGCCTATCGCGTCGGCACGGCGGTGCTTGCCTCGCATTTGTCGATCGCGAGGCCCGGGGCCGCCGTCGCCAGTCTCTCCATCCCCTGGGGCTTCAACAAGGGCGACGACGACCTCGGCGGGTACCATCTGGTCTGGCCGCGCGACCTTGTCGAGACTGCGGGCGGCTTCCTCGCCGCCGGCGACGGCGCGCAGGCGCTGCAGATCCTGACCTACCTGCGCTCCATCCAGCAGCCGGACGGGCACTGGCCGCAAAATTGCTGGTCGAGCGGGGTGCCCTATTGGCCGGGCATCCAGATGGACGAATGCGCCTTTCCGCTGCTGCTGGCCGATGCGCTCCGCCGCACCGGCCATTTGCCCCGCGCCAAGCTCGACGATTTTTTGGCCATGATCGAGAGCGCGGCCTCCTATGTCGTGCGCAACGGCCCCGTGACCGGGGAAGACCGCTGGGAAGAAGACGCCGGCTACAGCCCGTTCACGCTGGCGGTGGAGATCGCGGCGCTGCTCGCCGCCGCCGACATGCTGGACGAAGCCGGGAAAAATGAGCCGGCAAATTATTTGCGCGAAACCGCCGATTGCTGGAACGACCAGGTCGAGCGCTGGACCTATGTCACCGGCACTGAGCTCTGCGCCCACGAAGGCGTCGCGGGCTACTATGTCCGCATCGCGCCCACCGACGACAGCGGCGCCGCCTCGCCCAAGGACGGCTTCGTGCCGATCAAGAACCGCCCGCCGGCCGACACCGACAGGCCGGCCGAGGCGATCATCAGCCCGGATGCGCTGGCGCTGGTGCGCTTCGGCCTCAGGGCGGCGGACGATCCGCGCATCCTGGATACGATCAAGGCCATCGACGCCGAGCTGCGCTGCGACTTGCCGCAAGGACCGGTCTGGTACCGCTACACCGGCGACGGCTATGGCGAGCATGAGGACGGCTCGCCCTTCGACGGCGCCGGCAAGGGCCGCGCCTGGCCGCTGCTGACCGGCGAGCGCGCCCACTACGAACTGGCGGCCGGCCGGCCGGACAAGGCAAGAGCATTGCTCGACACCCTGGAGCGCTCCGCCGGTGTGGGCGGCCTTTTGCCGGAGCAGGCCTGGGACGGCCCGGACATGCCGGAACGCGAATTGCGGCTGGGCGCGCCATCGGGCAGCGCCATGCCGCTGGTCTGGGCCCATGCCGAGCACATCAAGCTGTTGCGCTCGCTGCGCGACGGCGCCGTCTTCGACATGCCGCCGCAAGGCGTCGAGCGCTACATCAAGGGCAAGACCGTCTCGCCTTTCAGGATATGGCGCTTCAACAACAAGATCCGCGCCATCACGGCCGGCAAACGCCTGCGCGTGGAACTTTCAGCACCCGGCGTGGTTCACTGGAGCAGCGACAAATGGCTGACCGTGCACGACGACAGGACTGTCGAAAATGCGTTCGGCGTCCACGTGGCCGACCTGGCCGTGGCCGGCCTGCGGCCGGGCGACACGGTGGTCTTCACTTTTTTCTGGCCCGACGCCAGGCGTTGGGAGAATGTCGACTTCACGGTCGGCATCGAGGCTCGACCATGATCCCGCACCGAAGGTCAGCAAAGCAAAAAAGTGGGCACCGGTTTTCGGAAAAGATCATGATCAAACGGCAGGCCGGTAGATTCTAGCTTCCTCCAGCAACTGGGATGACACCATGCAGATCGGAATGATGGGACTGGGCAGGATGGGCGCCAACATGGTGCGCCGCCTGATGCGCGACGGCCATCAATGCGTCGTCTACGACATCAATCCCGCGAGCGTCGCAGCCCTGGTCAAGGACGGCGCCATCGGCGCCGCCTCGATGGAGGAGTTCATCGGCAAGCTCACCAAGCCGCGCAGCGCCTGGCTGATGCTGCCGGCGGCGATCACCGGCAGGATCGTCGACCAAGTGGCGGCGCTGATGGAGCCCGGCGACATCGTCATCGACGGCGGCAATTCCTATTACCACGATGCCGTCGACCAGGCCGCCAAGCTGGCGCCCAAGGGCATCAACTTCGTCGATGTCGGCACCAGCGGCGGCGTCTGGGGCCTCGATCGCGGCTACTGCCTTATGATCGGCGGCCCCGACGAGGCGGTGCGCCATCTCGACCCGGTCCTTGCCTCGCTGGCGCCGGGCGCCGACCCAGGCGCCAGTCCGCCCAAGGATGCCGGCACCGCCCCCTTCGGCTATCTGCATTGCGGCCCAAGTGGCGCCGGCCATTTCGTCAAGATGGTCCACAACGGCATCGAATATGGCGTCATGGCCGCCTATGCCGAGGGCATGAACATCCTGAAATCGGCCAATGCCGGCAAGGAAAAGCGCGACGCCGACGCCGA
>Ga0209023_10008377_pt1 | contig 10387 bp, 14 predicted proteins | sample LakOneMetagenome_FD_187468 | JGI IMG/M metagenome (GOLD analysis project Ga0209023, IMG submission 187468) | Freshwater and sediment microbial communities from Lake Erie, Canada (SPAdes) (version 2) | ecosystem: Environmental > Aquatic > Freshwater > Lentic | place: Lake Erie, Canada...
CCGCCAGCGCCCCGTCGGGGCCCCGGCGAAAACCCGGCGGCTTGTTGCGTGCTCCGCGAAGTTCGCACCTCACGGGCCCAGTATGGCGCGACAGGCGCACGGCCAGCGGCGACACCCCGGGACGGGCCGGGATGTCCCGGCGCTTCGCCCTTAGTGCAGTGCCGTCATCGCATAGCCTTTTTCGGCCAGCTGGCCGGTCAGGTTGGCGATGTCGTAGTCGGGCAGCTGATCGGCGTTGTCGTCGATCTCGAAGGCGCGAGCCTCCACTTCCCAGTCGGTATTGGTGGCTTCTTCAGGGATGTCGCGGGTTTCCGGAACGGCCAAGTAGGAGAACTTGCCGTCGCTTTCGGCTCTGCGGTAGATGTCCAGGCGCATAATCTTTTCCTTACAATGGATGCGCGCTTTCGGGTGAAAGCGTTCGGCTCCACAGTAGGTGATCGGACGGCGGGCGTCTGTTAATTGCCCCACACTCTGCCGGACGCGGCGGCACGTGGCCGCGATCGGGCTAGCGCGGCGACTGTCCCAGCACCCGTGCCGGCAGCATCAGCACCGCGCGCAGCAGCGCAAAGACGGCGTCGACGCTGATGCCCAGCAGGCGAAACGGCAGCAGGATCAGCCAGAACAGCGGATACAGGACCAGCGCCAGCAGGGCCAGCGGCCAGCACAGGAACAGGAGTAACAGCCAGAGCAGGAAACCGAACATGATGCGCTCCACGGTAGAAGGAAGCGCCAGTCTAGGCCGATGCCCGGCAGGGGCCAAGCCCCGTGTGACGAACGGCGTCCTGGGGCGGCCAGGACGCCGATAGTGCCGACGAACCCGGCGCAATCAAGCGTATTCGAGGGTGCGCAGCGGCGCCTTCGCGGGCTCGATCTCGCCGGCCTCGACGCCGAGCGTCGCGCGCAGCGAGGCTTGCAGGCTCGGGATTGAGCCGCCGGCGCGGTAGGCAAACGAGACCTCGACGACGTCGCCGGCCACCACCGCCAGTTCGCGCGCCAGCGGCAGCGTCATGTAATGGTTCAGCCAGTCGATGGTGGTGCCGCTCGCCTCCACGATCGAGAGCAGGTTCTTGGTGATGAAGCGCAGCGCGTTCAGGCTGCCGTCCTGTTCCACCGTGAAGCTGCCGCGCCAGGCGATCTGGCCGTCGACGGCTTCGTTGAAGTCGAGCACGCTGTAGACGGCCGGCTGGGCCAGCTCGACCGTGCCGAAATAGGCCACCGCCGTGTCCTGGAACTGCACGATCGGCGCGTAGTAGCCGTTGAACTGGTAGTCCTGCTGCAGCGGCTGCACCGCCATCACCACGGCCTCGGGCATGAAGATCGGCAGCGGGCCGCCGAAGCGCGCCAGGTAGCGCTGCTTGAAGGCTTCGATCACGGCGACCTGCTTTTCGCGCAACATGGCGACGTGGATCATCTCGCAGATGACGATGTCGACCGGCTCGGGCGGCAGGTAATCGAAGGCGTCGGCGTGGATCACCTCGACCTTGTGGCCGTTCGGATTCTTCGCCAGGAAACGGCGCGCTTCCTGCACCAGGTCGGGATTGAATTCGACGCAATAGACTTTATCGGCCTGCTGGGCCGCGAAATACGACAGCACGCCGGTACCGCCGCCCAGCTCCAGCACCTTCATGCCGGGACGGACCGCATGGCCGATGGCGGCCTGGAAGGCGTTCATGCGGTTCTGGTCCATCAGCATGTTGTGGTGATAATGGACCGGGATGAATTGGCCGAGGTAGCAGCTTTCGATTTCGCGTTCGTTCAGCATGGGATGTCCTTATAAACGGCGCCGGGCGCCGTAGTGTCGATACGGTAGGGACATTATGCTGCGTGAGTTGCTTCAGTGAAACGTAGAGCTGAAGCGGAAATACCCGCCAGTTCGGCCGACAGCGGCCCTCTGGCGGGAGCGCCGTCCTCAGCGCATCGCGCGCGCGATGGCAGCCGCCACGCGCGGCTTGCCGGCCCGCTCGGCCAGCTGGACCGCGCTCAAGCCTTCGCTGTTGACCAGGCGCGGATCGGCGCCCTTTTCCATCAGCAGGAGCGCGGTGCCGTCATGGCCTTCGCGGGCGGCCATCATCAGCGGCGTATAGGCCCCGCTCTTCAAGGGCGACAAGGGGTTCAGCTGGGCCCCGCGCGCGAGCAACAGGCGGACGATCTCGTCGTCGCCGCTGGCCGCCGCATAGTGCAGGGCCGTCCAGCCGGAGCCGTTCAGCTTCGCGCCCTTGTCGAGCAGGGCCTGCACCGCCGGGCGCTTGCGCTTGAAGGCGGCCATCATCAGGGCTGTATTGCCGTTCGCGGCCCGCGCTTCCAGGTCGGTGCCGGGATGGGCCAGGAAGACCTTGAACACCTCCATCGCGTCTTCGCGCAGGGCCAGCACGATGCCCGGCTCGCCACCCAGGGGATTGCGTTCGTTGGCGTTGACCGCCGTGCCGAGCATGCGCGCCACTGTTTTCGCGTCGTCGAGCTGCACGGCGCGGAAAAACGCCGTCAGCTGGCGCGCATCGGGCGCAGCCGGCGCCGCCTGGACCAGGCCGGCGCCATAGGCCAGGGCGAGAACGAGACCATGCAGGACGGTGCGGCGCTTAGCGTTCATGTCAAGCCTTTGCGTGCTGGAACAGGGAGAAGAAGTTGTCGGTGGTGCGGTCGGCCACTTCGCGCAGTGGCAGGTCCTTCAAGGTGGCGATGAACTCGGCCACGTGGGCCACATAGCCGGGCTCGTTCATCCTGCCACGGTAGGGAACCGGCGCCAGATAGGGCGAATCGGTCTCGATCAGGATGCGCTCGAGCGGCACCGCGCGGGCCACGGCCTGCAGGTCCTTCGCGCTCTTGAAGGTGACGATGCCGGAAAACGAAATATAAAAGCCCATCTCGATGGCGGCCTGGGCCACCTCCAGCGATTCGGTAAAGCAGTGCATCACGCCGGCCACGCCGCCGTCCCCGGTGCCGGCGCCCTCTTCACGCATGATGCGGATCGTGTCCTCGCTGGCGGCGCGGGTGTGGATGATCAGCGGCTTGCGCGTTGCGCGCGAGGCGCGGATATGGGTACGGAAGCGCTCGCGCTGCCATTCGAGGTCGCCCTGCAGGCGGTAGTAATCGAGTCCGGTTTCGCCGATGGCAACGATCTTCGGATGGTCGGCCAGTTCGACCAGCTGCTCCACGCTGGGTTCTGGCGTGTCCTCGTAGTCGGGATGGACGCCGACCGAGGCGTAGATGTGCGGATACTGCTCGGCCAGCGCGAGCACCGAGGGAAAGTCCGGCAGGTCGACCGACACGCACAGCGCATGCGTGACGCGGTTCTCGGCCATCTTCGCGAGCAGCTCGGGCATCCGGGCGGCCAGCTCCGGGAAATTGATGTGGCAATGGGAATCGATGTACATGCCGATATTGTACGGCAGGCGCACTGGCTTGCCACGCCGCCTTGCCACGCCGGCGTCGGGCTAGCGAACTGGCGCCCACTCCTGCTCGAAGCGCTCATGCAGGGCGACCAGGCGCGCCTGCAGCGTGCGCCGCGGCTTTCCCGAAACGCGGCACCGGCTAATCGACCACGCGCTTGCCGAGGATGATCAGGTCGCGCTCGATGCCGTCGAGGTTCGCCACCCGCGGGAAATTGGCCCAGGTGTCGAAGCCGTACTTGCGAAACAGCGCCAGGCTGGGTGCGTTGTGGCCGAAGATAAAGCCCAGCAGCGTATGCACCCTGATTTCCGGGGCAAAGGCGATCGCCTCTTCCAGGCAGTACTTGCCGATGCCGCGGCCGCGCCAGCTTTCTGCGATGTAGATCGACAGCTCGGCGGTGCCGGAATAGGCTGGGCGGCCGTAGAAGTTCGAGTACGACATCCAGCCGATCACGGCCGGGTTCGCGCCCGCGTCGGCGGCGTCGTGGATGACCCACAGCGGGCGCTTGTCCGGCGTATGCTCGTTGAACCAGGCTTCGCGCGAGGCGACCGAGACCGGCTCGGTGTCGGCGGTGACTTCGCGCGAAGCGACGGTGGAGTTGTAGATGTCGACGATGACGGGCAAGTCGTCGCGGCGGGCAAGACGGTGGACGTAGGACGGCATGGAGCGCGGGAGCGGGTTCTCGGTTTTTCGTTACAGGGTATGGGTGGCGCGCGAGGAACGCAGCGCCGCGCCGAGGATTTCCTCGATGCGGATGCGCGCGCGCTGGCCGGTTTCGTCGGTCGGGAACTGCACGCCGATGCCCTGCGCCTTGCTGTTGTTGGCGCCGCCCGGCGTGATCCAGGCCACCTTGCCGGCGATCGGGTACTTGTTCGGGTCGTCCATCAGCGACAGGATCAGGTAGACCTCGTCGCCGATCTTGTAGGGCTTGTTGGTGGGCACGAACATGCCGCCGTTTTTCAGGAAGGGCATGTACGCCGCGTACAGCGCCGCCTTTTCCTTGATGGCAAGCGACAGGACCGAGGGCCGCGGCACCAGCGCGGCGTTCGGGTCGGTAGTATTGCCGGTCATCGACATCCTTTCAAGCGGGGCCGCAACAAGCCGTATAGTCGAGCAGCATGTCCTCGATGAACAGCTTGCTCGACAACGGATGGTCGGCGACGGCGCGCCGTTCGTTGGCGGCCTTGATTGCACGTAACAGGTTTGCAGTGTGCACGTTGCCGGCCAAGGCTGCAAGTTCCTTCTGGTAGCGCGGATAGTAGCGCAGGCTGCCGGCCAGTTTCATCGACAGCAGATCGTAGAGCCAGCGCTGCTGCCAGGACACCAGCGGCGCCAGCGGCGACTTGGCCAGTTTCTCTGCCTGGCGCAGGGCGCCGTCGACGCTGGGGCGCGCCAGGAAGCCCAGCAGGGCGTCGAGTTCTTCGCGGCTGCCGCCGTTCGACTGGGCCAGCGCGGCCAGCGGCGCGCCGCCCTCCTCGCGCAGCCAGCTGTCGGCGTCAAGCACGCCTTGTGCGTTCAGCCAGGCCAGCGCCGCCGCGTGCTCGGGCATCGGCAGCGCGAACTTGCGGCAGCGCGACAGGATGGTCGGCAGCAGCCGGTCGAGTCCGTTCGAGGCGAGCAGGAACACGGTGCCCGGCGGCGGCTCTTCCAGGGTTTTCAGGAGCGCGTTCGAGGCCGGCATGTTCAGCGCCTCGGCCGGGTACAGCACCACCACGCGCAGGCCCTGGCGGTGGGTCGAGATGTTCATGAAGTCCGCCAGCTGGCGGATCTGCTCGATCTTGATCTCTTTCGAGGGCGTCTTGCCGGCCTTGGCCTTCTTGTCGCCCTCGCCTTCCTCGCCCTCGCCGGGCGCCTCGTCTTCCAGCGCTTCCGGGCGCACCCGGCGGTAGTCCGGGTGGTTGTGCTGGACGAACCAGCCGCAGGACGCGCAGGCATTGCAGGCGCGGCCGTCCGGCTGGACGCGTTCGCACAGCAGGGACTGGGCAAAGGCTTCGATGAAGTCGGCCTTGCCGATGCCCGCCGGGCCGTGGAACAGGATCGCATGCGGCAGGCGCGCGCGCATCTGCTGCAGCTGCTCCCACGCGCTTTGCTGCCAGGGGTAAATCGTCACAACAGTCTCTCCAGGGCCGCGCGGATGGTCTGCCGGGTGGCCTCGATGCTGCGCGTCGAGTCGATCACGGCAAAGCGCGCGGGAAATTCGGCGGCGCGGCGCAGGTACTCGGCGCGGCAGCGGCTGAAGAATTCACCCTGCTCGCGTTCGAACTTGTCGAGCGTGCGGGTGGCGTCCAGGCGTTCGCGCGCGACATCGAGGGGCACGTCGAACAGCAGCGTCAGGTCGGGCTGCAGGCGCGGGTGGACCCAGGCTTCCAACGCTTCCATCTTGCCGCGGTCCATGCCGCGCCCGCCGCTCTGGTAGGCGAAGCTGGCGTCGCTGAAACGGTCCGACAGCACCCAGCTGCCACTCGCCAGGCCGGGCTCGATCACCTGCGCGATATGCTCGCGCCGGCTGGCGAACATCAGCAAGGCCTCGGTCTCCAGGTGCATCTTTTCGTGCAACAGCAGCGCGCGCAGCTTCTCGCCCAGCGCCGTGCCGCCCGGCTCGCGCGAGGAGACGACCGTCTTGCCCCGCGCGGCCAGGAAGTCGGCGACGAAGCCGATGTGGGTCGACTTGCCGGCCCCATCGATGCCTTCGAAGGTGATGAATTTGCCGCGCCCGTTCATATCCGGCGTCATGGCTTGGCCGTGTTGCCGGCCGCGCCGCGCTGGTACTGGTTCACCGCGCGGTTGTGGTCGTTCAGGTTGCTTGAAAACTGGCTGGTGCCGTCGTTGCGCGAGACGAAATACAGGGCCTCGGTCTTGGCCGGCGACAGCGCCGCGCCCAGCGACTGCACGCCCGGCAGCGCGATCGGGGTCGGCGGCAGTCCGTAGCGCGTATAGGTGTTATATGGCGTATCGGTCAGCAAGTCCTTCTTGGCGATCTTGCCGTCGTAGCGCGCGCCCATGCCGTAGATCACGCTCGGATCGGTCTGCAGCATCATGCCGACCCGCAAGCGGTTGACGAACACGCCGGCGATCATCGCCCGTTCGCTTTTCTGGCCGGTTTCCTTTTCGACGATCGAGGCCATGGTCAGCGCTTCATAGGGCGTCTTGTAGGGCAGGCCCGGATCGCGCTTTTCCCAGGCCGCGTTCAGGCGCGCCAGCATGGCGCCGTGCGCCTGCTTGTAGATTTGCAAGTCGCTGGCGCCCTTGGCGAACAGATAGGTATCCGGGAAAAACAGGCCCTCGGGCTGCTTGAAATCAAGCGACACCTTGGCCATCAGTTCGGCGTCGGACAGTTTCGCGGTTTCATGGCGCAGCGCCGTCGAGGCGTCGACCGCCTCGCGCATCTGGCGGAAACTCCAGCCTTCGATGATGGTGAGGGCCTCCTGGGCGAACTCGCCGCGCACGAGCTGGGTGAGCAGGCGCCGTGGCGAGGTGTCCGGCTTCAATTCATAGCTGCCGGCCTTGATGCGGGCGCTGTCGCCCGTCACGCGTGCCAGGATCTGGAACAGGAAGGGGTTGACCGGCACGCCGGCCTTGGCCATTTGCTGGGCGGCGGCCGAGACGCCGCTGCCCGGGGTGATGGAAAACGCGATGGGGGGCGCGCCGGTGGTCAAGGGCTGCTTGGACCACCAGGAAAAGCCGCCGACGGCCGCGATGGACGCGATCACGCCGACGACGATGGTTTTTTTTATCAGTGCCATGCTCTTTTTCTATGGATGGACGCGGTGCCGGCATAGCGCGCGGCACGGCTTCCGGCGCCGTCTCCGGCGCGAAATGCTCGACAACTCTATAATGAGGCCGTCATGATAAAGCCTAAACCGCAAAGCATATTCCATTTATGAGCAACTGGACAGAATATCTGGCGTCGCACGGCGCCCGTTTCCATATCGACGAAGCACACGAGGTCGAGCAATTCGAGCGCAGCCTCGGTGCCGATGACCTGGCGGCGGGTTTTGTCGCGGTCGTCACCGACCTCGGCCTGATCGCCGTCAGTGGCGAGGACGCGGCCAGGTTCCTCCATGGCCAGCTGACGAATGACGTCGAACACCTGGCCGTCGGCGAAGCGCGCCTGGCGGGCTTTTGCACGCCCAAGGGCCGCCTGCAGGCCACTTTCCTGTTCTGGCGCGATGCCGACACGATCTGGCTGCAGCTGCCGCGCGCGATCCAGGCGCCGCTGCAAAAGCGCCTGTCGATGTTCGTGCTGCGGGCCAAGGCGAAGCTGCGCGACGCCACCGGAGAAGCGCCCGTCGAGGCCGTGCTCGGGATCGGCGGCGCGGCCGGCGAGGCCGCCATGCGCGTGGCCGGCCTGCCGCTTCCCGGCGCACCCTACGCGACCGCCACGAACGAACGCGGCACCGTGATCCGCCTGGCCGATGCTTTCGCGGCGCCACGCTACCTCTGGCTGGCCACCGCGGCGGCCGCCATCGACGCCCTGCCGGCCCTGAAACTGCAGCTGGCCCTGGGCGGCAACGCGGCCTGGCACCTGGCCTCCATCCACGCGGGCGTGCCGCAAGTGACACTCGCCACCCAGGAGCAGTTCGTACCGCAGATGATCAACTTCGAGCTGCTCGGCGGCGTGAACTTCAAGAAGGGCTGCTACCCGGGCCAGGAAATCGTCGCCCGCAGCCAGTATCTCGGCAAGCTCAAGCGCCGGACGGCGCTGGCCTCGATCGACAACGCGGCCGCCCGCGCCGGCGACGAAGTGTTTTCGGTGAACGACCCCGACCAGCCCTGCGGCATGGTCGTCAACGCCGCGCCCAACGGCCGCGGCGGCGCCGACGTGCTGGTCGAAGTCAAGCTTGGTGCGCTCGAGGAAGACGTGCGCCTGGGCTCGAGCGCCGGCCCGCGCCTGGTGTTCCAGCCCATGCCCTACAAGCTCGACGCGCTCGACCTTTGATGATCGACCTCTACGTGTATTACAAGGTGCGCGAGGAAGACGTCGCGCGGCTCGCGCCCCTGGTGCGCGCGCTGCAGGAAGGCGCCGGCCACAAGGCGGCCCAGCTCAAGCGGCGCCCCGGCGCCACGGACGGCCTGCAGACCTGGATGGAAGTCTATCCCGGCGTGAGCGCGGATTTTCCCGCGCAGCTGGCCGCGCTGGCCGAGCTGGCGGGCTTCGAGGGCCTGATCGAAGGCCCGCGCCGCGCCGAAATCTTCATGGAGCTCACCGCATGTGCCTGATCGTTCTTGCCTGGCGCGTGATCCCGGGCGTACCGGTGATCGCCGCCGCCAACCGCGACGAATTCTACGACCGCCCGGCCGCCCCGGCCGCGCCCTGGCCCGAGCAACCCAACGTGATCGCCGGGCGCGACCTCGAGCATGGCGGCAGCTGGATGGGGATTACCCGCGAAGGACCAAACGGTCCGAAGTTCGCGGCGCTGACGAATATCCGCGCACCCGGCGAAGGCCGGGCCAACGCCCCGTCGCGCGGCGAGCTGGTGGCCGACTTCCTCAAGGGCGCGCTGTCGGCCGCCGACTACCTGGACCTGGTCGCCGCGCGCGGCGATGTCTACAACGGTTACAACCTGGTGCTGGGCGACGCCACCGCGCTCTACTGGTACTCGAACCGCGCCGGCGACGACGCGCGCAACGGCCAGCCGCTCGAACCCGGCCGCATCTACGGCATCTCGAACGGCCTGCTCGACGCCGCCTGGCCGAAAGTCACCCGCACCAAGGCCCAGTTCGCCAGTCTGCTGTGCCAGGGCGCGCCGGAAGACGCGTATTTCGAGATGCTCGCCGACACCACCCGCGCGCCCGACACGCGCCTGCCTGAAACCGGCGTGTCGATCGACCTGGAACGGGTGCTGTCGGCCGTCTGCATCGAAACACCCGGCTACGGCACCCGTACCTCGACCGTGGTGAAACTCTACGAGAACGCACCGGCGCAATTGCACGAGCGCATCGTGCAGCCCTAGGGTTGGGCAAGACCGGCACCAGCACCGGACTGACCCGCGGCCGCCAGGCCGCGGCCAGCCGTCCCGCCCCGTTACAGGCGCGAACGCAGCATCTCGCGCACGTGCGGGGTTGCCGCGTACGGATCGGGGGGATTGGTCGCATGCACGATCGCGTCCATGCGTTCGGCCACGCCGCCGAGCGCCTGCGGATGCGAGAAGATGTAGAACTGCTCGTTGCGGATGGCCTCGAAGGTGAGGTTGGCAACATCGGTGGCCGAGACCTTGCCCGACTCCACCGCTTTCACCGTCAGCGCCTGGGCCGCCATCTGGCTGGCCGTCGGCGCCGCGTCGAGCTTGAGTTCGTCGGGGCGGTTGCGGTGCGAGTGGCTGATCCCGGTCGGCACGAAATACGGGCACAGCACCGAGGCGCCGATCGGGGCCCCGACCAGTTGCAGGTCGTGGTACAGCGTCTCGGACAGCGACACGACGGCGTGTTTCGAAACGTTGTAAACGCCCATCGCTGGCGCGTTCAGCAAGCCCGCCATCGAGGCGGTGTTGACGATGTGGCCGCGATAGGACGGGTCGCGCTTGGCGCACTCGAGCATGGCACGGGTGAAGATGCGCACGCCGTGGATCACGCCCCACAGGTTCACGCCCAGCACCCACTCCCAGTCGGCTTCGCTGTTTTCCCAGATCAGCCCGCCCGAGCCGACGCCGGCATTGTTGAACACCAGGTGAATGCCGTGGAAGCGCGCGATCGCCGCATCCGCCAGCTCCTGCACATGCGCGCCCTTGCTGACGTCGCAGACCATGGCCAGCACTTCGCTGCCCTTGGCGAGCAGCTCGTCGGTGGCGCGCTCGAGCGCGTCGGCCTGCACATCGGCGAGCACCAGTTTCATGCCGAGGCTCGACGCGATGTCGGCGAATTCCCGGCCCAGCCCGCTGCCGGCACCCGTGATCACGGCAACCTTGCCCTTGAAGTCGATCATGTGTTTCTCCTCAGACCGCGGAAACGCCGCCGTCGACGGCCAGGATCTGGCCAGTGATGTGCTTGCCGGCATCGGAGG
>Ga0209023_10008378_pt1 | contig 10386 bp, 6 predicted proteins | sample LakOneMetagenome_FD_187468 | JGI IMG/M metagenome (GOLD analysis project Ga0209023, IMG submission 187468) | Freshwater and sediment microbial communities from Lake Erie, Canada (SPAdes) (version 2) | ecosystem: Environmental > Aquatic > Freshwater > Lentic | place: Lake Erie, Canada | collected...
AGATCATGGTCGAAGGCCTCGCCCTCGCCGCGTTCGGGTTCATGCACATGCTCACCGAGGAGCCACTCCTCAAACAGCTCCTTCGCTACGTCATGGCCGACGAAGCCCGCCACGTCGCCTTCGGGGTGCTCAGCCTCAAGGAGCACTACGCCGAGCTCACCGACCACGAGCTCGCCGAACGCCAGGAGTTCGCGTTCGAAGCCGCCGTACGCATGCGCGACCGCTTCCTCCAACAAGAAGTCTGGGACCGCCTCGGCGTCGACCCCAAAATCGCCATCCCGCTCACCCAGTCCTCCCCCATGCGCAGCGAGTTCCAGAAAATGCTCTTCACCAAGATCGTCCCCAACTGCAAGAAGCTCGGCCTCCTCGACGCCAACGACAAATGGCTCCGCCACCGCTTCGAAGAGCTCGGCGTCATCCAGTTCGAAGACTGGGCCGACACCGAAGCCGAATACGAAGCCTTCGCCCTCGCCGAGATTCAGTAGCAGCCGAACTGCCCCTAGCCGTCAATCGAGGCGGTGGCAGAGAAGCTCGACGATGCAAGCGCTTGAGACCCTCCGCCACCCAACGTGGCGGTGCGACTACCCCGAGTGTCGGAGGGGGGACTTGCACCATTTCCCCACGTGCCCTGCGACCGGGCCGGTATGCCGCAGCGTAGCGAACCTCCTGGTCAGCAAGCTGACGCGCCGGGCCAGACCGGGCCGCACTGAAACGTCGCCAGAAGGCGGTAGTTCGTTGGGGTCAGCGCTCGGGGACTCACGAGTCCGCCAGCACGATCGGAGTCGCGACATCGAGGACCGCGTCCCGGAATGCGTTGAGGAGCTGTGCGATCTGGACCGCGCTGGTGTCGCCCGCTCCCGCGCCGGCATCGAGCGCCCCTCTCGCCAGCCCCGGCTGCACGATGGCGATCTCTGCGCGCACGGCTCGTTTCCTGCGCGCTAGAGACATCTGGTCCCACCTGGGGTGCATGCCAAGCAAGACCTCCAACTGGCGACGGTTGCCCTCGATGATGGTGAGAGGCGGGTACTTGCCGTCGAGACGGGCGGCGAGCTCGCCCCAGAGTTGTCGGTCGGTCGGCCAGCGGCGTGACTTGATCGCCTGGGAAGTGACGATCTCGAAGTCCCCCACCCGAACCGATGCTTGGCTCCCGCCTGCGAACTTCGCGTGCCACAAGCCGACGTGAACGATGTTCCCGGCTCCAACTTCCAGCACGATGTAGTCGGCGATCTCGCCGTGGCCGTCGTTCGAAAGGATCCACCGATGCTTCGCTCGACGTGGGAGCGCGGCGAGGTATTGCTCGAGGCGCTCGTGAACCGAGATACCGATGGCGTGATCGAGCGCCGTTGCTCTTGTCTCGGCGGTACGGTCGACGCCAGCCCATCCTGTGGTCTTGATCAGGTCGGCCGGTAGTTGTGTTCGCGAGCCAACCGCCGGGTAGAGCTGGTTGCCTCGGACGGTCGAGCCGTCAACGAAGTAGAGCGTCGGTGGGCGCTCCGAGAAGAGCTCGGACAGCGGCGTGAGGTTCCCGTAGCCGCGTCGTGCCACTAGATCCGTGGATGCTGCTTCGATGGTGCCGTCGAGTTTGGCCACCCCGCGCCACACGACGGTGTGCCCGGACGCGTCGGGGACCGTGGCGGCGAGCTCGACCTCATCTGGTGACTGTGCGTTCGCTCCGAATGCTCGGGCTTCTTGACCCGCCCAGAGGTCGAGCATCTCGAGCGGGACTTCAGCCACCATCCACTCGGCTCCGACCAGGGCGTAGTCCAAGCCCACGGCGAGAACCTCGGAGGTCGGCCATGCGGTCAATCGGTGTCCGCGGTTGATTTGAGGCAGGAGGGGGCCCGACGGAGGAGCGGGCGGGAACCAGTATCGGGCGGCGAAGTCGCTGACGAACTGCTCGTACAGCCGGAGCGGCGCGTAACGCGTCTCCCAATACTTTGACTTCCCGGTTGAGACGCCAGCGGTGAAGCTGCCTCCGCCGCCACCGACCTGCACCATCGCGTGCCCCAGAGCAGTGAGTGCAGTGTCGGACTCGCGGAGTCCGCCCTCGATTCCGCTCCCCGCGAACATCCGATAGCTCGGGAGCCCCCGAGTGGATCCGTATGTGCTTCGCACGCCGACGGAGGAAACGGAGGTACGCGGAAGGCTGTCGAACGCCAGCTGGAGCTGTTGTGGGTCGGCGGCGTGTGCGCGGTCCTTCCCTCCGACGCCTTCGACGAGGGCGCGCTGATACGCGCTCGTCTGCGAGTTCACGAGGAGGAGGTCCTTCCGGTCGTTCCGTGTTGACGCGCGGTAGCTGACCAGGTGCAGCTCGTAGAGCGTGGCGTCCAGTGCTTCACCTTGATGCCATCGGGGCCGCTCGCGCTCTGCGGTGATCACGAGCATGGTCGTGCGCTCCGCGTTGACGCCGGAGTAGACGATGCGCCGGCCTGCCAGGCGCTCGCCGACAGCGAGCTGTTGCGGCACGCTTCCGTCCGAGAAGTCCGGTTTCCATTGGTCGTCGTCGACTTCGAAGAAGGCAAGGCGCCGCAATGGGTGGACGAGCGCCAGATCAATCCCGACGGTTGGGGGGTCGAAGGATCGGGCATAGTCCGCGTTCTTAAGCTCGTCTTCGACGTGTGCGTCGATGATGCCGGGCAGTACCGAGGCCCAGTCGGGGTCCTCGGCGTAAAGGTCCCGGACGACACCTTCGAGCTCCGGGTAGACGTCGATGTCACGGGCTGTCACAAGTACGGACGGCTGCGGATGTTGGTCGTCAACCCGAGCGAGCCGCCCGATGAGCTGCGCAGTGGGTTCGAGAGACTTGTGCTTGTCGTGGTACGCCGCGACGCGCAGGCTGGGAAGATCGAAGCCCTCGACGAGCATGCCGACCATCGCGACTCCTCGCGTGGTCCCCGCCTTCAGTCCTGCGATCACCTCGGCCTGTCGTCGCGGGCCGAGGCCGCTGTGCAGCACCTCTACGGGTTGGCCCAGCTGCTCGTACAGCTCGGCGAGCTCCTTCGCGCGCTCCTTTCGCTGCGCTCTGACGAGGAACTGGCTTGTTGCATGTTCCGGCTGGCCCAGAACCCGGACCGTCTCCTCGGCGATCAACTGGTCGACAGTCGCCCGAGAGGCACCTTCCGGTACATCCAGAACATCGGCGTTCACGGGTTGGTAGAAGCCCTCGTCGAGTGCCTGGCGGAGCGGGTAGTAGTAGACGAGCTTGCCAGGGATGCGCTTGCGATCGCGTCGGCGCGGAGTCGCCGTGAGGAGCAGGTGCGCAGCATCGAAGTGCTCGAGGATCGCCCGCCAAGTGGACGCGGGCGCGTGATGGGCCTCGTCCACGATCACGAGATCGAACAGGTCCGTCGGCGGCAGCTTCGTGTCGTAGTGCGCCGGACTGATCGAGCTGGGCAACGCCACGACCACATCGGCGCTGTGTAGGTCGTCCCAGTCGGACACCAGGCCAGTGACTTGCCGGACCGCGGGTGAAGGTTCGGCCTCAGCCAGCGCTCCGATCCGCTTCAGGACCTCCTGCGACTCGAAACGGTCAACCGACTGGCGTCGCAACTCCTGCGTCGGGACGACAACGAGCACGCGGTTCGCTGCGACCAGATACGGCGCGGCTATCGCGACGGCAGTCTTCCCGACCCCTGTTGGCAGTGAGATCAGTGGGTCGTCGGCGTCGCGGAGGCTCCATTGCGCCAAGACTGCGCCGAGTGCGGCTCGTTGAGGCGCGCGCCACGCTGGCCGCTCCTCGGTGTTGAAGAGCTGGAAGGTCGTGTCCTGTCGTCGGTAGAAGCCGGCCACGTGCAATCCCGTTCCGATCCGATCAGTCGGGCCTCATCTGAGACTACGCAGAGGGTGTGACAGCGAACGCGGACCGAGGTCGGGGGAACCGCGTCTTGAGTCGCAATCAGGTCGCCGCTCGACGGATCACCGCACTGAGCTTCGACACCTCGGCCACATGGCGCTCGTCCATCGGCGGCAAGGCTCCTAGGTCGACCTCCGTCGCGGGATCGGGGTGGAGGCGCACCAGTCGGCCGTCGTCCGCCATCACGAGCGACACGGCCTGCTCCTCATGGACGAGTATGACCCGGACCACCAGGTGGCCGTACACAGCGATCCACACTTGCAGGCCACACCGGCGTTCCTCGCCAAACAGCTCGGTCAACCACATCGGCCTTCGAGCGTGAAAGTGCACCCACGGCAACGGTGCGCTACTCCTGCCGAGGTGAATGAAGCTGTGCGGCAGCGGCTCCTGAAGCCCGTAGAACCGCGTGTAGTCGCCTGGGTCTGATAGGTCTTCGGGGTAGGCGGCCTGGTAGCTGAGAGCCTGCTTCGTCGCCCACGCCGCCCATCGCGCGATGGCTGGCCCGTCGAGCACGATCGGCGATCCGTTCACGAGCTGGGCGAACTCGTCCTTGATCGCACTGTCGATGGAGTTCATGAAGCCCCCGTTGCACATCGTGCAGAAGTCCTTCACGACGACTGAGGCTGGGGTCGTGGTCGTCCAGCTCGACAACAGCGTCTCGCCGTCGCTGTCCAGCTGGATGCGCTCCGCCGTCATGGACACAGGCTGCGGCAAGAGCTCGGCGAGCTGCTTCGCCAGCGCATGCTCCTTCGTTCGAGGTGTCCGGCCGCAGTACCGGCAGCCCTCCGACCCGTCGTTCATCTTCGCTCGCCTCCTTCAGGAGCGTTGAGTCACGCTTTGCGGAGCCAGAACCCGTTTCCCGCCTCAATGCTCAGCCCGACAAGCATCCCACCAGGGCCGGGTGACGTCGGGCGCCATTCTGTCGAAGCAGTCGGCGCTCCTTGGCGTAGGCCTCTCGATCTCCTCCGGGGTGCCGAAGTCACTCACGGTCGACTCCGCCGTTCGCAGACCAAGCGTTCGACGCGGTCGGCCGCCAGTACCGGATCCTCGTGCTCCCATACGACGACGTAGGCCCACCCGCTCTCGGTCATGGCAGCTTCGGTCTCGTCATCCCGCCGGCGGTTCGCTTGGAGCTTCTCCTGCCACCATGTCGCGTTGGCCTTTGGCGGTACCGCGTGCTCGGGGCACCCGTGCCAGAAGCAGCCCCGGACGTCCACGGCAACCTTGGTGGGCCCGAACACGATGTCGACCGTGCGACGCAGCCCATTCAGGCAGCGCCGATGGACCCGGAACCGAAGGCCCCGCCGATGGAGCTCACGCCGAAGGGCCAGCTCGGGTTCGGTGTTGCGAACCCGTTGGCGGCTCATCCTTTCCCGCACACCCTCGGACGAGGCCGGCGGCCGAGATTCCCCCTTCACCCGAACAGCCTCGCGCCATCCTGGGTCAGGGCCGACGCCGGTTCGCCCGGGCGCAGCCGGACTGCAGCGGACAGCTCTCACAATCGGTGCGCTTCGGAAGGCAAAGCGAGCGAGAGAGCTCGACGAGGCCGGCGAGAGCGAACGGTGCGGTGTCGCCTCCGCCGACGAGCCTGGCGATGGCCATCCGACCTTCGGTCCCACGATTCACTTCATCGACCGGGTGGCCCGTGAAGCGCGCGGCGACGCGGAGTAGCCCGCCACCCTGCAGGAGAACACCGGGCACAGCGCCGCTCGTCACCAAGTGGGCAAGTCGGGCGACGGACAACGGCACGTGGGGGTTCTCGGCCATCGACACGATCGAGTCGAGGATGGTTCCGTTGTCCTCGTACCAATGGGCAGCGCGCACCACCTTCGCAGCTCGTCGCACCCCCAGAGCCGACTCGAGGTCGTCGCGATGATCGATTGTCAGGAGCGGCGAGTCGAGCTTCTCGAGCAGCGGCCAATGCTTGCCGACCTCCGCAGCCCCGGACTTGCCGAGCAGCAGCTCCGCTTGGAGGACGGCCCAAGCCGACTCGGCCCCGAGCCACGGCACGGCCAACTCCTCGCGCATCGTGAACCAGTCAGACATCAGAGAAGCCTGATCCCTCGTCGACGGGGTTTCGACCGCGTCCGAGTCAAGCGCCACGAGGATGCGATCGCCGATGCGCTCGGCGAGCCGTGGAGGCACCGCGTTCCCGATCTGCCTGAACGCGGCAGACGGCGGACCCGCGAAGCGCACATGATCCGGGAAGGTCTGCAGCCGCGCCGCCTCCCGCACCGTGAGCGTCCGAGCCTGGGTCGGGTGGATGTACCAGTAGCCATCCTTCGCTATGTGAGCTGTGATCGAACGACTGGGTAGGTCGGCGTCCAAACGCTTGTACTTGTCGTCGAAGATGTCATCGCGATAGCGCTTGAGATGCTTCGGCAGGTCGGAGTAGAGCGTCGACGAGCTCATCCTGCCGAAGGCCTCGGCGTCGTCAGCCCGTACCGGTCTGGTGATGTGGTCGTACACGCGTCCCTTGTCCGAGGCCGACACCCCCTTACGCATGCGACGCACGAACGCGGAGCATTCCTCCGGCTCCCGGTACTCGATGAAGCCCTCGGCTCCTCCCTCAGGCCGCCATCCGCCTTCGACGGGAGGGAGGTCACCGATCGCCTCCTGGGCCGTGGTCTCCGAGGTGGGCCTGGGCCACCGGAACTCGTTGCCATCCCGGAACGCAACGACGAGCAGTCGTTGCCGGTACTGGGGTACGCCGTGTTGGGCAGCACCGAGCACCCGTGCGTGCACCGTGTAGTCCCACTCCTCGAGTTCGTCGATCATCCGACGGAGAATCGACATCTCGTCACCGAAGGCCATGTCCGGGACGTTCTCGAGAAGGATCACCGGTGGCTGCACACGGAGGCAGATCTCGATGAAGGCTTCCCAGAGGTCACGCCGCTCGTCGTACGACTCCCGCTCACCCTTACGCACCAAGTCCCGGATCTTGGACATGCCGGCGCGCGAGAAGGGCTGACATGGAGGGCCCCCTGCGATGACCGTCAAGTCCAGTTGGGCAAGCAGGTCGGCGACCTCATCGATCACGCCCGGATCAGCCAGGTCACAACTGGCTGTCCAGCCGGGACAGAGGCCCGCATGGGTCCTGAGGGCATCGGCATCGTGGTCGATTCCGACGATGACATCGAACCCTGCGTCACCGAGGCCCAGGCTCATGCCACCTGCTCCGCAGAACAGGTCAGCCGCCCTCGGACGCGTGAACTCAGCGAGGCGAGCGACCAGCTCCTCGGGGGTGGAGCAGGAACGCTGATGCCGAGGGACCTCGACGAAGGGACCCCGAACCAGCTTGACACCGTAGGGGCTTCGTCCCGCGGTCTTCATCGCTCCACTCGGTTCATGCGGCACGCGCGACCCTAGTGTCGGCTCGGCCTTCAGCCGGTGGATGGTCTCGCCCAAGCCCTCGGCCGCCCGATCGGTGGCTCCTCACCAGTCAACCCTCTCGAACTCGCCGTCCTGGATGAGCTGATCGAAGTGTGCCGCGGTGTCCTCAGCGGGCTGCCCGAGAACGCGCAGCCCGAGTTCAAGGTTCGTGTCGATGCCGTGGCCGGTCAGGTTCGCCGAGGTGATGAGGACATCGCGTCGGTCGACGACGATCACCTTCGCATGGAGCTTGGCGATCGTGTCGCTGCCGTGCTGCCAACTCCAGATCGCAGGTCGTCTCCGACCCTTCGGCCAAGCGGACTTGAGCTGGGTGATGTTCCAGCCGTCTTGGTATCGAAGGTCGAGGATGAAGGTCACATCCACCCCGGTGCTGCTCAACTCGGCGAGTCGCGCAACGACGTCGGCTGCGGCGCCCTGGCCGAGCCAGATCGAGTACGAAACGACGAGAACCGATCGGCGAGCGTGGCCGAGCATCTCGTTGACGATCGGTCCCGTGGAGCGCACTCCCCTGCCGCCGATCGTCTCCCCGCTCCAGACCAACTCGCACTTGGGGCCCCGATCCTCAACCGATCTACGAACCTCCAGCTGCCCGCGGATCGTCCGAGCAAGCAGGTCAGCGGACCCGCCTTGGTCACGCCAGCTCCTCAGCACGGCCACCATCCTCGCGAGAGAGTTGGGCCCGTGGACGAACTCACGCTTCAGGCGAGCGTCCGTCGAGTCCACGAGGACGCGACCCTCCTCCAAGGCAGCGGCGAACATGTCGACCCGTTCCTCGGGCTCCTCCAGGACGAACTCGATCACAGGGTCCACGCTCAACTACCCGTGAAGAACTCGAGGCCGCGCGATCCGAGCGTCTCGACCAGCACCGATCGGTCAAGCAGCCGGTTGCCGTGCTCGCACGACGTCTCCGCGAGGAGCAGACACGCGTGGCACGCGGCTCCGTTCAGATGCGCAGCACCTCCCATGTCGGCGAGCCCGCAGAGCGGGTCCTGGGCGCAGAAGGCGGCGCTTCGGAGGCCGTCCATGAGAATCGGGCCGAGCCGATCGGGAACGGCTTGGTCCACGAGTCCTCCGAGCGATCCGTCTGAGTCGCTCGTTGCTGTGTAGATGAGGATCCCACTCATGGGGTCCTTGGGACCGGCGCAGTAGATCCGTTCCCTGAGCGATGAGGACGAGTAACCGCAGTCCAGGGAGAGCTGGCGGATCAGGACGTGGGCCAACGTGTGCAGCAGCACGTAGCGCATGCCGGGGAACGGCCGCTCGTCGTCTCCGCGCTCGCTTCTCCAAGTGGCGTAGCGACCTTCGAGGATCTTCCCCTCCGCCGCCACTGATGCCTTCGCTTCCCAGCCTGCGAGTGTGGCCTCGTCAAGCTCGAGGAACACACCCTCGCCGCGAAGGTCGATTCCGGGGAGCCAGTCGTTCTCCTTGAGGCCGAGTTTTGCCACGGCGACCTTGAGCTCCTCGATGTCAGTCACCTCGCCGAGTTCCGCCTGCGACTCGATCCGGGTGAACCCTCGTAGGGCACGTACTTCCCGGAGTCGGGATGCTGCAATGACGCGAGCGATCGGACCTTGGTAGCGGGACGGCACGACCCGGCTGTGCATCTCGAACTCGGTCTTCTTGTCGTGTGGTGCCTCAGGGTGGCGGAAGGCCTCCCACTCCTTCCGCCGGAGATCCTCTTCGGCCTCAGGCTCGGCTTGGAATGCCTTCCAGACCTCCTCGATCGTGTAGCGATCCAAGAGGTCACCGAGCTTGTAGAAGCCGAGTTCGACGCCCGCCTTCAGCTTCTCGAAGTCCTCGGCCTGACCGAGCACCTCCCGGTAGGGCGTGATCTCCATCTGGATCGGATCAGACCAGGGGGGAATCGACAGTGCCGACGCGATGATCGAGAAATACGCGTTCGACGCTCCGCGGAGGATCGTCTTCGCTTGCTGGTCGCACGCCTCGTGGTCTTTCGGACCGATCCATGGTCGTCGTCCGCTGCACGAGCCGTGCGCGCCGGGCTTGAAGGCGTCCCCGAGCGATTGGCTCGCGTCACACTTCGAGCACTTCACCCGCAGATCGGATGCTGCCCCCGTGCGGCCATCGTCGATCAGCTCCAAGGGTCCCGAGCACGGGGCATTCCCGTCATGCACCCATGACCACCACGGGAAGTCGTCGAGATGGCCGTTCGGGCACGCCACCATGAAGCGGGCGGGGAAGGCGACGGGATGACTCTTACCGTGGCTCTTGTGGTCCCGATTGCACTTGAACTCGGCGCCACCCCACCACTTCTGCATCGTGAAGTCCGTGTACGGGGCGAGCTTCCGGCAACGGGGGCATACCAGCCACTCCGGGAAGATGAACGAGGGCAGGCCGCCGAACTTGCCCGGCCCAGGCTGGGGCGGTCGGTAGAGCGCACGCTTCTTCAGGAACCGTTCGAGACGGGGTTCGAGGACACGATCGTCCGCAGAGACGTACCAGTGGTTGATGCCGGCGACGATCACCGACAACTCGGGGAGGTCGACGACCGCACCGGGCCCATGCTGGGTGACCACTTGGCTGGGACGAAGCTTTCCCACCTTCGGGCTGCGGACCTTGTCGGGCTCGACGCTCATTCGTCGCCTCCCGCGTCCGCGGTGGTCACGTCAGCCAAGAAGACGTGGATCTCGTTCTCGACCTCTCGCAGGGAGCCGGGTGCAGTGAAGACGCCCTCGTGCTCGATCGCCTCCTGCTCACCCAGCAGATACCGGCGGTCGGGCGGGGGATCACCCTTCTTCTGGATTCCCAGACCGTGCTTCGAATACGCGAGCTTGTCCGGCACCGCCACCTTCTCCCACTGGTCCAAGTCCTGCAGCGCCTCTTCCTTCAGCTGTGCGCCCACATCCGCGTCCGTGACCAGGGACGCTCGTTTCCTGAGCAACTCGATCACGGTGTCGACCCAGGCGGAGGTCCGGTCGAGCTCGCCGGCACCTTGCTCAGGGGTCAGGTCGTTGTCGCCCAAGCGGATCATCGAGGTGAGCACCCCCTCGAGCCCCTTGTCCCTGGCCCTCGACGAGAACGGGGTGACCGACGTCGCCTCGACGAATCGATAGAGGGCGCCGTGGTACGACCGGAACCGCTCGTAGTGCGAGAGGTCCCGGGGCCGGGTCCAGTTGTAG
>Ga0209023_10008379_pt1 | contig 10385 bp, 9 predicted proteins | sample LakOneMetagenome_FD_187468 | JGI IMG/M metagenome (GOLD analysis project Ga0209023, IMG submission 187468) | Freshwater and sediment microbial communities from Lake Erie, Canada (SPAdes) (version 2) | ecosystem: Environmental > Aquatic > Freshwater > Lentic | place: Lake Erie, Canada | collected...
GCAACTCGTCAGTCAGTGCAGCCGCGACACGCACAACTGCAGCCGCCAAGGGGCGGTCACGACTGACTGAAAGAAGGAGAGATGCCCCCGCCGATCAGGCGAGGACTGGCCACTGTGGGCGGTCGGGAGGTGTGGGCGTTACAGCCGCCAAGCGCTCACCCGACGGTGAGTCCATACGGCTGTCATGAGAGATGCCTTGTTTGGCACAGGACCAGTTGAGGGCCCCGATGCCGGCACCATGGCAAACCGAGCAGTCGACATCGAACTGGTCTGCGCCTTGGCCGGTCTTGTCGGCTTGCCCGATCCCGTTTTCGGCTTCGTGCTTGTGTTCGTGGTGCCCCACGTGCTGCGCCTGGGCGGTCGAGTTCTCGTGCATGCAATAAGCAGCCACCGCGGACCAGCTGAACTGGAACGGGAGCAATGCAAGCATAAAAACGGCGATCAAGCGACGCATTTTTTGAGTCTAGCACGCGGTCAGGAAGGCTTCGTGTAACGATCAGCCGCCCGAGCCGTACAGTTCCTGGATGCGCTGCTTTTCAGCGGCTGACAGGTTCAGGTACTCCTGATGCACCTGCTCACGCGTCTTGGCGCCGCCCGTTGCCTTGACAGGCAGTGCACCACCGCGTGACAGGATCGCCAGCGTACCGTCCTTGCGCGCGGCGTCGACAGACCGGAGCACGTCGCCACGGGACATGTTGCTCTGCACGTGGTCGGGATGGGTGGTCATTCCCACTTCGCCGCCGGCTGGATGGTAGAGCGCCGAAGCAGATGCCAAGCCTGGAGCCGCAATGGCAAGGGCAATCAGGGAGAGTGCGAGGGGTTTGCGAACGGTCATGGTGTGGTCCCTTGATTCGAATGAGCCATCGGCGACCTGCCGCGGCTATGCCTTTCGACACAGGGGTACTGTAGAAATCGGCGCGCGACAAGGCACCAACAGCCAGATGACAAATTCGTAATCTACGAACAGGCGGCATTCTTCGAGAATGGCGCCATGAAAATTCTGCTCATTGAAGACGAGGTCAAGCTGGCCGAGTACCTGCGCAAGGGCCTCGGAGAGGTCGGTTATGTGGTGGACGTCGCCCATAACGGAGTGGACGGCCTACACATGGCCCTTGAAGGCGGCCACGATCTGCTGGTGCTGGACGCGATGCTCCCAGGGATCGACGGCTTCAGCCTGCTGACGGCCTTTCGCAAGACCAGGCAGACCCCTGTCTTGATGCTCACAGCCAGGGTCAGTGTCGAGGATCGGGTGCTCGGACTTCAGACGGGTGCCGATGACTATCTGGTCAAGCCCTTTGCGTTTTCCGAGTTGAGCGCCCGCATCCAGGTTCTGCTCAGGCGCACCCAAGGTGCGCGGGTCGCGGCAGAGCCCACGCAACTGCGTTTGGCCGACCTGGATGTCGACCTGGTGCGGCGCAAGGCGTCCCGAGGCGGTCAGCGCTTGGAGTTAACTGCCAAGGAGTTCCTGCTGTTGACCCTTTTTCTGAGAAGGAAGGGAGAAGTGCTGTCCCGCACGGAGATCGCCGAGCAGGTCTGGGACATGAACTTCGACAGCGATACCAACGTGGTGGAGGTCGCCATACGGCGCCTGCGCACCAAGATCGACGTTCCCTTTGACACCGCGCTGCTGCACACCATCCGCGGCATGGGGTATGTCATGGAAGAGCGCAACGGATGAAGGCGCTGGTCCAACATCGCTCATTGCGCCAGCGGTTGTCGTGGTGGCTGGCACTTCAGAGCTTTGCCGGGCTCGGGCTGGTCTGTCTGGCCGTCTATCTGGTGACCCAATTCAACTTCCGAGATCGGCAGGAGGAAACGCTGGCGCAAAAGGAGAACGTCATCCGGCACTTGCTGGTGGATGGCAAGGAGCATGGAGATTCGGAAGACCTTTCTCACAAGCTCGATGATTTCCTGGTGGGGCACGGAGATCTTTCGCTTGAAGTAACGCAGGCCGATGGGGCCGTCCTCTACGCCCATACCCGCAACCAGAATGCGAAGACGGTCTGGCGCCAGCGGCAGTTCGAAGTGGCACAGTCTGCGGGCCAGACGCCCTCAAAGAGTTTGCGCGTGCGGCTGTCGCTGGACATCCAGACCGACAACCAGTTGCTGCACCGGCTTGCAGTCACGTTGCTGGTGGCAGCCATTGGAGGAGCCGTCGTGGTTTCGCTGGGCGGCTTCTCCCTGGTCAACCTGGGCCTGGCGCCCGTTCGAAGACTGGCCAGCCAGACGCGCGCCGTGTCGGCCGACAACCTGCACCAGCGGCTCGATGGCGCGGAGCAGCCCCTTGAACTCGTGCCACTGATCGACCAGTTCAATGCACTCCTGGCTCGCATCGAAAAGGCCTACTCCCAGATGGAGGGCTTCAATGCGGACGTGGCGCACGAGTTGTGCACGCCTTTGGCCACGCTCATTGCCAACAATGAATTGGCGCTGCGGCGCCCCGAGCAGGCGGATATTCGCGAGGTCCTGGCGTCCAATCTGGAGGAGCTGCATCGCCTGACAGGTATCGTCAACGACATGCTCTTCCTGTCCCAGGCGGATCGGGGCGTGGGGGCGCGTCGCGCGCCCGTGGCGAGCCTGGCATCCGTGGCGGCCGACGTGCTGGACTACCACGAGGCAGCGCTGGCCGAGGCGGGTCTCACCGCGAAAGTGGTTGGCGATGCGCATGGCACCTTCGATGTGCCGTTGTTGCGCCGGGCCTTGTCCAACTTGCTGGGAAACGCCACCCGCTACGCGAGCACTGGCTCCATCGTCCAGATCAATCTGAGAACTGTTGACGAGGACCGCGTGCTGATCAGTGTCACCAACTACGGAAACACCATCGACCCCGAAATACTTCCCCAGTTGTTTGACCGGTTTTTCCGGGCAGATCCTGCTCGCAGCCATGGGCAGAGCAACCATGGCCTGGGCCTAGCAATCGTGGGCGCTATTGCCCGCATGCACCAAGGCAAGCCGGTGGCCAGGTCAGAGAATGGGGTGACAAGTGTCGGAATAGAAATTCGCGCACACTGAAAGTCAGCGTCGTTTGTTGTCCCGCTGCCTGGGAGCCACGCCGATATCACGATGGGCTCCTGGCGGGTGGGCCTCGCTGGGCATGTGATTGTGCTGAAGTGCCGCATTGGCCAAGCCGCCCAAGATGCCGCACTCACCGGCGAGGTGGCCTGGAGAGCACTGTTGTTGCAAGCTGCGCAATTCCGACTCCAGTGCTTGGAGTTCCCGGATGCGAGAGACCACGTGCCCGATGTGCTCTTGAAGAAGCGCGTCTACCGCGCCGCAGTTTTCATCCGGAGCGTCCTTGAAATGCAACAGCACCCGGATCTCATCGAGCGTCATGTCCAGGCAGCGGCAATGGCGGATGAAGGCCAGGCGCTCGACATGACTGCCGTCGTAGACCCTGTAGTTGCTTTCCGTGCGCATAGCGATCGGCAGCAGGTTCTCGCGCTCGTAGTAGCGGATGGTCTCGGTCTGCGTGCCGGTGGCCTTGGCAAGTTCGCCGATTTTCATGGAGCGTCCTTCGCAAAATCTGGTTTACGTGGGACAAGGCGGCGACATCTCGGACGTGGCTTGACTTTAAGGTCACTACAGGGTTTCCAATTAGACCATGAAACCAGAAACCAGCACTTCCTCCAGCGTTGTTGACACCTGCTGCTCCTCGGGCTGCTCCAGTACCGTTGCCTCGGTTCCTGCCGCGGCAAGCAGCCCAGGCCAGGGCACGCTGTTCCGAATCGCCACCATGGACTGCAGCGCCGAGGAGTCGGAGATCAGGCGGGCGCTGGAACCTCTGGAGGGAATCCGCTCTCTGAGTTTTCAGTTGGGCGCGCGCACGCTCAAGATCGACGCAGAGGAAAGCACCTACCCATTGGCACTCGATGCCATCCGAAAAGCCGGCTTTGATCCGCAGCCAGTGGTCGGCGCCGATGGCGCGCGGACGGGCGCAACAGCCGACGACCACGACCAAGGACATGGTTTTGCAGGTGGCATCTCCCGGTTGGTGGCTGCGCTGGTGTTCGCGACTGGGGCTGAGGTCCTGTCCTTCTTTGCACCAGACCAGACGGCCTGGAAGGTGGCCGGCATGGCCATCGCCGCCGTGGCCATCTGGCTGGCGGGGATCGACACCTACAAAAAAGGCATTGCGGCACTGCTGCGCGGCAAGCTCAACATCAATGCGCTGATGTCGGTGGCCGTAACGGGTGCATTCCTCATCGGTCAGTGGCCTGAGGCCGCCATGGTGATGGCCCTGTACGCGATTGCTGAACTCATCGAGGTCAAAGCCGTGGACCGGGCCCGTAACGCCATCAAGGGCTTGCTGGAACTGGCGCCGGAAGAGGCACTGGTTCTGGGAGCAAATGGGTCGTGGTCTGCTACACCGGTGGCTTCGGTGGCCATTGGAGCCACCGTGCGCATCAAGCCAGGCGAGCGGGTGCCGCTGGACGGCAAGGTGACCAAGGGCAACGGGGCCATCAACCAGGCCCCGGTGACTGGCGAGAGCATCCCCGTGGACAAGGCGCCTGGCGACCAGGTGTTCGCGGGGACCATCAACGAGACTGGCGAGCTGGAGTTTGAGGTTACTGCCTTGTCCAGCAACACCACCCTGGCCAGGATAATCCATGCCGTGGAGCAGGCGCAAGGCACTCGTGCACCGACGCAGCGCTTCGTCGACCGCTTCGCCTCGATCTACACCCCTGCTGTCTTCGCCATTGCCGTGGCGGTAGCGGTCCTGACCCCTTTCATGATGGGCCTGACCTGGCTGGAGGCCATCTACAAGGCCTTGGTGCTGCTGGTCATCGCCTGTCCATGTGCTCTGGTCATCTCCACGCCCGTCACGGTGGTCAGCGGATTGGCCGCTTGCGCGCGCCGCGGGATCTTGATCAAGGGCGGAACCTACCTGGAAGACGCCCGGCTCCTCAAAGCCGTTGCGCTGGACAAGACGGGCACCATCACCGAGGGCAAACCCAAGTTGGTGAAATGGCAGGTGTGGGGTGCCGGCGATGAGTCCGCAATCCAGCAAATGGCTGCCAGCTTGGCGGCCCGATCCGATCACCCGGTTTCCAGGGCGATTGTTCAGGGCCTGGACTCGAAAGGCCCAGAGGCTGAGAACTTCAAGGCCTTACCCGGGCGCGGTGTCGAGGGCATGGTCAATGGTGCGCGCCTGGTGCTGGGCAATCACCGGCTGATCCACGAGCAGGGGTTGTGCGGCCCGGAACTGGAGGCGGAACTGGCCATCCACGAAAAGCAAGGCCGCACGGTAACCCTCCTTGCGGTCGAATCTCGCGTCCTGGCGCTGTTCGCGGTAGCGGACACCATCCGCGAGACCTCAAAGCAGGCCATCGTCGATCTCAAGGCACTGGGGGTGACCTCGGTGATGCTGACCGGCGATAACACGGCCACGGCAAAGGCCATCGCAGCGCAGGCCGGCATTGATGACGCCCGCGGTGATCTGCTGCCGGAAGCCAAGCTTGATGCCATCAAGGAGATGCAAAAGCGCTATGGCGCCACCGGTATGACCGGCGATGGCATCAATGACGCGCCGGCGCTGGCGCAGGCCGACATCGGCTTTGCCATGGGTGGTGCGGGAACCGACACGGCGATGGAAGCGGCCGACGTGGTCATCATGAACGATGACCTGCAGCGCGTCGCCGAGACCGTGCGCCTGTCCAAGCGCACCCATGCGGTTCTCTGGCAGAACATCACCCTGGCGCTGGGCATCAAGAGCGTGTTTCTGGTGATGGCGGTGGTGGGCACTGCGACCATGTGGATGGCCGTTTTTGCGGACATGGGGGCCAGCTTGCTGGTAGTGGGCAATGGACTGCGGCTGCTTCGCGGCACGCGGGTCGAGCCAGCCGCCAAGGCCCAGCCTGCGCAGCCCAAGGAGCATGCCCACTCGCACTAGCGATTGCCCGGGAAGCCCGACGCCTACTTGCCCGCCTTGGAGACCTCCTGGGCTACTAGGTCAGCCAGTTGCTTGGCGCCAAAGCTGGTCAATGGCCGCCCGTTCACAAAGAAGGTCGGGGTCTTGTCGACCTTGAGGGCAGTCAGGTCCTGCACATCTTGCTGCAGCATGGCTTCCAGCGTGGGCGATGCCATGTCGGCCCGAGCTCTCGCCATGTCCAGACCTGCCTGCTCGGCCACACTGTAGGTCAATGCCATATTAGGACTTCTATGGTCTGCCCACTGTGGCTGTGCCGCCAGCAGGGACTCCAACACCACGAGGTACTTGTCCTGCCACCGGGCGGACTCCAGCAGCTTGACCACCTCGCCCGAGCCCTGGTGGAACGGTGCATACCGGATGACCAACCGTACCTGGGAGGGATACCGCTGCATGAGATCTTTCACGACGGGATAGAAAGCGCGGCAGGTTTCGCACGCGGGATCGAAGAATTCGACAATGGTCACGGGCGCCTCGCGAAGGCCGATGACCCGCTTGATGGCGGTCAGCGTGCGTTAGGCCAGCCCGACCGAAGGACAGCAAACGCTGCATAGCAGGCGGTTTGCAAGTATGTCTGTTTAGAGCTATGCCCCGGAATAGCTCTGCCCTTCCCTCTTCCTCCCCATCACACCACCCAACCCAAGCTATCGATAAACCACATTATCGATAGCATGATTGCACCATGCGACGACCAAATCGATGCTATTCAGGGTCGACGACCGGATTCATTTGCTGTCGCGCAAAGTCGCTGCGCGGCAATGCATCCATTACTGTGCGGGTAGCACAGATCAAATGTACGTCTATTTTATATTCGTGCCCATATCAAGATTACTCTCTGCGACGTGGTTACCTAGATAAATTTTCGACAGCACTGTTTAGGTTGTCAAGAAACTCAGAGAGTGGGACGGCTGGGCCAACAGTTCCGTCTTTCCTGGGAAAAGCGATGTTGACAGAATCGCGCCCTTGCTCTCGATCCAATAGGAGCAAAAACTGCCCGTCATAAATCACCTCAGCAACAAGATGTTCATATCCAACCTCACTTAGAACTATCGTCTCCCACTTTCCATCTCTCATACTCTGCCTCTTAAGGTTCAAGAAATCCAGTGAATTTTCCATCTGGACCAAACCGAGCTCCTCGTCCGCCCTGGCTTTCGCGGACGTCAATACCTCCATGTCGGTTTGGTCCATCAACGCGGTCTGGCGAGTTCACAATGCCATCAAGCGTTCGCTGACCTTGAGCATTTTTATCTTTTGGTGTGCCTTTCGCGGGATCGAAGGCGCTGCCCACTCGATCTCCGTGCTTCTGTTGCGCTCTCCCCGCCTGGGTTAATTCCCCTCTAGCCGGCTCACTTCCAGATGCTGGATCTGGCGTATTTGATGAATTATCTATGCCCTCATTAAAAATCAAATTGGAAGCACGATCTAACAGTTCACTCGTGCGCTGCTTCAGTAGCGCCCCTGCCTGCTCCATCTGCGCTTTACGCTCCGGTGTCAAATAGGTGGTTGCACCAACAATAGCTATTGCAGTTATTCCAAGCTTAATGACTGCCCTTGCATATTCACCGTCTGGATCCACAAACTTGTACGGATTGTTGTTCGCATAAGCATACCGGTTAAAGCTGTGCGGCTGCTCGGGAACGATTTCTACCGGGTCGATACCCGTAAACCGCCCCAACAGCGGCATGTAGTAGCGCGCCCCCATGTACGACAGCTGCGTCTCCGGGTCATAGGCCTTGCCGGTGAACCACAGTTTGTTGCCACTGCTGGCCGGGTCCGCCACCTGGCGGTAACCATAGGGCAGGTAGTTCTCCTTCCATACCACGGCGCCCGCAGCGTCGGTGGCCAGCATCGGGGTGCCAGCAATATCGTTGTGAAAGTACGTGACGGTCTGCGCAGAGGCCGTGCCGAGGGTGCCGACCACCAGGGTGAGCAGCAGTGCCAGGCGCGCCACGAATCGATACACAGAAGTTCGCATAGCAGTGTTCAGCGTCGTGATCATTGTGCGGACTCCTTCTGGGCGATGCGCTTGCCGTTGAGGTAGATGTACTCCACGAGCTTGCCGGGCACGCCGGGCGTGTATTCCGCCAGCAGGTTGCCGTGCACGCCGTGGAACTCGTAGGTCTTCACGCCTGCCTTGGTGACCGATGTCCGCTTCTGGTCGCCGTCGTAGGCGTACTGGATGCTGGTGGCGGGCGTGGAGCAGTTCACGCACGTGAGGTTGGGCACCGAGTCGTACGTATAGGTGCGGCCCGACCCACTCGCGATGTTGCCTAAAGAGTCGTAGGTGAACGTCGTCGACAGCGTATTGGGTGTCGCCGTAAGTGCGCTCAGGCGGTTGTCGCTGTTGTACTGATAGTTCAACTGCTCACCATCGAAAGTCTGGCGGGTGATGTTGCCAACACCGTTGTACGTGATGGCGCCGGAGCCGCCTCCGAAGGACATGGTGGTCAGGCGATCCATGCTGTCGTAACCAAGGGTGCGGCTATAGCTGTCGTCGCTGGTGTCGCTGATCCGGGTCAGGTTGCCCGCGTCATCGTAGGTATAGGCCGCATTGGTGAACAATGAACCCGAGCGCGACGTTCTGAACGAACTGGGCCACAAGCGAGAGTTCTGGCCGTATTCCGATTGGGAGCCATTGGCATAGGTGATGCTGCGCAGCTGTCCCGACGGCCAGTACGACACCGATGTCGCATAGCCCGACACGGCCGTCGGCCTGCCCAATGTGTTGACCGAGTAGTTCACCGTGGTGCCCGAGCGCGGGTAGGTGACGGAGGTCAACTGGTCGTTGCCGTTGTACCCATACTCTGCCCGCCAGCTCACTGCACCAGCATCCAGTTCTTCCTTGGTGAGATTGCCGTTGCCGTCGTAGGTGAAGTCCCGGGTCGCCTCGGAGGAAGTAGTTCTCAGCAGTCGATGACGTCGGTCGTACGTGTGTGAGACCGAGGATGCCGAACCTGGATAGTTGATCGTGCTCAGACGGTTTTGGCTATCGTACGAATAGGAGATTGACCCTGCTGAGCCCGTGCTCTTGGATGTCATGTTGCCTGCCGAATCACGGCCGAAGGAGGTCGAGCCCGTCTCGGGATGTGTCGCCGATGTGAGGTACCCGTTGCTGTTGTAGCCAAAACTGCGTGTCCAGCCATCCTGGGTCGCAGAGGTGATGAGATCCTTGTTGTTGCGGTCATAGCGCACGCTGGAACTGCTGTCCGGTGTGGACACTTCCATCAAGAAGGTCCTGTCAGGGTCACCGTATGCGCGATACGAGTAGCTGGTGGAATAGCTGCGCTCGTTTCTCACCGTCTTGGAGCCTGAGCCATACGAGATGGACTGCGTTGAACCGTCTGCGTTGCGGACCTCCTCCAGCCGGTTGAGCATGTCGTAGCGGTAGGTCTGGCCTGATGAGCTGTCCGGGTCTGATGTGAAGGTGATACGCCCCAACGCATCCACTGTGTAGCTTCTGGAAATGCCGCCTCGGGTGACGCCTGTGACCCGGCCAAAGCTGTCGTACGAGGTGGTCTCGGACAGCGATCCCCGCGTGACTTGCCGGCTGGTGGCCGAGTAGCTGATGCTGATGCTGTTCCCTATCGGAAAATCAATCGATGTGAGCCGGTTGAGATCGTCGTACCCATAGCGGGTCGTGCGGCTGTTGCCGTCAGTCTCCGAGGTCACGTTGCCCGCATCGCTGACTTGGCGTGAGATCGAAATGCTTTCGGGCTGCGTCTCGCTTTGCGGCACTCCACGCATGTAGTTCGAGTACCGGTGTGTCAGCGAACGGGGAAAGGTCGTGCTGCTCACGTTGCCTTCTCCGTCGTAACTACGGCTGACCGAGACGCCGTCTTTGGTCTCGTTGGTCAGATTGCCTGAACTGTCGAAATCGCGACTGACCGAGTGCCCGGCGGAACTTTCGTTCTCAGGCTGCTTGATGATCCACTTGGAGGTGTTGGTGTAGTAGCTGATGGTGGTCGTTCGACTGCCACCGTTGGGCCCGGACTCGGACACCGTGCGAGGATTTCCGTAGTTGTCGAAGTTACTGAACGTGGTGCGGTAGGTTGCACCATTGCGGGTGATGGTCTTTTGCGCCAGCAGTGGCGCGTTGGTCTGCAGATAGTCAATCTTGGTCAGAAAAGCACCGGGCCGAAAATACGTCTCGTTGGAGATGGTCTGCTTCTCCCACACGTATTGCTCCACCTGCTCCGAGCCGATGCGCTTCTCGGCCAGAAGACCCACCTTCCAGACACTTCCAGAGCCGGCATATCCCGGGCCGAAGTGCTTGTAGACGATGCTTCCAGCGGGTGTCGATACCGTGGTGGTGTCCAGCGAGCCCGTTCCCCCGGGCGCGTAGCTGAAAGTCCAGGTCCCGCCCGTGCTCATGGTCTTTCTGCTGACCACGTTGGAGCGGCTCGCGGGGTTGGATTGCGAGTCGAAGTACTCGAAGTCATACGAGTAACTGATGGTCCCG
>Ga0209023_10008380_pt1 | contig 10384 bp, 8 predicted proteins | sample LakOneMetagenome_FD_187468 | JGI IMG/M metagenome (GOLD analysis project Ga0209023, IMG submission 187468) | Freshwater and sediment microbial communities from Lake Erie, Canada (SPAdes) (version 2) | ecosystem: Environmental > Aquatic > Freshwater > Lentic | place: Lake Erie, Canada | collected...
GGTTCGCGACGCAAAGCGCGCGCATCTCGTCCAGCGCCTCGAGCGTCAGCCTTTCCAGCGCATCGGCCGTCGCGCGGCCCGCCCGGGCCTCGACCTCATCCAGCCCGACGGCATAGCCGGGCGAGGCGAAGCCGCCGTTCCGCCCCGAGGCGCCGAAGCCCACGGCCTTGGCCTCGATCAGCCGCACATCTGTCCCCGCCCGCGCCAGGTCGCGCGCGAGCGCCAGCCCCGCCATACCGCCGCCGACGATCAGCACATCGGTCTTGATCGCACCTTCCGCCACCGGGCGCGGCCGATCGGGATGGGCCGTCCGGGCATAGTAGGTGTCGGGCAGCATGGATATGTCCTGCGCCATCCCTCAGGCCCGGATATGCCGCGCGCGCGCGCCGCGTTCGATGGCGGCGGCATGCAGGCGGTCGATGTCCAGCTCGTCGCGAATTTCCTCAAGCATCCGAAGTTCGACCTGCCCGAGCCGCCCGTCGGCTGAGGCCACATCGCAGGCCAGCGCATAGGCCGTCTCGAAAAGCCGCTCCGGCAACCCGGCGCGGACCATGGCGAAGAGCGTGTCGAGCCCGTCTTCCTCCTCCATCAGCCGGTAGACGGTCTGCGCCACCTCGCGCATGCTGTCGGTGTCATAGTCCGAAAAGACCGGCAGGTGGTTGACCTGCTGCTCGATCGCCACAAGCTCGGCCGTGCGGATGTTTTCGTCGGACATGGAGACGGTAACCATCAGCGCGACGAGCGCATCCTGGGCGGAAAAGGCGGGTAGGGTTCGGGGCATGCTGTCCTCTCACTTCTCCGCGAAATTATTGACCTTGCGGGGTGGGTTCAATAGGGACCGTCGGGTGCGGCGCATGGAGCGCCGGCCCTGACGAAGGTGTGCGACCATGACGTCTCTGCGCGATGCTGCCCTGACTTCCAAGGCCTGGCCGTTCGAGGAAGCCCGCCGCGTGCTGAAACGTTATGAAAAGGTGCCGCCGGAAAAGGGCTATGTGCTCTTTGAAACCGGCTACGGCCCCTCGGGCCTGCCCCATATCGGCACCTTCGGCGAGGTTCAGCGCACGACGATGGTCAGGCGCGCGTTCGAGCTTATCAGCGACATTCCGACGCGGCTCTTCGTCTTTTCCGACGACCTGGACGGCATGCGCAAGGTGCCCGAGAACGTGCCGAACGGCGCGATGCTGAAGGAAAACCTGCAAAAGCCGCTGACCTCGGTCCCCGACCCGTTCGGCGAATACCCGAGCTTTGGCGATCACAACAACGCCATGCTGCGCCGGTTCCTGGACACGTTCGGCTTCGACTACGAATTCATCAGCGCGACCGAGTTCTACCGCTCCGGCCGGTTCGACGACACGCTGCGCCTCGCGGCCGAGCGGTATGAGAAGATCATGGACATCATGCTGGCGTCCCTGCGCGAGGAACGCCAGCAGACCTATTCCTGCTTCCTGCCGATCCACCCCGAGACGGGCCGCGTCCTTTACGTGCCGATCAAGCATGTCGACAAGGTGAACCACACCGTCACCTTCGATGACGAGACGGGCCGCGAATGGACGCTTCCGGTCACGGGGGGCCACGTCAAGCTGCAATGGAAGCCCGACTTCGGCGCGCGCTGGGCAGCGCTTGGCGTCGACTTCGAGATGTATGGCAAGGACCATTCCACCAACACGCCGATCTACGACGGCATCTGCGAGGCCCTCGGCGTCCCCGCGCCCGAGCATTTCACCTACGAGCTCTTCCTGGACGAACATGGCCAGAAGATCTCGAAGTCCAAGGGCAACGGTCTGACCATCGACGAATGGCTGACCTATGCCGCGACGGAATCGCTTGGCTACTTCATGTTCCAGAAGCCGAAGACCGCGAAGCGGCTCTGGTGGGATGTGATCCCGAAGGCGGTCGACGAATACCATCAGCAGCTTCAGGCCTTCCCGGCCCAAAGCGACGAGCAGAAGCTCGCGAACCCCGTCTGGCACATCCATGGCGGCACGCCGCCCGTGTCGGACATGGCCGTGTCCTTCGCCATGCTCCTGAACCTCGCGAGCGTGGCGGGCGCCAAGGACAAGGAGGGGCTCTGGGGCTTCATCCGCCGCTATGCGCCCGGCACCTCGCCCGAGACGAACCCGCAGCTCGACCAGGCGGCGGGCTTCGCGGTCAAGTATTTCAACGACTTCGTGGCGCCCACCCGCCAGTCCCGCGCCCCCACCGACCGCGAGCGCGGCGCGTTCGAGGACCTGCTCGAACGCCTGCGCGGCTGGGCCGGCGGGCTGGACGAGGAAGAGCTGCAGACCATGGTCTTCGCCGTCGGCACGACCCACGGGTTCGAGCCGCTGCGCGACTGGTTCAAGGCGCTTTACGAGGTGCTTCTGGGCGCAAGCCAGGGCCCCCGCTTCGGCGGCTTCATCGCGCTTTACGGCGTGCGCGAGACGGCGGACCTGATCGACCGCGCACTCAAGGGCGAGCTGGCGGCGCCGGCCGCGTGATAATGGCCGCCTGACCGCCTGCCCTCCACCGCGCGGTGCTTTTACCGCGCGCTGATCCCCCCGGCGCTATGACGCCCCGCGACGGTGGTCGCCAAAGGCCCCGCCTGCCTGCCGGGGCCTGCGCCGCCCCACGCGGGCTCGATCAGAGCAAAAAGGGGTCAAGAATGAACAAGGTCATTACCGACGGGCTGGTGCTGATGCCTCCGGCCTTCGCAGCCGGTCTGTCGAACTGGTCGCGCACGGATGGCACGGCGGGCTCGCCGACCTATCAGGGCTTTGCCGACGCGGCCCTTGTTCCCGCCGACCAGGACTTCGGCGGCTGCCTCGAAATGCAGAAGTCGACCGCGACCATGAGCCTGCGCGCCATGGCCTCCACCCCGATCCTGCCGGGCTGCTACCTGCGCATCACCGCCCGCGTGAAGGCGATGAGCGGCTCGCTGCCCTCGGTCCGCATCGCCGCCTGGGCCGGCGTCAACGCCACCACGCACCTCGCGGGCGTGACCGAGGTGGGCGCGTCGGTCGCGCTGACCGCCTATGGCCGGGTCGAGACGATCCAGGCCATCGTCGGCACCGGCAACCGCCAGGGCGTCGACATGGTCTGGGGCCTTGGCGCCACGCTTGGCCATTTCGGCATCGACCTGACCGGGGCTACCGGCGGCATCGTGCGCGTCGATGACATCGTGATCGAGGACATCACCGAGGCCTTCCTGCGCAACATGATGAACTGGGTCGACGTGCGCGACTATGGCGCCATCGGCAATGGCGTCGCCGACGACAGCGCCGCGGTCGAGGCGGCGGACGCCGATGCGCTGGCGACGGGGCGCAGCGTCTTTTTCTCGAAGGGCACCTACTACCTGGCGTCGGACGTGCAGATGGACGCGCCCGTGCGCTTCGAAGGCACCGTGACCATGCCCGCCGACAAGCGCCTGGCCCTGACGCGCGGCTACAACCTGAACGCCTATGCCGAAGCCTTCGGCAACGAGGAACTGGCCTTCAAGAAGGCCTTCCAGGCGCTTTTGAACTTCACCGACCACGAATCGCTCGACCTTTGCGGCCGGAGGATCGAGGTGACGGCGCCCATCGACATGCAGGGCGCGGTCGCGAACAAGGTCAGCTTCATGACCCGCCGCGTGATCCGCAACGGCCAGCTGAACGTCATCAACGGCCCCGCCTGGTCGCCGACGGTGGTGACCAGCATGGCGAGTTACGCTGCCGCCAGCCCGAACCTGCTGAGCAATGTGACGAACGTCGCCAACGTCCCCGTCGGCGCGCTGGTGCAGGCGACCGGCGTCGGGCGCGAGGTCTATGTGACAGCCAAGAACGTGGGCGCGCAGACCGTGACGCTCAGCCAGCCGCTCTATGGCGCGCCGGGCACGCAAAGCTACAGCTTTACCCGATTCAAGTATGTTCTGGACTTTTCGAATTTTCAGCAACTTGATAAAATGATCCTCGACGACCTGGATATCCAGTGCAACGGCGTGGCCTCGGGCGTCCTGCTGGCGCCCGCCGGCTCGACCTTCCAGATGCGGGATTGCTACATCACCGCGCCCAAGGATCGCGGCATCACCTCGCACGGCGGCGGCTGTCAGGGCATGCTGATCGACCGCTGCCAGTTCCTGTCGAATGAGGGGGCGGTCATCGCGCAAAACCGCACCTCGATCGTGATGAACACCAACCAGAACGACGTGAAGATCCGCGAAAACCGCGCAACCCAGTTCCGCCATTTCGCGGTCCTGGGCGGCAACGGCAACCTGATCGTCGGCAACCACTGGTTCCAGGGCGACAGCCAGACGCAGGGCACGCGGCTGGCCGGGATCGTGCTGGCCCAGACCAACGTCCGCACGGCCCTGACGGGGAACTACTGCGACAACAGCTTCATCGAATGGACCAACGAATACGAGGCGACGCCCAACTTCGCCAACCAGTATTCATTCGGCGGCCTGAGCCTTGTCGGCAACCAGTTCATGGCGATCGACGTGGCCCCCTGGTTCGCCTGGATCGTGGTCAAGCCCTATGGCCTTGGCCATTTCATCCAGGGGCTGAACGTGTCCGGCAACGTCTTTCGCGTGGTCAACGGCTCGGTCGACCGGATCGAGGCGGTCGATACGACCTTCGCGCCCCTCGACAAGGGCCGGATGCGCAACGTGACCTTTGCCGGCAACACCTTCAACGGGGTGACGCAGGCCTGCGAAAACCCGACGCTGGTCGAGGTCAACCAGGCGACCGCCGCGACCACCTGGAACGTGGCGCCGGGGGCCGTCCTGCCCTTCGGCGGCTGGGCGCGCAATGTCGAAAGCCTGACGCCCGAGGGCATGATCACCGGCCCCGCGAACGAGCGGCGCACGGACCTGCCCTATGTCGACGTCGAACAGGGCGCGGCGAAGAACGAGGTGAAGATCAACTGGGCCGCAGCCGCCAAGGGCCGGGTGCAGATGCGCGTCAGGATGGACAATCCGCTCTGACCGCAGGGCAGGGGGCGGGTCCTCGGTCCCGCCCTTCGGCCTAGTGCAGCTGCCGGTGACGGACGGACGAGAAGCCGCGCGCCATGTTGCGGGGTGGCGTCAGGTGGACGCCCTTCAGCGCGATGTCGATCGCGTTTTCGACGTTGCGGACCAGCGCGATCCCAGCCTCGTCGCCCGGCAGCGTGTTCGTCACATGGGCGGCGGGGTCGGGCGTGCGCGCGGTTCCGTCGCCGTCGAACGTGGCTTCCAGAAGCCGCACCAGCCGCTCTTCCTCGATCCCCTGGGCACCGGCCCAGTCGAGCGCGCTGCGCGTCAGGGCCGAAGTGGCGGCGGCAAAACAGTCGCGCAGCGCCTTGGCCGACGTGCCGGCGCCAAACTCGCCCATCAGCTCGACCGACCGGCCGATGGCGCCGAAGATCGGGGCGGAAAGGGCGAAATCTTCGGCCGAGGCGCCGACCAGGAAGGCGCCCTGGCCACCCTCGACCTGCCGGGTCGAGCCGACGACGGCCGCATCGATCAGCCGGATGTGCTTCGGCACCCGCGCACGGAGCGCCCGGACATAGCGCGGCGAGAGCGTGCCGCAGATCAGGATCGCCTCGGGCCCGTCGGGCCGCCGCGCAAAGCGCGCCTTCTCGAAGAGCAGCTCCTCGCACTCGATCAGGTCGCGCGGCAAAAGGATCAGAAGGTCAAGCTCGGGCGGCTCTGCCATGCCTGCGGGCAGGGCAAAGACCTCATAGCCCTGCCCGGCGAGCCTCAGCCCGAAGGGTGCGGCCGCGAGGCCCGATCCGGCAAGGGTGATGGAACGGGTCAATGGATGATCGTCTCTTCGCGCACGAACATGTTGGCCCAGGCGCGGTCGATCAGCTCGGGCGTCATCTGGTAGGGGATGCCCTCGAAGTTGCAGATCGCGATCATCTGGTCGATCAGGAAGACCGGCTGGTAGTTCGCATAATTGTTGTCGATGGTCGGATATTTGACCTTCAGCAAGTGCAGGAGCGCACGCTCGTCGAGCGGCATCTTCTTCTTCTTCGCGACCAGCGCGAAGATCTTCAGGAAGTTCGCCTGGTTCGGCCCGTCGATCTTGATCTTGAAGAAGATCCGGCGCAGTGCTGCCTTGTCGAAGATGTCGTTCGGGTGGAAGTTGGTCGAGAAGATCACCAGCGTGTCGAACGGCACCTCGAACTTCTCGCCCGACTGCAGCGCCAGGATGTCGCGGCTTTCTTCCAGGGGCACGATCCAGCGGTTGACGATCTTCTGCGGCGGCTCGGACTGGCGACCAAGGTCGTCGATGATGAAGACGCCGCCGGTGGCCTTCAGCTGAAGGGACGCCGTGTAGGTCCGCGCCGTCGGGTTGTAGGTCAGGTCCAGCATGTCGAGCGTCAGTTCACCGCCGGTGATGACCGTCGGGCGTTCGCACAGCACATAGCGGTTGTCGAAGCGGTTGGCCGACTTGCGCAGGCTCGTCGGATCATCCTCGGACGCCTGCGCGGCCGAATGGACGATCGGGTCATAGACGGTGATGACCTGGCCGGAATATTCGATGGCGCGCGGGATGAAGATCTTGTCGCCGAGCGCGTCGCGGATCCCGTTCGAGATCGAGGACTTGCCGTTCCCGGGCGGCCCGTACATCAGGATCGACCGGCCCGAGCCGACGGCGGGGCCCAACTGGTCCAGAAGGTCCTCGGGCAGGATCAGGTGGCCCATGGCGCCGGTCAGCTGGCCGCGCGTCATCGGGATGTTGCGGATCGACTGGCGCTTGACCTGCTCGCGGTACATCTCGAGCGGAACCGGCAGCGCGCCGTAATACTCGGACTGCGCCAGCGCATCGAGCGCCCGCGCCTTGCCCGCGTCGGTCAATTGGTAGCCCATCTCGCCGCCCGAGGTCGCATGCAGCGTCCCCGTCGCCTCGATCAGCCGCTGGGCGCGGGCATTGTCGATCAGTTCCTGCGTCAGGGCGAGCGGCAGCGCGATCGTGCGCGCGATGTCCGACGCCTGGTCGAGGTTCATGCGGAACATGGTCTTGATGAGGATTTCCCGCATCATCACCGCGTTCAGGCCGGTGTCCGAAAGGCTCTTCGGCGGCGCGGGCGGCTGGACGTTCGTTGGCGCCTGAGCGGCGGTCGGAGTAACCTGGACGTTCATTGGCGCCTTCCGTGCATCACCCACCCCGACGGCTTGACGGGCCTCTCGTTCGGGCGTCGCGTCATTTTCGTTCCAATGGTCAGACTGACCCGTTAATGTGGCCAAAAAAGGGTCGAACGGGCAGGAAATTGCGGCATGGATAACGGTAACGAAGCGGCCCCCGCGCCGGCGAAAAAGGGGCTGGAGATTGATTTTTCCTGGCTGAAACCCTGGCGGTTGACGCCGGTGCGGCTGGCGGTCTTCATGGCCATCGTGGCGCTGGGACTTGGCGTCCTGCCCTTCATCAAGGGCGCCTTCTACCCCGGCAAGCACGAGGGCGACACCTTCCAGCTGGCCGATCTGGCCTATCGCGTGGCGCTGGGCGAATGGCCGCACCTCGATTTCATGACGCCGATCGGCTACCTGGCCATCGCGCCCATCTCGGCCTTCCTGCGCCAGGGGCTCGCCTTCGGCCATTCGCTCTTTGCCGCCCAGCTTCTGGTCGCGCTGATCCTTGTCCCCTTCGCCGCCGCGATCATCGCCCGGCGGGCGCGGTCGGACTGGTCCGGCTGGCTCTATGGCGCGGCGATCATGATCTATTGCGTGGCACTGGTTCATGGCGAGACGAACAACGCCATTTCCGCCTCGATGCATTACAACCGCTGGGCCTGGGCCGTCAGCTTCACGATCTTGCCCATTGTCATGATCCCGCCGCGTGACGGCGGCGCGCCAAACTGGGCCGAGGGGCTGGTCCTGGGCCTGGGGCTCGGGGTGCTGGTCCTGATGAAGATGACCTATTTCCTGGCGCTGGCGCCCGCGTTCGCGCTAGCGCTCGTCCTCAGGCACTGGTGGGGGACCGCCGCGATGGCGATCCTTGGCGGGCTGATCGTGGCAGGGCTGGTCACGGCTTTTGCCGGGCCGGATTTCTGGGCCGCCTATGCTGCGGATCTTCTGGCGGTCGCACGCTCGCCCGTCCGGCCCGAGCCGGGCGAGCCCATCTGGGTCGTGGCGGGTGGCCCGGCCTTCGTCGGGCTGAACTTTCTGGCGGTCGCCGGGGTCATCGTCCTGCGGCTCGCGGGTCGCAGCGTCGAGGGGATCGTGCTTCTGGTCCTGCTGCCTGGTTTTGTCTACATCACCTATCAGAACTACGGCAACGATCCTCAATGGGTGCTTTTCCCCGCGTTTCTGCTCTGGACGCTGCGTCCCGACGGGCCGGTCCTGACGCCGGGCGGCTACGACCTCAGGCCCTGGTTTGGCGGTCTGGCGCTCGTCGCCGCCGCCTTTGCCTTCCCGTCGCTCAACAATATGGCCATGAGCCCGATCCGCCACATGAGCGCGCCGACCGAAAAGACCGAGCCGCTTCTGGGCCTCGTTGGCGAAACCGACGTGCGCGCGGCCGCAATCCGCATTCTCGGCGTGCAGGAAAGCGTCTCGGCCATGCGCCCGGGATCGCCCTACGCCATCTATTCTGCGCGCGCGGGCAAGCCCGAGCCGCCGAAGTTGAACGGTGAGCCCCTGCCGGACTGCGAAGTGACGATGGGCACCAAGGCCGTGCATCAACTACTGGCGCGCGACCTCGAGGCGGCGGGCTACGGCGGCAAGAAGCTCTTGCTCGTCGACCTGTTCAACGCGCTCTACCTCTATGGCGACTTCCCGGTGGCGCACGGGTCTGCACCCTGGAACTACGGCACGCTCGCTGGCGTGGACGACGCGGATTATGTGATCGTGCCGCTCTGCCCGACGAACGGCCGGGTCCGCTCGACGGTGCTGAAGGCGCTCGCGGATGGCGGCTACACGCTCACCATCCACGAACGCCGCCCGCTTTACCTCGTCGTCCAGGCGAACAAGGCGTCGTAAAGGCTGGGGAAGGACCGGATCAGCAGGTAACCGACCAGCGTCCCGACGAGCGCGAGCCCCATCGGGAACTTCTTGTGCCCCCAGGATGCCCAGTCCGGCGTTGCGCGCCGGACGGCGGGAATGGCGCGGAACAGGCGGTGCCCGGCGAAGGTGCCAAGCAGGCAGGCCGCGAAGAGGGGCAGGATGAAGCTCAGGTGCGCGGGGTCGAAGAAGGGTGCGGCGGCGGCGGCGAACTTGCTGTCGCCGGCACCGACACCGGCAAAGTTCGTCAGGAAGAAGCCGATGACAATGACCGCCAGCAGGTTCAGCCAGCGCCAGGCAAAGACATCGAGCGGCAGCGTCAGACCGCCCACCACCAGGAAGACCAGCATCAGAAGGCCATTGGCCTTGTTCGGGATGCGCATCTTCTTCAGGTCGCTCAGGCAGACCCAGAAGCAGATCGGCAGGACGCAGATCAGCATCAGGAAATAGGCTTGCGGGGGCGTGATGCCCAGCATCTGGCCGATCATTGCGACACCACCGTGCCTGCGGTCCCGTCGAGCGTCTGAAGCGCGCGGACCGCTTCCTCGAAATACTGGGGCGAGGTGTCGATGGCCTGCTGCAAGAGCGCCTTGCCGGTGTTGGTGTCGCCCTGCTTGATCGCGGTCAGCGCGGCCGTGTACAGAAGCTGCGCCCGTTCCGCCTGCGTCATGTCGACGATCGGCATGTCATACTTGCGCTGCGCCGCGCGGGCCATCACCAGGTTGTTCTTCGTGGTGAAGACCGAACTGTCGTAGGTCAGCGCCTTGGTGAAAAGCTTCTCGGCGCCGGGATAATCGCCGCGCGACAGCTTGGAATAGCCCCAGTTGTTCAGGACACCCGCAGGCTTCGTCGTCAGGCCGAAGGCGGTTTCATAGAAACTGTCGGCCTTCTTCCACTGCTTGCCGCTGTCCGCGACCATCGCCTCGAGCCGGTAGCGCTCGAACGTCTCGTAGGTCGGCGGGATCTGGTTCAGCTCGGCCCGCGCGCCCTTCCAGTCGTTGGTGCGGATCAGCGCGTCGGCCAGGTTCACGCGGTCCTCGTTCGTGCCGTCGGCGCTGTTGGCAACCTGCTTCCAGACCGGCACCGCATCGGCGGCCTTGCCCGCGCGGATGAGCGACTTGGCCAGCCCGCGCTTCAGGTCGATCCGCGTCGGATTGTCGGCCGAGGCCTTGGCGAAATAGGCCACCGACTGTTCGGGGCTCGTCGCGTTCAGCATCAGGTCATTCATGCCCGACGCATCGACGACATTGAGGTCTTTCAGGGCCTTGGCCGCCTCGGCGCCCTTGTCGCGGTGCGCGCAGCCGGCCAACAGGATCACCCCCGCAAGAAGCAGGGATGTTGGAAGTGGGTGGCGCATCTTCTGCGTCCTTTTCTGCTCTGCCTCACTAGTTGGTCAGCAACAGATATTCGTTGTATCCCCGCCTGACCAACGAGAAATAGATCGGA
>Ga0209023_10008381_pt1 | contig 10384 bp, 8 predicted proteins | sample LakOneMetagenome_FD_187468 | JGI IMG/M metagenome (GOLD analysis project Ga0209023, IMG submission 187468) | Freshwater and sediment microbial communities from Lake Erie, Canada (SPAdes) (version 2) | ecosystem: Environmental > Aquatic > Freshwater > Lentic | place: Lake Erie, Canada | collected...
AAAAAGATCTGTATCAAAAATGCTGGCAAAAAACGAAGCATTGGCCCGGAAAATTTTACCACAGATGCACAGGTTTTACTGAACGATGAAAGTATTAACGTGATAGTGGAACTGATTGACGATGCTGATGCTGCATTTGCAATTGTGAAAACAGCGCTGCAAAAAGGCAAGGCCGTGGTAAGCGCCAACAAAAAAATGATTGCTGAGCATTTTGAAGAACTGCTGGCCTTACAGGAAAAACACCAAACGCCTTTTTTATACGAGGCTTCCTGCTGCGCCAGTATGCCCATCATCCGCAACCTGGAAGAATATTATGATAATGACCTGCTGCAATCCATCAGGGGTATCATTAATGGCTCGACCAATTTTATCCTTACCAAAATTTTTGATGAGCAGCTGGAGTTTAACGAGGCCCTGCTGCTGGCACAGCAACTGGGCTTTGCAGAAAGTAATCCCAAACTGGACATTGGTGGTTTTGATGCAGCCAATAAACTGGCCATCATATTGGCCCACTCCTTTGGTGTAGTGGCCAAAACCACTGATTTTATTTTTAACGGTATTGAAAATATTTCTTTAAACGATGCCGTGGTGGCCAAAGAAAAAAATTACTCCATCAAGCTGGTGGCCAATGCACAAAAACTGCAGAACGGGAAATTAGCCACTTTCCTGCTGCCCCAGTTTGTAGCGCCCACCGATGACCTGTACCATGTAAAGAATGAATTTAACGCGGTAACCACCGAAAGTACTTTTGCCGATAAGCATTTCTTTAAAGGAAAGGGTGCCGGGGCATTTCCAACAGCATCAGCCGTGCTCAGCGATATTTCCGCCCTGCGGTATGATTATAAATATGAATACAAAAAAATCCATCACCAAACAGATACCGAACTGGGTAATGAGTATTATTTAAAAGTATTTGTAAGTGTTGATGATATTGCCAAATTGCAAAAAGACCATTTTGAATGGATTGAAGAATGGCACAATGAGTTTAAGTTCAGCTGGTTAACCGGCGTTATACATGCAGAAAAATTATTTAGTTCAGTTTGGTGGAAGCAACCGGGAGTATCGCTTATAGCATACCCCGATGCAGTGATTGAAAATATTGATTACCGTAAAATAAGCAAGCGGAGCCTGGAGCTGGCTGGCGTAGTGTAAAAGCTGTTTTGTCACTACTTTAACACAGTTGACAAAAAAAATTAGGGTGTCTTAAAAAAGCAATGTATTTTTGTCCATCTGTTTAATAGACTAATAGTCACGATTTATTTATGCGTAAAAATAACTTCATCACCGGGCTGTGCATGTACTGCATGTGTAAAATTATCCGCTGTTAATATGAGCCGGTAGCCGTATAAATTTTTCATCACCTTTTACTTTAAAAATGTCAACCTTCAATAAAAATACTATATCATATTTACTCCACCAATCCGGTGGACTAAGCATTACCGCTTTTATTGAGGCGCTGGTAAAACAATACCCGGGGCAGGTAACTTTTTCCACCAGCTTCAGTTATGAAGACCAGGTGATCACCCATGAGATTTTAAGCAACAGGCTTCCTGTAAAAATTTTTACACTGGATACGGGGCGTCTTTTTGCTGAAACCTATTCGGTATGGAGCAGCACCAACGAAAAATATCAAACTAAAATACAGGCTTACTATCCTGATGCTGAAGCCCTGCAGGAATTTGTTGCAACGAAGGGCCCTAATTCTTTTTATGAATCGGTAGACAACAGGAAGCAATGCTGCTTCATCAGGAAAGTGGAGCCGTTAAAAAGAGCCCTTGCTGGCAATGCCATTTGGATTACCGGTTTACGGGCCGAACATTCTGCAGACCGGACCAACCTGCCCATCATAGAATGGGATGAAGCCAACCAGGTGATTAAGTACCACCCCATTTTACACTGGACAACAGCACAGGTAAAAGCTTATATCAGCGAAAACCATATCCCTTACAACCCCCTTCATGATAAAGGCTTTGTAAGCATTGGCTGTGCTCCCTGTACAAGGGCGGTTAAACCCGGCGAAGATTTCAGGGCAGGCCGCTGGTGGTGGGAAGATGCCACTAAAAAAGAATGTGGTTTACATGTTCATGAAGCAATAAAAGTGAACTATTAAAAATTTTTAAAATAATATTCTACTTAAATAATAGACTAATAAACATGAGCCCATACACTTTAAATTATTTAGAACAACTGGAAGCAGAAAGCATCCACATCTTCAGGGAAGTGGCGGCCCAGTTTGAAAGGCCCGCATTATTATTCAGCGGCGGCAAAGATTCCATTACCCTGGTACAGCTGGCAAAAAAAGCTTTTGCACCCGGCAAGATCCCTTTTCCATTAGTGCATATCGATACCGGCCACAATTTTGCCGAAGCGCTGGAATACCGCGACTGGCTGGCCAATGAAGTGGGTGCTACATTGATAGTACGTAAAGTGGAAGATACCATTAAAGCAAAAAGCCTTACAGAACCGAAGGGGAAATTTGCGAGCCGCAACTGGCTGCAAACCTATACCCTGTTAGATACCATTGAAGAATTTGGCTTTGATGCCTGCATTGGCGGCGCCAGGCGTGATGAAGAAAAAGCCCGGGCTAAAGAAAGGATTTTTTCTGTACGTGATGAATTTGGCCAATGGGATCCCAAACTACAGCGGCCCGAGTTGTGGAATATCTTCAACGGCAAAATTCATAAAGGAGAAAATGTAAGGGTGTTCCCCATCAGCAACTGGACAGAGCTGGATGTATGGAATTATATCCGTGCCGAAAATATTCCTTTGCCTTCCATCTACTTTACGCACGAACGTGAAGTGATAGAACATGAAGGACAACTGATTGCCGTATCGCCATTTATAAGAATTGATGAAACAGATGTGATTGTAAAAAAACAGGTGCGCTACCGTACAGTTGGTGATATGACCTGCACCGCTGCAGTAGAAAGTTTAGCCGCAACACTGGACGAAGTGGTGAATGAAATTAAAATTACCCGTATCAGCGAAAGAGGCGAAACAAGAATTGATGATAAGGTGACAGAAGCAGCAATGGAAGACAGGAAGAAAGGGGGATATTTCTAAAGTGATAGGTTTTAAGTTGTAAGTAATAAGTAGATACAGCTTGAAACCAACATTACAACTTAATACTTATAACTTATGGATATTTTAAGATTTATAACCGCAGGAAGTGTTGATGATGGCAAAAGCACATTGATTGGCCGTTTACTGTACGACAGTAAAAGTATTTTAGCCGACCACCTGGAAGCCATTGAAAAAAGCACAAAAAATAAAGAGAACGGTGAGATTGACCTGGCGCTTTTAACCGATGGCCTTAGGGCTGAACGGGAACAGGGCATTACCATTGACGTGGCATACCGCTATTTCAGCACCGGCAAAAGAAAATTTATTATTGCTGATGCCCCGGGCCATGTGCAATACACCCGCAACATGATCACCGGTGCCAGTAATGTGGATTTAGCCATTGTATTAATTGATGCAAGACATGGTGTGGTGGAACAAACCCGCCGCCACAGTATCATTGCTTCTTTACTGGGCATTCCGCAGGTGGTGGTGGCTGTTAATAAAATTGACCTGGTAAATTATTCACAGGATGTATACAACAATATTGTGATTGAATACAGCAAACTGGCACAGCAACTGGGTATTGACAATGTAACCTACTTTCCTTTAAGTGCACTGAACGGAGATAATATCGTGGACAAATCTTTACAAACACCCTGGTATGACGGACAGCCATTACTGGAATTTTTAGAAGAAGTGGAAATTAAAAATGCGGTGAACCTCTCCGATACAAGATTCCAGGTACAGTATGTTATCCGCCCGCAAACAGAAGCGCTGCATGACTACAGGGGCTATGCCGGCAAAATAACAAGCGGTATTTATAAAAAAGGCGACAAGGTAAAAGTATTACCGGCCGGTATTGAAACCACGATTGATAAAATTGAAATCGCAGGAAAAGAAGTGGCCGAAGCATTTGCACCGCAAAGTGTAACGCTGTTGCTGGCCGATGATATTGATATCAGCCGCGGCGATTCCATAATTAAAACTTCAGAAGCCATTACTGCAACCAACGAAGCCGATGTATTGTTTTGCTGGCTGGGCGACAAACCCCTGCAAAATGGCAACAAATATTTGCTGCAGCATAATAACCGCAGTGTAAGGACAGTAATAAAAAACCTGGCTTACAAAATTGATGTAAACAGCCTGGAGCATATTGAAGACGTAGAGCAGGTTAAACTGAATGAAATTGTGAGGGCATCCATTAAAACTGCGGCGCCCATAGTATTTGACCCTTATAAAAAAAACCGCAGCAACGGCGCTGCCATATTAATTGACGAAACCAGCAATACCACCGTGGCGGCGGTATTATTTCAATAATTATTTTATGCAACAGCAATTTTTTTCATCAATAGTAAATTTTAAAAAGCAACAGGGCTGCTCCTTACCGGATGCTGCAGCAGCTAAATTATTTGTAAAAAAATTGTTCGACATACTGTTCATCTGCAAAAATGAAGCAGATAATAATGAATTTGAAATTCAGTCGCAGTTAAAAAAACTGGAAAACCAGTTGCAGCTCTTGCTCTTCCCTGTTTTGCACAGCACCGGTTACAGCGAAGCACAAACCAGTTTGTTTTTTACAGCCATTCCCGGCCTGTACCAGAAATTATTGCTGGATGCACAGGCTATTTTTGATGCAGATCCCGCCGCTAAAAATATTGATGAAGTACTGATTGCGTACCCCGGCTTTTTTGCCATAGCAGCACACCGCTTCGCACACCAGTTACACCAGCAGAAAATTCCTTTACTGCCCCGTATCATCAGCGAATACGCACACAGCAAAACAGGTATTGATATTCACCCTGCGGCAAAAATTGGCGGATCATTTTCTATTGACCATGGTACCGGTATTGTAATTGGCGAAACCACCACTATTGGCAATAATGTAAAAATATTCCAGGGGGTTACACTGGGTGCGTTAACCGTACAAAAAGAAAAAGCCAGTGAAAAAAGACATCCCACCATTCAGGATAACGTGGTCATTTATTCCAATGCCACCATATTGGGTGGAGAAACCGTGGTGGGGCACGACAGTGTGATTGGCGGCAATGTATGGCTAACTGAAGCCGTACAACCCTTCTCCATTGTTTTCCAGCAATCAGAAATAACCATACGCGATAAAAAAACATTTACTGAACCTTATAATTATTTTATTTAAACATAACAGATGAAAGCAAATAATATTTTAGCAACCATTGGCAATACCCCGCATGTAAAAATTAACCGCCTGTTCGGCAACAGTCATGAGGTATGGATAAAGCTGGAAAGAAATAATCCCGGCGCCAGCATTAAAGACCGTATTGCCCTGGCCATGATTGAAGATGCAGAAAACAAAGGCCTGTTAAACAAAGACAGCGTGATCATTGAACCCACCAGTGGTAACACCGGTATTGGTTTGGCATTGGTGGCTGCAGTAAAAGGCTATAAAATTATTTTGGTGATGCCCGAAAGCATGAGCATTGAAAGGCGCAGGCTGATGAGTTTATATGGTGCTGAATTTGTATTAACGCCAAGAGAGAAAGGAATGAAAGGCGCCATTGAAAAAGCAAACGAACTGGCAGCCGAAACAAAAAATTCCTGGGTGCCACAGCAGTTTGATAACCCGGCCAATAGTGAAGTACACCGCAAAACAACAGCGCTGGAAATTTTAAATGATTTCCCCGATGGGCTGGATTATATCATAACCGGTGTGGGAACAGGCGGCCATATCACCGGCGTTGCAGAAGTATTAAAGGCAAAATGGCCCAACCTTAAAGTATTTGCAGTAGAACCTGAATTATCACCTGTGTTAAGCGGTGGCAGCCCTTCACCCCATCCATTGCAGGGTATTGGTGCAGGCTTTGTGCCATCTATTTTAAACACAAAAATTTTAGACGGCATCATACAGGTGGGCAAGGATGAAGCCTATACACATGCACAGCGTATCGCTAAAGAAGAAGGCATTTTTGTGGGAGTTTCCACCGGCGCCTCTTTAGCAGCCGTGGCAAAAAAATTAAAAGAGATACCCGCGGGTTCAACAATACTCACGTTTAATTATGATACCGGCGAAAGGTATTTAAGTATTGAAGGATTGTATTAATATAAAATGACAGCAACTATTACACATACCGGAAAAGTGATCCTGGCGGCCGCAGGCTGTGGCGACCCCGAACTGATTACCGTTAAAGCCCTGCGCCGGCTGCAGCAGGCAGATGTGGTGCTTACCGACAGGCTGGTGAGTGAAAACATTTTAAAAGAATACATTAACCCGGCTGCAGAAATTATTTATGTAGGCAAACAAAATAACAAAACCGGCTCTGCCACACAGGAAGATATCAACCAGCTATTGGTACATTATGCGCTGCAGGGCAAAATGGTGGTACGGTTAAAAGGTGGCGACATCGCTTTCTTCAGCAATGTGCTGGATGAATTACAAACACTGGTTGACAATAATATCCCTTACGAAATTATTCCCGGCATTACCGCAGCGTCAGGTGCTTCTGCTTATGCAGGTATCCCGCTTACTGCAAGAGGATATGCCACATCAGTGCGCTTTCTTACCTGCTATAAAACAGACACTGTTACCGCTGTTTACTGGAAAGAACTGGCTGCCACTGACGACACACTGGTTTTTTACATGAGCAGTGAAACGCTGGATACTGTTGTTGACAATTTAGCCGCTCATAATATTGACGCCGGTAAATTAGTTGCCGTGGTGGAACAGGCCACTACGCCCATGCAAAAAGTGAGCATTGGCAGTATATACGACTATGCTGATACCTTAAAAGGAAAAACGTTTGCTTCACCCACCATCGTGATTATTGGAAAAGTGGTGGCGCTGCACAAACAATTTGCCTGGCAGCTTAATGCCGCCACCGGCGCACTTTACTTTAACCCCGTTAATTAAAAATAAATTTTGGTGTAATGCTGGCCGACGTAAAACTTAAAGTACTGGAAGAGCTGATAAAAAATTCAAACAGCGATGAGCTGATCTGGATGAATGGTTATTTAAACGGCATCGTAAAAAATAAGATTACAACCACTGCAGTGGCTGCAGATGGCGCTTCTAAAAAGGTCACTATTGTTTACGGCACCGAAACCGGTAATTCAAAAAAACTGGCAGCTGATTTTGCAGCCAGGGCAAAGCAAAACCAGGTACATGCCAAAGTGATCAGCCTGGACCAGTACCGCTTGACTGATCTGACCAAAGAAGAATATTTACTGGCCGTTATCAGCACCCATGGCGAAGGGGAACCGCCGGCCGCAGCCAAAAAATTTTACGACCACATCCATAATAACGGGTTTAAGTTACCGCAACTGCAATACAGTGTACTGGCGCTGGGTGATACATCCTATCCCCTGTTTTGCAAAACAGGCGAAGACGTGGACCAGCAGCTGAATAAACTCGGGGCCAACCGCATTGCCCCATTACAAAAATGTGATGTGGAATATGATGAGGAAGCCAGCAGCTGGTTCAATACGGTTTTAAAAAATTTAACGGTTACAAAAACAGCAGCAGTTACCACAGCACCGGCTGCAGCAACAGCGCCCAAGAAAGGAAAGCAGGCTTATACCGGTAAAGTGATCACGGCAATCAATTTAAACGACAGGGGTTCAAACAAAGAAACCTACCATATCGAAATTGAAGCAGCCGGGCTGGAATACCAGTGCGGCGATTCTATTGGTATTGTTGCAGAAAATGATTCACAGCTGGTCACAGATATTATTGCAAAGGCCAATGTGGATGGTAATAAATCGCTTGAGTTTAAAAAAGAAAAATTTACCGTGTATGAATTGCTGAAAAGAAAAATAAATATTGTGCACCTTACCGAGCGGCTGGTGCTTTTATATGCCGCTGCCACCGGCCATACCATTCCGGCTGGCCGTCATGATCTACTGGACCTGTTGCAACAATACCCGGTTAAAAACGCCACACAGTTTGAAGAAATATTGGTTAACCTCAATGCCATTTCGCCGAGGCTGTACACCATTTCTTCCTCACCTGCTGCGCACCCCGGCGAAGTGCACATTACGGTGGTGAAAGATACTTTTACCCATAATGATAAAAAACGTCATGGACTGTGTTCGGGACACCTCAGCCTTTTAAAAGTCAACAGTAACCAGCATTTTTTTGTACAGCCCAATAAGCGCTTCCGTTTACCTGCAGCAGATAAAGACATCATCATGGTGGGGCCGGGAACAGGCATTGCCGCCTTCCGTTCTTTTTTAGCAGAAAGAGATGCCATAGGCGCCACGGGAAGGAACTGGTTGTTTTTTGGAGAGCAGCATTTTGCATCTGATTTTTTATACCAGACAGAATTGCAAAACTGGTTTGAAACAGGTGTGCTGAATAAAATAAGCCTTGCTTTCAGCAGGGACCAACAGGAAAAAAATTATGTGCAGCATAAAATGCAGCAGCATGGCGCTGAATTATATGAATGGCTGAACGGTGGCGCTTCGTTTTTTGTATGTGGTAAAAAACATCCCATGAGTACCGACGTGGAGCATACATTATTACAGATCATCCAGCAGCATGGGAACAAAACTGAAGAAGAAGCGACAAAATATTTACACGAACTGGAAGAAGCCGGAAGGTATGAGAAGGATGTGTATTGATCTTCCTGCGTTTCAGCTCCGCAGGAACTTAATGTGAGAAAAAAATAATTACAACAATGAAGTTTTAAAAATGGCAGCAAAAAATAATTTATCCGCGATTGAAAAAATAAAAGTGAACAGCAATGGTTTACGCGGTACCATTAAAGAAAGTATAGCCGATGAGATCACCGGCGCAATCCGTGAAGACGACCAGGCGCTGATCAAATTTCATGGTATGTACCAGCAGGATGACCGCGACAGAAGGGAAGAGCGTGCTGAAAAAAAACTGGACCGCCTGTATTCCTTTATGATCCGCTTAAGACTGCCGGGTGGTGCCATCAGCGCCAAAAAATGGGTTGCTGCCAATGAAATAGCCAATGACAATTCCACCGGCGTGATAAAGATCACCACCAGGCAAACCATACAACTGCATGGTATTGTAAAATCTAAAATAAAGCCCACTATCAGCGCTTTTAACCAGGCCCATTTAGATTCCATTGCCACCTGTGGCGATATCAACCGCAATGTTACCTGTGCAGCGCACCCGGTACAATCACCGTTGCATGCTGAAATATTTGCGTATGCTGCAAAGATCAGTGACCTGCTTTTTCCAAAAACAAAAGCCTATTATGAACTGTGGATCGATGATGAAAAAGTGGCTGATAAAAATGAGGAAGTGGATCTATTATACCAGGACAGGTATTTACCCCGAAAATTCAAGATCGGCATTGGCATTCCGCCCAATAATGAAGTGGATGTTTTAATAAATGACCTGGCCTTAATTGCCATTATTGAAGATGGCGCATTTAAAGGATTTAATATTGCTATCGGCGGGGGTTTATCTGCCACACATGGTAATGCAGACACTTATCCAAGACTGGCCACGGTAATTGGTTTTGTGGATACCGAAGAAAAAATTTTAAAAACCATTTACGAGATCGTAACCGTACAAAGGGATTTTGGCAACCGCAGCGACAGGAAACTGGCAAGGTTAAAATATACTGTTGATAATTTAGGCGTTGATAAATATAAAGAAGAGGTAGAAAAGAGGACCGGGTTTACACTGGAGCCCGCAAGGCCTTATACCTTTACAGAACGTATAGATTATTACGGCTGGCAGCAGGCGCCCAACGGCCTTTGGTATTACACTTTATTTGTAGAGAACGGCAGGGTGCTGGATGATGAAAACCTGGCCATGAAAACTGCATTGCTGGAAATTGCCAAAACTGATAGATGTAGTTTTTTATTTACGGCAAGCCAGAATATCATCATCAGCGAAGTGGCGGATGCCGATAAAGAAGTCATCAATACCATTCTTGAAAATTTTAAACTGGTTGAGCATACCAACAAAGCTTCATTGCTCCGCAAAAATTCCATTGCCTGCGTGGCCTTACCCACCTGCCCCCTGGCACTGGCAGAAGCACAGCGCTATTTGCCGGAATTGATCAGCAAAATTGAACCGCTTTTAGAAAAACATGAACTGGATAAAGAAGATATTATTTTACGCATGACCGGTTGCCCCAATGGTTGTGGCAGAAGTGCAGCAGCGGAAATTGGTTTTATCGGTACCGCACCCGGCAAATACAATTTACACCTGGGGGGCGATAACGCCGGCCAGCGCCTGAATACCATTTATAAAGAAAACCTGGAAGAGGCTGCCATATTAACGGAGCTGGATGGCTTATTTGGTGCATATAAAAAAGAAAGGAACAGCAATGAAAAATTTGGCGACTTTGCCGTAAGAAAACAA